>JAAUXU010045552.1_pt1 | contig 15425 bp, 11 predicted proteins | sample 7278151 | NCBI WGS metagenome assembly JAAUXU01 (sample SAMN14350113, study PRJNA611818) | marine sediment metagenome | isolation source: surface marine sediment (1.8m) | place: French Polynesia: Moorea | collected 2018-08 | reverse complement strand
GGTTCAATCCCCCATGGCCTCAGTCCCCCTGGCCTCAGTCTTCCTGGCCTCAATCCACCTGGCCTCAATCCCCCTAGAACCCACAGTACCATTCCCAAAGTTTTGCTAGCTGCCAAAAAATATTCCGTATGACTCAATTGCATCACTTGGTGCACGAGTTTCACAAATTTGTCGTATCATGTAACAGGTCTGAGAAAAGTACAAATTCACAATACTATTTTAAGTAGGTTTAGAGAGTCGCTTCTCCTCTTTCCGAAATTAGAAGAGCAGAGGAGAAAGAAACAGGCGAAACAGGCAGAAGAACAAGAAAACAGCTGTGAAAAGTCAGAGTGAACAGATTGAGCTATTTATCAGAACACTACTTTGTAAGCTTCATAAATTATGAGTAAACATAAATAACAAGGACTTTTACTCCTTTTTTAATACTCTTTGCTCAAAAATATTTTTCGTCGAGAGTAAAGGGTTTTGTTTCTTAAAGACAGCAGAAAGGTAATTTGGTGTGGAATTTAATGAAAAGTGTATGATAGTGTTGTGCAGACATTGATGAAGAAAATTGGTATGTGACTTATTTTTTTTTCGTTTTTGTAACTTTTGTTCATAAGATAGCTGTATGCCTGTAATTTTTTGTAATCACGTCTTATGTTTCAGGATTGTGAAACCCGAAATTGTTTTCGTCGCCTGGCAGCTCTGATAATAATCCGAAGAAGAAGAAGAAGTTGCCGAAGGAGGAGAACGGCGGCCACAACGGCGACGGCGGCGACGGCTGTGACAGCGCCCTCGTCCTCCACGTTGACCCCAATGCCGTCCCACCTTGGGTCCTCTCTTAAGAGCACTCATGAGTGAGGAACCCAAGGGCCAACAGGGGCCGCAGAAGGAACAACGGCAGGATCAGGATCAGGGGGAGTTGCCCAAGAAGGTCCCCAAGACCTCCTCTTCCTCGTCCTCGCTGTCCTTCCTCAAGCGAACCTCGTTCTACCCAAAGATCAAGAAGAAGGTCACTCCCTTGGACAAGGTCAAGGCAGAGGTCAAGAACACGGACAAGGAAAAGCAGGACAAGGAGCTGGACAGGTAACAAGTGCACTCATTTGTGGGTCTTTCGCAAATAAAGGTTTCATGCCATTGTCAGGTTGGCCGAGGAGGCCCTGCTGTCCTCCTCCGCCCGCGCCGCCAAAGCAGCCTCCATTGAAGGCGCCAACGCCGCCTACAAGAGGAAGTGGTCCTCCACCTCCGGCGATTCCCCCGTCCGCGCAAAGAGGCTGATCAACAACACCGTCCTGGCCGCCGTCGCCAGCAACAAGAGGAGCGAAGCCAAGCAGGAAAAGCGTCTGCGCGATCCCCATGGACGCCAAGATCGTGAGTGACTTTGCCCGACTGAGGGTGCTGCAGGCGCCGAGTGCGGCAGCCGCGGCAACAGCAGAGGACGACGCCAAATCAGTGCCAGTGCCGTCCACCTCATCCCGTTCCAGCGTCGGCGGCGCCATGGACACCCTGGCGCACGACATCAGCGCCGCCCTAGAACAGGACGAGACCGAGAAGGCGGAGAGGAGGAAGTCGGTGGCTGCAGCTTCGGGGGACCTTGCTGGAGAAGGAGGAGGAGAGGACCTATGTGGCCCGCTTCCTTCTTCAAAGGCTCCCCCGGGCAGCACGCCGTCCCGCCGAAGGGCCTGGAGGAGGAGGTGCAAGTCCACCAGCAACCTGAGCAGCCTGGCCGGAGTCGGCGATGGCGGCAAAGGCGGTAACGCTGCCAACAACTCCGTTGCAGGCCAGCTCACCGACGACTCCACCAGCAGCAGCGAAGACGATCGTACGGGCGGGGCGACCTCAACGACCACCACCACCACGACCACGGCGGTGGTTGAGCTCCTCTCACGGGACCGCGGCGCCTCCAGCCTGCAAATGTCAGACTCCGACGACGACTGGACGCCGCGGAGGGGGCAGAGGAATCCCGCCGCAGCAGCAGCCAGGACGGCATCTGTCAGGGCAAAGGACCACACCCTAAGAAAGAAGAGGGGGAGCAACAACTCAGCAGCGGCAACAGCAGCGTCAAAAGAGGACTTCATCGATCGCCTCCCGCCTCCCAACTCGTCTTCCCACAGCAGGCGGCAACAGTTCCTCCTCCCGGCTGAGTCAGACTCTTTGGCCGAGAACAACCTGTCGCCGTCCGTTCGGCCTAGCACTAAGCGGAAGCGCAAGTTCAAGCGGATGGCGCTGGATCCGGAACCGGGATCTTCTGCAATGACAGTGGAAAGAACAGCCAACAGGAAGAGCCTTCCGTCCACCCTTGGCGCCCCCCTTGTCTTGAGCAAGAGGCAGAAGATAAGGCAGAAGTTTGACTACGGAAGCGGGGGTGGCCTGGTCAGCACCAAGCAGAGGCAGCTGTCCGGCCCGCCCTCCACCTCTGCCGCCATCACCGTCGGCAAGAGGAAGAGGAGCAACCGGGAGAAGAGCGTAGAGCCCGACCACCTCTCCGCGTCCAAAGCGGGCTCGTCCCACCTCAACTACCGTTCCTCCCACAACGCTCCTCTTAACAGAAAGGTGGTCCCAATGGACGGCGAGGACGATGAAGATATGGAGATGGACGAAGACGAGGATCGCCGGAGCTCCTCCAGCCTGAGCAGTACGGAGTGGGACGAGGAGGGCGACAGCGACAACCCCGACTCCTACCACAACAGCAGGGAGGCGGACGACGAGCAGTCGGACTGGCCCGGGTACTACGAGGGGAAGAGGGGGCAGCAGGCCTCTGGCGGTCCCTCCTCCGCGTCTGCCGCCGCCGCTTCAGCCTCGATAGCCTCTGCCGCTCTGACAGACGAAGAGGAGAGCGAGGCCCTGTCCTCTCTCTTTTTAGGCGGCGTTGGCGGCGGCGGCGACGCCTCCATGGCGGCCCCCATGACGGCCACCGCGCACAAGGCCTATTTGGCGCGCATGAAGCGCCTGGCAGAGTGCGTCCCAGGACGGGAGATCCGCGCAGGCGCGAGAAAGCTTCGCAACCGCCAGACGGCCTTCACCATCAAGTCCTCCTCCAGCGAGCAGCTCTCGCGCTTCCTGCAGGACCCTTCCCGCTCAGAGATGCGTCTGACTGTTCTCCGCCCTGCCGACAGGGACAAGGTGGTCCAGATGGCAAACCTCTACTCCCTGTCCGTGCGCTTCGAGGGCGCCTCCAACCACCTGCTGGTGCTCTCCAAGACGGGGCGCACCGTCAGGATAAAGGAGTTCGCCGTCCCCACCGGCGCACCAGCAAAGAAGACGCCGGTGGAGTTCAAGCGCCGCCGCCGCACGCCGCCAAACAGCCCGGCCTCCCTCCTAGACGGCGCCGCCACCGCGGCCTCGGGTGCAACCCAGCCGCCGTCAGACTTACCCGGACTGGTGGCGGCCGCCGTCGCCGCCTCAGGAACAGCGGTCCAAGGTGGCGAGGCTGCCTCCTCCGACGTCTCCATGCAGCCCTCCCCCGAGGACGGCATCGTCGTCGGCATCGTCGAGGTCGGTGGCGCCCGTCCTTCCCCGTCCTCCTCCTCCTCCGTCCAGAACAGGTCCGAGAGCCCGGTCATGGGCGCATCGGAGCCAAGGGTGGACAAGACTAAGCTGAGCGGAAGCCTGTCCAGCTAGTGGACGAGGAAAACAAGAATTGTATCGAAGAAAGAAAAGGGCATACCGTAATTATTTTTCTAGGTTAAAGAAAAAAGAGAGTTCTGTATTTGTGATACCGTTGGGAAAAGTGGGGAAGGACTTCGTACGATTGGAAGATGAAGAAAAAAAGCTTTTTTGGGGTGAGTGCGCTGGCTTCGTCGCCCGCTATACATGCAGATCAATTGTCGGAACATTTTTCCACCCCACCACTTCCTACTTCCCCGTCCCTCCTCGATCCCTACTCGTACAGTTTATTTGATGAATTGTGTAATTGATTCCTAGGCGACATTTGATGAGGCCAGTCTGAACAAAAGCCGGAAAAGTCACAGTTGAAATTCGGGAAGAGGGAGGGAGAGAAAAATACATCGTGTCACCAGCCCAAAAACGAGCCTCCAACGTGACTTTTTTTGTCGCCAGCGCCGTACGATACTGCTGATTTGTTGATTATGTAAAAGATGCTGTACTTCATTGTTTATGGAATCGCAGGAAGTGAAGCATATGGGAGTTCATTTCCTGTCTCCTTTCGAAAAAAACTAGTGGGTGTGCCGGCGGCGTCGTTTCTTGGGCCCCCGAACCAAATGGGAGTTAGAGTCCAATGCATTTTGCATCCCCTCCCCCCTTGCACCACCACCGACGCCACTTCCTCCATCCATATCCATGTGTGCAGAAACAAGGAAGCACAATTCTGGCCCTTCCCTCCTTCCACCTTCCCGAGCAACCCTTTATCCATGGCTGGTAGCAGTTTTCCTTGAGGCCCGAGTTGGGGTCGTTGACTCCTTGATTCGAATCCCTAGAGGAAGTACCGGCTCGGAGGAAAAGAAAGAGGAGGGGGCGGATGTTTTGTGGGTGGGTGTCAGAGCCGGCGTTCTATTTTTAGGCATGGGAGGGGGGGGCGAACGAAGTACCTTTGTGCCCAGTTTGGTGGTTGGGGGCCGGGCGAGAAAAAGTGCTGCGGGGCCTCCCCTCCCCGTGACTCCTGCGTGTCTATCGATGCCACGGCGGCCACGGTGTTGTTGCGTGAAAGTAGTGGGCGGCCGGACCAATCCAAGGCTACATACGTCAGATCGGTTCGTTCGTTCGTTCTAGAAATCCAGATCCAGCCCCTCCTTCCTGTGCCGCCGCCACTGCCACACCTCAGCACACCAGGTCTTGGCGGTTCAATCCAGATCGCGGAGCGACGAGAAGACTTTTTTCCTCCTCTCTCCCCTTCTCCTTTGGGAGGGGGAGGTGGGGCATGCTTCTTTCCCCCACCTATGCCACGTGACAAGGAAAAAACGCTTGCGCTGGAGTTACCTTTCTTTTCTTTTTTGTTCATTTCAGAACCATTTTTTCCTGACGCCACGTGGTATCGGATAGGGGTTCATTTCCCCTTTCTTCCGGTGTCTTTCCTGCCATCGTAATCGAGCTTTTGTCATACGAGGTCAAGACCAGTCTTTTCTCGAACTAGTGCTTCTTTTTTTGTCAACCGTCGCGTTTTTTATCGGAGTTTGCTTGTAACTATGCCGCCTTGCAGAGCCCGGGAACAAAGGGTTTTCGGAGTGGCAAGATGGCGCCGCTGTGGCTACAACTACAAGTGCTTCTATAGTTGGGGTTCAAGGTGAAGGTCCGCCTGCAATTTTTTGCATTCAAGTTTGTAAGGGAGAGGAGGGGGCAAGCAAACAATGAAAAATGCATCCACAAAAAGGAGAAGGAGAGACCTTGGAAACGTCTCTTTGTGCATGCATGTTGTAAAGGAAGTTTCCTTTTAATTTTACTGCACCTCCAAAACCGCTGCAGGAAAAGAAAGAAATCAAGATAACCTCTTCACTTCTATCTTCCACTTTTTCCTACTTTTTTCCAGATCAAGCTCCGAACTCGGACGACTGGTCTTTTTCGTTTCCTCCTTCTTACTGTAATCTCTCCTCCTCCTCCGCCTTTCCATTCTTGCTCCATTTCTTCTCTCCGCCGTCCTTTTTCCTTCTTTTTCCCTCCTTTTTCCTCCACCAAGGTGCGTCAGAGAACAGACTCCGCCGACGCAAGAGTAGGGGAGGTCAAGTCAGAATCAGACACCCTCCCTCCCTCCTGCTTCCACTTCCACCTTCTCTCCATCGGCGGCGGAGGGATCGAGGGGGGAGGGAAGGGGGACCAGGAGTGACCGACCGCCCTTGACCCCCTTTTTCACGAAATGTGGCGGGGAAGAAGGAGGAGGGGGCTGAAAAATCGAGGTGCGTATTGTCCACCCTCTCCCCTCCTCCCTCCTCGTAAATCTTGCCCTCCTTTTTTTAAAATGCATGGAGGCGGTGCTTTACTTGAAGGTCTCTTCCGCCATTCCGAAAAAAAAAAAGGAACTGACCCTCGTCTCCCATTACCACAGCTCCTTTTTGCTCGGAAACTTCGCTGTGCCACACCACATGTTTATTTTGCGGCAGCCCATTTCTCGGCCCCGTCCGCCCTCTCTCCCTTTTGAGCCGATGCACAGTTAGATTGGGTTTGGAGGAGAAGAGGGAGGGAGTGAAAGAAATTTTCCCTCTCGCGGTCATGGGCATTCGTGTGTGGGAGGGGCGGATAGAGGAGGAGGAAAAGGACACTGGGGCGGAGGCGGAGGCACGTACGAACGAACGAACGACCTGCCTTGAACCCAAGAGACGAAAAATCCGAGACTTCGGAGGCGGCGGTCAACTCTCTCTCTCTCTCTCTCTCTCTCCGTTGCATGCGTACCCCACAGCGGGAGTGAGTGTGTGGCGGTGGCATTGGATTGGAATCGAGCTCTTTCCCTCCTCCTCCTCCTCTTTCACACATTCAAGTCACATGTGGAGGGCAACATTATCTCGTTTTCTTTGGAAGCGACCTTTTTAGACCCACGCCACTACGAAAACTACGCGCCAGGGATATGGATGGGATCAGATCCCCCCTCCCACGCATATGTATGGGCTCGTGGACATTTTCGCCGCGTGTTGTTCACTCAGTACGCGCCGGAAGAAGGTACAAATTTGGTAGCAGAGGATTGTATATCGTATATCCAATGATCCGTTATCGCAGGAGAAATTAGCACAGTACTACGAGGAACACAGAGTACATTAAACTGGACAGCACTAGTTGGAGCAGAAAGTGGATGATACAATGCTAGTACGAAGACCAGACAAGCCCCCCTCTTCCCTCTTCCCTCATTCTATTTTCTAATCCCTTCGTAGTACAATTTTTCCGCAAAAACAATTGTCGAGACCGGACCCCAGACACGATCTTGGGGTAGGTCATATCATGACATTAGGCATTGTGTTTTTTGCCCGCACTTCCCTGGAAATCTGGTATCTTACACCACACCTCTTTGTTTTTACGTCGCCGCTGCTCTATCCGCTCGCCCATCTCCATCTAGATTCGTGTGCTTTCTTTTCTCCCTTGTTGTACGTACACAACTCGTGTCTCGCCCCCGATCGCATTGCACAAAGTTGTGTCCAACTTCTTCAAACCTTCTTCTGCGCATAATACCAGTCTCATACAGTATGTAAGAAAGAGAGAAAGAAGCAACCAAAGGCAGTTTTTTCTAGCTCTTGGTTGTATCACCGGTTGCCACGGTGGCTCTCCCCTAAGCAACAGTGATGCAAAAGGATTCGTTTTTAAGGCAGAATGCAGAAAAAATGCAGAAGGCGCATGCATTCACGGATAGGAAAAAAATGGTGAACCTGTTTTTGCTCTCTCACTTTGAGGAGTTGAAACTACAACAGCAAGATTCGTGCTTTACATTGTGTTGCGGCGGCGCCAACGATGCCCGATGCCTCCCACGGCGGCGGCGGCGGCGGCCGGGGGAAAAACCTAGTTTTTTTGTGCCATTGTCTTCTTCCTCCAACTGCGTCTCGTCTCTCACTTTCGTAACAATGTGGTGGTGTCGCGTAGTAGATGTGGCGCCGTTGAATGTTCGTGGTGAACATGGCAGTGAGACGGCGAAACGGAGGGAGAGAGGAGCGGCGATACAAAACGTTGAGATGTGTATGCTACACCAAAGTCTGGGGTCCAAAACGTTCTTCGAAACCGGAGGAACAACTTTGTCGAATGAAAGGACATCAATCTCCTCCTCCTTTTCCTCCTCCTCCTTCTCATCCACTTTTTCCCCACCCGCCAAGATGTGTACCTCTCTCTTCTGGACATGCTCCTGTCACGCGGCGGCAACGTCGTCCCCCCTCCCTCCCTTCCGTTTTTTTAACAAAGTCGGTGTTTCAAGGTTGCCCCCGCCCTCTCCCGGTCGCTGGTGTGAATGCCCTCTCCCAATGTCCAAAGCCCCCCCCCCGAGAGATCGACCTCACCCAAAACGACACTACGAGAGCGGCGTCGCAGTTTTTAAGCCGGCGTCTTTTTTTTTCGGATCTATCGTAAACAAGTCGGTTCCGGGAATTTTCCGTGGCCGTAGTAGGAATGTGACGTGACAGCGAGAGGCATTGGGCGTGCGTCGGAGGGAGGGTGGATGGGTGGATGAGTGGATGAGTGGGTGGGTGGCGTTTTTCCCGATTTCTCTCAAGTTCGTGTGTGACTGTCAGCACCAGTACTGGGCGGCGGGGCGGGCGAGAGTACAGTTTTCCCCGCGATCGTCCCCCCCCGAAATGAATTCCCTTTCCCCCCATTTTGTTTGAGTGACGTCGGCGCCGGAGGTTCTTTGGGCGAATGGGCCGATCGAGGGTGGGTTCGCCTGAGGAGGACGAGGAGACAGTCTTCCCGGAAGGAAAAAGAGAGTCTGCTTTCCAGATTGCACATTTTTTCTACGAAACTGCCGAAAGATTTTCGCGAACACATGTTTCTTTTCTCTCGCCCGAATAACAAAACGATACCACCACAAGTCCTTTTGTGTCCGGTTGTACAAACAGGATTGATTTATTTTTCTCTCTCTCGTTTTGTACGGTCCTTCTAAGCGAACATATGTAGTATGCTTGTAGCAAAAATAGTACAATCTTTCTTTTACCATCATATTTTTGTTTCTTCGTCGCGACGCGGCAGGCAGGACTCAAAAATGTTCTGAGCAAGTTCATTAAGCGTTGTTTGATGTGTATAGGGGAATAAATAGCAACATGAGTGCGATATGTGCAATAGGAGTGCATAAAAAAGGCTATTTAACACGCCGTTAGAACCATAAAGAGTAGGGTGGGGATAAGGTACCTTATATAGAGGGGGAACATAGTCTCCTCTTCCGGTTGTTACCGAAGTGTGATTTGGGGAAACGCAAAAAAAAGTGACTAGATCTCAACGCGCGAAGAAGAAATCAAGTCACTCTAAGTAAAAGGGGAGGAAAGGGAAGATTTGTACTTTTCTAGTGTGTTCCCCCTTCTTCTTACTTTTTGCGTAGTATTTTCAAAAGAGTAGGCAAAGGGGGAGGGGAGTATTCTTCTCTTAAAAGGCGACAGGCAAATCTCAAGATCACCATAAGTGTACAGTAGTAAAAAAAGCAGAGACCAGCAGAATGAATGATATGCGCATTTTGTGGGGGGGGGGGGGGATTTTGGCTATGCGAACTTTTCGTTACTATCCGTATATCCTGATGTGCTGGTTCTGCTCCAGCTTTTGGAACTCCTGGCTGATCTTCATTCCGTCGACGAGGGCCTCCACGTTCTCGAATGCGAAGTGGGCCTTGAAGGGCGCCGGCCGGAGGGAGGCCCCTGGGAGGCCGCGCAGGGAAGGAAGAGGGGTCTTGGCATCCTCCATCTTGTCGGACTGCCGGACGCTGAAGACGTGGAGGAGGGAGGCGAAGAAGAGGAAGAGCTCCTGCTCCGCCATCCTGTCCCCGATGCAGACGCGCTGGCCGGTGCCGAAGGGCATGAAGGAGGGCGGCTTGACGACGTCGGCGCCGTCGGCGGAGAGGAAGCGCTCAGGGCGGAAGGACTCTGGCTCGTCCCAGGCGGAGGGGTCGTGGTGGACGGAGTGGAGGAGGGGGACGATGTGCACGTTGGCGGGGAGGGTGTAGCCGTCGAACTCGGTGGGGCTGTTGACGGAGTGCGTGACCCCGGTGGGGACGACGGAGGACATCCTCATGACCTCGCACATGGTGGCCCGAGTGTAGGGCAGCTCCCTGCAGTCGTCCAGCGTGGGCAGCCTCGCCTCCCCCACCTTCTCGTTGAGCTCGGCCTGGACCTTTTGCATCACCTCTGGGTTGTGCAGCATGTAGACCATGGACCAGAGGAGCGTGTGGCTGACGTTCTCGATGCCGGCGGAGAAGAGGTCGAGCACGATCTGCTCCAGCTGCCTCTCGGGGTCGTAGCCGTGGTAGAAGGCCTCCTTGGCCTCCTCTCCCTCCGCCTCCAGCTGCCTCTGCTTGATCAGGTAGTTGTCGATGAGGTCCCTGGGGGCGTTGGCGTTCAGGGTGGAGCGGTGCTCGGAGATCACCTCACGGACGAACGTCACCATCTCGTCCCTGTTCTCCCTCAGCTTGGCGCAGGTCTGCCCCACCTTGGGCAGGAAGCGGAGGATGGGCATGAAGGTCATGAGTCCGGTGTCGACGAAGAGGCGGAATCCCTCGTCGAAGAGGTGCATGAAGCGCTGGAATCGGGTGTCGTCGTGGCGGAAGCGGGTGCTCATCACCATGCTGCCCACCACGTTAGCCACGGCGCACTTGACCAGAGGCTCCGGGTCTGCCACGCCGCGCTCCTGGGCGACCAGCTTGAGCAGGTGCACCACCTCGTTCTGGATCAGGCTCTCCATCCTCTTGATGCCGGAGGAGGAGCGGAGGCCGCCGCCGACGGTGGCGTTGGAGGAAGAGGAGGAGTTGTCATTGTTGAAGATCTGGTGGTGGGCGGAGGGGGGCTCCTTGGCGTTGTTCTTCATGCCGAGCTTGTTGTTGAGGAGGAAGCGCCGGTTGCTCTTCCAAAGGTCCCCTTCGCTATTAACTATGCCTGTAGATTTCAGAATGCAAAAAAAAGTTTAAGAAAGTAGGAGAGGAGGAAATTTCAATTTGCACTCACCGTATCCGGCCAGCAGCTTCATGAGCTCCGACTTTGGCCTGGGCACGAACTCCTTCTTTGCCAGCATCCTCCTGATGGCAGCGGGGTCGGAGAGCACGACCAGGTGACCCAGGCCCATGCGGAAGGAGAACATCTTGCCGTACTTTGCGGAGTACTCGCCCAGGAACAGGTGGAACTCCTTGTCGATCTTGGGCGCCAGGCGCAGGTGCCAGGGGCCGGGCGGCAGGTGTCGGCCGCGTAGGAGCACCTGCACCGCGCAGTAGACGCAGTAGGCGGCGGCCAGCGACAGCAGGAGCAGCAGGAGCCAGGCGGTGGCGGCGGAGGAGGACGACGAGGAAGAAGAGGAGGATGTGGTTGTGGCGACGGCCGAGGAGAGGGCGGCGACCAAGCGACGGACGGCGGGGTCCACGAAAGCCATCTTTTTCGCCTTCTTGTTTAACCGAAGTGTCAAGTCTTCTTATTTCACGGTTCCCTCTTGGAAGCGGGAACTTTTCTTGTGCTCTAGTCTGAGTCCTGTGGTATACACAGGTGCTCTTGGTGGATGTGAGAAGAAGGAGCCGAAAGCCAAATAAAGCTCACCGGCCCAAGAGTAGTAGTAGCTCAGCTACCGTTTGAGTGGGAAAAACCGTTTTGCGAAAGGTCCTTTAAAACTCCGTAACTTTTTGTAGCGGGTCAGAGGACGTGTCTGCTCACTGGGAGCTTTTTCGTCAGAATGATTCGCTTCCAGTTCAGACGCCGGGCTATATAGTGTACTGCGGTGGTGGTGCCACAGGCGGCAGGAGGGAAGGATCGAGCCCCACCGCCACCGCCACCGCGCGGGGGCACCACCCTCCCCTTCCTTCTTCGGGCGTCCGAACGGTGATCCGCGCCGCGAAAGACCGTTTGCAAGCGGAGTGGACGAAATTGAAGGAGCCACCTATGAAATTGACGTAAAGTTCCAACATGGGCGTCGCTGAGAACTATCCGAGTGCTTTCCATGCCCTAATATTGTTCACCACTGACTTTTTTAACAGTTTTCGCTCATTCTGCACACTATTTGGCCAGATCAGTCGCCCAGAGGTCGTCGAGGAGCGCAGCCCTCCCTCCTTCCCCCTTCCTTCCCGATTTCCCCTCTCTTGCGCGAAGGCGTCTACGCAATGCGCCCTCCCTCGCGCCCTTTCCCAAAAGGGGGGAGAGAAGAGTGAAAATGAACCCTACTGTCGGATCAAAGCCTCTCTGCCGTGGGGCCATTGCCGTTTCGCGGCGCGCGAATATCACAGCGGGGAAAACGTTGTTTGGGCGAACTTTTTCCGCCTGCGTTTGCCTCCTTCCGACAGAGGAGGGAAGTCCCAAAAGATGAGAACTTTCTGCCCTTGAGGTACGGTCGCCGCCATGCTTTGTACCGGGAAAAGTGCAAGTTTGTTGTTGTTGTTGTCTCTCGCAGTCCGGTTTTCAGACAATTCCCCCCCCTTTGCATGATAAGGCGTGGGAGATATGACGGAAGAGGCCGATCTGATTCGGAAGGATTGCATTTTCCTACAGTCTTAATTTGGCGGAATTTCCGGCGAAATCTGAGTCCGATATCACGATTCTTCTTCCCCGGACGCATGTCTCGCTCATGGAATATGTATGACGTGTGGTGGTGGGGTGGAAACCCAGTCGAAAGAAAGAAAAAGCAATACTTGGGTGAGCGATCCACGTACGTCCGGTTGGACGGTCCAAAAAAACGTGCGTATCCTCGTGACCTTCCTTCCCCCCCTTAAAAAATTCCGTCTCCAGCCTAAACAATCACCGTGGTACTGTGTCTTCTCTCGGCGGCGGCGGAGGCGGCGACGTCGACGCGGGGGAAATGTCAATGAATGGCGCGAGGATGAGATGATCCTTTCGTGCTTTCCGATAGATGTGTAAAACATTCCTTGTACTCTCAAAGTACTGTTGGTAAACCGCAAATTTGCTGCGTACTACAGAGAAATTTCCATTGCCTCCTCAATCAAATTTTACTCAATGATTCTTAATGTGACCCTAGTACGCGAACTGCTGTGATATTTCGGCACGTACTCATCGGAGGAATAAATTTGACTACACACGTGGTAAAAGCTACGCCCGTTTGCGTAAAAAGGAATAACTATAGCAATCACCAAATAAAAGAAAAGCCCGCCATTTAAAGACACTTGCGCTCTTTCAAAAGTCGACATTACGCGCTCTTTGGCTGGGTTCTTTCCTGCGTCCCCTGTTGTATACACAAGCTGCCGCCACTGCATACTACGTACGAACGTCTGCCGTTCGTAGTAGTAGTCGTAGTAGTCGTAGTAGCTTTGGCTCGTAAAAAACGGCACTTCATCACATGATGGGGCTTCAGCGACTCCCAGAGGAGGAGGAGGAGGAGGAGGAGGGAGAGCTCAATGAACTTGGCCGGCAAGGTCAAGGATAAAGTGTGCAGAGGGGGAGAGGAAGAAGGAGGAGGAGGAGGAGGTCAATGCTCGGAGGAGGAGGATGAATCCAGAGGACACTTTTTTCCCGGCCGGAGCGCAACAACAAATCGCGAAATTCCCGGTATCTCGTCGGGCGCCTCTCGCGATCTCCTCAGCCTTCGAAGGAGAGAGAGTGAAATATTTCTCCAGCAGTCAGTCGCAAAAAGCGTATTCTGCTTCGCTGGAAGCCCTAGTATAGAAAAAGAGCGGGGGAAAGTTGGGGGAGGGATATGGGATCGGGGAGGGAGCGTCAACAAAAATTTCATGGAAGAGCAGCCTTGGACGGAGGTCGAGGGCGCCATGCACAGTTTTTTGTACTCTGTCAAACACAAATGCGCAAAAATACAAACACTTTGAATTGATTCTCCTCCAAAAAAGGGGGGATAGCAAGTCGACGAAAGGTCAGAGGGAATTCGGACTCGGAACGGATAGCAAACACTCTTTTTTGCCACTGCGCAAAACTCGCAGATGTACGGGCAATGGCCGCTGAGGATCGATGATCGTCTTGGCAAATTTTGAACCTTGAGGGGACGGGGGGGACTCCCCGCGGCCTCTGCGAAAACGAGACAGGAGGCATTTGTCATAGCAGCTATGGCTTTTAAAAAATCTTCCCTCTAGCTCTCTCAGATAAATTAATGGTTCTTTTTTTCGTCTGGGATGCAAGACCGACTTGGCCATGGTCCACCGCCACCGCCGTATGCATCAGACGGCGCGAACTGGAGGAGGCCTCGACTGAGAACCCAATAGCGAGCCTACTCCTACGTACATAGGAGTTGGGAGACGCGATCGGGGAGGAGAGGCAAAACTAGTCTGACTGAGTCTGCGGCGGCGGCGGCGGTCGAGAGAAGACGGTGAGAGAGGCCAATGACCTATTGCGAGAGTCACACAAACACATGAGAGGAAGAGAGAGAGGGGGGGGAGGGGGGGCCTTGAGTCTAAGAGGGCGCTATCGTATCTACTGCTCAAAGTACAGCACACACATACCAAAGAGGAGGAGGAGATTTTTCCATCATTGCCTTCGTGCGCGATCGAACTCACCCTGCGCCCTTTTCCATATTGGCTCATGTGCGAAAAACAGACTTTGGCGTCTCCTCCTCCCCCTCTTCCAAAACACGTTCCGCGCGTCGGAAGGAGGAAGGGAGGAGGGGGAGGGGGAGGAGGAGGAGGGCATCGCCTCTCTCTCTCTTCCTCCTTCCCACCGCCACACACTCCCTCCCATCCATTCCTCTTCCTCCTCCTCCTCCTCCCACCATCTCTGTGAGAGAACCCGGCTGGCTGCGGTGGCGGGGGTGAATGAACTCTGGAGCCCATGACAGAAAAGCTCCTCCCAATGCCTCCCCTACACCGCGTACCGTGTACAGTAGGGAGAGCGGTGAGAGAGAACGGTCGCCAACCTCTTTTTTTCCCTATTCCAATCTTTTGCTCGCCGCTGGTTCGATGGTCGGTTATACAACTGTCCTGATTTGCGGGTATGCTCCTCACGTACCAACAGCTCGAAATACGGTATGCATGCGGGGGATGGAGGAGGAGGTGCCGCGGAGTGCTTTGTGTCGGCATTTATTTCGCCGCCTCGCTCGGAGGTGCCAGTTGAGGGTCTCACTCTAGGTGCATGCCAATTGAGAGAGGGTCCCTCTCCAGATCTCTGGTTTTGTAATTCAGGTCCGGCCGATAGCTAGCGGAGGGGAAAGCTTGGGGGGTCACTTGCCGAGAATTTCTCCTAAAAAAGCAGAATCAAGTGAAAGTAAAACTCGAAGAGAGGATGAGGGCAGGATGGAAAAGGGAATCTCCCCTCAATCGTGTGTGAGAGAGCTAGGGTGCAATGACCTGAAAAGCCCTTCTTCGTCTGTGTGGGAGAGTGGAGGTAGGATAGGATCCATGGTGGAGGAGCCAGGCCGCCAAGCCCAATCCTAGCAGCCTGGAGGAGGAGGAGGAAAAAATTTCCCGAACGCCTCCAAGAGGGAGGGGCACCAGGACGAAAATTTCCCCTTGCTCTTCTGCCCCTTGCTTCAATCCTAAGAAAAAATTATTTCCCCCCCGTTTCGTCACCGATACATTTTTCACCTTAAATTTCCTGTGCCGATAGGGGGCCACCATTTTGGACGACGCCCCCCCCCCCCTCCGCCCCGGGGGGATATTGTGTTGCGAAATCTCCCGCGCCCCCTTGTCGCGCTCGGCCATGACCCTCCTCCTCCTCCTCCTCCTCCTCCTCCTCCTCCTCCTCCGCCCCCTCCTCCCCCGCTTTTCCAGAGCCAAAGTCTTCTCTCCTCTCTCATTGATTCCATTTCCGATCGATGTGAAATGGATGGAGGAGGAAAAGGGTCGATTGCGAGACCGTCCCTCCCCCAGACCAGACTCTGTCTAGCATCGTGTAGTAGTGGTAGGGTGGGGCCGGGGCCGACGCTGTCCTGGATGCCCTCGCCAGATACAGAGAGAT
>JAAUXU010170587.1_pt1 | contig 15428 bp, 18 predicted proteins | sample 7278151 | NCBI WGS metagenome assembly JAAUXU01 (sample SAMN14350113, study PRJNA611818) | marine sediment metagenome | isolation source: surface marine sediment (1.8m) | place: French Polynesia: Moorea | collected 2018-08 | reverse complement strand
TCTACACGTTCCACATCAAAATTCCACTTCAACATGTTTCAGTACAGCGTAGGAGGTGCCATCATGCTCGACGCAATTACTTATGGCAAGGACTATATTCTATCGCTGAGTTCATGGTCACATTCCATGCTCATCCTTCACAACAAAGATATCACGGCACATTTTCACTTTGGCAGTCCGCATTGCGGATTTTCGGCCTTCCTGATCATGTCGAGCTGCTGATCTGGCTCCACCTTGTGTATGGAGATAGTCTTGAGAAGGGTGCAATCTATGAAGCGATCCTGGATGGGCAACCCGTTGTTCTTCAGAGTGGGGAGCATTCGACGAGGAATCCCGGCGGCCTCCGCAACAATTCCGGTCACGAAGACGTCCTCCAAATGGACATAGACGCGATCAAAAGTCTCCTGAAGCAGACCCTCAACAGCAGATCGGGATATAAGGTAGCTGGGGCCGGTCACGAAGGGCGGGTAGAAGGTCTGGTCGAACCTGGCATTGAAGCAGAAAAGTTGGACGATTAAGCTGTGACAGTCAAGAAGCGCACTAGTGAGCTTTAGATACTTTTGTTGAAGAATAATATAGTTAAACTCTTTGAAATAAACACTCTGTGTAACCTGGTTGGAGAGACGTAGTACTTGTGTCCCAGGACTCTTCCAGGGGCCCAATTCTTAGCCAGCTGTCCTAAAATCACTGGAGAAGAGTGCGGTGACCGTTCCAACAGTTCAAGGAGACGAGACATTTGCACGAAGACGTCATCGTCCGCCTTGAGGATCCAATTGACGTTCGTGCAATAACTGAAAAATAAAAAGTGACGGCGAGAGGAACGTGGATAGCGCTCTCAAGCCTAATAACAAGCTCACGTTCTAGTCCACTCCAGAGCAGCGATGGTCTTGAGCGTCATATTCCAATAGGTGTCAACGTTGCCATTTATCAAAAGATCTCCGAATTCCTCTGCCTCTTTCGTCAGCAGTTCCTGTTGGTCAGAGCTCATGGTGCGACCAACCAGAAAGGCCAAGGCAAAGTCTGCGGTGGAGTTCTTGAGCCTCATTTTGTTACCCCAGCCTGCCCGAATCGCCATGCGGTTGGCCAAGTTCGATGGGGCGCTTATGACGAAGATCAAGAGGAAAGGGTCTTCTCTGTCGGCGCAGAGGTGAGGTTGCGCGTCAACCCAGACGGGATCGTAGGCCTCCCTGACCGTGAACACCTTATCAGGGTCGTAGTTGGGGAACAGAGCGGAGCTGACGCAAGAGTGAAAGACCAACAGTTGCTCGCTAGCAGAAAAGTACACTTAGAATGAACATTCATTACCTCTCCGCATCGAGATCGTCACTTCCTTCACCGACATAGCTGGTGGTGGTTCGAACTATCGGTGACAACCTGGGCAAGTCGACGAATTCTTCTTTGATCTTCAAAATAGCGTCCTCTACTTCTTGGCCTTCGTCAACAAGTTTTCCGGAGACGACGTCTCGCGCGTTGTTGATGTCTCCACCTCTTTTCTGCCCTATGCCAAAGATGAGGCTCAAAAGTATCACTGATGGCAGGAACACTTGAAAGAAAGATCTCCTCCACGGCCTCATTCTCTGTATCGTGGCGGTCGATTTCCTGCTGTGAGTCTATCAGGCCCTGTAAGCTTGCGCGTTATTTGCCCATCTTGTCACAGGTTGCGTCGCTGTTTCTTTTTCGGCCATGGCGGAGTAACTGGGGATCTTCCAAGGTTGCATCTTCTTCCCTCTCCTACACTTCTCAAGGTTCGACCCCTTTCAAGGCAGGGATGGCTGCACGCACGCAGCAATTTCTGTCTGAACACTGAACTGTTCGGTGTAGTTGCTCCGGTGCCACCACATCCACGTGAGCGAGGGAAGGAGTCAGGTGAAGGCGAGTGCACGGACCCATCACAATTCATTAACATGAGGCCGAATTCGCTGCCTACCCTAAATTCTGCGTTTATGCACACAACTCTTGAGTTATGACCCTGAGGCAGCAGTGCCAATGTCAGAAATACACCTTTGCTATTTTACACATCTACTAGCAGAGATATCTGGCGTTGTCATAAGGTTCTTTCCCGATCCCATACCCGTAGTAGCGAAGTTCAAAAAGAAAATCAAACGAAGCAGACAATTGTTGACTCATTTTGTCTTATGTTGCGTTTCAAGGGTCTGGTGAGGATGAGGCAGGCATCGAGGCTATTCCATCAGTGGGGAAGATGAGCAGAGCCCTTTCCTCCCAAATCAAAAGCCCGCGGGCTTATGATTTTGACTTTCAGTTGCTCAAAACCTTTGAAAAAGAGGTCGAAACTACTTCGGGTCACTCTTTGGAGCTGTCTCCTCTTGATCAATTCCTTTGGGAATTGTTACAATATGGTCTGTATGTGAACACGTGCCCCTTCAACGTTACTTTAAGTACAGTGTCACTACGCCTATGTAGTGCTTCCCGTAACTTTCCACCACGGGCATGACGTCACCTCATACGCACCACTGGAACGTCTGGCGGTGGAATTTTGTTGCAGAACATGTAGATGTGATATTTGGGCATAATGTTGAGTACAGAGGTTCATTGTCCCGGCTGCCCATTTTGGTGTTACAGTGCCCCAAAAGAAGGCCACCTGGAGGGGGGCATGCCAAAGAATTTTAATCTTGTCTTTTTTCAGGGGAAAAAGTGGATGAAATTGCCTGGAATTTTCATGGGGGAATCCTGCATTCCAGGCCCTCCCTTTCCAGAGGGATTCACTCCCTGGGTCCTCCGGCGCCATGCGCAAGCACTCAAAAACCCATGACATTGGCCGATTTTGCCATGACATCGCCAATGTCACATCTTTGAGCTGTCACTGCACCAGGTTCGGTATCTCAGGGCAAAGTCGACACTCACCCAGGACCTTACTCCAGCCCCAAGATCTGGGTGTCCAACGAGTGCCATCACCGTGGGTGCCCGGCGCACCTTTCGCAGGGAGATCGCCAGAGACCCTGTACAGACAGTGGCCCATCTGAGTCGTGAGGCTGGCGTGTCGAGGACAACAAGTGGACGGACTACAGCGGCCCTTGGCTTGCGCTCCAGGTGGTGGATTGTTGATGTGTAGTTTTTATGTGAAACATGTAGATGTTGCCGTCAATATGAGAAAATCAGCAGTACGCATATTGACAAAATGTACAGTCCTTGGCGTAAGGAGTGCCAAGTGCCAAGGAGTGCTGTCTGAGGACAGCGATCTGGGCTGCAAGATTCGCTACTACTGAGGATGACGATGTCGACTGAAAGATTCGCTACTGCTGAGGACTGCACTCCTTATGCCGGGCACTCATCAAGACGCACCTTGATGCATCAGTGTGGATATTGACAGATACTTCTTCAGGACAAGAGAGAAGAGACAGAAGCTGGCGCTTGAAGACAAGCGGCAGCGAAAAGAGTGGGCAGAGAGGCTCCTCCGATGCCTAAGGGATGGGGTTGGCCCGAACATCTTCGATGAGTGTAAGATTGAACTCCACCCTTATCTGAACTCCACTAAAAACAGGTACAGCTGACTTCTTTTAGTGCTCATCCTTCACGCCATTCTCCCACATCCCTTCAGGGTCATTGAGGCTGTCGCAGGTGATGCTGATGGCGCGGGCATCAACGGCCGCCGTCAGGCCGAGGGCCGTATGGGGCTCGGCATCTTTATATCTGATGGCAGGTCATGGTGCCACGTCTTTGAACGTGCAAGACTTGTACATTCTGGAAGAGCGCATCAAGGCAGAAAGCAAGAAAATGTCAACATTGTGTTTGACAGGACATTATCTTTAGTATTTTTAGGAGTGGCATATTGTCTTTACTGAGGAAGAGGTGCTGCAGACATGCCAGTACGCGCCCGCTTTTGTCGGCGGGCGCTGCTCTCGTGGAGGCTTTGGGACTCAACACCTTATAACAAACGTTATGTGTAACCTAACGAAGGTGGCAAAATTTAGAGTCCGATTGACTGCAAAACTGTGCCTGGTGAAGACCTACGTACATCATGGAGGATCTTGATGACGTTGGTCATGAAAATGACAGCTTTTTGGATCATTCTCTTTGTGCAGTAAAGATATGGTTGAGATTGATGATCTTGAAGCAGTCTTACTTGTGCTATTGCTGGCGTTCTGTGATTTGTCACCATTTTGTGCAATTTCACGAAGTTGCTACTCTTTACGTGTGTTCGAAAGGGTCAGAAGTCCTTGCGCGAATCTTTCAGGATGTTCCCTGACTATTGACTCGCGAAACAACAGTTGTGCAGAGAAAATAGTGTTTGACGGATGATCGATTGGACTCCTGCATGCTACGTACGATTTTAGCCACACAGCTGGGTGAATTTTCGACCTTGTGCCTACACAATCTGCAATGCGATGGATCGGCAGTTACAGAGTTTCGTGATCTTCCTACTTGGTACCTGAGGTATACTTTATTTTTTAGCTTCACCACTGAGATATGACGACACGTCAGGCTGAGTACCTGAAATCTCAGAGCAAAGACCACCGGGTAATTCTCATGCGAATATGCATCAAATCCGTGTCAACGTTGACAGGCAGGAATCTCTCATTAGGGGTTCTTCTTCTGCCCATTCGTGTGGCAATTGTTATTGCCGTACAATGATGCAGTTGCAGAAGAGATCTCTGAGAGTGAATATCTCTGTTCTAAAGGCAAGGTGAGATCGGTGTATCAGATCGGTAGATCAAAGTGAGATCAGTTTTGTTTACGTGCCCCATGTACAAAGCGTCAAAAAGTTTCTGGTAGGCTCTAATCGGAGTAAATGTGACACGATCGTGGAGTTAGGTAAATGGAGGGGACTGTAGGGGACATGAAGGCGAACAAGAGACTTTGGGAAGGTGAAAAGGGTATCAAAAATGGAGCTGAAGATGTTCTTCAGTTGTAACATTTCTCTGCCCTCATTGTAGGATTTGTCATCCTCCTGCTTGCTCAGGTTGACAATCGTGTCCTAGACGCAACAGTTCATAAAAAGATCTATGCATGAAATAGTGGTATTACAGCTGTATGCTGTAAGTGCAGTGCACTGGAGTGACGAATTGGGACGACGTTGTTGGTCCTCGCGGTCCACCAAGAGAGAGAGATATTGCTGTGCTTGGCTGCTCTGACAAGGGTGGACATCAACAGCTATGGACTCAAGACCGGCAGAAAAATGACAGAATAGTGTCATTGGGAAGAGCTGCCAATGCTCCAAGGCTGCATCGAGGGGCTCACAGCGTCGACCTACTTTGACCAGTTCAAAAGCTAGAAAAAAAAAGTCAACGTATAGGACAGGCCGTAGGAGGTTGGAGGGGTGGAGGACAGGAGTGATCGTTGCGATCCGAAGTCTTGTTTGTGGTGTTCCACTCGAACGGAGCAAATGTAACACACGATCATCAGTCCAAAGTTTTCCAATCAATTTGAAGTGGCAAACGCGCTTGTCTTATTGCACATTGCGATACTTGACCAACAGTGTGTTGTAGTCAATCGCCATTATGAATGCATGAGCTTGTGCCATCTATCGCATCGATAACGAGTGTCGCGATACCCGAAAATATATCGCGGTATTGTGTACGATATTCTTTTGCCATGGTGGGATGGCCATGAGTCAGGCCCTCGCAGCATCAAGTGCCACTTCCGAAAGATTGTTCAGTTGCTGTGGCAACGTGGTTGTGCCCATTAGGCCATCCTTGGAGGTGGGAAATGTGTCTGCGATGGTGTACCTACACAAAAACCTAGGAATGGCGGAATAAAAGTACAAAATGTAACTCAGCATATCGTATCGAATATCGCGACATTTGGTCTCGATTAATGTGGGACATCGCACAGTCTCACGAATTCAAGTCATTAGATCGTGTGCCGTCTCTACAGTGTCAGAATAGGTCGGTTTTAGAGAGAAAATATCTGAACCGCGCCACCTGGACGATTGAAGCTTCCACAGTTGCACCCTGCTCTCGAGTGAGAGGTCGTGAGCGTCCTCGTCGATAGCGAATATTTGTCTGAACGGCGATCGGAGCCGCAAAAGACAGTTCAGTATAATTTGCAGTTGTTACTCCTTTGTCCAGTTTGCATGCGATTGCACATTCCTCAAGGGGAGTCAACCCTGCCAGAATTTACAGAGCAGACGTAAACGAGGATTGTACAATTTGTAGCCCATATGACTTTCATGTGAACTTCAAATGAGGGATTCATGAGTCTCAGGACCGATTCACATAGATCGGTGACTCACATCGAGTAATGGGTGAATCAGAGTTAGGTCCGATCAAGGAAAAAAAAACATACTGAGGTATGATACTTCTGTGGAACATATGACCATGGGTTTTTGATCTTGATGTCAACGTTTATGTACTACATAATTAAGGTAAAAAACTAATGCATCTATCCTCGTTGGTTAGTGCATGTGAAATTGGCTGGAAATTAAATTAACCCGAGGTCGTATGAACTCCGTACGTATCAATATGGCAGGGAAGGCAGAGATATCCATTCATATATCCTCTCGTTTCAGATGAGACTGTTCTGCTGTCTCTGCTTCATGCTGACGTGGGGTTTCATTCACAGCGGGGTAAGGCCAACGGCGAATCGCGCGGCCAGCGACCGTTCACGTTTGTGCATCAATTTCATCTACAAAGATCGTCCCGAGGCCGTGGCCGGCTGCAGAACGGACGTGCGGTGCCAGCAAGCATGCAGACAGCAGTGCCGTCGAGAACAGATGAAGGCGAAGAATTGCATCGTCCACAAGAGATGGATCTGTTCACCAGAACGGCCCAACCTCATTGCTCGGCTGCAGCGCTACTTTAACTATCGCCAACAACTCTACTCGCGAGCCTTGGGGCTTCCATCTGGCCGACCTCACCACAAGCCAGAGTCCATGCGTGATGACAGCTGGGGCAAGTGCTCCTGGCAACCGTACAAAAGGATCTGCTCAGGCGAGTGCGAGTGCAAAAAGCTGTGCCACAGGGTATGGGTCTGTCCGCACTGTCCGATGAGGCAGACGCCGCAGTCACTGCCGCCAAATACGCTACCTCCAAGACCGCCTCCAACGCTTAGGCCACATCCTCCAAGGGATGACACAACATCAACCAAGAGGCCGAGGCCGCGAGATAACATACAGTACATAACTGTACATAATCCCTAATTCTTTGGTCTGAGGGTGAAGGATGTGTTCTGTATCGTGCCAACGCTATCGTTTCCACAAATAAATGGTTCAGTTATCACCGGCACCATTTAAAACTCGATGGCGAACGGGAAGTGCTTGTGCTGTCTCGGGAACTCTTCGGCCTCTTGTTCTCTTCCCTTCATCTGCCGTCCATTCGGTCCCAAGTCGAAGGAGTCCATGATCGCCATTTCCTCAGGGGTCAGGGCGAAGTCGAACACGGACACGTTCTGCTCGATCCGCGAGGGAGTAACGGATTTGGGCACCGCCGCCACACCACGTTGAACCTGTACGATATAACTGGTGTACGTGTGAGTGTCATTCGTACGGTGGAAAAACAATGCTCACATGCCATCGGAGAATGATTTGTCCAGCACTCTTGTTGTACTTCTTGCCAATCTGCACGAGGCGCTCATCCTTCAGCAACTCGGTCCCAGTGGTTGACCACAAGTTATGCGGGGCACCGAGCGGGCTGAAGGCAGTCAAAATGATCCCGCGGGCCTCGCAGAAGTTCTTCAGCTTTGACTGGTTGAAGTAGGGGTGACACTCCACCTGATTTGTGGCCGGCTTAATCTGCACGTGAGAGGCAAAAAAATTACGAGTACAGTGCGAAGTTGTCACCCCAATTGTTTACCTTTGCTTTATCCAACACGTCCTGGATCTGTACCGAGTTGAAGTTGGACAGACCGATATTTTTGGCCAGGCCCTTCTCCACCAGTTTTTCCATAGCCAAGTAGATAGTAGTTGGGCTTACCTCCTCGTCCCACTGCAACATCAGGACGTAATCGGTAGCGGGCATGTTATAGATCACCCTGGTGTAACCCATGACGCAGGTGCAAACCTACCAAACACTTCCCGTTCTCGTCTCGTGGCGATAGGTCTGCACCTCGCTTGAATGCATGAGGCCAGTGTATGAGGTAGAGATCGATGTAGTCGAGCCCCAGGTTTTTGAGCGTAACCCTGCAGGCCGGCTCCACGTCGTCTGGGTGGTGGCTGTTGCTCCAGAGCTTGCTCACCACAAAAATGTCCTCTCTACAGCAGAAGAATGCGTACTACGTGTTGCAGCCGTGGAATGACCTCGCCAATCACCTCTTGATGCCCGGTACTTCCTTGAGCGCCTGCCTGAGGCCCTGGCCCACCTCCCGTTCGTTGCCGTACAAGAAAGCCCCGTCAATGTGCCGGTAGCCGCTCTTGATCGCTTTTACCACAGCCTGCTGCACCTCGCCGTCCGTCTTTGCCGCGTACGTGCCCAACCCAATGAGGGGATACTCCTGGCCGCTGGGCAGAGTCACGCTTGCCTTGGAAGACATCTTTCCTGAGCGAACGAAGGGGTGAAGACGAGTCAAGGGGGATTCGCGTGTTAATGTGCATTTTTATGTTCGCACGAGTATGGTCAAAGGTTTCTCTAGAGATACTGGATTTCGTTCTCTGTGAACCGACTGATAAGTGTCAGCATACTTCGAATACAACAGTGCTGTAGTAGTGACTGATTGAGTAACGTTCGATCACACTTCACACTTTTATCAAGAAATGCAAACAAAATTCTGAACTCTGTTGGACAATTCGACGATCACTCCAAATCCGATATTCGCAACAAGATCCTGCTGCAAGGGAGCTATTCGACCTTCGTCGCCTAAGTAAAGTAGGGTTGATAACTCTACTGCTAAAGAAGTAGAAGGATGGTCAGACGAACAAAAGACCTTTTTGCACCTTACTGAGCACATTAGGCAAGAGATAGAAAATAGTCATTTTTATAATCTATAAATCATACGTCATCTTTAAAACAATAGCACATACTGTTGGTTTAGAGAGTCACTGATGCAAGCTCCAAACTTCCATCGGCTTCCTTCTGTCGGAGCCACTTGCGTTGTCGCTGTACTTTTGAGAGAGCCACTCGTGATACTTGTTGAGCATCTTGTCCCTGGGACTGACTTGCCTCCACTCGTCGACGCAGAAGATGCGGTAGGAATCGTCGCCGTACTTTCCTATACCATAAAGCTCACGGGGGTACGTCCAGTCCTTAGCCACGAAGTCACCTGTAGCAAGAACAACAAGGGTAACGTGACCGGGACGCAAGGATCTCATGCTCACGTGTGAACCGCACGAGATTAGCCGCCCTTCGTCGGTGAAGTCCGAGTGGTCTCATGAGATCCGCGATGTCGTCCTCCGAAGCTGCTTCCAGCAGCCTCTCAGGAGTTGGCCAGCGATCCAGAAATCTTGTGGCGAGAGGGACTGCCCTCTTCCCGTCGGTGCGGTTAAGGAAAATGGTGGCCACCAACAACTTCCAGGGATCGTGGAACAGATCCTCTTGGATCAGGTTAAACGGCGACCGGGGCGGAGTCCACTTTGGTGGATCCCAGGTCTCGGCGACCTTTTTCTTCGTCGTGATATCTTCACCTGAGAACTCCGTCTCCTTCTCCTTCTTCTTCTTCTTCTTCTTCTTGGAAGCAAAGTAGGGACTGCGGCGTGTGGAGACGGTCATGACGAAGGTAAACGCGGGATCATCTGCGTCACCCATTTAAACGCATGCAGACAGTCAGCGTTGACGCACTGTAAGAACCACAGACTTGATTGAACATCATGGTGTCCGTCCCGCCGGCATGGTCACGTTGCTGACCATCAACGTCCGTCTGTACAGTGCAACACTGCTTCTGGAGAGAGAATGAGAGAGGACAGGACTACGCTGATTCAGCGAGGTAACCCGGACAGCCATATGCTACTAAGTAGCACACTAGTATTGCTGAGCACAGCCAAGACTTCCACCACAGAGTGTACTTACTCTACGCTTCTACCCTGAGTCTGTGGGAAGAACCCCGAAGAATCAGCGTCAACACAGGGGTTCGCAACAGAGGTGGTTCGCGTGTACAGTGAGTAGCTTGGCCAAGAGAGCCAGCTTCAGGCTACGCATGCGGTCACGTCCCGTCGCTCTCATTTGTCGCCCTCTAGCGCGAGGAAGTTTATGATATCTTCAGCTGGGACGACACAGAAAGTGACATGAACTTTTTCTGGTGCGAACAACGTCAGACGACGACGGAGAGATTGACTTCACTGTCTTCATGCGTTCCAAACCAAGGACAATGAGCCGGCGACCAACAGCTCAGTATTGTGCTACGTTATCATGCAGCAAGTATGGACATCTTTCGTTTCACAGCGACCTCAAAAAGTACAAGACATGAGTCCAATATGTCCCCCGGGAAGATTTACAAAAGAAAGTTCCTGGTTAGAACAGCTGAAACCTGGCACTTCATGCAGACCATTTTGAAGAAAAAGATGTGATCAACAGAAAGGAGAGTGTTAGTTCTTTTTCTAGAGTATTTTCCTGCCTTGTCAAACCGGGGAGGGGGGGGGCAATGGTAGCCATGGAGGCAAAGGTTGAGGTCACATCACGCTCTCGGTCTCAGGACTTGTCCTGCCTCCATGCTATGGGTGGAATGAATGAATCAGATTTTCCCGAGATCGGGCCTGCTGACCTCGACAACCCCGCAGACGAAAAGAGAATCCTGCAGATACTACTACAGAACTGAAGACAGCGACGGTCGCACATCTCACCACGTTCATGCAGAGCACATTGGTTATTTTGACAGCTCTTGGGCCTATGAAAGAAGCCGATTCAGTCTTTTCCTCTACGACTTTCATTCAGCCAATCGCCTTGCTGGAAATCCTCGACGTGCTTGTCGCGCTCATTTACACGGACTCCAGAAGAGGCGAAGAGCCCTTACCCACCTGTCAGAAAGAATGTAGCGCTAAGTAGTAGACTTATCCACCATTTGCGCCTTTCCCCTACATCCTCCAAGGTCACAGGTCCTACATGCTGTCGTCGCTCTGAGTCACGATGGCAGAGCAGTTCTTATTCTCTGTTTGATAGCGTACATTACCTTTCATTGTGTGGTTCATCGACATCTGTATCTGGTGATACCCTAGTAAACTGACCCATAACTGAACCGAAAGTTAATCAGTCACCCAAACATCCAAAGTTGCTTGCAAGCTATGATTGACAAATGTTACACTTTCACTGACCACTTAGGTCAAGCATTCTTACTCCAGTGAAGTCAACAGCACATGGACCGTCATTGTTCCTGAGAACCTTCCTCCTTGGCAGATCCAACAGCATTCATTCAAAGCACAAAAAGAGGAGCTGCCTGCATCTGCATCTCTTGGTGGACATGCCAATCCCAGAAGAGTCGAGCAAAAGCATACAAAAAGACTTGGATAGATTCTTTCTGACTTTTATCCTAGGACAGAGATCGTTCATCCTTCTCACCTACCTATGTGCAAATTGCTACCAATTGATGATTGATGTCAAATCTAACACTGTACAACATCACTCATCATGAATATGCGCCATGAGTCTCGACTTCTTCGTCTTCAAACACAATTGCACTAAATGTGCGACGAAAGGGCCAATTTATTAAGCATTCTTATCTTTTTCCTTCTATAGTATTCTGTTTGTATTGGAACTGGTACAACATGGAGGTGACTAAGGACAAGTACTACATAATTGCAGGTAGTTTCCTATCTCGACATCAACGACACACTATGGTTTCTTTCACTGAGGCCTCAGCAGCGCCCTGCTGATGATGACCTGCATGACCTGGTTGGTACCCTCCAGGATCTGGTTGACCCTGCAGTCCCTTAAATACTGCTCCACCGGGTAGTCCTTCAAGTAGCCGTAGCCGCCGTGCATCTGGAGCGCAGTGTTCACGATATCGAAGCAGTTGTCTGTGGCAAACAACTTGGCCATGGAACACAGCTGGACCACGTCGGGATGTCCAGAGTCAAGCGCCCTGGCTGCGTTCCTCACCATCGCCCTAGAAGCCACCAGTCTGGGGGTGGGGTCGGATGTGAGGATGAGTGTGTGGATGAGGGAGGCAATGCATGAAAAAATTGCTAACTTGAAGTGACGAAGAGGTATTGCACATACCTGGTTGCCATCTGGGCGAGTTGAAACTGGTTATGCTGAAAGTTTGCCAGCGGTTGACCAAACTGCTTGCGCACCAACAGGTGGTCGCGTGCGGCCTCCATGGAGGCCTGGGCAGCGCCAAGGGAGGTGGATGCTGAGCAACAAGAGTCAGTTTTAACCTCTCTCTTAGCTTACTCCTTTAGTTGCTCACCAATGTTGATCCTTCCTCCATTGAGTCCACTCATTGCAATGTTAAAGCCCTGACCCTCGTGCCCAACCATGTTCTCCACAGGTACTTCGCAATCTTCCATAATGACGGATCTAAGCATGTATGACAATTACTTAACTGGAGGAATATGTAAAACATCATATACGCGCCGTACTTATTATGTACGCGCACTGATGCATTCATGTCGGACTAGGTCAATTTTTTACCCTTTTCCGCAAGCTAAAGTTGGTACGTAACTCCATTTGAAGACATTCTGGTCCAATGGGATGAAGAGTTCATCAGCTTTTGGCTTTTCATCAGCTTTCATCAGCTTTTGGGGTCCCACCTATTCCTGCTGTATTTGTGACTAAGGCCCTTCTTTCCCAATACAGTTATGTAGTACGGGAGAACTTGAAAAGTATCATGACAGAGGCATGTGTGTCGAAATGTTAGTTTCAAAGTAGACATTTGACTACGTTTCTCTACTTGGCATGGATAGCAAAGATGCATTGAGTCAAATTTCAGAATTTTTTGTTTGACCTAGTCTGTCGCATGTGTTTTCAAGTAGTGCACATGTATGAATTGTACGTACATTGCGCGTATAAGTGGATGTAGATACGGCACCTTGTAGGTTGTGAATTCCAGCCCATCTTCTTTTCCTTGGCGCCGAAGCTCAGGCCCTTGGATCCCTTCTCTATGAGGAGGGAGGTGATCCCCTTTGGTCCCTGCCCGGCGGTCCGGCACATCACGAGGTAAATGTCGGTGTCGCCTCCGCCAGAGATGAACGCTTTACTGCCATTCACTATGAACCTAATGAGAACGGTTTCTGCTGAAAATACATCCTACTTTCGTTCACCGAGTGTCCCCTCCAAAAAAAGGCCAGTGAAAATGAAGTGGGCTTTTTTTCCTGGACCTCTTAGTACAACTTTGTAGAACTTCACACCTGTCGCCATTTCTGCGTGCCACGGTGGCGAGGGACGCCGCGTCGGAGCCCGACCCTGGCTCGGTGAGACAGTACGAAGCCAACTTCTCCATAGAGGCCAACTGGGGGATGAATTTGGTCCGCAGGCTGTGGTTGCCGTAGTTGTCAACCATCCAGGTCACCATACTGAACAGAAATATGTGAGGTTTAGCTTTAGGGCGCATTTTTCTTCTCCTCACTTGTGTATGCTTATGAAAGCTGCTGTGGAGAGACATCCCTGGGAAAGCGCCTCGAATACGATGGATGCGTCCAATCTAGAGAGGCCGGTGCCTCCGAACTCAGGGCTTGTATAGATGGCTGCGAATCCCAGGCTCGCGGCCTTCCTTATGACGTCCAGGGGAAAGATTTGCTGCGATGGACACAAATATCAGCAAAAGTCTTGACCTGGCATATATAGCTGTTCCACTTTATCTTCTACCTCCTGGTCCCACTTGCTCATATTTGGCCTTAGCTCGTTCATGGCGAAGTTAGTCGCCAGCTCCTGGATGTGCAACTGGTCGTCGGTCAGCCCAGAAGATGCTGTTAAAGAGCACTTTGCAGCTCTTCACAACAATGCAACTTGATGGAAATTAGTCTTACGTGCGACAGACGTGACAAGCGCAGGTTCTCCAGAATCTCCTTCAGCATCAACGGCGTTAGCAGCGCTACCTGTGGCAAAAGGAACGACCTGGGTGCCTAAGAGCAACTCGGTACTTCAGAAGAACTCACTTCTCGGCTTCGTGGAATTCCACCTGTAGGACATCGCTGTCGCGGCCGCCTGCCTCATGGAGGAGGCCGGCAACGCCAGGCGAAGTATTTTGCACAGGGACATTTTTGTCCTTCGACTAGACCTCAAAAGATCTCTTTGTGCAAGCTTAAGAAGCCCTATCAGCGGCTGTCTGTCTCTTGTCCGTGACGAAGCTGATGTTGCAGAGAAAGCTGACCCTCACACGGACGACACCGGGGGAATTGGTCAGGGGATTCTTCGTTCAACTCCCAACTGAGCGAGGCTGTCACACTCTCCAGAACCAACGGTCTGACAAGTCGGACACGTAAAACTGCGTCGTACTTTGCGTACTTTGTTGTGTTTTCGTACTCGACGCCGTTGTCCCGCCAGATGACGCCACTGTACGAAAGGCACGACTCCTGCCTCACGCCGGCGAGCGTTGGAGCCCTTTAACTCTCACTCGGCCGTCAGAGCTACCAGCATTGTCGCCTTCTCTCTTGCGGGTGACGATTCGTCGGCAACCCTGAGCTGGTCACTCACCGAGCCGGGTCAGCCTGCTAAAGTAAAGATCACAGAACTCGTAAAGTATAACTAGAACGCGCATCGGCCCTAATGTTTCTCCACCCCGAGTCAGCTGTCGCAGATTCTCTAAGCACCCCTGCTTGTAGCACCCTTATGTATATAACCCGCTCTAAAATGGCTTTTTTCCTCTTCTTTTCCATTTTAGAAAGATATAAAGAAAATGAAAGTGACCTGTCTGGTCATGCACATCTTAGAAATATGTTTTATTCTTCATTATGACCTTCATCCAGAAAGGTCTATTACATAACGGCTGAACAAAGTTTGCATGAACACTTGTGTCAAACAGAAATTATACTAAGTGAGAGACTGCATGAGTGCATGTTCCACATGTACATCGGTACCTGTCGATGTATAAAAGGACACGCCTTTATGTACGTCTGTATGTGTGGGTGTGCGTGTGCGCATATGTGAGTGTGTGTCTATCCGTCACCGATTTTGCAGCACGAGACTAGTTGTGGCTGTTTTAGTGGCTGTTCCTGAGTTTTGCAGCTGTGCGAGACTGATTGTGGCTGACTTTCGCAGCTGAGTTCCAGTGTTTGCGCGGCTGATTGCGACTGATTTTGCGAAGCAGACGGCCGGCCGACCGGACAGACGGACACATGCACAGTGCTTTATATTTGTTCCTCCCCCACAAAGTGGGGAAGTGCCAGTACATGTATAAAGCTGTACGAACCCTTTCACTGCATGTAACCCTGGCAATTGACCTCGCGGTCAAATTTACAACATGGGGTCTATTGTGTCGCTGAAAGCTACACCAGAAGAGCTTGCATTATCACTATACCTTAAGAAATCTACGGGATCTCAAGGGGTACTTTGACCTTTTTCGGGCTATCTTGCATCCTGGGGGCGCACGACGGCGACAGCGGCGGCGGCGGCGGTGGCCACCGTAGATGACTGAGTACAGTAAGCCGCATATACATAGAAGACGCTGTAGCG
>JAAUXU010064773.1_pt1 | contig 15433 bp, 21 predicted proteins | sample 7278151 | NCBI WGS metagenome assembly JAAUXU01 (sample SAMN14350113, study PRJNA611818) | marine sediment metagenome | isolation source: surface marine sediment (1.8m) | place: French Polynesia: Moorea | collected 2018-08 | reverse complement strand
TCCTATGGCGTGCTACTAGGTACAAGCTACGCACATGCCTAGCGGCGGGTATAGTCTATCAATTACATCGCTACCCTATACTGTGCTGTGGCGTCCACGTGCCTGTCGTCACAATCTACGTTATGGTGAAGGCCGCATGCTTCACTTGGCACCACAGTGCAATGTGGCCAATGCATGTCACAAGTGTCAAGGGAAGCATCACACACTGTTGCATTGGGAGCAGCACTGGGGTGGAAGCAGTGGGGGATGAAGCACTGGACAACAGACAAGCAACAACAGTGGAGATCCAGGGAGTGGCACTGGTGCACATTGGAATACAGGGGAGAGTGACCATGCCAGCTCCAGTGGTGTGGCTAATGCTGGTGGTGCCAGAAGCTCAGTTCCAGATGGGGTCCCAAGTGGTATGCATGAACAACAGGGAAGTAACAACATCATGCTCCATATGAGTCCGAGGATGTGGAAATCAACATCTGCTCAGCGAGACCAGACCTCTACACTGGGAGAAGAGGGATGGTGGTGAGGGTTATCGACAACCCGGCAGGACCTTACAGGGTGATTGATTGGTCTGTTCGGAAGTTGAGCCATGAACATTTGAAACATCTGCCTGTCATTCCAGTTCCTGATGGTGCACCAGTGGATGTCCTCTTGGGGAACCATGCAGCTTCTCTCATCAGTGTGTGGGAAAGTATCCATCCAAGGAATGAATTGGAGAAAGGGCCAATTGCCTACAAAACACTGTTAGGATGGATGGTTCATGGAGCTGCGGTCAAGCAACATCAAATCAAAGGCCCATATGTGTTCACCTTGGAGGAGTGCTTCATGCATGAGGAGACCCCAGGTCTCAATACGCAGGGGAGTGCCTTCATCACAATGGATTTGGTTGAACACCCCACGGAGGCAACTGGAGTGAAGGTGATCTCCACCCTGAAGGTCACAAAAAAGGGGAGTGAAAGACTCAAAGAACTGCTGGCCTTCCTCTGGAAGGTGGAAGAACCTTCAGGTAAGAATGAAGGTCTCTCAGTAGAGGATCGTTACCTGGTGGAGAAACTTTGCAGCTCCATGAAGTTTGAGGATGGGAGATATACTGTTGCCTGCACGTGGAGGCCAGGCCAGCCAGAGGATACCTGGGACATAAAGCCAAAGCTACCACAAAGATAAGGAATGTGATGGATGGAGCAGCGAGGTACAGAGGCAAGAATATTAATGACCTACTGGCACCAGGATCGAATCTTATAGCAGATTTACCAGCCATATTGGTCAGGATGTGCTTTAAGCCTGTGGCCCTTACAGGGGACATTAGCCAGATGTTTTTATGTATACATCTCCCCCTTGAAGACAGGAAATATCATTGATTCCTGTGGAATTCAGGCTCAAAAAGGGGGACAAAAGTGTATCAGTTCTGAAGGCACCTCTTTGGAAATGTGAGCTCACTGGTGGTGGCAAACTATGTCATAAAGGAGCACACAGAATGCCACAAAGATGAACTGCCCCTGGCATGGAAGACTGTCAGGAATGCAATGTTGAAGGACAATGTCCTGGAAGCGGTGCAAACAGTGGAGGAGGTTAGGGAGACCATTCACCAACTAGTTGAGTTGCATCAGAGGGCTGGGATGTCCCTGGGAAAGTGGGCATCAAGCCATGAGTCTGTCCAGGAAGGGCTGGAGTCAACAGAGCACGCAAAGGGTGTGGACCTCTACCATGTGGAAGCGTGTGATCTGCAGAGGCCAATCCTCAGGGCCTTAGGCATGGTGTGGGATACTGGATCTGACCTTTTTTGCTTTGACACTGCAGGTGAGGATCCTTGGTCTAGTCTCGCCAGTGGTCATCATTGCCAGGAGCCTCCTGTAGCGCTGTATCAGGGTGCAACAGTCCCAAGGTATTGTGGATGTACAAGAGCTGTGGGATGGCCAGTTACCAGAGGAACCTGTGGAGGACTGGTGAGCCTGGCATCGAAGCCTCCAGGACCTTCCTACATTGTGAGTTCAGCACTCTCTGGTAGCAGAGAAGGAGTCATGGCTGCAGGAGCTGCATGTTTTTTTGTGATGCCTCAGTCACGGCATATGCCACATGCCTCTATCTTAGGACTATTTACGGGGATGGAGACATTGATGTACACCTGATTGCTTCAAAGTCACAAGTTGCACCCAAGAAGACTATGCCCATTCCACAGTTGGAACTGATGGGACCCTGTCTAGCAGTTGACTTCACATAATGCATCACTAAGAACCTGGAGGAATTACCAGGACAGGTATATTATTGGACAGACTCAGTCGATGTCATTTTTTGGTTGCAGTTACAGTCTCAAGATTTGAAGGTTTTTGTCGGGAGCTGAGTGGCCAAAATTCAGGATGCCTCAGAGGTCACATCATGGAAGCATGTCCCAGGAGAGCTTAATCCTGCTGACATCGCAACACATGGGGCCATGCCAGTGACACTTTCTCAGTGTGGGTTATGGTGGTCACGTCCACCCTTTCTGAGGTTTGACCAAGAAAGTTGGCCTGTGTCTCCAGTTCATGAGACTAAGGCACTGACTGCCAAGGAATACAGGAAGGATCATGAACCCTTTGTACAGGAGATGGCCCTGTTTCAAGGAGAACTTGTGAATAAGATGGAGGTCCCTCTGGGTTTAACGCCGAGGGGTTGCTCTTCATGGAGGTGCCTACTTTGGCGAACAGCATATGTTCTGAGGCTGAGCACTGTGAAAGCTCTGTGCCCAGCAACACTCGATCTCTCGAACGAGGAAATGGAGACTGCACACTGAGTGCAGTTGCATTTAGCTCAACAACAGGCAGCTTCTTCTTGGGGTAATCTGAGGCAGCTTGAGGCCAAGCAAGATGGGGATTGCCTATGGAGGGTGGAGGGCTGACTGGCAGGGGCTGTCCAGCTGCCGAAGATGACAAGAAGGCCTGTTCTCTTGCTGTCCAGCAGTGAGTGGACAAAGCTAATAATATGGGATGTTCACCAAAATAGATTGAGACACATGGGAGGAGTTGAGCAAACCTTAGCTGTGCTGAGGGCAAAGTACTGGGTTCTACATGGGAGAGCCACTGTCCGACATTTGCTGAAGAAACATGTACACTGTAGGAAGCAAGATGCCTGACCTTGCACACAGAAGATGGGCCTAATCAGCAGCACCAGACTGGGTGATGCAAAAGCCACGTATCCCTTTCGTGTCACTGCTGTCAATGCCACTGGACCCTTTACAACAAAGCTTCCTAAGGGGCAAGCTAGGAGAAAGTGGTACCTTTTGGTATTTACATGTTGTGCATTTCGATGTGTGCACTTAGAGGTCATGACAGATCTTTCTGTGGAGGCTTTTTTGATGGCCTTTCAGCACTTTCTTGGCAGGAGGAACCGACCAGAGATTCTCATGATGGACAACGGCACAAATTTTGTGGGAGCAGCACGTGAGCTTCAAAGAGAGTGGAGGGAAATTCAAGATGACCTTCATGCTAGAGTACATGGACAGACCAGTGATTGTCCCATCAAGTTTCAGTTTCATGTTTCCTACACCCCCTATAGGAATGGAGCAGTGGAGAAGATGATTGGGTGTGCAAAGAGAGCTCTATTGAGGAATCTTCCACTAGAGAGTGCTGTCTCAGAAAAGGAGCTGCACACCCTTGTGGCAGAGGTGGAAGGGGTGCTAAATGCCAGACCAATCACTTACATTGGCAGTGATATCAATGACCTTGAGGCTCTCACGCCCAATCATTTTCTTGCCAGATCAACATATCTTTCCATGCTACAGAAGCCAGGAAAAAGCTGGAAAAGGCGGTGGGATCACCTCAGGTTTCTCCAGGACAGGATCTGGCACTGTTTATGGAAGGAATACATCCCAGGATTGCAAGGAAGGGCAAAGTGGAGAAAAGCCACACCCAACTTGAGGAAGGGTGATATCATTTTGTCCTTTGAACCAGACACCAAGCACTGGCCCTTGGCTCAGGTGTTGGAGGCCCTCCCCAATGTGCAGGATGGTCTTGTGCATGTTGTCTCAGCCAGGCACAGTGATGGCAAAATCATAAAGAGAGATGTCAGCAAGGTCGTGTTGCTGTTGCCAGCAGAAGAAGAATTGGTGGATCTTGGCAAAGGCTGTTCATCTCAACCATGTTTTGAATATGTGTGTTGTTCAGTGTTGCATATCCTCATAATTTATGTGTTATAGTATTGTATGTCTTCTTGGCCAGTTAGGTGGAATGACACATTTCAGGTTTATGGCTTTGTGAGCCATGTAGGAATGGATTGGACAGCATGGAGATGGAGTGAATGCAGGACACCCTTGCCCCTGATGACTTTGTGTCTGGGTTTGGCAGGGGAGTGTACATATGGATGATGTACTGGAAGGGTTGGATGAGGAGCATTGGAGAGCAGAGAAGGGGAAGGATCAACAGAGGGTAGAAAAAGAAAAGGATGGAGAATAAAATGATATGTTTTTGAAAGTGTTGGCATTTGACTGTGCTTCCCTTGCGCCATGTGGCTCGGACTTCACCGAGTGGACAAACTGACACCACCTATAGTGACAAATTACTGCAGAACCAATTTGTAATGTGCATAAATCTACTCAACTGACAACTTGAATGCTTAAAATGACATTTTTATTTTGTATCTGATTTCCCTCAGCAACAAAATACCTCCTTATCATAACTTGCTTCATACTCTTGAGAACAACCTTTTGCATTTCAGTTTTGATTTGATGCACAAAATGGTGATTTCCCTGCTTAGCAAAGGCTATATCCAAAACTTTGGCTGCAGTCAATAACTCTTTGTTGGTTGGACAGGACTGTTCCTCTTCATCTCCATTGTGATTCAATTCTTGAATTGTGCCAGCAAAGTCTGACAAGCATGTGTTGAATGTTTGTTTACTCTCTCATGTACAACTGAAAATCAGCATTGTTGCTTGTAGGATTCCCACCCAGGTCTTCTTTGTCTACCTTCAGGGCACCTTGGTTGGTGATCCTGCTTTCACACATAGTCTGTCAACCCCCTCATCAGCATCTGCAGAAAAGGGATTCAACTGTGAGCCAGCACCCAGGTTCAGGACCCTTGTCAGTTATACAACCACAAAAACAATCATTTAGGTACAAAAGATATTTCAATTCTGTGATCTTCAACATGAACAAAAGTTTCACACACCTAAAGGCATCACTTAGCTTTTCAAAAAAATGATGTCCAGTTCATGGGTTGCTTTTACATACAGGAGGGTCTTCAAAACAATGGGTCCTAAACCGCAGATTAGATAGATACCTTTTTGGCAGCATGCTCAGACTGTCTTCACACATTCAACCTGAGCAGGATGTGCTTGCTTCGAGAAATACTTCACGCTGGATCCTTGTTTGGCCTCAATGAACTCTATGAGATGATCAAAGACTATGTGAGGCTCGACTGAATTGAAGAAGCTTTGCAAGCTTCTTTGAAATTCAGTACAAAAGTCCTCACTTCGTAACATTTACTCCGACGGGTAAGAAGAGTCATGACGGAGGAGGTCTGAAACACTGACGCAAATAGCTGCCCATTTTCCAATCTTTATGGCTCTTTCAAAATCTTCTCGAGACCTGTGAGACTCTTAAGCAGATGATTGCATTCATTGCCTTCAAAGAGCCGAGATCCGTAGTAATGTTTGAAGCCTCTGAAGCCTCAGGAAAGGTTGCTGAGGCTACGATGCGTACGGGGTTATGTATAAGTTCTGAAATCTCTTTAATGGACTTTGTTTAGTGTATTTTTTGAATTCATGTGCGAAAATTGACGGAGACGTCAAGTAGAATGTTATTGCGCTGCTTAGGTAACTGGATTTTCTAAATGGCCCTTCACCTTGAGGACAGCCTCAAGACATCTGCGAAATCTACAGCACAGAGCATGCATGGTTACCTTGGAGATGGAGCTCCATTCTTTGGTGAGGGAGGACTTCATAGACCACATTGGCGTGGGGTTTGGCACAAACCTTGGCCTCGAGGATGGACTAGATGTATATTATGTGTCACGAATTTTGAGACTTTTTGAGGCAAATATGTCAAGGTGTACTTATGGAGCACCAATAGGGAATTTATTGGACCAACTTTAATATGTAACGTTGTACAGTTTGCGCCGGGCTACGTGTGCGTGAGTGAGTGCGAGAGTAACTCAGTGAAAGTGACCCAGAGTTACTCAACTCGGAGTGACGATCGTAGCGGCGGAGCGATGGGTGACGAGGATATCGAGACAGCGAAGTCTGAGTTCAGACTGGGGATGAGTATCTATTTTGCACAGCACTTATATACACACAAATGAGGAAGGGGAAGTGCAACTTGGTGTGGTCAGGTTCTTGCAATGAGGAGGGTATTAAACAGTCTAGACATCTTTACAGTGTCTGCTTCCTCATGCCCATGACCTTATACATGTACACATAGCAGTACGCTACATAAAAAAATTGAAATCATCAGGCAAGGATTAATTTTGATTCACAGAAAAGCCGCCATTTCTGTTCAAAGTCTCGAAGTGACGCCTGAAGTGTAAGCACCACTTTGTGACATCCTCATCTGGCATGAGGTTCCAGTACTTCTTGATGGCAGCCTTCAAAGTGGTGATGCTTTTGTGGCTTGTTGAATTAACTCTTGACTGATGCCCACATCGTTTTGTCTAGGGGATTAATCCGGGAGGCCACAGCTCTGGTGCCTTATATCCAGGCATGTTGGACTTCAGCCACTCCACGGTGATCTTGGCCATTTGGGGCATGGCACCATCTTGAGTGAAGATATATTGCCCCTCACCACAATAAGAATCGGTCCAGGTTTTGACTCTCTTCGTGAGCTTGATGTAACTGGCAGCATTCAAAGTGTCTCCTTTGGGGACAAAAATGGGTGGGCACATTCCTCCATCTTCTCTGACAACACCCAGGAACATCACCTTTTGAGGATTCTTGGTCTTGAAGCTGTACCACATCTTCTTGACCTTCTCAGCACTACTTCCAGTTGTGTTTTCAAAAGAACCTTGTAGAACTAGTCTGTCTTGATGGCTGTTTGACAATCGATCCACCACAAACCACGTTTCATCAGAGAAAATGAGGGGAAGCCCCAAGTGACCATTTTTCACCTGATTGAGGGTAGCCTTGACTTTCCACTAGACCTTCTGTCTCCAGAGGGACTTGGTGTTTTGCAACTGATTTGAACCCAGATTCCTTGGCAAGCCTTTTAACTGTGGACTCTGACACATTGAACTTTCTGGCAGTCTCTCGGAAGCTGTGGCCTGGGAGGTTCTTGAATGATTTCTTCAACTTTGCCTTCAAGGTCACTGTCAGTACTTTGGGATCCTGCTTGTATGGCTTTCTAGATAATCCTGGAGAAGTTTTGTGGCGAAAGCCTGTGGCATAGCTGATTCACACATCTTTTCTGGCCTTATCCAAGGTCTGGCCTCTGGCCATAAGTTGGGGAAACTTCACTTTGCGGTCTGACATGGCTCTTACTCATGAAATTCGAAGTGCTGGCAAACTATCAGTTTTGTTTACATTTCCCAATTTTGTTGGAAATGCGCGAAATGTGAAATTTGATGCATCCCTTAATTAGCTGTTTGCCCATAATTATGAGTCTTAAAATTCATGACACGTACTGTAGCAGTCCGTGATTTTGAGAACAGCACTTGGCGGTGGCCACATGAATTTTGCCCAGAAGTTGGGAAGCTTCAGTTCACAAAATTTTTGGACTTCTTTTTATGTTGTCTTGCTGGAAGGAGGATTTGGTGCCTTCCAGGTAGCTTTCTTGAATCCATGATGGCAACTTGTCCTCTGGCATGTACAGGTAGGTTTCCTAGCTGAGCTTGACGCTCATGGAGATGAACGTGAGGGGCATCTTTTTCCCGCCAGACATTAGCAGCTGACCTCGGACAGCTGCTTAGAGGCCAGTCAGCAGTTGAACAAGCCTCCTTGCAGCGCCAGACAACATTGTAAATGTTGCTATACAGGATTGCAAGCTTTTGGAACAACTTCTTGATTTTCTTGTTGGAATCCCACGCTCAATGAAGGGTGTTAATGGCCTCATAGTCATGCTTTTTGTCAGGGGGGGACTTGACTCTTGACCTCTTCGTTGGCGGAATTTAGTTGACAGCACACCCATGAAGGAAGTATGAATATTTGAGCGGGGAATTCGGAAAACAAAACAAAGTATTACATATATATTACGCTCTTGAATGCACCCTTTTACAGTTGGGGACGGAAGTGAGCGTACAGCGGGAGAGAAGACGAAAAATTTCATTTTTTGGGCGGTTTTTAGTACTAAAATGTGATCCTTTTTCTGCATTTTTTAATCCCCCCACCAGGGGCACTGCCCCTTGGACCCTCGCTGGGTCCCCCAGCGCTTCTGGGCCAGCCCCCTGTCCTTCCCCGCAGTTCTGCTGGTTCAAAAGTCAGCGTACACCTCACATTTCGCTCCAGAACTGGGATCTGCACACGATGTACTGGGTGCATCACGGAAATTTCACCATGTAATTCAAGCTCAATTACGGCGTAATGAGAGGTTTAGTGGCTATGGTTATGTTTTGATGAATCAAAACATAAACAATTTCCTACCTTCACACAAAATTTGAGTGCAATCATACCAGTACGTTTCAAGAAAATGCCAAAGGAGCATGACAACCGCATTGCCATCTGTGCCCTCCTCGATGCTGGCAAAGGGCCAACGGAGATCGCCAGGCAGTTGGGAGTCAACAGCAAGACTGTGTACAATGTAAACAAGTGCCAGAACCTGGAGAGGAAGGCTGGGAGTGGAGGCAAGCCTGTCCTTGATGCAGAGGCCGTCAAGGATGCCGTCAAGGCGGACCCATTGAAGTCCTGGCACAGTCATGCAAAGGACATGGGTGCCACTGAGGCCACATTCAGGAGGACTGCCAAGAAGGTTGGCGCAAAGAGCCTAGTGAGGACGGAGAAGCCGCTGATGACAGACCGGACCAAGGCCAAGCATCTCCATCACTGCCAGATTCTTCTCAATGATGTCAAGCACAGGCCGGCCGGCCACGTCCTCATCTTCAGTGATGAGAAGATGCGGACAGTTGACCCAGTGTGCAACTGCAAGAATGACTGTTACACCAGCTCTGACGGCGAGATTGACGAGTCCGTACGCACTTTGACCACCACAAAGCATCCCGCCAGCGTCCTGAGCCTGGGATTTGTGGCCTCCAACGGCGAGAAGTGCCCCTTGATCTGGTTCCCGGCTGGCTACAGGTTGACAGCCAATGACTACATGGACATCTTGAGGGAGAGGTTCCTGCCCTGGGTGAGGCAGACATTCCTGGCTGACATCCCCATCCTGCTCCAGCAGGAGCAGGATGAATGGCCAACATTCCCTTCTGGGACCAGTCCAAATGGCTGCCGTATAGCCCCGACGTGAATCCTTTGGACTTTTCTGTGTGGTGGCATGTGGAATCCAGGGCCTGTCCCATCTGCCACCCCAATGTGGAGGCCTTGAAGCAGTCCGTCGACGAGCACTGGAATGCCATGACCCCCAACTACATCTGCAAGACCTGCTCCACCTTCAGAACGAGGATTGAGGCCATCATTGCCGCTGATGGCGGCTATATTGAATAAAAGCTGTCATTCACTGTCCAATAAACTATGCCATTTTCCTCAGAACCTCTCTAAGTGCTTTATTAACCAGAGGGATCTTGATGAAGTTGACTGCATGCGATGGGGAAATCTTCATGACGCACCCAGTACATGCATGAGTGACGAATACAAGGTACTGGGGGAGGCACTGAACAATGTACTGGAGCACAGATGGACCACACAGAGTACTCAGTACTGTCAGTCCTTGCAATGATGCCATCTCACAAGGAGCTGTCCATGGACCTCAAGGATACCACCATCAGGCACTTTGAGAAAGGGAACAGTTACAGCAACATCTCCACTGCCTTTGGGGCCCCATGCTCCACAGTCCAGTTGGTGGTCGCATTTGGCCCTCGGGACAAATGTAAATGTGCCCTGGAAGGGACGGCCATGAAAGTTACAAGGCCATGCAGCCACAAAGGTCAGAGTCATGGTGAAGGTCAACCCCACAGTGACACAGGAGACCATCAGGGAGGATTTGGCAGCAATGGGCATCTGTGTCTCAAAGTCCACAGTGACATGAGCACTGAACAAGATTGGGGTGCACATCATCCACGAAAGGTGCTGCTCAAGTCAAGAAGACACCTGGCAGCGTGGCTCAAGTTCACTTGGGCACACATTGATGACTCTCATGCCCAGTGGGACAGAGTACTGTGATTTTACAAAACAAAAATAGAACTTTTTGGCCACAATGCAAACAAGACAATCTGGCGCAAAAAGGGGGAGGCATTCAAGCCCCGAAACACCATCCCCACTGTCAAGCATGGTGGTGGCAGCATCATGCTGTGGTGCTGTCTCACGAGCTCAGGGACCTGCACCTTGTATGCATCAATGGGAAGATGAAGGCCATCATGTACAAGGAGATATTGGCCAAAAATCTCCGTGTCTCTGCATGTCAGCTGCGCTTGGTGTGATGCTAGGTGTTTCTACACGACAACGACCCCAAGAACAGCAAAGAACGTCAAGACATGGCTCAGGATCAATGTCCTGGAGTGGCCCAGTCAATAAATACCCCATACATGCATCATTGTAGGGTCGAGGCTTCGAGACAGCGATAAAGCTGGTAATGTTGCAGTTGTCATTGCTCCATTGCGGTTCTTACTCTTGGGGTTGTATTTTTGGTCTTTCTGTACTGTTGAAGCCACTTGTACAAGCTGATGTTAAAAACTGCTTGGACTCCAATGTTGCCACCTACGGCGGAGTTGTTGCAACAGCTGTCACTCAACACGCGGTCGATGACAACGCGATTGCTGCCTTTCTCTGTCTCATTGTTTATACACACTTAGTGTTGCAGTGGACGCCGCTCAACGCAGCAGCTTCTCCAAAGTCCAGTTCGGTGCAGGGAAGTGGCGTCGCTCTGCACTGTGCAGCGCTGCTCCTGAGTACCTCTGCGTCGACTTCTCCACTGAAAAATGTTGTAGCTTTCATTTTCCTAAATGGTAAGATCTACCTGGTGAGCACATTGAGGTCGCTGGTCTTCCCCCTTGTCCTTGCTGTCAGCCTTCACGTCGAAGTTGTCGTCGTGGTTGACATCGACACACGCCACGTAGGGGCCCAGGATGTTCCTCAGCCTTTTGGGGACAGCAGAGTTCAACCTGCTGATGTAGACTGTGTCAAGGATGTTGGCCCATCTCTGGTCAATGCCGTTGATGGCTCCTCCTGCCACAAGAAGGCACACAATGGTCACAAAGCAGAAAGTATGAGGTAAAGCTAATGAGGAAGAGCTCTGAATGCACGAGCAACAAATGAAAATTGGCTGACTTCTGATTTCTGTCATATTAGTGCACAGCACAGCTTTTCAGGGCTGCTGCTGCTTGGAAATGAGGTGGATAAAGGGTTGCCCTTGCCTCTCAACCAAATCTACTGCGGATAACTTCTTTGACACTCAATAAATTGCAACTGGGCCTTTTTCTGCCTGAAGCTGCCCAATAAGTGGTGTTCACCGTATTGTTTAATATTACAGAAAGTCACTCATGTGGAACAACAGCCTCAGTCGACACTAAATGCGACTCTGCTGTAAATATCTGTTCATTGTACTTGTGAGCACTGAATAAATCAAGGTCAGGTTAAAAATAGGCTAGAGAAAAGAGTTAAAGTTAAAGAAAAAAGATCACAGGTCAGAGCAGAAACCTTGGGTTACACTAGGGACTCTCATGCCTGGGCAGACGAGAAATCCTGAATTCCAGACTATAGACTGACGTTCACAAGGGAGAAGAAAAAGCTTCTGGCGCAGTTAAAACCACTGTATAAGAAGGATTGGACTTTCAAAGGTAGCATTTCTTTATACAGCAGTACAGCCTTTCTGACACTATTCCAATTCTGATTAGTGTCTTGACCATTTCCTTGTTTTTTTATGGTCTCTAGTATTTTTTTTAGGGGGGAGAGGTTTTTGGGTTCAAAATGCTTTTGCAACCGCTACTGTCTCACACCTTGAGGCACAGAATGTGCGTGCATGAAAGCATTGATTGCACCCCTTCTCCTACTTGTTCTATGTACCTCCTAATGTCACTTCCACTTCACAGGGAATCTGATTTTTTTGGGGGGTGGGGGGTGGAGGGGGCAAAATTTTTGGAAAATATACCTGGAACGTTTCGTGTAAAATAAAGTCCGAGTAAACACCCTTCACTACGCCATACTTAACGACAGGAGTGATTCCTCCTGCAAATACCAAGGGATTTACGTCAAACGGTGCACTGTGCAGACCAAGAATCTGTGCAGAAATGTGACCAAAAGTGACGAACAGTGAAGATTTTCGCTTCAGTGAGCAACATTTAAATCATCCGAGGCCTCTTAGAGGAATTGTCATGATCCGCAGACTTTCTTTCATACCCCAGTTAAAAGCCTCGTGGAGTTTAAGTCACCTTGGAATTTGTTCAGCCCCAGCAAGCAGATTGATCCCTGGCCTCGCGACTGCCGAGATCGGCCAACGACACTCGTCATATTCTCTGTGAGCGCAGCATCCTCGACCGCGAGTGCGCGCGAGGCCGCCCAACCGTGAACGAGCCTTCCTTCGCCGCCGACGTCGACGTCGACGTCGAGCGGAGTCCGAGCGATGGAGAGCGAGAGAGCGAAAAAAGCCTTCTTCTTCTTCTTCTTCGTCGTCGTCGTCGTCTTTTTTATCCTCGAGGAACTTTTTTTTCTCTCTCTCCCTCAGTTCGTCTCTGCATTTGAGACGGAAGCAGCAAAACCCACGCGAATACATAATCAACGCTGCAGCCAAGACTTTGGTGGGCAGAGAAATAAGGAATTGCCACAAGCACACGTTTGAGAGGGGGGAAAAACTTGCTGGAGAGGCCCACCCAAGTAGGCCTGAGGAGGAGGTCCATGGAGGGGAAAAAAGTCCGTATTGAAGTCTCCTCGGGCAAGAGATGACACGATTGAGTGCGGGAGCTGCCAAAAAACAGGAAGTAAGCAAGTTCTCTTTTTCTCTTACTAATCGACTTTGTTTTCACTGAAGGATGAGTGAAAAAAAAATACCTTTTCATTCATCTTCTACTTTTTTCCACTGATTTTGACCTGGGCAAGCCATTCCCCATGTGGCAAAAACTAATACTCTGAGTCTGATGTTTTGGACAATGACTGTGTACTGCAAATAGACCGCGAAAAAAAGTTGATTAGTTGAAGAAAGTTGCATGTTTGATCAAAGATAAGCAGTTATTGTCACTCGCAAATTCAACTCCAATCCTTTTGTGAGTCTTCAACACTCTTTCTCACACATTTCTGGTGGAAAAAAGCATTCAAGGCTCACTGGGGAATCAGTGAAATTTGCTTGGGAGAACAACTTTACTTATTTTTCGTCAAACAAATAGTCTTTTACGTGCGCATTTAGTCGAGGTTGTCGTTTCGTGACTCTGTCGCTGTGTCAGCCATTCTCGGGAAAGACGATCTTTTTATCCTGTCAAGCCAGCCAGATTTGCATGTAAGTATTGGCCTCCCCCCCCCAAAAAAAAAGCTGCAGCGGAAACCTTTCAACGGTGCCCTCAGCACCATGTACGACATGAATGCCGTTGCCACCCACGGTGTTGCGCCACAGGGTGAGTCAGAAGTGATGTTGGAATTCACACCGGTTCCACGCTCTCACCGCAGTTGTTGCCCTCCTGGCACGCCAGAACTGCCGTGGCATCCGGTGAGAATTCCCAGGATTTCCATATCCGGGAATTCCCACTGGCTCAACGCCCCGGTGGCAGTTGCCCTCCTCCGGCACGTTGGCCGTGACGCCACCTTCTTCGGGAACTCCCACCCCATGCAACACACCAGAGAAGCAGCTGCCCTGGAAGTGCATCTCGGCACTACTGAGCCACCCTGTGGGAGGCCTGCAGTTTATGCAGCGCCGCATGTGCTTGGTGATACCTAAAGGAGCGCAAAACCTGTATAAAACTAATCGGGGAAAGTGGCACCAGACGTTATTCTCTCTCTCCCTACTCTTTTTCGGTCGGTTGGCGGCAAGATTGATGCCGCTGATGTCCCATCCAGACGGAAAAAAGCCCCCTCCTCCCCCCCCTTTTTGTCCAGAATCATGCTCTGGAGGAGATTTCCTTTATGCATCTTGGGCCTGAACAAGTTGGACGCTATCGTTTTCCGATCGGACACGAGGCTGCTTTGATACGAGATCCTCACGTGCATGAATGCTGTTTATACGTTTATCTGCTTGGAGGTCCGGCCAACCACTCTCAAACGTCACTCGTCCTATTGCAAAATCGATCAATGTGGAAAGGATTAGGAGAACCGATCTCAGACTCACGCAAGGACTGACTGACCCTGACGGGGTCAACGTCTGTCCAGCCTCTGGCGGACAGAGACCGACAAGGGAATCCCGGCGCTCACCCGTGCTTTGCTCGCCTTGTGGAGCGCTTTCAGTCACTCGCAGAAGCTGTGGATGCTGTCCAAGAGTCCTGGAGAGACTCTTGCGCCAGAGGAAGTGACATGGAGAGCTTTTCCTCTAAAAAGAAAGGCTGGATTGTTATTCATCCCCGACTAAAAAGGCCGCCAATAAGCTGGCCTTTCTTGAAGGCCTGGGGCTCGCAGGGGGTCAAGGTGCGGCTGGGTCAGGGGAACCCCGTGAAGCAAACAAGGCACGTGGCAACCCTGAAGTGACTCGAGGGTGGTTGATTGTACAGGGTCAGACAAAAGTAGCGTGACTTTCTCAGTGCAGATGACATTGGCTGGATGGCTCTAAATAGGCTTCAAGTTTTCCCGCTAAATTTTGGGGGTATGACAACGCTGTTGGCATTTCACCCGCAGCTGCCGACAGATGAACAACGACGGCCACTTCTTGGGCGTCAGTAGAAATGTGAATGGCTGCAACTAGGCCAGCAGGTGGGATTTTCAAAACTGATGATTCACAAAGCACAAGTTGCAAATGCACCAAAAATTAGGAAAATGGCACATGAGCAAAATATGAGTTCACGGTTACCATGTCGGCCAGGTCCAACATGGTGTGCGTCATCAATGTTGAGCCAGTCTGGAGATGATCCTGCGCAGGGTTAAGCAAAAGTCCCCGGAAAAGCAATGTTGTCATCACTCAGAAGACAGAGAGTTTAAATAAAAAAACAAAATGTGCAAACGGAGTGACTGGGAGCGAACAGAAGAAGGCCTCCCTCAGTTTCGACTTTCAATCGCCAAGGAGGGGCTGCACACGAATGCGGAGCGCGTGGTGTCCATGGACGAGGCAGTCTTGGTCTCCGTCAACGAGACCCAGGACTGTCTCCGCCTCCAGGGGAATTGCCATCCCCAGCCATAAGGATAAAGTCATTAGTCATTAGAATAAAGAGTCCAGTCAAATAGTCAAGTCATAAGAATAAAGAGTCCAGTCAAATAGTCAAGTCATAAGAATAAAGAGTCCAGTCAAATAGTCAAGTCATAAGAATAAAG
>JAAUXU010010907.1_pt1 | contig 15439 bp, 20 predicted proteins | sample 7278151 | NCBI WGS metagenome assembly JAAUXU01 (sample SAMN14350113, study PRJNA611818) | marine sediment metagenome | isolation source: surface marine sediment (1.8m) | place: French Polynesia: Moorea | collected 2018-08 | reverse complement strand
GTGACTCTGACAAACCTGTGACTCTGACAAACCTGTGACTCTGACAAACCTGTGACTCTGACAAACCTGTGACTCTGACAAACCTGTGACTCTGACAAACCTGTGACTCTGTCAATGAGATACTAAAGTAGATGTTTTTCTGCGAATGAAGAACAAGCCACCCTTCATTGCTAAACTAAACTTGCTAACTATTTTAGACGTTGTCTAAAACATTCATTTTCATCCAGAGTGTAAAAAATCAGTTTTACTCCTAAGATCTCAAGCATTCCCATGATGTAAATAGATTTTGACAATGATGCAGATAGACAGAAAAATCCGAACCACCTTTGAAGACTTACAGGGCACAGATCAGGAGTTTGGCATTTGTTGGCCACGAAACGATTTGGAGTGCATTTTCTCGTCAGTAAGGACACTTGATCTTTGATGTTGAGATGATTTGAGGGCGGCCATGACAATGCAGACCAAGTGGCTAACAGTTGTTGTGCTAGGGCGGCAAATAACGCCAGTTAAACACCGACTAGGATTGACTGGTCATCAAAAGGATGTTCGGAAACCCACTGGCTTCAAACTCCGCCAACATCAACTTCAGCTTCAAGGCCAAACACACAGCCAACGCTTTGGTGCCGAACGTCATCTGAGAAGATGGTGCACAGTTGGGCCAAAATCTCTAGATAGCTCCTTTCCCATTGTTAGGTTTCATATGATGTCAGATTCCTCTGGCAACAACTGACTTTCTCAACCAGACATTTAGCTATGAAAGGTAACTTTGTTTATTTCCAGTACCTCATCGTCAGACTCAAATGTTTTTCTGCAACTTCATGTCAGGGCAGCTGATGTCAGAACATGCTTAACATGTAAGGTTGACAGATCACCTGACGGATTCACGTAACAACACCAATCTTAGGGTCTCGAGTGCCATAGTCATTTGTAAATATACTTAGAGCCACAGAAGGGTATGTTGGTAGCTCTTGATTGTGAATGCTTCTGAGATTCTGAGACTTGGCACTCTGCAGCCATCACTGTTTGAGATGCCAAATGCGCCATCTACAGATTCATGGTCCAGCAGTGTGGAAATGTCTGTCGATTTTCTTTCCCCCCGGGTGAATGCCAAAGTATGCATGGAGACTTTGAAGGAGGTAAAGGGTTGGTTTGATCATAGACACAATGAGGGTGGTTACATTTTCAAGCAAGGCCTCAAACAGCCAAAATGCCTAGATTTTGGGGCCCGGACAACTGGCCTCACAACTCATTCATTGCACAAGGTCATACGGGTTCATTTACAAGAAAGGGTCAACTTCACCAGCCTCCCCAACATGGCCGGCCTGGAGCACTCCGTCAAGTGCCGCCATGATGAGGTGCCAAAGAGAGCGTGAGGAAGTGGTGCCAACTCACAGAAGAGATCTCAGTCATGTGCTTGGAAACCAAGGTCATTGGTAAAATGAAATTGGAAATTCTGCGATATGCTAAAGAGTTTCTGTAAAAAGCTTCTTTTGGTGCCAAGTTTGCTAGGGAAGCTCATGGAATTGAACGTCAAGCTCGATTTCTTCATTGTTTTACTGATGGAGCAATATCACAGCATTAGCTGTGCGAGTGCGCACAAACAGTCGAAGAGGGCCTGTTTGGGGCCCATTTCGAACCTGGCCCGATTCGACAACTTTCGGCTCGCTGGAGCCCGACCGTTGATCCGATAAGAATGTCGTCTTGAAGTGAGCAGGAAGCAAGAAGCTTCCGACTTGCTTAGCTCTACTGGTGTTGGCTCTTGAGGTCAGCAATCAGGCTGACCTCGAAGATTCGATCTGGCCCAGATAGAAATTGGCGAAAATTTCGCAACTCACGCTTTTTCCATTTAGGTCAGTTCCAATTTACGGTCCCTGACAGCGAACGCCAGTTTTCGCTCGACCCATCCTTAGTCAAAACTGATGACGCGTCAGAGCTACATCTTTTCTGTTTTGCGAGTCGAGCCAGGCTTGTTTGGCCCCACGGGAACTTGACTCGAGCCAGATCGGGACTGACAGTCCCGGACACCATATGTGGGTTAAAGTTAACACCTCTTTTTTAAAATATTTTTAAGCAGAGTGGCAATTGATGTGTCATTTAAGCTGATTTTGGTGCTCAGTACAGTTCATTTAACGAAGCTGCATGCAGTGTGCTTTTAGAACAGCTTATAGGCCTGATGACTCAGTGCCATCCTCTGCTGTGTCATTTTCCAATGCAGAGTCATCCTAAACACTATGGTCTTCCTCATTGGCATTGGCATCCTCTGAGAATCCATCATCTTCAACTACTTGAATACTGTCTGACAAGGTTCCCAGCGAAGGTTCCCATCTGCCTTTTTCAGGCAGCCTTGAATAGTTTTGGCATCAAGGTTTTGGAAAGCTTGTTCTGGTAAAGTTTATACATCAGCAACAGTTGTTGCAGTAATAAATTTGACGACAAACCTCACTTTCCCATACCAATTCAATTCTACTCCCAGTCAAAGGTGCACAACTGCACATCTTACCCTTGTTCTCTTGGCTGAAAAAAGTCTTCTGACCTAGCACATTGTCTTGAGGAGTGCATTTCCCTGACAACTAATTTAAAAACACAAATATTTCTGAAAGCTCTCACTGGTGTCTACTCATGATCAAAATTTCAGACATCAAGAAGTTCTATTGGCTACAATACAGCCAAAAGCCCCCTATATGGTGTCCGGAACCGTGAGCAAGCCAGTCCAAGAAAAGCTTAAAAAGATTAGTTACGTGCATACCTATTACACTTCAACAGAAACTTCACTCAAGCATGCAATAATCGCGGTATTTAGCGGGTTGTCCGGGTAGTTAGGCTGGTTGGGCGGTTTGCCCTGGACTGACTAATTGTTATTAACTGAAAATCCAGGCATTTGGACTTGGCAGTTAGTCTGGGTAATGTTGTTCTGGAGATGGACAGGGACTATTAGGGCTCCTTGCTTTGGAGGCAGCATCGTGTGGGTGTTGCGAGTAGGGCCAATCCATAAATGCTTCGAGTTTGTGACAATAAATGACGACTTTGCAGTTGTTCTTGGCTTTTTTTATATCCACTGTTAAGGTGAAGATAAGCCCATTGGCCAAGTAAGACAATTTATTTGGGTTGGCAATTAGTCCTGGCCCAACTAATTGGCTATTTCTGCCAAAATAGATTGGTCGCCAATTAGTCTGGTCCAGACCAATAACCCAAATCATATTAGTCAAAACTAGGGACCCGCTCCGGAGTGGTGTAAAGTCACTATATAATCTTGCACTGTCACAAAACGACTCAAGTTCAGTCAACTGTGAGTAACAGTGAAAATTGAACACACTGCTTGTAAAGGAAAACCCAGGGTTTGCTCAAGATGTTGGACTCGAGTCAAACCTATCGACATCCATGACTCCTCATCTGCTGATTTTGGTATGGTGAAGACTTCAATGCGTCACTGCTACTGATGTTTTCTGCGGAAATTCAGTGCAGTTGGGGAAGAGTTTGCGGAAAGCAGAACAATTTTCAAGGAAACACGCTAGACTATTATGATCAAGCACATGGAAGTGTGCAAACAAGGCTTGTTGCAGCTGTGCTCACGGGTGTGAATAAGGAAAGAAGCACCGGATGCACAGCCAGGGAACAGTCCTTGGACAAGCCTCCCCGGATGAAGCAAGAACTATAGGGTGAAGGGGCTCTTCACAAGTACAATCTCGGGACTAAGCAAAAGTGTGATCATAAGCGGAGTGTGCATTCAACGGGGCAGGTAAAAACAGAGATTTTGACAGGATATTGAGACCATTTTTGATGCTTTAGGAAGGAGTACATAATATATAGTAACTGGCTATGATTAAGAAATATTGCATTACGGCCTGCTTCTTGCTCGAAACAGCAAAGTTTGCGGCGAACCTCTCAACTGAGTGTGGCATGTGATAACCTTGATCACCCTGGCGGATAATTGCTCACTTTATCACTTCAAGAGCACCAAGAACCTAAGCAGTAGCACAAGTTCTGGTTCTTCTCCAACGTCTTCCTCGTCTTCTTTCTCCTTGCCAAACTCTGCCCTCTCTTCCTCCATGTTAAAAAAGTTACCATATCGCATCCAGACCCTGTTCTTCCACGAACTTTCGAAGAGCAACTTTTCCAAGAACAAACAGGGCTGCCAGACCAGGGATGGTATCGTTGAGCTTAGGTTCACAAACAGAAGCAGGATCCTTGGACGTCCTCCAACTTTCCTTGCCGATGAAAAAGTAGGAATTTGACCAATAACTTGAACCGTTCGCCATTGAAACTAAAGTAGAACGGGTACTTTTCTCCCCGTCCGCATCGCCTCGTTCAGACACGATTCGTTTTTGCTCCTTCCTCATTTGCGTCCGCGATGAATCAAACGTAATAAGCAGTGACGTTTATTTTTTCGGAAAGACTGATTATGCTGGACAGACTAAGCAGCTGGAACCCTGAAATCAAGTAAAAAAAGGTTTCACCCCTGCTTCACTGACTGTCATCTCCTACTGGGGAGATGCCTCCTCGTGTTGTCTGTTGCCTCCACTGGCATCTCTATCTCCACCAAGGCAAGGTTACCTTGGGCATCATCGCAGCCATCATCTCGAGAACTACCTCTGTTGTCTGGGGCATCATCTAGCTCTCTCCAGTCCTATTAAGTGTGAATCTTAAAATAACTACGTTGGCATTTTTGTTGGAGAATGGCAGCTTAAGTGGTGATGTTGGATTCCGAGTTATGAAATCTGGATAAAATGCCCATCACCAATGATTGTTCATATCTTCTAATCCCTGTGAAGCTGTCGAGCAGGCGAAGGAACAGCCTCCGAGCTGCTGGTCAGGGATCCAATAGATGGCTGTACCATGTAAAAAGTCTGGGTAGAGGGTTTTGGAGGTCTGTTGTTGCCAACTTAATGTGAGCAAGATCAGTCAGAGCAATAACTTTCGGTAACTTTTACCTATTGAACCCGAAATTTAGACAACTCTTTTCATTTTTATTTAATGGGGCCCCCCATTCTGGGCTATTATGGACTCAATTCTGCATATGAAGGCCTTTCAGCTTTGGCTGATCTCTGCGGCACCAAGGGCAGCCGCCACAGATAAGATGAAGTCCTTCAGGCTGCTGATGCTCTTGTGGCGAGTCTCGCAGGCTTCTTCCTCCGTCCTGCCCTACAGGTAATAATCACAGGGATTCATGCCAGGTGAGCTGGAGGGCCAAGTCTGCAGATCTCAGAAGTGTGGCACATTGTCGCTGAGTCACTTCTGCACAATCTTGGCCTTGTGGGCGGGTGCCAAGTCCAGCTGGTAAGTGTACCTGGCACCTGCCGAGACTTGATTCATCCCGAGCTTCACCTTGGTCTTCAAAACATGCGGCTAGACTTTCTCGTTGACCTTTAGGCCATTTTCAAAGAACTGAAGGGGCATCAAAGCACTGTTGGTAGAGATGACCCCCAGGACCATGACAGATGCCAGTTGGTTGCTCCTGGACATGTAGGGGACTTGTAGATCCACCTCGTGTTTCTCCAGTTGTGAGACCTGTCAACAGTGAAAATCTTCTGATCAGACAAGGGCCTGAGGTGCTCTTCTGTTGACTTCAAGGAGTTCAAGATCTTGTTGCCCTTCTTCACCGTGATCAACATCTTGGGGTAACTCCAAAACCCTGTATACTGTGCTACTCCGTCGGTGGTTGAGGCCACATCTTTGTGTGTGGGTGAGGGCGTGTGTGTGCGTAAGGACTGCCTGAAATTGTAGAGATTTTGTTCACCTTCTGCTAGTTTATTTTAAGGCTGTTTGCATCTTGGACGCACCTCTCTTTTTGCTGTTTGAGGTGTGATACAAAATGCACTTCAAACCATGACCAAGGGTCACCTTGCTTACGTTCCGTGTGTTGGACGTTGAAGAGACTGTATTTAAGTATTTTCCCTTCTAAATGCTTCTGCTTGCGGATTAACAGCGAATGCCGCAAATTCTGCCCTAGTGACAGGGTGCTGGCATGGGTGTCAGTCAACAGGAGAGCAGTGAAACGCTTTTTGACCTAGAATATATCATTTGCCATCGAGAGAAAACAGAGATTTTTGGCAAGTCTTTAAGTCACAGGCTGTTATTTGAATTTGGCGCCACTTCTGAGGCTGAACAATACCTTTGACTGAACATGAACCTGCAATTTTGCCCCATTTGACCCAGCTGGGAATAAGGCATGTCTGAAGAGGGTCTTTAGTCTAAACTGGACAAGAAACGAAGAAAGCGACTCCTTGAGCAGGGGCTCCAAGCCTCTTAGTTCAATTTCGCTTGTACAGTGAACATGGGCTTCAGCATCCTTAAGATGACTCGTGTACAACTCAACCATCACCACGGGCCAACCACAAAGAACCTCAGCCGAGCAATAACTTCACACCGCAGTCATTCAGAAAATTACTAAATTGCTCTAGTCAAGTAGCCAATAAAACTAATAGAGGTGTTCAAGATGCTTTGAAATTGATTTTTTCCTCTCCCAAACCACCATTATTTGGGGTGAACTTCATGACTTTAGAGTTAAAAGTCCGGTTTCATAATGTAACGAGTAGAAGAGAACATGATCACTGAACAATGGAAGATTCCTAAATGAGGTCCTGTTCCCCGCTATGCTGTATTTTCTCCTTTTATTTTACTCTCCGTCAGCCTATAATGCATATCACAGAATATATCCCGCAATAGGCATGTGTGTGTATGTGTTTATATTAAAAGTGTGAGAAAAGGGAAACCATACAATATGCTGAATGGGATGAGTCGAGCAGACTTCTTTCGACATTTTTCTCAGGGGCGTTTGATAAGTTCAAGGTGTATTACTTATTAGTACCTAACATAAGCTAGTAAAACTAGACATGGAAGGGGGAGGGGTAAGGGCACGATATTCCGTTCCGCGCTCAATCACACACATGCACAATTACTGTACATACACAAGTATAATATTGACACTTATTTTGGTTGAACAGAAGCACGTTCAGTACACATGCACGTGGTCCTCAGCATCAATTGGTTGCAGGCCGGTAGAAAAATATGAGTTCTTTTTCTTTTCTTCTTTTTCGCTATCAATCTGTCCTTCTCCATTGGTCTCACTCATCCCTTGTCTGCTGTTCTCACTTAATGCCTACGAACGATAATACCGTACATCGCTGTCTTACATGAAACATGACCAGAGTAGTTCAGAGTTGCATTGTCATGGAGAAGTCATGACTACGTACTCGTAGATTGTTGACTCTGATCCACCAGATGCTATACATAGGAAAGGTAACTCCAATAGACATTAAAAAAGGAGAGAAGCACGGGAGGTGCTTATCCAGGATGACTTACTGGAAGAGTCTTCTTCATTCGTCACTTCTTTGGCTGTATGTGAGTGAAATCTCTCAGGGCAGTCAGTTCACTAAACGGCACAGTCATACTTTCGACTCCAACAAGGAGGGCATGGGCAAGGGCGCCGTCGAGGCACCCGCCGACGCATCCACTGAGTTAGGCGCCGTCATGGCAGCGGCGTCCGGCAGCGAGAGTCTTCTGGAGTCGTCCGTCCCGGACACGGAGGCCGCTCTTCTGCCGCCCTCAGCCCTCAGCCAGGTCTCAAGCCTCCTGTCTACGTTGAGCGCTTGATCGTCGATAGCCGGGGCAAGCTGGTCCCACGCGCAGGGGCCAGAAGCACCGAAGTCTTTGGTGCCGCCTACGGTGTGCCTGCGCCGGATGATCCGTCTCTGATTGGCCAGGGTCTTGAGCAGCTTGGCCGTGTGCCCTTTGTGATGGTGGTCCTGGATCACGGTCCGACCCAGCTCCATTTTCTTGGTTCTGCTGTTGGCGTCCTGTTTTTCGCGCTTGGTCAGCGAGTCACTTCTCTTTAGAGAATGGTGGTCTTGATGGTGACCTTGGCCTTGGCCTCTTGTGGGGGGTTCGCGATTCTTATCAACAAAGCGGCCACGCTTCAGTTCGCTCTTGCGCGGAGCGCCGATGGACTCCTGAGAGGAGAAATGTCTTTCTTGATTCGTTCATGGAAAAGCAGTAGATTCAACCGTTAAACACCGTACCTTTTCCAAAATCTTGATGGAGTCATTATCCAGGACTCCATTTAGTCTGGCCTTGTCCTCCCACTCCTGCCTCTGGAGCTTGAATTTTTCTGACGCCCTCCTGGTCACCTTTTCCCTGGACAGGGCTGAGTTAATGGACAAAGTCTCGACCTCTTCAAGTGGTTCTTTCGTTTCTTTGGCTTCTTCAACAGTAGATTCTTTGGCTGCAGATAGAGACACCTTTGGAGGTGTCGGGGTTTTTTCCGGGCTTGTATAATGAGGATCCAAGAGCAATCGCATGCGCTCATCGAAGGTTGCAGTGATCGTATCAAGAACTGAGCCTGAAAAACAAAAAAAGCAATGTTTTTGCTGCGTGCACAGTTCGAGAATTAAATCACGAAGGCTAAATTTACCGCATTCGTCTTCCTTCTCCTGCTTCTGAAGCAACTTGACCTCCTCCTCCGGCAGCATCACGTCACTATCATCGGGCAACTTCTCCTCCTCCATCATGGCCAGAGGCAACAACTCCTGCTGCTTCTCCGGTGACATGACTAGAGGAAACGCTGACTCGGTCTTCCTGAGTTTGTGGCAACGCTTCAGAGTGTCTAGATGCGCCACCTTCTGTGTGTCGAAATCCTCCTTGTTGGGAGTCAGGCTGCCCAGAGAGACCCCGCGAACTAAGGGACGCCGGCAGAGTTTCTTGCCATTGGCAGGCTTGTATGTCAGGTTGAGAAACCTCTGCTGAGGCTCAGCCGAGATGACCTTTTCCGTCTCATCGCAATAGGCTTCGGTTTGGTAGGGCTCCTGCAGTAAGATTCCTCCGTCCAGCTCATCTGGCCACGGACCGCGACGTGTAGAATCTGAGGAGTAAATTGGTGGAAGGGTGAAACTAATTCTTAACCACACCTCCACTGCTTGGAGTACGTAAGACGATGGTGGTACAACGCTATACAATCACGCTATGCTTAACTCAAGGTCCCTGAGAAGCTAGTCAGTCAGTCATTTTATAATACACGTAAACAGGTGGGTTTGTCCTTACAATGAATCGAACTGAAACAAACATCAATTTTTCATTAGTCCAAACCACCCTGGAGTAGTATAAGTTAGACTTTGTTATACATTAAGACACTGGACGTAGGGTAAGAAAGCACCAACAAAATTGGCAAAATACCTCGCTCTGGAGGAGCTAATATAACTTGAGGTGAAAAAGCAAATGAGGTAGTAGAGATTGCGTGGACAGAACGAACGATAGAGCTGGATTTGAGTTCGTTCAAGAGAAAGAAGACCGAGGTTTTATGTGGCCTAAAGAAGGAGGAAGGAAACATAAGTAGTGGAGTAGAAAAAGAGGAGGTGACCAAAGCTTGAATGACTTGACTCACTCGAAAATGCCATGTTGTGAAGACTGCTTCGAAGTAGCATTGCTTTGGTTTCGTCCTCAAAACTCTTGACCCTTCGGTCCATAGCTTCTTGCAGTCCTTGGTACGAGTCGAAGGGGAAGGGCGAGGTTGCCCTTTGATCCACAGACTCCTGATGCTGCTGCATGGTTGTCGTGGTCGTGGTCGTCTGTGTCATCGTGGTTATGCTCGAATTCACTCCCAAGTTCTCAGCACTAGCTGATATGGACCTGGGTACAACAGTGAGAAGAGAGAATTGATACACTAATGTGGTCATGGCGAGTGTCGGCATCTTCGCAGTCACCTAGCTGAGGACGGCTGGTGCGGTAACCTGAGCTCCGGCGGAGGCGTTGGCGTCGGTGTCAGCGTTGGCGTCGGCCGCTGGTTCTGCTTGACCCTCGCCGGGATGTTCTGGGAGCTACCAGGGTTTGAACCCGCACTTCCCATGAACTGGGGGACGGCAGCCGCGATAGCCACGGCCCCGTGGATCACAGATTCCGAGTTACGCCTGGAAGAGGACACATTGGCCATGGGCGAGACATGGCTAACCGTGGCGTCTGCCACGCTTAAGGCGGACGATGATTGATGCTCCTTCTTGGCGCTTTTGCCACCTGACGAAGACACAGGAGAGACACATTTTTGAGCTTTGTACAGCACAAAACGTCATAATATGTGAGGCACCTCTCTCTCCTCCTCCTCCACCTCTTTGGATCTTTCTGTTTGCGGCGGAGATGATGCCGGTGACAATGTCTTTGGCGCTAACGTTGACGGCCTCACCAGTTTTTGGACTCAGCACTTTACCGGACTCCTCCAACTTCTGCAAATTGGACAGCAAGAGCGTTTCATTGGCGGTCGCCGTCAGAGACACTGAACGCTGCTGCTGTTGGCTTGTAGATAACGGTCTACCCGACGAAGAAAGAGGGCTCTGGGCCAACGAGGCCAACAACAGGTCCTCATCATCTGAAAAAAGATCAATATCTAAAATACGTGTCAAAACCGAACATATTGTGCCCCAGACCTAAGTCCTGATCCTCCTTGAAGAACCAGTCTCCTTTGCATAGGATCGTTTCGATGATTCTGCACTGCTGAGCCATATCCGTCACCATGGCTAGCATGTTGTCGTCTGCTGTGCGCACCAACGTGGGGCCGAACACGATGGCCAAGTTCTTCAGGTCCATTTTGTTCGTCTCTGCGTGCTCGACTACTCGGCGCAGGTGGGTACAGACGTGGCGCAACGTCTCAAAGTTCGGATCAGGCAGTGCGTGCACCAACTTCCGCAGCGTATGGAGGCGCAAGTTCGTGTCCTCGATCTGGAACAGTCGTCAGCGCTAGGTTGAGTTCGTCTACATTGACCACGACTTCCTAGATTCACCTTTGACGCTTCTATGAAAGTGCAGTAGAGTTCAGCCGTGAACAGAGGCTCCGGAAGCTTCCTGAAGAAAGACTTTAACAAGGAGGAGACCACATTGACATCACCCCAGCGTGGATCATCCAGACGAAGAGGCACGCAGTCCCTGGCAGCAGCGTTGGCCTGCTCACTGAGGTTTGACACCGCGGCAGAGTTGCCTGGGACACGGTAGACGCCCACGATGTCTAGGCCTTTCTCCTCTACAATGGAGCAGCAGGTGGTCACCAGGAAAGGCACGGACGGGAATTCCTCCGACATGGGGCAGTCCTCCAGAGGAACACCTGTAAAGATTAAGTTGCTATAGTCAGAAGAGCCACAGGATCCACCAAATGAGGTGGGCACGAACAGTAGGCTAAAATTGCAGTACCTATGGCTCCTCCATGAGGATATGCAGCATGTTGGTTGCCTGAGGAGTGCTGCATCTTCTTCCACTGCTTCGCCACTTTTCCCTTCCAAGTCTTCTTGTCTTTGGCTTCTTTGGGAATGCCTTGATCTAGTACGTTAAGAACAGTAACGTTGGTTATTCTTGGCTCAACAAAGTCAAGGAGCACTGTCACTCAACCTCCAAAACTGCCTTTTTGTAACCGTACTTACCAGCAGAGGGCTTTCTGGCCTTGGTTGCCGGAGAACTGTTTGCTGACGGTGAGCGGTTCCTGAACGATGTGGTCAGTTTCTTGAGTCCAGCGGCTCTTGCACCGGCTGCGCCACCGCCATCAACCATGACCACGGCCAAAGCTGCCGCCGCTGCAGCCGTGTCTTCAATGGCCGACACCCAGTCCAGCATGGAGTCCTCAGCGTCAGCCTGAGGAAACACTTGAACGTTAGGTCCAGCGCTTTCGCCACGGGGCAATCCTTTTCTCACCTGGAACAAAAACTCCGACGAGCCATTGGCGGCCCTCACCCTGAAGACGTTCTTCCTCTTGGTATAGTCGTCGGCGATCTCCACCACGCTCTCACTCAGCTGTACCGGAGGCTCTTCGCAGGAATGAGGGTGCTTAGGGTGGTTGGATGAAAAGCAACTTGATGGAATTTTGCTTCAACAAGTACGGAAACTCGTTCGTTACCTCAGCGGCCACCTTCTTGTCCTTGTACATGTGCATGGTGTGAGTCTTGAGGACGACATACACTTGTTTCCAGGAGCGATCAGTCGCTTTCTACAGAAATAATGTATCGCACATAAGACAAACTGCTGTTAATTAATAACGATAATAAAAATAACAACAATATTTTATGCCTGGGTTACTCGTTGAGGTCGTAATTGCCACGTGCTTCTGAAAGGCGTGCGAAGAAGGCATCATCTCGTGATAATTCACACTTCTCTACCCCCTCCAAGGACGATCCTCTTTTTTAAGGAAGGAAATCATAAATCTATGCAGCCAAATAATTGCACGTGTACGTTGTGACAGACGACCGCTACTGTATTTGCCGACTACCCAGACAAGAAGGCCTACAAGAGGCCTATTTGCAGGGAGCAATTAGTGGGTCCTATCATGGCACCAACGGAGAGCGACAAAAAGTTCGGCGCAAAACATCTGATTGCAGTTTAATCGACCGTTTTTGAATCAACTGTCAGCATCTTTGCTTGAGCTGGAGGCTCCGGGAAGGAAGAGAGCGAGACAAAGAGAGAGAGAAGGAACTGTTTGAGGCTGCTCGTTGCGCTGCGTATGATGCAACGTGCAAGTGTTCGTTCGTGGCTTCTTCGAGAAAGCCTTCTCACCTTCCCGTCGACGGCGGCCACCTTGCAGTTCAGCCAGCCCTCCTTCACGTCCACCTCCTCCAGAGGTTGTTGTTGCTGGTGCTGTTGTTGGTGCTCAGTTGCCTGCAGCATCCGGGGCTGGACGTGACGCTGGAGTTGGGACGGGGACTGATGATCGTGTTGGTTGTCGCCGCCGCTGCCCGGGTACTCGGCAGTCGTCATGAAGTCTTCGGGTCGCTCGCCGAAGATGTACCGGATCTTCTGTATGCTGGCCGAATGCTTACTCTCATGGGCGGACGAGACACCAGCAAGAAGCCTGAACAAGGAAAAAGCAACGTTGTTGCATCACATGTGTACATGACTATTATTGGTGGAACTGAGAGCTGAGGAATGAAGTTTATTTCCTCAGGACGTCTTCTTCCCGTTTACATTGCACTTCCGTCGGATGTGCCAAATCTGCCTTTTGCGCAATCCGGAAGCGCTCATCAATGGGTCTTGTCTGTCTGACTCAAGGGTTTCGAAGAAGAAGAAAAGAAAACAATCAAGTTTGGCAATCACAATCGCGATTATGAGATGTCATCAGCACCGACTCCGGAGGCAAAACCCTGTGCAATAATTGATTTCGCTTTCTCTGTACAAGCACGTCTACTTTTTTCTTTACGATTTCCTTTGTTTAACCCAGTATTCAGCTCTTCCTTTGTGCGGAATACACGGGATGTCTTGGTTAGGCATGACCGGGCTGGTATCACTCGAGCTCGGTCCCCGGTATTCGGTTCTCGAGCATTTCACACAAGCGAAGCGCGAGACGCCGCCAATGGTGTCACAGACCGCTGTTGCCATCGCGCTGACTGCGTAGCACTTACTGATGCTGACGTGGTGGCTCGAGCAGTCTGTGACGAAGTCACCTGCATCTCCCAACTGATGTCTAACTTTCCTCATCAGAGTCTGGAAACTGTTCATGTTTTACGTGATCAGTTGGCACAGGAATTAGTGGAAAATCCTGGCAAAATTGGATTTTGCATCTGGTACTCGAATACTCACACGAGTACCTGGGTACTTATTTCCTCCTGCTCCAACTCGACTATTCGAGTTTTCATGCACCCCGATACTGCTCGACTACGCCTAATCTGAGCAGAGTCAGTTTCCTAGGGTTATCAGTTAAGAAAAAGGGGTCTTAACTGTTTTGCAATACGTAGGTGGTTTTTTTTCTTCCAGGGAATCCAGATAAAGATTCGCAATTTGGCGAGGAAAGAAAAGTCTTCTTCCCATGCGTGCACGTAATTTGGCCATGCAAGAAAGAAAAAAAATCCACGCGCATTCATGAATTTTTCTCATTCAAATATGCACCTTATGTGGACCTTGTCAGAGTTTCACGAGATCCTTCTTTCGTGCCCTAGAGGGCCTTAGCATAAACTAGTAAAAAGAAAACATCTCGCAATTTGTGAAATGACGTCTTTTCCACCGCCGAACAAAGTTTTCTCTCTCGCTCGCTCTGTTTGTGTGCGGGGAAAGACAAAGATGTTCTGTTAAGATCTAATAAAGAACTCACTTTATGTTACTGCTGGCTGGCGACGGTTCTTCCGGGTCATCTGAGTCAGTCAGGCGGGCGTCCTTGGTGGCTCTTAAGTATGAAAATCGGCGCAGATTCCGCTCCTCTTCCTCCTCTGCAAGAGCAACGCAGGATAAAAGCTGAGAAAAATCTCGTCAAATGGTCCTCAAAAGTCCTTGCTCTTTTCCCTCTTCTTCCTCGTACTATGCAGAAATGAAGAAGTGAGATAGCAAAATGTCGCAAAGGTCATCAGACGAGGTCTGCTGAGGCAGACAAAGCAAAGTTCAAAATGCCACCAAGCGTCTTAAAGGCAGGCTTAGGCGTGGCAAATCACAGGGAGGAATCCTCAGCACTCTTTCAGCGCCCACAAATCGATCAGCCGCGCTGTTCAATCTCTTCGACACGTGCAAAAGTTGTCTGGTCGAGTCAGGCCTTCTTCGGAGTGAAAGGATGGAAAGTGAAACCACTCAGACGAAAAAAAAGGCAAAGTGAGGAAGTGTTTTTTTTTTTGCTCAGAGGAAGTTGGAGAAAAAAAAGAATAGAGGATGAGTGGAGACTTTCCAAAAGAAAATTGTCGCAGTTTCTTTGCTTTGAGAGTCTCTCGCCCATGACAAGAGCAGAAAAAAGGGACTCGCAAATTCGCGAAAAAGAAGTCTGTGACTGCGCAGAAATCAGATCAGCTTTGACAAAACTAAAGAGGCTGAGAAGGGAAACTTCTTCTTCAGTCAACGGATTTTGCTCCCCCTCCTCTCTTGTCCCAGTTCCGACCCTGATACGTACACGCTACAGTCGACTCCCCATTGAGTCGAGCCTCCGGTCACAGTTCCTACTGTGGATCCTGGAGGGGAAGCAGCTTGGAGTGACAGCAGACATGGTTTTGCATCATGACAACGTACTTTAGAAGCTTCAGAACACTTGTTTCTTGGTCAGCATTGCCAGGGATCATGTCAGGGGTTGCCACTTGTCAGTCCACTGTATCCACAGGGGAGTGTTGACTGAGACTCACTCCACACGCGATATTGAGAGTCAACTGTGTTAATTTCTTGCCAGCAAGAAAATATATTCATGGCGAATCTGATATGGGAAGAGAGTCTCTTTTGTACTCAGGCCTCGCCTCCTCCTTCTGCATTCATAGCAGGCTTATTAAGGCAAAAAAGTAGTCTACTTACTACTGCTATGTGATAGATACACAGTTGCCTATGGAGTCACAGAAGAAGTAGAGCATGCATTTTAAGACAAGGTTCCTCTGCTCCATCAACACCTATTTTTCCCCCCCTTCCTGCTGAGGTGAAAAGAATTTTGAAAAAAAAAAAAAAAAAAAAAAAAAACATCAAAAAATGAGGCCCCAAATTGTTCAGCTTGCCCGAAATGATAATTGCGCCAGACCCCAAAGGGGGC
>JAAUXU010157658.1_pt1 | contig 15443 bp, 12 predicted proteins | sample 7278151 | NCBI WGS metagenome assembly JAAUXU01 (sample SAMN14350113, study PRJNA611818) | marine sediment metagenome | isolation source: surface marine sediment (1.8m) | place: French Polynesia: Moorea | collected 2018-08 | reverse complement strand
GCTTTACCCTGACGTACTTAAAGCGGGGATTGTTAAATAAATAGTTTAAATTTTGGGTGAAACTTTTTTCCTATTGTTGTAATGTTAAGGCAAAACCAACTTGGTGGCAAAATTACCCCCCCCCCCCTTTTTAACTGGTCATGCTTGTGAGTATCAAAAATGAGATCCAGCAGCTGCTCAATATTAAAATTTTTGAGACCTTTCCAAGTCGAGTGTTTGCCTTTCACTTCAAAGAGAAAAGAGAGGCTCCATTCAATTCTAAGTACCAAACTGTGCTATATAACGCAGAGTATAAACTCTTGACTGAGAAGAGGGTTTGCATAGATTGGAGGACGAGCAAACACTTGGTGGAAAAAAGGGAAATCTTTGCTTTCTTCTGAGTCACAATTGGAGGAAAAAAGATGCTGCTCCTGAATAAATGAACTCACTGAAGCACAGGGGCGTCCACATCAACTTTGCCAGTGGGTCTTCGATCCAGGTTGGAGACTGCGCAAGCATTCAGCACGTGCGGTTCCCTGTCAAAAGCCTCCAAGGGATCGAAACCACTCTTGACTTGGAGCTTCGGTCAGATTTCGGTACCGGTGACAGCTGCAGCAGTGCCGAATTCGACGTGGACACCTCTGTTTTTCGGGGTTGCTCGGCAATCTTGTTCATTTGCTCGATCAAATCGACGGTAAAACCCCTCGCAGCTGCCCCTCAAACAGTGTGCAAATAACATTTATGCTTGGAAAGAAACTGATGGGTGTAGTGTGGAGACAGCGCACTCGCGCAGGCACGCACGCACGCGCACACAGATGGGTGAGCGCTGAGCAAATATTTGCATCTTGTGCACCATTTGAGAGAAGTTGCTTGGATCTCAGACAAAAGTTTTCCATTCATCTTCTACCACCAGCACCAAAAAAAAACCTGACTGACCAGAGTTGGCAGATGACGTCTGCATGAGCGTCCGTTCGCGGGGCTTAGCGCACATGTAGCATGAGTTATTTCTTTTCTTCTCACTCCCTATATCCACAGTTGTGGTCGAAAGCTACAAAAGCAGACGTTATTCAATGTTTTTTTTTGTTTGGGCTGTGCAGCAACTTACTATACACTTGTCCTCTTTTTGCAGCGGTCTTCGTTTTGCCACAGCAGAGAAGAAAAAGGATTTTCCTCAGGTGTAGGCAAACTTTGAAGCTCAACTGAAAGGACGTATGTACTTTACAGGGTGGGCAAAGACACTGAAACCCCTTTCCAAAGCTGTTTGTGACTAGAGTTTGGAATATTAAGTAAGAATCTGAGAAATATTTTCAAAAAGTGATAATGTTTGCAAAAAAAAAAGGCGAGGCGCCTAAATTGAACTGTTTTTGTTGTATAGAAATTCTGGACTCTTCTTAGTTATAACTCAGAAATTCTGGTAAGATGGCAACTCTGATTTTTTAGTCGTGTCATCGTCAACCCATGACGGTGCAATGCGCTAAAACCCTTTTACGACGTGCCAATAACCCAGAGATTTCAGTGGATGTGGCAACCCTGATTTATTGACTGAAATTACACGGTTTGTTATTGGGGAACGAGACCTTCCCCCTCCCCCCCCCCCATCTTTTTTTCCGTCCTCCACCAAACACTTTCAGCTGTCACGAATTCACCTGAGCAGAGTTTTTTTCTCGCTGCACTGCACGCGAAGACCACGTCGGGGTTTTCGGTGCTGGTGGCCACCCTGTACGTGAACTTCGCACGTGCGCAAAGTCTCTTCTTCTTTTATGTGTTACTGATAATTCTGTCAGATAGCGCGCATGTGTGAGTCCCAGGGAAAAGAAAACCCCAGCAGCGGGTTGATATGTCATGGCGTAGCCGTCCACGGGGCTGTCGAGGCTGTTGTTGTACGTACGTGCGTCCGTCTCCACTGCCGCACAAGTGGTGCTTTCTCAAAATTGTCACGTACGCTCTCTTTTCATTGATGCTCAATTGTACGTGTAAGAGAGAATTCGTTCTGTCCCAAATGGTCTTAGGAAAAACATGGCAGCACCGAATTGAGCCCCGGGGGAGAGAACATTTCACACAATTTATACGCATTGCTAAAAGTGGCTTATACTGTTCTCTTTCTCTTCTATCCTGTCCCGCCTTCAGGTCCGCTGGCTCAAGGACAGCCACGTGCTCCAGCCCACGGACACCATCCGCATGACCACGCGCGCCAACAGGCACACGCTCATCCTCAGCTCCATCAGGTCGGGCCTCGACTTTGGGAACTACTCGTGCGTGGCGGAGAACGCGCTCGGCACCTTCAAGTGAGTCACCAGAAAAAAAGGGGACACAAGGAAAAAAAAGTCAATTTTAATACAGTGACATGAATTCCTTTTTCTAAACTGCATATCTTAATGGGAGTCGCATTATCATCGACAAAAAAAAATCGAAGAAGCTCTCTTATCGAATGCTGTATGAATCATATCCTGCCAAGGCTACTTCACGGAGAAATTACGGTCCAACTACGATAGCTCTATGATGCAGCATTATATAAAGTGCCACATGACGCACTTGTGGCAGGCCGTGGAGGCGGACGGGCTGCCGAACCCCGACTGAAGCCAACGTTTTGGTCACCGTCAAGTGAGCAGCGGCTTCCTTACCCAGCTCACAAATCTGACTTTCGCGTATTATCTTAGTAAGTGGAGAGGGGAGGACTTATTCAAATGAGCTGCTGAAAATTCCTCTTCTTCCTCCTCCTGGTGCTGTCAGATGTAGAAATTCATCTTGGTTCCCTCCTGCTCCTTATGCTAAGATAACAAAGTGTAACCTTTGCTTTTGAGTAAAGAATGTTCTAAACTTATGCTAATGATTTGGTGAGGAGGATCCATACGAGCTTGGTCACACTGAAAGAAAGAAGGCAAGAAATTACCATTAGATTACCTCTGCATTGCAGTGGCGGAGGCCAATGGAGAAAAGAGGCACATAAATGAGAGTACGTAGGCATGTCAGGGGGGAGTTTCTTACTTTTTGGCCTGCTACAGGGTGTCGCAAGTGCACGCTATCAGCAGCGGATTGACCTTTGACGGAGGAAAAAGGTCCTCATCAGTACAATGCTCTGGGTGCGCGAATCATCTCAATGTGACGCGATGGCGCGATCCAAAGTAGTGAGCGCCCACGATCAAATGCCCTCGGTCACCTTGGCACTGAAAGGCATCAGTGCTTTTTGTTCGATCACCGTCAAACTCTGTACACAACCTGGCCGGATTCTGGTCCTGAGTGCATGCCAATTTTGTGGGGCAGTTTCCTCCACAAACAAACAAGTCGTACGTGCTTTTTCGGGGACTCAGTGAGACCTTTGGCGCACACATTTTTTCCTTAAAGCACTCTCACTCAGCTTAGTTTTGGAATGCTGCATTGTCGGGGCTGTCAGAGGTAGAGTGAACGAACACCAGCAGTGAGTACAAATTTCAGGCTCTAATCAAAGTTATGACTTGCTCAATGTATTAGCCTCGGTTCGTCGTCCGCACCCATGATGGAGAACCGCATTATTGAGGCTGGAGGAGGTCACATCGAGACCTAAATTGTAATGAAAAAAAAAGTGTTTCACTCTACTCAATAGTATGTAGTAGCATGACGGTGCTCGGACCTGAAAATCATCGGCCCAACAATTCGTTCTCTAGGAGCAGAGTGCAAAATGAGCCCAAAATAATGTTAGTGACGTAAAAAAACCTGTAATTGCGCATTTGCTGACGTCGTCCCATGAAAGTTAAACAATTGCCCAATCGAAAAAAAGGGGGACGGTGAGAATACGACAGATTTTAGATCCCAACCCTAAATCATGAGCTAGGGCTAGCTGGGATTTTGTGGCGTTTTTGGCATAGACTCCTTATGTCACTGCACTTAATAAAATCTACCACTCTTAGGACGGGTGACACTTAGCAGTCTATGACCAGACTAGATCATAACGTTAGTCCCGCATCTTGGCTGCGATGTCGGACATATTTTTCAAACATCATTGAATGGCGACGATCAATGTGATAGAACCAAATTTCGATCCGGAATCACCACCGAATGTGCAACAGTAGTGTTGTGTTTGACTCAGCCCAGAGTCAGATCAGCCATGATGACTCAGGATTTTTGATGATTATGATACCATTTTATCAGCGAGTCAAAAACATGGTTCCGATCTGAAGCTGGGTCACGGGCATCACTGTGGCAATACTGGCGTGGCCTCAAATAATTTTGATATTGGCTTCTTCACGCTCAGCTTTTGCAGCGTTGTTCCTACCAATCCTGTCTTGACCAGGGACTCCGCATTCGAGTCAGCGTCTCTTTTCCACCCTGCGACACCCTGTAGGTCAGATTTCGACCGCTCCCCTCAGACCCAAAGGTACAACATCGATATGGGGTCTTTTTTCCAGACTCCTCTGGCTGCTCCCCAGCTCCTCCCTGCTGTCTCTCTTCGCTCGGGCGTTAATTTATTAAGAGATGACAAGCAGTCAAAACCAAGGGAGAGAGCAGAGTTATTGTGGCGTGCATCCAACCGAGAAAGGGATAGTTAGTGGCTGCAGCGCCAGCGCTGACTGCCTCGGCTCAATCCCTGCTTACCCGAGCGTGAAGCTCTCTTGGAATTTGATGATGTTGTTCTCTCAATTATGGCATTTCTCGCTGATGAAATGCGCCGCCAGCGCCAGCGCCAGCGTCAGCGCCAGCGCCAGCGTCAGCGCAAGCAGCACATGCTAACCCGACGGGGACAAGTCCAACGTGCGCAGCCTTCGCTCAGGGCTGCCACAGCGTGGACTTTTTCTTTTTTTTTTTTTTGACGGAGCCATCTGCGCCCGCTGGATCAGGCATAAGTGCTTCAATCGACCGTGAATCCATTCGCACGCTCTTATTTTCGCTCTCCTCAGTCGTTAGCTCTGTTTGTTTCCCCTCACAAAGAGAAGCTGCGCTGGATGCTTGATGCTGAAAGAACTGATCAGTTCAGCAGTGCGCTCAGCGCGTTGTTGTGTCTCAGTTAGGGTGTTTCTTTTTCCTCTCGATTCGTCAAAAGCTTGGATGAAACTTTGTACTGCAAACAGTACGAATCATGGCCGAGTCCAGCTACAATGGATTCCGCTTAAAGTCATCACTTTCCCTGGTCTCGAATTCTCAGTACATAAATGTGGCACAATCTGATCGGTGACAATCACCAAGCATCGGTGAAAAGAGTCAGTTGCGACCAGACTGACTACTGACTAATCAATGATGACGCTCATTAAGAACTTTGGAGAAATGGCACAAACTTTTGAGTTGCGCTGTTTGACTCGGCGAGCTACAGCTGCGGCCACCGCCATCACCACGCCCAAGTAGCTCACACTATGTAAAATGACGTGTTTTTGGTGCGTTGTCGCTGAAATTAGGGAAAATTTCTGGATATCGGATGTAACCGAATGTATCGGTTACAATCATCAAAAGTGGTTGGACGGATGTGATGACTGTAAGCGGAGTCTACTGTATTGGTGTCGTGTACAGTGCGCCCAGGACTGTGCTAAGGTTGTTGGCGAGACAAATGCTTTGAAATGCTGTGGAGAAGTCACTAGAAAACATAGCCCAAATCTCGTATTCATCTTATATCAATGCCCTCTGCTTTTTGATGTCAAGACTGTTATTCACGTTGCCCTGAGACAAAGGCTTAAAATTTTGAAGAAAAACAAAGTCACTACAAATCATAGCCCCAAACTCTTATTTATCTCGCATATTGCATGGGACTGTTTTCTGTTATGCTTTTTAAGGTCGTTCGTGGAACAAAAGCTTTTAAATGTGAAAAAAGTCACTACAAATCATTGCCCAGAAACTCCTCTTTCTTCCCGCATCAACGTGTGCGCCGACATTTTTGTGTGGAACGTGGTCGACGTCCAGTTCACCCATGTTATTTACCTTTCAAGAAGTGTCCTCACGTCGCCATTTTCAGACTTGAACGGAAAGTTACCTTTGAAATCTACCGGCTGCTCAAAGATGAGACCCTGCGGAGTTGCCATCCGGGTCCGACGTACCTCTACTTTCTCATGCAGGCCTGGCCTGACTATTCCTGTCTGTTTCCAGAGGTAAAACACCCCTGGATTCCACGAATGCCTATAAAACAAGGGGCTTTTTACGACAATAAGCAAATGGCTTCTTCTCTGCATTGGCTTTGCTGCCCAACGTGGGACTATTTCCTGCCTTCACCAGACGTGCTGCGTTACGAAATGGCAGATAAGCCCTAAGCACGTGCTTACAGTGCTGATTGGCTGCACCTGTACACGTGTGCTGGTCCCGCAAGGCTGCGTCGGCGACTTGGAAGAGAAAGTTGAAGGTCACTCCGATACAAGTACAGGCAGGGTGAAGATTTTTCTGTGAAAGCTTTCTTTTTCACTTCAGACGCTCGTATTCTACGGCTCTCAACATTGTGAACAAGATCAAACAGCAACTCTCGCCATGATGAGCGGCTGAGTTGGGGGGAGGGACTGAGTAGGCATATTCGCATACCTTGTGAATTTGCCATAATCTCCTGCCGTGTGAGAGTGATATTTCGCAATAATGATAATTCGCAGGAAAACCTCATCCAATCCAACCCAACACTTGTGGCACCTGCGTGTGTAGCTCACCTAAAATCAGCCTTTGCAAGAGCATAGCAGAATCGTGTCTCCATACAGGATCTTGCTCCAAACTTGCCGCCATGGAAGTGTTGTGTTGATTCAAGTACAAATTCTTTAAACATAACTCCAACTCATCTCGGAGGTTTGACTGGAGTCGACTCGGCTAGACTTGGCTTGAATCGTGTACAAACAACTTTTTGGGGCTTTATCGCACCACCTCTAGCATGAAAAAGCCAGCATCAAGAGTTACTTTGGTCCACTGAATGTTAGTGACAATCCCGTACAACAGTCAAATTTGAAGCAAGCATTTGACTCACTGGCGAAATGTTATGCCAATCACCCAACCCCCTGTTATTCCTGATCCTCCTCGTGGCTGAGGAGCCCAAGCCAATGGTGAGCTTCTTACACTCGTCACACTCTTCGGGTGTTGACTGCACAGCCTGACTGAAGCTCCGGAGGGCCTCATCAGATATTGGCTCTTCTAAGTTTCTTCATCGAGGACAGAGAGGCTGAATAGCTCTGATTCCGGGGAAGAAATCGGTCGTTCTTGCAAATGCGATTCTTATGTTTCGTCATTTCAGATATTGCTCCTCTCTTTTAGCCACAGCGCGTTCAAGAACAAAAAAAAGGGAAAAGAAAACACTTTCAGCTTTCTTCTGCTTCCTCTTTATTTCTTTTCCCATCCTTTTTCCCTATAGAAATGATGCACGGAGCAGCCGGCGGCCTCATGGTGAGAAATTCGATTTCTCACTCAAGTGCAACGAGGAGAAATCCTCCTTGACAATTGTGGATTATTTAAGCACCTTAAAAAAAGTAAAACTTTGTTGCCATTGCACAAAACTTTCTGTGCGTGCGTGTTTCCTCCTTTCTTTCATCTCCTCGTCGTCGTCGTCGTCGTCCCCGTCGTCGTCGTCGTCGTCGTCGTCGCCCTCGTCGTCGTCCTCCTCCTCCTCCTCCTCCGTTGCTTTCTCTCGAACCTCGTAACCATTCCAGAGGCCAGATTTATTGCCATCCATATAGCATTATAATGCTGCCTCCGCCGCCGCCACTACAGTGTACACTTCGTCATATGCATATGTAGCGCAAACACGCTTTATTCCGTCCACCCCTTCCCCCTCCTCCTCCACAATGCATATAATAGCCTCGTGCACACCGGAGCGAGCGTTCAACGTGTAGTACAACATGTTGGCTGCGACGATGGCGGCCTCAGCAACCCCTCCCTGTGTTGCGGTCGAGACAGGCGAGGCCAGGCAAATGCCAAAATAGATTTCCAGAGAATCCGCGCGCATGACCGTGCAAGACAATAAGTTCTTCAGCAGGGTTGCCACGAAAATTGTCTCGCTTCATTGGCTGTGTCTTTCAGAAAACACATCGAGGTCCACGGGAGGCCCACTCCGGCCGTGTTCCGGTCGTCGCCCGAGGCTGGGGGTCGGTCGAGCTACCTGCTCACCTGGTCCGTCGACAGCTACTCGCCCATCGAGGAGTACAGACTGCTGTACAGACAGATACAGCCCTACCACAAGGTAGGACCAAATGCGCGGCACGTGTATGCTCACATCGAGATTGTACGTGTACACACCCAGTACGAAGATAGATTCTTCTGCTGCTTCTTGTCCCTGTATATTAAGGTAACATCCTACCTTTTCCTGTGGGAGATTAATCCGCGAGTTTCACTCCATCCATCAATTTCTTGCTTAGGGAGGGTGGATGGAGAATGTTAGAAAGCTCTGCTGCTGTCTCTTTTCTTTTTCGCACGATCGAGCATGTGCATGGTCGCGATATCGTGCTCAGACGTCCGCGGAAACGTCCTCACCCCCACTTACTGGCTCATCTTCCTCCTCCCCCCTTCCCCAAATATTCTTTGCTATCCCCCTTTTCCTCCCTCGTATCCTCCTTTGTTAAGGTGATCTGACATCATCCGGTGCTTATCTTTTCCCTCCCCGTGGATGTCGGAGGGGGAGGAAAACAAGTACGTGCATAAATGCCTCCATACGTACGTGTCAAGCTGCGCTCACCTTGCCTACCTCTTGACTCAAGTCCGCTGTACAGGGTGGAGTGGGGAGAATTGCAACGCATTCGTGGAAAATGGCAGGGCAATCTGATCTGACAACCCCTTGATTCGAGTAAGTCGTACAGGGTGGGCAGACAGAGCTGACCACATTTTGACGGTGGAGCGCTCGACCTAGAGGCCAATCTGCACACTTTGCACCACTCTGCTCTCTCGTGTGGACTCAAATGATTTGCAGGTATTTCGGGGGTGGGCAACAGCACGCGCAATTGCAGTTCTCCGTAGGCCACCCTGTATGAGGTCGAGTCGGACTTGGGCAACCTTGTGGCAGCAAATTGTACAGGCCCTTCGTAGCGTGAGGTAATTTGCAAGCATGGCATGTTCACACCCCAAAGCCTGTGCTGTGAGGCCTCTTTCCAGTGCTGCAGGCCTGATTCCTGGATGCACAGCTGGGAAAGAAGCCTCGAAAGTGAATTTTCTCATGGTGACGACGTGTGTGCATTGTAGCACATGTATGTGCGTACGCAGGGACTATGGGACAAGATAATGAAAGGACCTCGGGTTCTTTGGATGGTCGAGCTTACAGCAGCAATAAGTGCATGTTACTTAAAACATGGTTCACACTGAATGTGTTAAGAATGAAGAAATATTACCGTTTTCATACATTTTATAACTCGTTTTTTCAAAATTTTTAAATATCACAAAACCAGCAATATCTTAAAATGCTTAAAGTTGTTTAAGTTTGTTCTTTTCCGAGGGTGGCAGCTGCCTTGGCTTGACATTTTGAAAGTATTGCTAACCTTTTGCAAATGTTGCAAATGTTAGAAATCATGCCTGAGTTTTAACTTTTGGCCCCTGTTGAGTGTGAACTTGTCACATGGCTTTGCAATGTGTCACTATGGATATTTTCTGTTGCAAAAGATCTACATACATGCAACAAAGTAGAGTTCCAAAACATTTTTGTCACCTTGCTTGCGTTTTAAGTACAAAGATTCCACTCAGTTTTGCTACTCAAGAGCACTGGCAAAAATGACAGGCAACTATACATACCTTTTGAAGTAAAGTGATGACAGCTATGCAGAAGAAGGCAAGTAGAGTCATGTTAGGCCACGTAGATGTTCTGTCGTGCAGTGCGTCCGTACACATGCGCACAGGATGGACCGTGGAGATCGACTACGATCAGGAATACAGGGTGGTCCGAGGAGACTTGCAACAGTGCTGTTTTTCACTTTCGAAATGAGTTTCAAATTGACTCAGCTCACCTACTAGGCACTTGATGATTCTTGCATGCACTGCATATGAGCCCGTTACTTCCACACTCTTCAGGTCTGGATTTATTAGCAGCGATGAGCAGCTGCGAAGTGTCTTCACCTCACACATAACACAACACGTAGTTCAAGGTAAGGAAACTCAACCTGGTCTGTCTCAGGTTCAAGAGTGAACCATCCGAATAAAGGGCATACGTTACTTGGCCTTTTGTGCCTGTGCTCTGCTGAGCCTTTCATGCAGTTCACGCATCGAAGGGCATCATTTCTTACTAATAACCGTAAACCGAAAGTTCGTTATTTTCCTGGGTGCATGCATGAAAGTTTAGTGCGCGCAACGTGCAATTGAGCAGGCAACAAAGCCGAAAGGCGGAAAGTTTGCCAGTGTCCTCGACCATTCAGTCTCCTCCACTGCCGCACCGCATTTTTGGGTACGTTATTGGGCTCACAACGCGACAAAGGCAGTCCTATTGAGTGAGTGCAAGCACTCCTTATGCTTTGCCCGTAGAGGCATGAAGGTTGGCATCACTCACGCACTCACTCACTTACGACGACTCCTCGCATGTGGTCGTCAAGTGCACGGAGAGCAATGCCTACTGAGTCCTTACACAGTTCCTACCAGAGGATATTTATTTGGTGGGGGGGGAGGAAGAAAAAAAGGCTTGTTGTAGATGTAATGAATGTCTTATTCCACTTGCCCAGGCCTACATTTTCATCCTCTATTACTGTACGTACGTACGTCAGCATGCGCACCCATATGGTTCAAGAGCCATAATGCATAACAAGAGGATTTGGCACTCTAGTTCGGTGCCAAAAATATTGCAGGAGGACGCAGTTGGCTTCCCCGCGCGCTCGCTACCCCTGAGTTACTGTGCTGGCTCGATGGATTTAACTTTAGTCAGGGTGAGGCCTTTTTCGTTGCTGTTTTGATCAAATCCATATTTCAAGACTGCATCAGCTACGTACGTAGATGTTCTCACAGCCAAGCCCGCATTTGTCGTTACCGAAGCTCTCAGCTCAGGCAAGTCAGTGTGCAAGGGAGCTCACAAAAGCACGTCCAACAAGTCCAACTGCGGCAGGTCCATTCCAGAGCTCCCTGGCGTTCTTCTCCAGTGGCTGCCTTTGCAGCATGCATCAGCATGTACACCAACGAAGCTCAACCCTCTCCTCCCGCACTGCAATAACGGACAGCAGAGTCTGCATAATCGGTGCTGTTTACAAGTGCTTGTTCTTGCCACTGTTGTTCGTTATCTTGTCCGAGGATCTGATATGATGCTGTGAGTGAGCAGAAACCACATTGACCGTTAACCTTCTCTTGTTATTTGTGCTAGTGCAGGGCGGAACATATGTGAAAGCTTTTCTTCCATATTGAGGCTTTTCGTGATTGACCTAACATCATTGCACATTGATAAGAGCGCCTCCTCAATGAAGGCCGACGCCACCATATGTACCGAGTTCATTACCAGGGAAAGCGTCGTTAAGAGGAGAAGCTCATCCGTCCCCCTCCAATATCATTAGCTCACGTCTCATGCGGTGACTCCACCAGACTCGTGAACGAGCTCTTTTGTCTTTTCATACTGATTGCCACAATCACTGACGACGGTCAAGGTGTGTGGACGTGTCTGATCGAGTGGCAACTCCTCATAACTGCCTTCTTTCCTGCTATCGTCACGTCATCTTCTTGGCTCAATCCTTACTGCCTCCATTCCTCCTTCCCCTCCCCTCCTCTCGCCATCGAACAACCTTTGTCTGTCCCTCTTATCCACGCAGCAGTTGGTGCTGGGGTTGTTGTTCAAGAACATATGCATGATTATATTCGCTCTCTCCCTCCCTACTATATGAGCTTATATCCAGATATAACCGACGTTCCATTAGATAAAGTGCTGCTCTTTGGCATCTTCTTTCGATGAGGAAGTGGCGCATTCGGAGTCAAACTTACGTATCACAATGGCAAAAGCAGGAGTGCTCACTGCGAAAAATTTGGCAGGAGCTGCAGAAACTTGGTAAATAGTCATGATGCGAGCCACATAAGCTTAGTGCACAAACGGGCCCGCACGAAGCTCGAGGCCTTTTGGCCCAAGTAGCGTGAAGTACCATTATATGTATCATTGGAAACGACCATATGGGGAGTGGATGAGTAGCAAAGAAATGCCACCTTTGCCTTTTCTGCGCTATTTATTCATTTCCAGATTCTCATTCGCAGGCCCATTTCACAGGTGCCCAATTTCTTCCAGGCATCGATCGAGCTCCTTTTTTTTCTCTCCCCTTCATTATGGGAATGGGCGAAACGGCTCCGGCCCCGCAAACCTCGGGCCGACTCATGAACATCCCGAAAGTCTTTGGAAAAGACATGAGCGGATATGTCTGTCTTAGTCTGCTCTGAAGTTCAGCCAATGTTCACACGTGTTCTCGTAGGCTATAAATATTATTAAAGAGAATCCCATGGGAATGACGGGATCTGTTTCTGAAATATCGGTGGGCCTCTGCTGGCTGCTCGTCCTCCTCCCACTTTCCATAGCAGAATTGGGACTTATTGCCTGGATTTCGCCCAGATTGGGCCTAATAAAACTGCATATGGTACTACACAAGGCTCGCTCATCCATGCGGAAGGTGCCAAGTCTAAGGAGGATATATTTTCTGGTTCTGCTCTTCCTCAACATTTCTCCAAATCAGGTGGCCTCCAAAGCCTGCTTCTTCTTCCGCTGCTGCTGCCGCCCTGTGCACTGCTCGTGCCACGCCATGCGGCACCGGACGGACGTGTTCAGCTTGTCCAAGGACCTCACAGCTGTCGGGTTCAAAATGAAAAGTTCTGAGAGCAACGCAAAGTAGAACTTTGGCAACGTTTATTGGTTGCCTTGAAGTAAATTATTTGTCGGCGAGCGAGCACGCTCCAAGGGGGGGAAGCGCACCTTGCTAACTCATCAGTCATGTTTTGTGCGGCACCTTTTTCATGTTTTTGCCGCAGCCAACCTCGGTGTGTCACTCAATACAGGACACAACCGCACAAAGCGAGACAACGAGTAGCAGGGGGAGGAGGACGAGGACACGTGCTTTGCATTGAATGTGGGTACGAATGACTGTACAGGTTGGCTCGGTCTTTGCTTGAGGCGGAACCTGGAGAATTTGTCATGGCAAGCATTTGGAAGGACCCCTTCATGGTCTGACACCCTTGACATCAGTCCCACGTACGACGTGTTGGTCGTCTTCAACGCCGTCGTCCAGCGTGTGACGCAGACAAACAGTCACGCAATGACACAAGAAGAAGTGTCCTGTCGACCGGGCCACCCTGTACGCATGTGCCCAAGCCGCCTAGGCCGCCCAGGCCTCCCAGACCGCCCAGACCGCCCAGGCAGCCCAGGCAGCCCAGGCAGCCCAGCCAAGGTCACTCAGGCCCATATTCGACTCTGATCAAGGCCTAGATGAACGTTCTCTTGCCATGACGCATCTGTGTCCGTCGTGAGGGGACATTATTTCCCTCCCTTTTACTGCGGAATCTTTCTCGCCCTCCCTCCTGAAGGGAGATTTAGCCGGGAGTGCAAAAACAATCCGGGGTAAATTATGGCACTACCTTTAATGGCCTTTCCCTCCCCTTCTCCCTTTTTTTTCGCCCACTTTCGCGTCCTCTTCTTTTCGCCAAAGTTGCGGCAGGAGAAATAAGGCTTTTCATACAATCCCTTTGCATGATTCTTATCTTTGTGAAGAGGGCAGAGAAAGAAATAGAAGAAGAAAGGCCAAGCTCGCTTTTGCACTTGGCGCTTAGCACTATCAGACGAGCACGATGAACTCACAGTCACGCCATCGGGCTGCAGTGCGAGACGTTGCTGCTGCTACAACACGTACAAATGTACAGTGCTGACATGCATTGTGGGGCGCTCCTAAGTCTGTGTGTTATGCATATACACAACTCTCAGAGGAGTCCTCTTTTCTTTCTTTCCAGGTAGTCTCTTTATTTATTGCTCCCAATGCACTCAGACACACGAACAGGTGCTCAAGCTCGTGAATTGCAAGCAATCGATTTGGGTGACAACTTTGTTTTGAATGGTTTGTGTGAGCAAGATCGTCGTCGTCGTCGTCGTTGTCGTCCTTCTTCCTGTTCCCTCAGTAGCAACCTCCAGGTCAGGGTTAATTGTTATTCAATGAAGCAACAACATCTGGGTAAAGTGCCTCATTTGCATGACTAAGCCCGTGTTTCCTCCAGGAGAATAACTCACTCTGCCAACAAGATCTGGAGCCAACAGCAGCGGGGGGAGTTTAATTGAAACTCCTGACAGCTGCTGATTAAATGCTCCACACTTCAGCCGAAGATTATATTAATTTTCAAGTCCAGGACTTTGGGAGATTCGCTTCTTTTAGTGAGACCTCAGCCTCTTACAGCTGTAGTGATTTATTTAGCTTCACTTAATCAACCCCAAACAGTGAAAGGGGTGAACTCGGCGCGCCTCTTTGAAGTTGCCAAAAAAGGGTTCGGTGCACACAGTTTTGGGGACGCCCAACAGGTTGGCAATGTCAGCTGAAGCCTTTTTTGGCCTTCACCAAGCCCACACTCTGGTTCTTGAGATTGTCCTATGGGCGGCACACGTGGGTTTGATCTGGGGGGGGGGGGGGAACCATGTGCACAGCCTTGTTGGCGACGTCAGCTGCAGTTTTCTGAGCTTTCACCAGGTCCACAATCTCGTCCTTAAATTCGTCTGAGAGGCCTTCGGAAAGGCCTTGGTCATGCACTTACTGGGATTTGACACCGGGGGAAAGAAACATGTGCACGGCTTCGGTGTCGTCCCCCTTCCCAAGCTTGACGAAGCGGAATCAGCCCTCACCGGGTTCGCAATCTGGTTCTTGACCCTGGGAGGCGCACAAGAGATTGATCCGGAGAGCATCGACGAAGATAAACGGAACGTGCAAAAAGTTGACAATCTGCTGGCTTGCCGCTTTCTGGGAGGGTTGAACTTACGGATTCAGGGTCTGGTCGACCAATTTTTGGTCACAGATTGCGTCTACCAAAATAAATCACGCCCTGTGCCAAGAAGAAAGATGTACAGGGCGTCGCGAATGCAATGTGGGGCTGCCACGTGGAGAAATTTTCTACCTCGTAGTCCAATGAATAGCTTCGCAAAGTCATACTGTCAAAATTTGTCGCTTTCTTCCTTGGTTATGTGAGTTTTCTTGTCGGAAAGGATTCCGGATTAATCGGCAACACCCTGTACTTCCCGAAAGGTGACATTTGCCAACGCGGCGCACAGAACTGCATCCACATCCTCACGGCCGAGGTCAAAACTGTGGCACACACGGTTATCAGAAACAGAAATCTTCATTCATGTCATGCAACCCTCATGAATGCGACCTCAATCGTCATTGTCTTTGCCTGTCACAACTGAGCTTTGTAGCGGAGAACAAAAAGTGGCTGCACGCAAACTTTCTTGAAATGGAACGCTTAAAAATGGAATCACTGCTCACACTGCCTGACTTTCGAGTAGAGTTTGGTCCATTCCAAAGACAAACTGTGTCGTTGCAGTGGGTTGCAGTGCGTTGCAGTGCGTTGCAGTGCGTTGCAGTGCGTTGCAGTGCGTTGCAGTGCGTTGCAGTGCGTTGCAGTGCGTTGCAGTGCGTTGCAGTGCG
>JAAUXU010129180.1_pt1 | contig 15449 bp, 16 predicted proteins | sample 7278151 | NCBI WGS metagenome assembly JAAUXU01 (sample SAMN14350113, study PRJNA611818) | marine sediment metagenome | isolation source: surface marine sediment (1.8m) | place: French Polynesia: Moorea | collected 2018-08 | reverse complement strand
CTTGGGAGTTCGAAGAGGACACACCTTTCTTATAGTGTGTTATCGAGAATAAAGTCATGGCTCCTACTCGGCGTAACGGTGTACCATTCATTCGTACCGGTTCCGACTCCGGAGAAAGGCGCGCTGGGAAGCGTGCCCATAGCACTCCAGGGCGAGATGCTACACATTGTTAACCCTTGTGAGACCCTGATTGTGCATGATGACATTATCACTGCTAATCTGTTGCCACAGCCATAGTCATTGCGGGAGCTAGAGCAAAAACAGATTTGTTGAATGTCACTGTTGGAGCACAGTTATTGTAGTTCATAGTGCTTGGCACAATGAATGCTCCATGGGGGCTTTATTTCCATAGTCCTATTTTCCATAAGTAATGTTAAAGTCGTCCACCTTGCTGTCAGTGTCACGATTGGGTTGTGCTGAACTGGCACTGTTTTCCTTCGCAAGTTGAGCAGAACAATTGCTTTTGGAAAAGAAGTGTAGTCGAAGTTGGGAACGAGATGTTGCACTGATGCATCATTCAACATTTTCACAACAAAGAAAGGGAGACTTTAATATGCTAATTATTTACCTCAGTTGCAAATTTTGCCAAATAGCCTTGTTTTTGTCAGATAAAAAATTCAACTTTGCTAATAAAAAAAATTACGCGAAAGGCTGCCTTGAGGCTACTCCAGCAAATCTCAAATGGAAATTCCACACTTTTCCCCTCACGGGGGCAGCTTTTGCATTGCCTTGGGTTTTAGCTCTGTCAGTTTCAGGAAAGATTGAGAAGATCAACATGATCTAAATTCGGAGACACTCATAGCATGAGTTGCGTTTCTCCTGCTCCTCCCTGCGCTGTATTAAAGGGCTGCCATTCAAACAGGGAAATGATTTTAGTTCAGCAGCTCCTTAACTGGACAGAAGAACTTGGCTGATGCTCATTGTGAAGTGCATCGAGCAGTTGCAGCAATGACTCTTATCTGTGGTTTCTCTCCTGTATCTTTAGGACTGTAATGTTGCTATCTTATGTTCCCCTGATCGACAGTAGAGCAGCATAATCACTTTTTTAATAACTGACAGACATGTGACAATCTAGTACATCACACTGGGATGACAGAAATTTTATCTGGAAACATTGAACCTGGTGGTAACGTTTATTTCACCTTATGGACATTTCTGAGCCCTAACACAAATCATTTCAGCTCAAAGGCTGAAAGAAATAAACTGGCTATGTTGTTCATCACACTTACTCACAGTAGACGTGCTCCTGTTGGTTCAAAAACTTCCAAGAACAGTTGAGATTTTACCTGGGGAGAAACAGAATACCAAGGACCACCTGGTCTGTTGCCTTCAGATGCCACCGACCCACAATCCCGGATTCTTACATATTACATTTCTTACATCATCGGCTTTGGCAGATGGTGTCTGACAAACTGTAGTTGATGTCACAACTGAGGAGAGCTTTGACTTGGGCGATGTCATGTTGTGAGGTAACACCCGTTGCCACCACAAGCGTTTGTTCAGGACTGATTGTACCTACATTGCTGTAGGGGTCCTTGGCAAGCATAGTTGGGGGGACAAAAGTAGGCTACAAAAAAAGTGGCTGCAAAAGCTTTGTGTCGTGTCATGATGTGTTTGTGGGCAGACCGTGACAGCTGCTTCGTTGATGCAGTGCAGGCAAGTGCGTGGTCAGCGGAGGGGCACAGATGATTGTGCCGGAGGGCCAGACAAGGTGACGGGGCTGGGCAGGCCCCGTCAGTCGGGGCCTGCCCAGCCCCGTTCAGGACACAGAAGTACTGGCAGACGTACCCGGCAAGTACAGAGGTCACTCACTCTGTTGGATGAGATTTTCGTACACCGCGACAATTTCGACGTACGGATGTAGTTGGATCAAACGGGACCTTACTGAGAAATTCCTATTGCATTGCATTGGAGTGTGTGGATCAGACGGATATTTGTGCGTAGTCCAACGTCACTTCTTCATGTCCAAGCCTCGAGCTCCCCCAGAATGTCTTGGTCAATCCGAATTCGAGCGCCAGTCCGTGCCCGCCCGTCACCTCCTCGGGCCTGACCGTCATAGCCCAGCACATGTGGACTCCACGTCCATCACGAGATGACGCCGCAGGCGAGCAACCAGAAGAGCGACGAAGAAGTGACCTTTGTTTGGTCTACCCTCATTTCCCATATTTTCAGCTGAGTCGTAAACGATGACCGGGAAGGAAGAGAGACAGAAGTAGCTGCAATTTAACCCCAGACTACAGAGAGAGTGACCAGACGCTCTAATTCGGAACCGTCGACCTCCGGGTTGAACCGGAGTCAAACCCAGTACCCAGGTCAAAGCATGACCCAGTTCTGTGGCCGGAGGGAAAATGTGACCTCGGGGCGGTCAAGTGGTAGCGTGTCACGCACGCTTCTGCAGCACGCAGCGAATAAAAAGAATAGGTGCGTACGCTGAAAAAGTGACGTCAAATATGGAACGGGTACCATTCGAACGTGAAAACAACTTAAATATACATCCACGTCTCGGCTGAATCGAGCAATTTTGCACAACTTGACTTTCAACTGCAAGGAGCTCTTACGTCACATACTCAGTTGCAGTGTCTTATCGCATCTTTGAGGTTTGTCCTGTTTTTATGATTGTAGTCAGCTGTCAGCATCATAGTGCACTCCACTGACCCACAGTCAGTGCAACTTGGCATACTCCGCATACAAAGATACTGCTTGCACACGCAGCATGATTGGACCCATCATTGTGACAAGCATTTTCCTCGTCTTATGGTGGTGGATAACTAGAGACAGAAGGTACCCAAAGAACTTTCCACCTGGTCCAAGGTTGCCATTACCATTGATTGGTGATACTTGGTATGTGGGTGCAGATCTCTATAAAGGATCCAAGAACTTGGTCACAAAATTTGGGCCTATAGTTGGGATTCAATTGGGTGAGACACTCACTGTGTTGGTGGCCTCTTATGACCTTATCCAAGATGCCTGTGGTCGAGAGGATTTTGTGGCAAGACCTGCCTTTCCTGGCCCCCTAGAAGTGAGAGGAACATCAGGGAAGGATGGTTTGCCTGGAGTGGCATCAAGCTCTGGCCAGACATGGGTTGAGCAGCGACGATTTGCACTCAGAAAACTGAGGGATTTTGGCATGGGGAAAAATTCCATGGAAGCATTGGTTGCAGAAGAGGTGGAGAAGGTGTGTCATGCATTACAGGCAGAGTCTGGAAAGTTCCTCCAGTTGAGGGGAAGATTCAACATTGCTGTTGTCAATGCCCTGTGGAAAGTGCTGACAAATAGCAAGCTCGACCATGATGACCCTGAATTAAAATCACTTGTGGGGGATCTTGACAGATTATTGTATGAATTTTCCCAACCTTTTTTTCTGGCAGTGAAAAATAGACAAAATCCAATGCTTTTCAAGATCTTTGAAAAACTGGGCATTACATCTTTCTCAAAGTGTTTTGGTCGACTCTTTGATCACATTTCAAAGTCCATTAGATATCATGAAGAAACCTATCAAGAGGACACACCTAGAGACTTCCAGGATGAGTACATTAAAAAAATGAATGAAGATGCAAGAGGTCATGTGTCATCTTCCTTTGTTGGTGACATAGGAAAGAGAAATATGGTCAATGTAATGTATGATCTCCTGATTGCTGGCAGTGACACAACAAGCACAACTCTGACATGGGCTTTCCTCTTCATGCTCAAGCATCCTAAGTGTCTGAAAAAGGTGCAGGAGGAGTTGGATTTGGCATGTGGCAAGACCAGGACACCCCAGTGGGCTGACAGAGTCAACACTCCCTACACAGAGGCCACAATTCATGAGATCCAACGAATGGCAAACATTGCATTTTCAGCAGTGCCTCACAGTGCCACAAGGGATACCACCCTTGGTGGTTACAACATTCCTGCTGGAACTCAAATTATCCTTAGTATGACCCATGTCATGTATGACCCCACTGTTTTTCCCTCCCCAAGACAATTCAATCCAGAGCGCTACCTGCAGAAGGATGAGAAGAGTGGACTGGTAAAATTTGTACCCCATCCTCATGTGATCCCCTTTGGAGTGGGCAAGCGCCGTTGTTTGGGTGAGACCTTGGCCAAGATGGAGCTTTACCTCTTCTTCACAGGGATTGTGCACCAGTTTGACATTGAATCTGCACCAGGGGCGGTACTCAACACTGAAGATTACCTTATCAGTACTGCGTTGATGCCACAGCCTTATCAAGCCAAATTTGTCTCAAGAGCAGGATGAATTTCATTGTTTGCATATTTGTTTTACCTCCTTTTATGGGACAATTCAATATATGAAGTGCGAGGGCTATATGTCTTGAAAAAAGATTCGTTGATGTAGGTGGAGGATTTCTTAAATATTTATTTCTCCAGCACTCGGGCAGAGTGCTATTGTTGCTCCCCATGATTCGCTCGTCTGATCAGGGCTGCAGCTCCCATGGGAATGCCACATTTTTATCGGGATGAATCTCTCATCCTCCCCTGACAAAAGGGTGGTGCCCTTTGGGTCTTGATGTCGTTGTCGCCGTCCCCCATGTGAGCCATTCACAGCTTTGACCATCCCTGTTGAGATGTCTCCTGGAGACCGATGAAGAACGTTTGCTAGCGCCAATAATTCGTACAGTTCGTGTGTCTGTGCGTGTGTGTCCGTCTGTCTGTCCGCGCCGATTTCTCGCCATGGCGCTGATGAGCTTGGAGCGCGTGATGAGCGCTCTGTGATCACAGACACACTCATCCATGTAGAGCGTTAGACTTGGCCATCCCGTCCGCCCAATGTAGTGGTGAGCGCGAAAAAGCCCGCAAAATCTTTAAATGCTGTTTGTATCGTTGTTCTGAGCAAAGCTGACAGTAGCAGTTTTGCTTCAGTCTTCATTCGTCAATGCCGAACTGAGTCTGGAATGCAGATTGGGCAATCGGCGATTTGGTAGCTTCTCTTTCAACTCCACATGACTCAGCTTGGTTCGGTGACGATTTCCTTCAAGGGAGAGTCACTTCTTCTTCAAGTATAGTACACTTTTTATCGTTTATTGGTGACCTCTCTGTCGTCTTTAGTGCGATTTTGAGTGACTTTAACATTAGAAGTGTTGGTAACCACAGGAAATGTTAAGACCTTCGTATTTCGGTGGGTTTTTTTTACTGCTTTTGACCCTTAGAAGGTGCCAACACCTAACCCAATCTGCTGTGCTTGGTGGAAAGACTGACCAAATCGCAAAGCGCTGTGTATGTGTGCGCGTGCGTGAGTGTGCATGTGCTTTGTCCCCCACCTCTGGACCAGTCGTCCCCACCATGGCCGTCGGCACGTTCGCGACTGCCCTCAAAGTCACTGCTGCCATCACCCTACACGAGCTTCACGCTGTCTCTGTAGCTGTAGATGAAGATTTGGTAGCTGCGGACACAGCTGTAGACGTGGGTCCCAGGTGACGTAGCTGCAGCTCACCATGCACTTGGCGCTCACCACGCGCTTCATGCTTGCATTCTGTGTCGGCCCGGATCAGATCGGATCCATTTGGGTTTTACTTCTGAAAGGGGCTCTCCCATGCGCCCCTCATCCCCCTCTCTTCTATTACAGAATTTCTTTAAAGATATTTTTCTGAATTTTTTGTTGTGAAGTTGCCAGCTGAGACATTTCCTGGCCAGAGTGCGGTTGCCCTCGTCTCCATCCTTCCCTGGTCCTCCTCTCATTGTGGTGATGGCAGCGAGCCATCAGTTCATAAGGTTCGGCTGCAGCTTGGCTCACTGCAAACTCTAACCAAATTGTCACCCCTGCTCTGGCCATGGATAGCTGCTGATGAATACTGAAACTGCACAGCTGTTCCCCATGGGCTTATCTGTACTCATTGGCATGGTTTGTGGGAAGTGAATGCAACGTTAGGCCTCAATTGGAGCCCCAAAATGAACTCAGGCAGACATGAAGTACTATGCAAACTCTTGGGAGATCATGAGTGCAGGTGCACAATGCTGCACTTTCAGCGCTCTGGCATCAAATTGGGCAGTCACGTAGTGGCTCAAGATGCTGCGTCTGGTCAAGCATTGTCTGGATCACCGATCCCAGGTGAAGATCCCACCTCACGAGCAGTCAGTGCAGCGTGGGGAGCTCATTTTACCCCGCTGCAATTTTTTCCACCAGCACTGTATGACGATCAAGTTTGCGGACGATCGGTGCAGCGGTCGGGGCACCCAAGACCGAACAGACCGATACCCCCACCCTCCCCGACATCCGGGTCCTCACGCTTTACACCTTTTGGGAAGGACAGAATGTAAAGTGCTGTGCATGAATCTGTCTGCTGCACGAAAGCTGGAGAACAGCTGCGGCAGACACACGGACACACACACACACACACGGACACACACACACACACACACACACACACTGGTCTCGCGGCCCTGAAAACCCGCGAAAATGCCGGAAATCAGTCGCGGACAGACAGACAGACACACGTACATACGGGTCTAGCGTTTTACCTATACGCAGATGAAAAATCAGACCACTCAGGAGACACTGATTTGTGGCACACTTGCGAACATTTGGAAGAAGCAGACGAGATGTCCAATGAAGAACCAAAGTTTCACCCTGACTGGAAAGTGATGTCCAAGCGAAGAGTTGCACAGAATAAAGAGACACTAAACAGCTGTGCAATTGGTCAGCGGAGAAGGGTTATGGAACCTGATCCAACAGTTGGGGTCGCTTGCAGTCTAACCTTCATAATAATGAAAGATTGTCCTGTTTAACAACGACAGCTTGAGCCGGTGCTCAGTTGTCCACCCGGGCGTTCTCTCTTGTGATGAAGTTGGCCCTGGGGGTCCGGGCCAAAAGTCCGACCCGGCTTTGACTGTCGAGTACCAATGCCACTGCTTTCTTTGCACTTTGCAGGATGACGACGAGAACACTCTCCTGTCGACGGTGGAGGTGGTGGTGGCCCCGAACACCGTTTCGATGTGGTGGCTGATACCGCAGTACGTGGTGGTGGTGGCGGGAGAAGTGCTCTTCTCCTTCACCAGCATGGAGTTCTTCTTCACTCAAGTAAGCTTCTCTTTCCTGCAGTTGATAGTTGATAGTGCTGTTTCTGCTTACGTCGCTATCAAGGCCCCCAAGGGCATGAAGACAGTGATGCAGGCTCTGTACCTCGTCTCCATGGCCATGGGCAACCTCGTCGACCTGATCGTGGTGGCAACCTTCTCCAACGTCTTCGAGAGTCAAGTACGAGCAGTTGTCTGACACCCACGAATTCGACTTTATCGGATGCCACTGTCGTTCCAGGCCTATGAGTTCTTTCTCTTCGTTGGTCTCATGATCATCGATCTGACAGCTCTGATCTCCATCTCCATCAGATACGAATACGTGCATTGGGAGGATGAAGACGAGGGACGTCAGCCCAAAGTCGTGGCATGACACTCATGACCTCTGATTCAGTCGACTGCAGAGATGTGAGCAGCAGTGATTCGAAATGCAACGTGCGCGATCATGACGCTACTTGATCAACATTGATTGGGATTGAATTATCTCCAAGCTCATTATGTGATGCAGACAAAGTCATGTAATCTGCTCGTAGCATTGGGAAAACACCTGCAGTGCAGACTGTGCGTCCTTGTACGTGGACAGTGCGGGATCCGAAATCGAGAAGTCGGTTTGAACTGGGCAGTCATTGTAGCTACACGTACTTGGGAGTCTTTGACTTGTTTGGGGTAGCTCCAACTAGTGTTTCATACCCTCTTTTCCTCACTATGACTGAAATTATGTCGTATGGCAGCTCTTGTCACTGCTGGATTCAGCCACACGGAAGTTTTGGACCAAAAGTGGTCCAGGAACTCCCCTGTGTTCCCTGCCTGGGATAAGAGGTCAGTCAGACTGAAGCCCTATTCCGGGACCATCTTGGGCACCAACACAGGGACCGCCGCATGGATGTTACGTTTCTCTCTCAAAGGAGTTGCATAGGTTGCTCTGGATGGACGAGCAGAAGTGTCAAGGCTGCCAACATTTGAGGTTCAATCTTCGCACAATGGTGAAGCATGTTCCGAAAACCTCGAGTTGCATGGGCCGCTCTGGATAGCGTTTGGCCGATTCGGATCCCCGCACTGTCCAACATGTTCCAGCGAGGCTGTTTCAAGGAGGGGACGCGGCCTCAACTGTTCTATCTCTTGTGCAATGCTCCGTTTCACGAGGGGCCTCACGATAAGACGCACCACGTCCCAGTCGCCGTCGTCGTCGTCGTCGTCATGGACTACGATCATCTGCTGAAGGAGATCGGAGGCTTTGGCCGCTGGCAGCGGAGAGTCTTTGCTCTCGTCTGCTTGGTGGCCGCAGCCAATGGACTCATCACGCTCAGTCAGGCTTTCACGCTCTTCTCTCCTCAATTCAGGTACAGAACTACCCCCCAGACACTACAGTGGGGCCCTCATTTAGCGTCCTTGATTTCGACCCACAACGATCTTAATGTAGAGTGAAGCAAAAGTAGCCTTAGAAAGATGGGACCAGGGTGGTCAAGGGCCACAAGTCTGAACAAGGACAACAAGAAAGTCTGGCACCCAGGACAACATGTGAAACCACGGTTTCCCACAAGAAATTGTTCTGTGCGCAGCACACGTTTTACCGTCAGGAACTGTGGCGTTCTTGTTCAGGTTTGCCATGAGGAATTCCTGTCTGTGTAGGATTGCCATCAGGGGAAGTTGGCATGAATCCCACCTTGAACTCAAGTTATCGATCACTTTGTGGCCCTCCTCATCCTCTTTGAACTCTTTCCAAGATGCTTTGTACCTGTTTGCGATGAATCTCCCTCCCCTTCGTATGACGCCGTCTTCGCCTCCTTCGCCATCCCCTACTGGGAAGAATGGGATTCGTCTGACGCCGCCACTGAGGACGCGAGGTCGTGCACGTACTTCCAGCCTCTGGAGCCCCATGAGTGCAGCGCAGAAAGCTTCGCACTAGACTACGATGACACTGGTGACTGCTAAGAGAGTGAAGTCGATGCATCTGGCTCTGTTCAGAGAGATCCTTTTGGGGGATGTTTCAGTTCTGTGCACTTCGCACGTGTACGACGACTCTGAGTACGCCTTCTCCCTGATCGCTGACTTGGACGTGGGCACCTGCCAAGGCTTGGAGAAGGGCACCTGGCCGTTCTACCCGGTCATCTCCAAGACCTCTTTTTTGGGGATGTCGTACATGCTGGGGATGTTCATAGGTATTAATTATGACCTGTCCAAGAGGACAGTGTGGGAAATCACAAAGATGATCGGAGTTACCGCAATGACGTTTGACGAGCTACAGACTATGCTTGCGAGGATTTTAGTGCCTCCCACACTATTTTTTTTCTCTGCAGGGGCTGGGTTTTGGGGCTATCTCTCAGACTTGTTTGGCAGGCTCAAGGTCATCATGTCCGGGGTGGTGTTGACCTCGGCAGCCATGTTCGCCGGGTCGTTCGTGCACAACTACTGGGGTTGGTTCTTCCTCCGTCTCTTGACTGGTCTCTTCTCCAAGGCCTTGTTCATGACTGCCTTCTTGATCAGCGTTGAGGTCGTTGACATCCAGCACAGGATGTTCCTTGGCATCACCATAAATGTGAGTATCGGTGAAAACGGCTTCTTCATCATCAGAGGCAGGGTTGTCCACAATGAGGTCTGTAGCTTCCTTACGCTGTTGGTGAGGCTGTCGCGGGTGGCTTGGCCTATTTCATCCAGGATTGGTACTTCTATCAGATGACTTTGGCCGTCATCTTGTTCAGCCTGGTTGTGCTGTGGTTCTTCCTGCCCGAATCACCTAGGTAAGGGGAAAAAGGTCAACTTTTGTTTTTCTTTTTAACTGTCGTTCTCCATCAACCATTGTGATCAAGGTGGCTCTTGGCTGAGCACAAGATGGAGGAAGCTGCCAAGATCTTGACCAAGGGTGCAGCCATCAACAGGAAGAGAATCCCGGAGAATTTTTTTCAGAGCTGCCACAGTTTGACCAAGGACACAGTCGTAAGTACATAGAATGACCAGTCAGGACGAGACAATACGACCAGGTCAGGCGGGCTCTTCAACATGCAGACTCCAAAATGTTGCACACATTTACTTTTCTGCTCTGTTGCAGGGCGGGGGCCCAGAGCACAGTCGACATTTTAGGGTAAAATAAGAAAACATCAACCGCACACAGACACAATAAGATTTCACACTCTTCCATCTGAGTCAACCCAGGGACCAGAGATCCCACTGAATGCTCTTCCTGGGCACGATCTACACAAAAGTGCTCATGGAAAGTTTCACGCCCCTCATGCCTGGAACCACAGTCACCTGTGCTACGTGTTGAACCCCTTCCAGGGCTAGGATGGGTGGAGCGTTTTGACCCTGGGCATGTTGAAGAGCCCAACCCGCCCGCACAGGGAGCTGCAGCACCGCATTTGGCATAGTTAACACTGCTCTTAGCCTCTAAAACCTGGCTTTCATGCGCTGTTTGCCACCCCGACCGTCTCCCTCATCACCCTCACCATGGCTGTGGACTGGATAGTTACTACCCTGACCTACTACGGCCTCAGTCTCAATTCGGTCAACCTCGGAGGGAACATCTACGTCAGCTTCATCCTGTCTGCCCTCATTGAGATGCCCGCCTACGCCCTGGTCATGCTGGTGAGAGACACGCGTGCAACTTGGTGAAAGACGTGAGCGTCATGAATCTTCTTCTTGTCGCAGGTCATTGACGGGATCGGTCGCAAGCCAGTGTTGTCCTTCAGCCTCCTCCTCGCTGGCTCGGCCTGCATCGCGGCGGCCTTCATCCAGACAGACTGGCTGGTGACGTTGCTCACTCTCCTTGGTGAGGTCAATGTTGAACATCAGCTTGGCCACCCGATGCAGAGAGGCTGTCAATGCTCATTGCAACTGCTGATCTTTGCTTGACACTCCGGAGATTTTTTGCTTGAAGAGCGAGTTTTTCCCCGTTCACTGGGATCATAAAGTCAGTTGGTGATGACGCTTTTCACCAAAACTGAGACAGTCTTTCGGAATTTACATGCCTGCAACACAATATGTGCGATTATGTCCAAACATTTGACATTGACATTGATGGTCGATTATGGCCTAAAACATTCAGTGTCGGTGTCAAGGCTCCATGTTGGGCAAGGAAGAAGAGGCACTGGATGTTGGAATTCCCACTTATTTGCATGCTAGTTTTGATAGCCTTGGGAATAGTTTTTCCTGGCCTTCCCACCACTGAAGCACATCCTTTCCAGAGCTCTTTCTGGAAAGGAGAGCTTCCTTAAAGTAGAGCTGCAGTTAATTTTCCTGGGGGGGGACATGTTTTCTTGAAGCCTGAAGTTGAAGCCTCTGGCTGCAGATTCTTGTCCTTTCTCTGCTCCTCTGCCTTGTGGAACAGCTTGTGAACAAGACTGGCAGATTCATATTAGCTGTGAGACACTGATCATTGACCCAGCTGCAAAAAATCACTCGGTGCCGATTCAATATCTTTGAAACACTCAGTGTCAATGTCAATTAATCGCACACGCTCACCTTCGACATCATTTGCCGGATGGATGTAGATAAGTTGTATGCGACAAAAGTAACCTTAACTGAACAGAGGTTTTTGGCCCAAGCTGGGATGTTTGGGCACAGTAATAACTCCAAGCTTCAGAGGAACCATTCCAGCGCCGTAGTGAAATTGATCGGCCACTCGTCCTTGACCAATCGGCAGATTCAGATTCAACCGTTGATGCAAACACTTTTTCAACAAAAGTGCAGAGGCTTTCGTCCCACCCTGTAGTTGTGTATTCGACTTCCATTTCAGGCAAAGTCGGTGGTTCTGCCGCCTTTGCCATCCTGTACTTGTACAACGCCGAGCTGTACCCGACAGAGGTGCGCAACACCGCCATTGGCGTCTCGTCCATGGTGGGCAGGATTGGCAGCATCACCGCACCGATCTTGGCAGGAATCTCGCCAGTAAAGATTCCTTTGATCATCATGGGAGTGTCCGGTCTGGTGGGTGAGTACGATTGAGCATCAGCCAAACGTCACACGTACAGTGAACTCTCGATATCGCATCGGTCACCAACCCTGGAACCAGAGAAGCAGTCTCAATCTTGCAGTATAATACATGTAATTCTCGGAACCTCAATTCCATTATATCTCATGAGTCTCACTTCAAAGATATCTGAACATCACAAGTGTCAATTGAGCGACACTTTGAAGGCTTAATCTAACGACATTTTAAAAGAAGGACTCTGAATTTAAGGAGCAAAGATTGCAGCTGATCTGGCATGATGGAGCTGATTACAGCATGCATATAGGTCATTCAGAGGACGATAGCATTTGTTGCCATGGGGTTGTCTCAACTCGACCAAGTGCTCAACTTCCTGACTTTCTTATTCCATTAAGTCCTTACGGCCTTTCCTGTCTTTGTAGGTGGCTTCTCCACGCTGCTCCTGCCAGAGACTCTGGCCCAGAACTTTCCAAAGACATTGGAGGACGTCCCGGATCTGTACAGGAATTCCAAGCCTTGGTATAAATGGATTTCCAAGAAAGAGCTAATGAGACACAGTGAGCAAACAGAAGTGAAGAAGAGCCTAGCCAAGGATGACGTTGCAGTAGTAGGAAAGGTGTGAAGACAAAGTTTTGTCTTCGTCTAACACTCGACCTATGAGTGCAGACCTCGACAGGGTGGAGCAGTATGCACAAAACTCTCGCTGAAATACAGCCTTACCCCATTTTTTAAACAAGGTGAGCTGTCCTCTGCGACATAACGGACTCTGTATACAGTGGTGGTAGCTTCTAGAGCAGAATGGGCACCTCGGATGGGTTGTGGAGAGTCTGAGGCACGAGATGGAGGACAGAAGTTCAACATTGCGGCTGCCCATTTTGATGCCATAGTGCTCAAAAGACAGTTGACGGAAGAGGGAGGCACACCAAAGAGGCTGGATTTTGAGCTTTATCCGGAGCTCAGGTCAAAATGCCCTCACTCTCAAGAATTATGCAATGCCATCGGGAAAAAATGCATGTGCAACTGCATCCTTTCTTCCCTTCCTCTGTTCCATATCTCAATATAATGTAATGCTATCTGCTGCGTTTTGTACCATCCGCATTAGGCTAGTTCGAAATGGTACTTTTTCGAGTACCACTTCGAACTAGCCTAATGCATGTGGTACAGGACACAGCAGATAGCACATCAAGGTCTGAATCTATAGCATAGTCAGCAAGGGGCTGCGCCACGCTTTGGGAAATCGGTCTTTCTTGCATTTTGCATGCTCCCTTGCGTTGTAGTTTGCTACCACAGGGGAGCCAACTCTGCCAAACAAGTGTCACTTGTATGTTTTGGGTGATGCATCCTTGAGTTTGTTCCAAACAGTTTGATGGCATTTACAGTCTTACGCACAGGAACATGCTGGAGGCGTCAACCGTAGAAGCCACTGGCTTTACCCTCATCTGGACAACAACTGCTTGAAGAGTGGCTAATAGATTGGGACCAGGAGACAGCAAGTCATCAATGGCCCTGAAATTGAGTCACACCATCCATCAGTGAGATTCTAATTTTGGTGATAGTCTTGTCGTCTCTCATGACCAGAAAATGGGCCCAGTATAGACTTTGTGTGGAGTTCCAATCCCTCTCAGGGATTTCCTCAACATAGTCTTTGTCCGACCACAACGTTTTTGCAAGGATAGATCCTTCAGCTTTCCTCTTTCTAATCCCAGTAGATGTATCAATGCGCAGTCATCTTGGTTTGGTTTGGCTTGCAGGTGCATCCCGCATGGTACTGGCCATATTTCATGAACATGGTTTTCCCAATTGTTTCTACCATATGCTTTTCCTCTAGGTTCATACTCTCTCGTTTCAATTGCATGAGGAAAGTCTATAGCCCCACTTCATTGCCTGTCCCCCTTCCTCATGGCAAAACAAGAGCTACTTGGTTGATCTTTTGACTGGATTTGCGGTTCTTCAGAAGCCTCTTGCGTCGAAGGCCAACTCGGAGGACATCATGAATGGAGATAAATCTGGTGCGTGCTGCTTGAAGATGTAATGCACACGGCTAACCTTGATTGACACGGACCCATTCTTCAAGGGACCTACTGCTGTCCAGCCCAAAGGTGTGAGTCTGATCAAGAAGTTCGGTACTGCAGACTGCCAGACGCTTAGTTGGTTTGAAGTGAGTCAGGTTGAATTTAGTTAGGTTTTCGCGTTAGTCAGGCTGAGATTACCGGGTGCGCCGGAATTTGGTGTAGGTTCACTGAGTCCTCGTTCACCAGGTCCATGAGGGGGAATGTCGGCAAATGATTTTATGATACGTTAGGCGATATATCAAGTCACAAATTTGCGTAAATTAAACAACTTTCTCTCAGCTGTCATTTTCAAGAAAAGTGGCAATAAAGCAAGCTCCGAGAGGTCACCATCAAGCGCATTCTTGCCAGCAAGAGCAAGGTCACCGTCGACAGGGCCATGGGCATCCGCATCAACAAAGTCTACAAGGTGTGGAATGACTACCAGGCCCGCGGGACCATCGGCACCAAAAAGCAATCTGGCAGGCCCATCAGTGAGTCCAGGAGGTCCATCAAGGACAATGTCTTCGCCAGGATCAACTAGGGCCGAATGTGTCAATCTAGGGCCTGGCCAGGGAGTTCTCGGTGCCAGAGAACATCATTCGGAGGCAAGTCAAGGAGGACTTGGGGCTGAAGAGCCAGGCTGTGATCAGGTGCCAGCAGCTGACCTCCTCCCAGTGCCAGAAGAGGCTGAAGATGTGCAGGGCCATGCTCAACAAACTCAAGAGGGAGGCTGCTGGCAAGGTCCTGATCTTTTCGGACAAGAAGGACCTTCTCCTCGAGAAGTACCTGAACAGGCGGAACGACAGAACCATCTCCATCTCCAACAAGGCTGTGGATGCCTCCAACAGGTACTCGGTCCGACCCAAATTCCCAAGCAATGCCATACCTTTTGGCTTTGTCAGTTGCGATGGAAAGGCCTTCCCCAGGGTGGGGATCGACAGCACCCTGAATGGCCGCAAGTATAGGAACATCCTCGCCCACAAGGTCATCCCAGTCCTCAATGCCACCTACGGGGCCAGTAACTTCATCCGGATGCAGGACGGTGCCTCCAGCCACACCAGCAACGTGACCATGGGTTCCCTGGAGAGGAAGCTGGGGGCCAAGGGGTTTTGGTCCAAAGAGGTGTGCCCCCCCCCTAACAGCTGCAACCTGAACCCCTTGGACTTCAATGTTTGGGAGCACGTGGACAGGAGGGCCACATGCAGGATCTACTTTTCGTACGTGGCTCAGTGTTGTGAACTGTTTGACAGAGGCACAGACTTAGTAGTTACACCCAGACCTCCAGCCTGGCAGCGCCCCCTATTGGATCCCTGATAGGCAGCTTGGCGGCAGAATGACAGCTTGTGGGGAGGGAGGAGAAGGAGGGGTGAGCAACAGGGATGCAGGCAAGTAGTCCGTGGTAGAGATGAGCAGTCCTCCGTTATTGACGGTGGAATATCCTAAAGTACCTGGATTTGAAAACTCAG
>JAAUXU010003672.1_pt1 | contig 15454 bp, 17 predicted proteins | sample 7278151 | NCBI WGS metagenome assembly JAAUXU01 (sample SAMN14350113, study PRJNA611818) | marine sediment metagenome | isolation source: surface marine sediment (1.8m) | place: French Polynesia: Moorea | collected 2018-08 | reverse complement strand
GAATGAGGGGGGACGACTGAAGCCAGAAGCATGTTGATATGTGATTTACATGTTGCTATGTGTGCTCTCCATCAGACACGACGTAACGTTAAGTCAGACCTCGAGGGTATGTAGTGATTTTTAGGTTTCAATCGTCGGTTCAAGTTCACCCAAAACTACCTAAACTATACCTACCTACCTACCTAACTGGCCTGAACTATACAAAGGGTCTGCGTAGCTGCCAGTATTAAGAAAGTTAGATTTCTGGTAACGACTCCACTACTTTTGATGGGTGCAGTTGTAAACTTGCAAATGCCTGCACGCACTAGACTTTCAATTGCATGCTGTGATAGAGCACTGTGGGGACTGCCAGAGTTATTACAACAACTTTTTCCAAAAGTGCGCGTCGTTTAAGAGTAAATGGTGAAAATGAGCAAATCTCGAGGTGTCACGAATGGTCTCGAGCCTGACTGTATGTAGGTACGCATGTAAGTGCATTAGCACTCCAGGCCAGTGGTCCATTTTGCAACACGTCGCGAAACTTATACGTGCTGTGTCCATGTGCACGTCTAGTAGAGGGTCATAATGCTGCGTGACACGGTAGATGGCATTGCCACACCATCAAGAGACCACTGACTCCCATTTACTTACCTAGGAGAAGGAGAAGGTAGAAGATTGGCTGTAACACTTTTTATACCAATTAGCTTTACCATAGCACCCTCATAGAGACTTTCTGCTCCGCAGCAAAAACAAATCTCCCTCCTGAACGCGCTGACGAGCGCGCGCGCGCGCTCGCGCGCAACTTTTGGTGCGCTGAGGTGCATCCCTGCGCGCTGCCCGGCGCGAAACTCCAACCAAGGGTCCGTTGCGCCTCCACTCACTGCTGTACGTACAAGAACGTTTATTTTGTCAGTCAGTGTTCCTCCACCAGCGGATAGAAGCGCATGCAGTCCATTTCTTGTGCTCGTGATTCTAGAAGAGGCCAGACTCATCTGTCCCTCCAGGAGGGGGGGAACAGGGCGATTGGGAGTGTCACTGTTGTCTGCAGTCGTAGCAATCGCTGACACGCGGTGGCGTATGAAGCTCTTTACTTGTGCACAGGGTGGAGCTCGTCAATGGAACTATGGTCGTTAGCAAGGGTAAGTCCGTATAACTATTGCATCTGTAGTACGTACAGGACTGGAAACATCCCTGTAGCTCCGTGCATTCCTGCCAGTCAGAGGAGATTTCTCTTTTCAAAATAAATGTTGTGAGAAAGTGACTTAGTTCTGCCACGAGGAATTAGAAATACTTACGAGTACCAATCGTGGTAATGATACATGTAATGATGGTTACAAAGTAAGCAAAGTCAAAAGTTTCTTTTCGGTTCATTCGCCATTTTTCTTACTCCGCTCAAGGGTGTATGGATACAGCATTACAACCATTCTAAATGTATCCACGTTTCTTACGCACGTGCACAGTTTGCTTCAGGGACGAAAATTCTCATGCCTGTATGTAGGTGTTTTCTCCTTTTTCTCATTGTAGCAGGTAGATTATAAGAGCACGACCCTACGGTGGTATGACAGCTACGTAGATTCGGCAAGACGAACGTTTTTCGCGACCAGACTACCTTGAACTTGAATTTCCATACGCTTTTGCCATCGAGGCAGCGAATATGTGCCCTTGAACGCTTTTGCCATAAGTATACGATTCCTTTTTTTTTTCCTCAGATTGGTGAGGGACACCATGAAGCCTCCTCTACTACGTCACACGCTCTTACCTCTGCTGCTCCTGCTCAGCAGCACTTTGGGAGCCTCCGAGGCCTACAGAGAGGATCTGCGTTGGTCCTCAAAGGGAAGCCAAGCATCTCCGGGGCTCTATTTCGATCCACATAGTGGAACCTTCAGGGAGAGTCCTCCAGACGCCCTTCTTGTCCGTTCCATCGAGGATGAAATAGCGCGCGGCGACGAAGCCGTAGAAGATGGCGTAGACGAAGAAAGCCCTAAACTGGGCCAAAGAGGGGCCAGGTTGAGCGCTCTGAGCAACCGAAGGCGAAGAACAAAGTTTACTAGAAGAAGACAGCTTCAAGTTGACAATGCAGAAGGTGACGCAGACGAGGTTGGATCTGCTCACCAACCCCGTTACACCCACTACAACGACCCAGGAGAGATTATCCTCCTCTCCGCTTCCAACAAGTACCTCAGTGACCGCGCGGAGCGAAAAAACAAGCAATATCGCAGGGACAAGAGGAGATATCAAAGCAGTGGCAGGCTGAGACACCAGCTACGGTACGAATATGACGAAAGTCATGAGATCGCCAATGCGATAGGTGAGGGCGAGAGGGACGTCTACGGCAAGGGCAGCACCTACAACCCCACAACCTACGACTACACGATTGGGGAAGCTCAGAGGGACGGTGATGTCACAGAGAATCCTTTGAGCTACCATAGCAGTCATGATGGCAAATACTACAGCTACGGAGAACGACCAATCATCCCTACCACGTATAGGCCAGCGTCGTTCAATCTCTTCGAAGCACGCAGAACTGCTGCTCAGAAGACGACGACTGAGGCAAGCACCCCAACTACAACCACCACGTCTGAGCCATTTTATCCTACATTGAGTAACTGGACCCCCGAGAAACGAGCTAAGAGTACACAAAAGACCACCCCTGCCACCACAACTGCTATTCCACCAACGACCTCCACCAAATATCCCAAGTATGAGCACAGAACAACAACGAAAGCGCCGCGACGGCGTCCCAAAACTTGGCGCCCATCGACCAATCGTGAGGTGATACGAGAGCGTTTTTTGGAGTACGCCAGTGGTCAACATGGTGATCGCAATGAGATAGCCGACGAGTATCCAAGCCATGAAAACGAGAAGTTCCCTCACTTTCCGGCGCAGAAGCGCAAGACGCGCCCAAAGATAGAATTTCCCACCGTCAAGAAGAAGAAACCCAAATCAGGAGCAGCGACGAGTGCTCCTTCTTCAAGAGCAAAAGCGCCCAGGCTGGACAAGACTCTCGAAGTAGACGGATCTGCTGCCAAGGGGACCTACTTGCCTTTTGAGCAGCTGAAGATGTTGAAGGCGAAAAAATTGAATCTTCTCTCCAAAGCATCAGCATCGTCACTCGATGACGGACGTGAAGGATTGAAGAAGACAGTCAAAACGGGCAAGAAAGTAGGAGGATTCACACCGTCATCATCGCGCAGAACCACAGCCAGCGTCGGCACAGGCGACGAGTGGGGTGGTCGCTTAGATTCAACTTCACCCAGATCTGCGGAGAGGAGCACGACGACGGAGAATGCTCAGTCATTGACTTATGTAGACGATTCAGATCGCATTTCGTCATTATTCCTGCCCGCGCCGACTCCGGCGGCGGATTCGTCGCCAAATTTGCCTTTTCTGACGCCGAAAGAACCGCCGCCGACTGCCTACGGCGCTCCTGATCTCTACGGCCAAGTTGTCCCGCGACACAGCAAAAAGAACAATCACGTCTACTACGACGAGACAGAGGAAAGGGAAATTAAGAAGAGGCCGACGTCGCCCCAAAGGGAAGCAGGAGAAGGATACCGCCAATATCACCCGCCAAAGGTAAACGTCCTTGCCAAAGATGGATTTCTTTCCTCTCACGACGTTGACGACGACTTCTTCGGCCACGCTCGTCATTCAAAACGAAGAGAGAACAAGAAGAACAAGAGACACAAGATCCAGAAGGCGGCGACGTTATCGCCCTACTACAAGCCAGCCCTGTCGTTTCTGCCCTCGCCCAAGCCAGCTTCCGCACCGTCGTCCCGGCAGTCGTCGAGACAAGGCTTCGCAGCGGTGACTGTTCGACCATATGGTCACCCTCCGTCTTTGCACAGAATTAAAAAAGAGGAAAAGATGCGAGACGCTGCGAAAGAGAGTGAAACCACCTCGTTTTCACCCCAGCAGCATCAGCGGGAACGGGAGCTGTACGCGTCTCCCACCCAGCGGTCGGTGGTGAGGAGGCCGCCGCCATCTGAGGACTTCGTGCGCAGGCAGAACCACCAGCTCCGACATCGGGAACGTGAGGAGAAAAAGACCACAACAAAGGAGGAGGAAAAGTCGTCGTCTCTTCTCGATCGCCAAGCACTTGACATACAGAAGGTGGTGAAATCCCCGGCATCACAAAGGAAGATGACAAAGGCTCAGTTGATGGCTCAGTTGTCTCTAGGAAACTTTGCACCGCAGCTGGCCAGGAATCTACATAGCAGCAGCAATCAAGATGCCTTGGCTCATCGACGGAGCAGCAGTCACATCAGCAAGAAGACGTCGTCGTCGTTGTCGACCAGGCAGAAGAAAACTCCTGCCCAATCCCTGATACACCCGTTTGGGGATGGGAGCCTCGGGTACGGTTTCCCCATGCAGTCCGCCTTCCCCAGGTTTCCTGACTTCGGCTACGTGCCTTCCTTCTCCACGTTCAGGTCTTTTCCCTTCGCACAAGATACAAGCAGGTCGTTCAGTCTTAAGGGAGGCTTTTGAAGTTGGGAGATTGGAGGCACATTAGGGTGCAAGCCTGGAGAATACTGCCATAAATGAGTACGAGATGAGTAAGACACTAATTCAATGTATTGGATATTAGTATTTTTCATGAGACCCACCCACGAGTATGGTAATTATCACTCACACGCACGCACGGTCGCTCAAAGTGGAATGTTTAACTCGAGAACCTTATGTGATACCGCAACGCGCGAACGAGTGAGGTGACGACGACGTTCTGGATATATGTATTTCAGTATTAAAGGTTTACTAAAAAAAAAAAAAGTTAACCAAGTTATACGTTTACCCAAGCTTCTGTATGTTTGATGGGTGGATCGTTTAATTGTATGAGTGACTTTTGTGCAATAAAGAATGTTGAGAAGTCTTCTTCGTGTTGTGCTTTTTAGTAACTATAGTTTCAACAGTTGTCCTCTAGCTAGTTTTAAATGTTGGACGAAATGTGCGCAGCCTGGCTTTCTTGGCGGGCATAAGTGTCTTCTTCCAGAAGAACTCCCCTGTGCCAGGAGACCTCCCTGCACCTCTCTCGTTGCTCAATGAAAACATGCATCGTGCATGCTCGGCTGCTTTCTCTTTTTCCGCCGCTGTTCCAGGTCAGTATCAGCCCGTGACGGCACGGCAGTCTTGGTCCTCCGCGAGGAGGACGAGGTCGCCTGCACGGTGTAGTACAGCGGATCGCCCCGACGGAGAGGGCGGTGCATCTGTGCTTTCTTCGCTGACACAACGGAACGCAACTTTTTGCGTAGCTCGCCAGTAAACGCGCAAAAGCGAGATTCCTCCTCTGCCCGCGTGTACACATACAGGGCGAACCCGTACGCGAGGCGTATTCTATATACCAAAATTAAGCTCGAAGTAACCTTTGAAAAGTGATACGGATATGGTTATTACCCTTACAGACTGACGCTGATCTCAGAAAGTGTTGGGTATTTTGCTTCTGGCACTACGCACCTCACAGTGGCATCTTTTTCTGGAACGCACGGTGTAACGTTGCAGAGTAGACATTCTTTATGAAAACTGGCCTTGCTTGCCAGATCTCAAACCTTTTCCCCACACATAGCAGGGTTTTTTGTCAGCTGAGTGTCTCAGGACCCTGATCGAGGATAGACTCATTCAGTCCTTTCCCAGATTGCGGCCGACAGCACAAGCAACACGGTCAAGACATCCGGCAAAACTATGGCAGAGAGCACAACAACCCTATCAAAGAGACATTTTTGTGAGAACGACGACTTTTTTAGGTGAGAGGAGTTAACATGCGCAATTCCAATATCGCCCATCTCACGGATACAAAGGTAGGGTACACCTGTCAACCCTCACGCAATCATCGCCACTGCAGCACGGGTTGCCTAGCAGCCTTTTTATGTCAGGAGTGATGCTGAAAGAGCTTTTTAACGTTGTCACTAAGGTCTTCCTTCTTTGTCGTGAGGAGGAAATGCGAGACCACTTGTATCAGTAGCAACCTTAACAAAGAGTATCCTGCGTGATGGAAACTTGCGTCAATTGAGTGACGTTCCAGACAATGCCAAAGGGCGAAAGCGTCCTTCTGTGTCATACGAACGTCAAATGCCTCAAGTGTCTGTACTCACTCAGGTGAGCATCCTTGACACCTCGAGCTCCTCCAATGCGGAGGACGACAACCACACGGACGTGCCGTTCCGCCGACAAGAGCGGTGGACGGAGTCGAACCAATGGCGCACACGTGTTGAGCGTCTTGGCAGCCATCTTGTTTATCAGCGCGGCGACAACGATCGCGTCTTGTCAGAGTGCCAGAATATTTCTATATGAGTCTTCACCGTCCGACTTGGTGGAGGAAAGCAAAGGACAGATTTGTGGAGTGCAGATAAACAAACTTGCGTCAGTCTAAAGGTTAAGTGTAATGTACAATTATGCATAGTCAAAAACTTCAAACAACGCAGTACATTTTTTTTTTTTTTAGAAAAAAAAGCCGTCTGTATTTTTTCGTTTCCACGTTGCTGGTGCAGCGTGCGCAGTATCCGAGGACAATTACTTAAAATATATCAGTTATTATAAATCCTAATTCACGAATCGTTCATGGCTCATCAGATCATGACAAAATTGATCATGACATTGAAATACCAAATATGTCCACTGTCTGGACATGTCTCTAAGTGGTGGGACTCTGTCCTTCAGTCAGTATTCTGAGCCTCTGGGACGTTCTCAGGACAGGTCAATATTAAGAAAGGGGAAATATCTTCTACAGACAGATATTCTACGCAGTCCCCCTGGTGGAGGTAGCGGGTCTCCCCTACCCAGTATTAACCGACTGCAGCCGGTTTGAACTGGATATCGCAGGGTTCTTCTCACAGTCCTCGCTCTCCATGACGTTGCTGTGCCCTTACGAATGAGCGCGCTCCTCGGGCTTTCTCTCTCGGTCTCAACCCCAACGAGAGCAACGTGCGGACGTCAAAGAAAAGGGAGAGAGGAGAATGTTGCACCACCCTACCCTATAAAGAGAGGTGCAATAACAAAGTCCCTCATTCAGTCCGAGACAATCCCCAGGCCTAAATATATCACCGTTCTCCCCGGATTCAGTTCTTCGCTGTCGTCCTCCTCATACACAAAATGCCTCCCAACGCGACCGACGTTGGTGTTGCCTTAGAGGAGGAAGTGATAGTGGACGTCAATGACCGTCCAGAGATCAAGTTCTCCGCATTCGACGCCTCCAATCAACTAATTCCGCTGCGCGGGAAAGAAGAAAGGCATGTTTGAAATTACTGCGCTGTCATGCTCAGAGATAACACATTATACACAAGTAGGACCGCGAGTGATATAACACGAATAACTGTCTCAGGTGACATCATTAGCTTACAGTTGCAAGTGGTGGGCGCTTGGCGGCACACATTAAGTACGCTCTGAGGTCATGACTTACTTAGTACATGTCACTACAAGGTGTACATGAGCCTACCTGAACTAAAGCACGATCTGTGAAACTGGGGATTTCTTACGAGGTCTCTGCTCACCTGCTTGTTTCCTGCCCTTGCACCCTGTACCGGACTTGAGACGCACTCTATACCGTAAACTGTAGCGTGCAGCTGGCCGAAGAGAGCGCTGCAGTCGCCTTCTCCTCTCTTTGCGGAAAGCTGACTACTCCAGTACCTACTACTGCACGCATAAGTAGAACAGTACGACCTTGAGAGGTCTCTTTGACTCGAGAAAAAGTGCTTTGTGTCAGTTTGTGTCTTCGCCATGAAGTTGTTCGCAAGATTAGCCAATAGTTAAAGCCTTGCTAAATCATTGCATTGGTCACAATGCAGGGCAAACGCATCAGGCCCTCCGGCTCGGATGTGCTAGTGTCCCAGGACATCCCGTTTCACCGTTCATACGCTTTCAGCACAATCTTCAGTGGAGACTCGGGAACCAACTCCATGCTACACGTGGTCCAGATGGCCAGAGTGTTCTCAGACTCCAAGACGTTCGTGGACATGAAAGTGCGAACCTCTCCCAACGTAGCCCGGACAGCCTTTAACTGTCTGATGGCTGAGACCGCCAATGAGCCATCAAGGGACGACGTTGTTAGATTTGTTGACGACCACTTCACGCTGGACAATCAGGTAAGCTACAAGAGCCAACTCGAGGCCCTGAAGCAGACTTGATTCATCTATCTTCTTCACATACAATGCGCGAGGGTCCTTATGTACTCTGTGTGCGTGTGCGCGCGCGCGTGTGTGTGTGTGTACAGCACGAAGCGCGGGGTGAGCTACAGAGACGTCAGCCAGGACCTACGTCTACAGCTACTAAGTATGTGGACAGCAAGTTTGAAGACGATATGGCCAGAGATGGGAGACAGACATAGCACGCACGTGCATACACTCACCCACCCACGCGCTTTATGTTTTTGCCCCTGTTTCCGCCCAGCAAAGTGGGCCGAGTTCATCAGTTTTTATATTAGGCGAGACAAACGAAAATTTTGGAAATTTGCCGCGTGCGTCTTAGATTAGTTACCCAATTACAAATGGTACAGATGTAGTCAATGATGTTGTTCAAAAATGACCCGCAAACACAACCTTTTGCAAAGCGTTGCTACATGAGTTCAGTAGATAACAAGGTGTTCAGATTTTGAAGGCCGAGGGATAAAGCGATTTGTTTCCAGTTTCATTTGACTACAGAGCTTCACTGTAGCATCTGGAAAGAAAGTAAGTGGGTCCATGCCATCTAAGTTTGTAATGATAATTTATTGTACTTATGTATTGTGTTTTTCGGACTTTGAAGGCAGCGAGGGGACCCAAAAACATTTCTTCATTCCATTTTACTGGAATGTCTCTCAATGTAGCCTTGAACCGTAGCATGCCGGGAGAGATCAAAAAAGTTGGTCTAGCCTCATATAACTATATAGTGACACTTGTACGTACACACGTATCTACACACGTCATCTCTTGTGCCAGACTCCCTTGGAATCCATTGCACTGTAGTAAATGAAATTGAAAACAAAGTGTTTTTTAGCTTGCTACCCTCCAAATCTGAACACAGTGTAGGCACTGACCTTATAGAGTTAAACTTTTGTGCAAGAGAGGGGGTCATTTTTTTCCAAAAGACCATCTCACGACATCGTGACTGTTTGGCATAAGGTAACAAACCAAAGATACACTCAGTCAAATTCCAAAATTTTCGTTTATTGGCCCGGCCTAGTACTTATGTTACCCGTACGTTATTGTACGCATATGTACAAATGCATGTAAGTGTATGTCATCCATAGGTGCAAATGTTCTCACAAGTGCCGTCTTACAGATGGAGGACTACATGCCAGATGATTGGCAGGAGGCTCCTCCCAAGCTGGTCGCTAGGATCAGCGACCCTATCTATCGAAGATTTGCCTTGGAGCTCAATGACAGATGGAAGATACTCAGCAGAAAGATATCTGACGAGGTAAGAAATGAAGTATGACATGCAGTCGGTATGATATGAACAGCTTTTCATCGTTCAGTACACATTACAGAGGGTGATCTGATTTTAAACAAATTGACTTTATGAAGTCAACATTTTGACATAAGATTAAGAAAAGTTCTTTGGTAGTCGTCTGACTTTTTTCTGGGTCGATTTACTCAATCTAGAAAAACTTACATGCGTACCACTAGCTTACCTTTGAACCATACAGTCCACTCATGCCATTGGGCTGTGATGTTAGTGGTGTACGGATTTGGTGAGGTTGAGGAGCAACATTCGATCCTCCCAGAGATGCTCGAAAAACCTGGAATTACGATCAAAAGAGTTGCGTCTGGCATCCCAAAAATCAAGCCTAAACAGTCAGTTCTCACCAGTTCTCAGAAGATCCATCGCCAAGTACAGCGGTATAGCCAGCAGCCGATGGGGGCAAAGAAGCAGGGGGTTGTACCGAGGCGGGAAGAGGAGGCGGCAGACGTGGAGGTGGAAGTGGAGGTTGCATCGGGGGTGCTGTTGGGGGTTTCGTTGGAGAAGTCCTGATGGCTCCTCCCGGACCCACAATATCCCTCATGGCCTCGTCTACTGGGTCATACTCCTCTTCTATTTCTTCCTCCTCTTTGCCTTGTTCATCAGTCTCGTTTTGTCCTGTTACACGACTTTCTTCTTGTACAGGAAGCTTCCTTCTCAGTGTCACCATTGCAAGGACACAACTCTATTTGGGGTATTTAGTCAAAAAAGAATTTGACTGGGGTTCCATTTCTCATCAGGCCCCACACAGACATCAATGTTCCAGGACCATTTTCCAGAATTACCAAAGATCAGATCGCCTTAATGTACAGGCACTGAGGCAAAGATGACTTTTGCATTTTCTTTTGCGTAGGTTGCCCGCAATCCCGACCTTTACTCTCTCATCTACCTTCCGCATCCTGTGATCGTCCCCGGTGGCCGGTTTCGAGAAATTTATTATTGGGATTCCTTCTGGATCATTCGTGGCCTTCTCCTCTGCGACATGATCGACACGGCCCGGGGAATGCTTCTCAACTTTGTACACCTGATAGACCTCTACGGCCTCATCCCCAACGGAGGCAGGAAGTACTACATCAACCGCTCGCAACCGCCGCTATTCATTCAGATGGTTGAGGAATACTTCAAGGCCACGGGGGATGTCAACTTTATCAAGTAAGTGCATGGACATCTCATAATCATCAGCGTCTTTTTATCCATGCATGTCTTTTTCTCTCTCCAGAAACAACTTGCAGTACATGGTGAAAGAGTTCAAATACTGGATGGATAACCACATGGTGACGGTGACGCGCAACGGCAAGTCATACAGATTGGCCAGGTACAATTGCGAGGACAATGGACCAAGGCCTGAGTCATACTTCGAAGATTACACAGTGAGTTGGTATTGCAGCATGTTAAGTGCATGCGTAAGTCAATGTCATATAGAATACAATGTTAGAATTGAGTTACATTTGAATATTGCTTCCTCACAAAGGATTTAACTTACAGCTTGCTGATGCATATTGCTCCTCAAATGAGGAGGAACGGAAGGAGCTTTACTGGGAGATGAAGACTGGAGCGGAGACCGGCTGGGACTACTCCTCCAGGTGGATGATCAAGGACGGAACCAACCGTGGTAGTCTGGGAGACACAAAGGTGTGCTTCCATAAGTTTTCGCCTTCATACTACAATGAGCACTCGGTGTAACAAAGTTAGACGTAACAGGGAGGAGCGAGAAATCCGGTGAAGCTGGGAACACACTTGTATGACATTCTCCACATGCAATCGGTATCTGACGAAGCCATAGGATTTCACAGTCACACGCATCATTTACTTACCATTACCACATATTACAGCTCAAGGATCTCTCTGTCCTCAGGCGCGCTACATCTTGCCAGTGGACCTGAATGCGTACCTGGAGCGCAACGCACGGATTCTTGCTCGCTACTCCTCAGAGCTGGCCAATCCGGACCCGATTGCCGCAGAACATTTCACGCGCATCGCAAACGGGATTGCGGAGGGCATTGACGAGCTGCTATGGAGCGAAGCGGACGGAGTCTGGTATGCACGTAAATACGACCTTGCCAACTGCGTCAGTATGCATTATGATCATCTTGCAGGTATGACTACGACATCTTAAATAAACGCCAACGAGACTACTTCACTCCGAGTAACTTGACCCCACTGTGGACAGAGTCATTCATGCCGTGCACGCGGTACAACAGGTGATAACCAAAGAGGATGGACCCTATCCATTATCTGACAACATACTGGTATACATGACATATGTGCATCCGTTTGCTCAGATGTGCTCGTGCGGTCTGGTACCTGCAGCGTCAGGGACTGTCCCGTTTTCCCGGCGGAGTGCCTACGACGTACCTGAAGAGTGAGCAGCAATGGGATTCGCCTAATTGCTGGCCACCACTTGAACATATGCTCGTCGTGGGGTTGGAGAAGACAGGCATGAGTCAAGCCAGGGATTTGGCATTTCAGATCGCGGAGAAGAGAGTCAGGGGATCTCTGGCAAACTTCACGGAGAAGAAGCATATGTTTGAAAAAGTAAGGCACTGAAACGGGAAGATGGTGTGCAAGAGTAGTAACGAGGCCGCAATCACTTTCGCCTTTGAGACGTATGCACTCCTAGCACCAATGATCAAGATTTACACCCGCTGAACTATCGTGTCTTCGTTGCAGTATCACTGCGACTCCGCATCTGCAATCGGAGGCGGCGGCGAGTACGAGATCCAGATCGGTTTCGGCTGGTCCAACGGCGTCGTCCTCGATTTCCTCGATATGTTCGGTGCCAGACTCGCCATTCGGGCCGATGACCTCAGGTAAACAGAGGCCACACATGAAACATTTATTAAGAGTCATGTGCATGTTTCTCCAGTGTCAGGGAACCCCCTTCCCATAGAAATATGCCAATGATTGCTACTTAAACTAAAACATCTTCTATCGCATAGGCTCCTGAACTTGAATGCAGAGGACTTGTTCACCGTCCGTTATGAGGACTCATCCAAAAACAAGCGGACGAATCTCTCCGCACTGAATCAGGCCAATGTCAGTAAAGACATCAACCGCAGCGCTTCCGAAATCAGTGCAGCCGAACCGGTCGTAGGATCAGTCGGACTACCTCACAATGACAGCGTGCTTCATCTGACAGAGGGCAATCTTAAAGATGGGAAACTGATCGTCAACGAAGTTCTAGTACGCAGAGAACCCTAAATAAGCTGTGTCGCTACGTTTTCATTCTGAGAACTTCATAATGTGCTGTACCACGCCCATGAAGGATGACCAAGAGAATCCTTATTCAGTTCCAGCGGTGAAGTTGTCCTACGCCTAACGTTGCGTGCGAGCTTTATACGTAGCTTCTTCTTCATAAATATCGAATGGAGAAAATATATATTTATACTTGTACATATAACATTTCTTAGGCGTTGTTGCTTTCCTACGGCACGTATTACGTCAACCATATGGCATGTATACATTTCACCAGGGGCATAGGCTCCGTTTTCTACGTCTCGACATTGTAAACTCCAAGCGTAAACGCATCCTGAAGCGTGTCATCATGGTGCCTGCGAGGAGCCACAAGGACTCCACTTTGTAGAGAAATCTTTTGAACTTTTTACCCATGGGTTTGGGGGAAAGCAGATTTACATCTGGGTTTAGGCGACAAAGCTTGGAAATGTTCTTTTCGACGGGAATGTCAATGATTGGCGGAAAAAAGCTCACTACATGCTTTGTTTTTCGAAAAGAATTACCTATACTTCAGAATATGCAAGGGCTTGGTGGGTGCTTCTAGCTAAAAGGCGCTTCTTCAACAATTCCTTAAGGAATGGATATCAAGACCCTGGAAGAAACTGTCACTGAAGTGTAACTGTATAGAATGCAATATTTCGCTTTCTCACCTTCGCTTGCCGACATTTTCTGCCTTATTGGTAATTTCTTCGTCTTTGGAGACAGAAATCTGAATCTTGCGATCATTTGTGTTCTCTGAGTTTTCCCTCCCTTCTAGCAAGTCCAGGAGAGCCACAGCAAGAGATCTGCCTAGATTGACCAGGTGGAATGTGCTTACTTGAAGGCCCTGTTAAAAAAATTAAGACTGACAATAGCAGGAAAGCTGATCAGACGTCGCATTTAAACATTGTCCTTGAGTATGGTATCATCAATATCGTATACTCAAAGTACCACCTTGTTTTCATTCCTGTTAAAGCCACAAAAGGTGGCTTCGAGGGTAAAGGATCGGTTGACGCCGAATCTCCTCCACACGACGACCCTGGCCGTTGACTCCCGGCACTTCTCAACTCCGTAACGACAGCTCTTGGCATCAAAGCCAACTACGCCACCTCTAGCTAAAGCATGTTCCAATTGCTGAAATCAACGAGGATTGACGTTGCTAGCGCTAATTTCTAAGTGATGCGTATTAAAATTGCATGTAGCTGGATGTACCAAGTGTTCCTGCTCTTCATCATTCGCTGTCGTCGCCCTATGTCTGTCAACGTGGGCCCAGCTTTGTCTGGGTGAGCAACCGTATAGAAAGAAGTTTTTCTTCCTGGAGTGGCCGTGGAAGTCACAGAACACAAAGGGCCTGACCCCGAGGGCTGCCTCTGCGTAGTCCAAAAGGCCTCGAGCATGGTACACCTCGGGATGCTGCTCTGGAGAAGGGTCGAGCCATCGACGGTTCAGATCTTCTCCGCTCAAACCGCAGCGGTTGCTGTATGGCATAAACGCGAAGTATAATCAACTCAAGCTTTTCATCGAAGCTACACCGCAAAGGATTTACATAATTCAAGTGTTCAGCTCAACTGCACGCAACACTTGTTTGTTAAATGTGTTTCTGCCTAAGCAGAGGCCTAAATAATACTCATCACCACTTACCATCCGTTGACTATACCGTCAACGTTGAGCATTGGCACGACCTTGAAGACGAAATTGTTTCTGAGCTTTTTGGCCAGCGGGTGGTTGCCCACCAAGAACTTGAGAAGGCCCTCTAAAATCCAGGAAGCGTTGGACTCGCCCGGATGAACTCTAGCGGTGAACATAACCAATTTCTTTTTGTGACAGCTGACGGCGCCGCAGCCGGAAGTAATCGTGACCAGTGGCACCGGAAGCCCGGAGAGGCTGCGACATAAGACTTGACAACGAACTAAAGCATCGGAAGCGTTGGTGGTGGAGATTTGGTCTAGCAGGAGCTGTAATATGAAAACACTTGGCTTTGCCCCATGGCAGATGTTCGTCAGAGGACGCTTTGGTCACAAAATGCCAGTCACGCAACCTTGAGATTCTTACTTTGAGGCGGGTGAAGGTATAGGGAAAGTGGAATGCCAAGTAACAGACGTCTGCAGTATGAGGAAACACCACGGCAAAGCTGACCGTCTGGTAGTTCCTTTTTGAGCTGCTGGTGTAGTGGTTTTTGAAGTAGATGATGTCTCTACCGCAGCGCCTCCAGTAGGGACGTCCGTTGATAACAGACTCCTTCACCGAAAATAACAAGGGCTGCATGCCTAAGTAGTGCCATAAGATCGGGCATGAGCTCTTCAGTATTGTATTCAGCATTTCAGTGTATGGCCTGTTGACATTACCGAAATTGTACTGCGAGTTGGCCTTCTCGCAGTTGATGATGTTGAACACATAAGCCGGCTCTCCCGACCACATTCCGGATACCTCGAAGTAGAACCACTGGGGTCGTTGTTGCTCCATGCTGCGGCCACCGTCGCCGTTGACGTCCGGAGTAAGTAGGAGGTCGTATTCTCGTTCACCCGTTCTAATAGCCTTGCGCAAGTTGCCTCCTTCGAAGCGAGACTCAAACCTAAGTCCGCCCCTTTCAGAGGCAGTCTCAGTGCCCTATGAGAAAAAGAGTCGTGCTGCAGTTGTATTGCTACAGTATAGGCATATCTTATACGTCCATGTGTCATACACGCATGCTACATTGCAATATGTACAAAAATACTAAACACAACTACAGTACAGTCAGGCCGCACGTAATTGCGTCGAGCATGACGAGACCTGAAACACTGTACTGAAGCGTGTTGGAGTGAAAATTTGATTTGGAACGTGTAGATGTGATACTGGG
>JAAUXU010168883.1_pt1 | contig 15458 bp, 7 predicted proteins | sample 7278151 | NCBI WGS metagenome assembly JAAUXU01 (sample SAMN14350113, study PRJNA611818) | marine sediment metagenome | isolation source: surface marine sediment (1.8m) | place: French Polynesia: Moorea | collected 2018-08 | reverse complement strand
GTCCAGTCCAGATCACCTTATCACCATAGTACGATCCATCGAACTTACAGTAGAACATACATTCAACAGAACTATACTGTACAGTGAGAACGAATTTAACTCACACTGCGCATGCGCGAGCGCGTGTGCACAAAAGATGTTATCTACAGATTGTGGTCTAACGTTGTACCTTAGGAGTCCTGACCTCTACTTCACCACCCACTGACAGAACATAAGGAGGGTGAAAACAGATATTTCCGTCATAAGAAAAAATTAGTTACAGGGACTAAAGTTCGTGAATTTTGGGAGGATTCTTTTGCCAAGGGTTTTTGTCAGCCTCAGTGGACACTGCACACCTCCTGACGTAAAAGTCTGAAATGGTGTGAAAGCAGTTTAATGAAAAGAGTTGCAGTGACCGCGTCCAACCTCGTCAGGTCCACTTTGGTGCGCGTCATCTATGTTCAGCCACTTTTGAATGACGCTTTGAAAGGGTCGCTCCACAGATAAAAAGTGCCAGAATGAGGCAAGAAAGGATCGTTCAGACTTGGTTGTCAGAGCAAAAAGTGTCACCGATCTTAAAACGTATGAGACCGTGTGGTATCTCTGGTCCAGCTCAGACTGATCCAGGTTTGAGAAACTCAGGTGTGGAGGAGAAGGACACCCGTGCGTTCAGTTGGACGCACGCTTGTTCTAGGTCGAGGACGGACGTCGCCAACAAGACCGATGTCCCCCTCGACGATGTCCGCGAACCTCCCCGTGGCGGAGAACTTCATGGGCAACACCAGGTACCCGCGTGTGTCTGGACACGAGTCGGCTGGCACCGGCACAAAGCGGAAGAGACACCCACGCACCCCAAGGGATTGACATCTAACCCGAGCCCTGAATATAACCCAGCTTACACTCTGTCTATAAAGTCTTGAAACTCATAAGTCTGAGTGAAGGAGTCGAGATCAGCTGAGGCTGCCAGAGAACTTTTCACATCCAATCAAAGCTGAAGGCCACTCGGTTCTGCCCAAACTGAAGGAGCTACGTTTATTTTGTAAAATATTGTTGCAAAAGTAAACGCTTCAATGCTTTCTTTAAGTCATTTTGCAACAAGGATTCCAAACGTTTTGGGGACTCAACAAGAGGTTTTACTCTAGTTCAAGTGTTATTCGGCCCGAATTTGGTGTGATCAGCTCAATGGTCCTCAGGGTGGGCTAGGGTGGGTGTGCGTGCGAAGCCGAAGGTAAAAAGTTTCACCAGATGGCGCAAAAGCAGTGCAGGTTGTACATTTCTCGGCTTACTCGGCCAAGAACGCTTTGTTCTCCCCCAAGGGCTTTGATCTTTGGCAGGCAGAAAAGACAATCACAATCAGACCATAGACAGCGAGACGGCCGAAAAAATACTTCTCTTACTGCGGTAAGAGTTGTTATTAAGTAAACTGTCCAAGCTGTCACAGTTGCGAGTGGCTGATTCCGCTGCATTGAGTGCAAAAAAACATCAGTATTGGGCAAATCCTCCTTAAGCAACTCAGGAAAGGATCAACAAAATTAAATTCTAAAGCTTTCTTTTGCCACTGACTTGAGCTTCTTTGTATCTTGATGAAAGACCTTTCTATTCATCACGGAGAATATGAACAAAAGCGTTTATGAAAGTCTTTCCTCGTACTTTCCACATGTTTGTTCCCAGACACTTTCCTTGGGATGCGTTTTGAATGCCAGGTGCAGTCTGTACTTGTAGTGTACCAACTCTTCCAACACGCTCAGGAAGGCGCTGGAGGACTTGTTTCCTAAGCTCCACCTCGTGCTTTTCAGCTTTGAAAGAATAAACTTGTAGACTGCAGCTTAGACTGCAGCTTATGACCTGACATTTGTTGCTCCCAGAACTTTGTAGAACAAGTCGTGGTCAAAAGTGTTCATATGGAGGGATGCACTGAACAAAATGTTAAGTTACTCGTTGTGATTGTCAGAAGACGACACAAGATGTCATCTTTCTGCCACATCAAGATGTGTCTGAAAAAATGCCAGTTAAAAAAGTTATTTTAACAAAAGTAAGTAAGTCAAATCAGGTTTTACAGGGTCCAAAAGTATTCATACGCCTGGAGACACCAAGCAATTATACAATGCAGATACTTTATTAGTCCTTGATATTGCTTTGATTACAGCAGACAATTGCTCTGCAGAATTTTTGACAAATTTCTTGCAGCATTCTTGAGGTATAGCAGTTTATTGTTCTTCGCAGAAACTCTGCAACTCCTCCAGATCGCTGGGCTGCCTGACCCTGACTCATTTCTTGAACTCAACCCATAAGTTCTCAATAGGTCAGGGTTTTATGCTGGCCACCCTGATGCCACTCCTATTGAGCCACTTGCTCACCACTTTGGGCAGTGTGCCTGGAATCATTGTCTTGCAGAAAAAAACATGTCTTCAGGAGGCTGAAAGTCCTGCGCTGATTGTTTCAATTTTTCTGTAAAATATCCAGGTACACATTTTTGTTCATGATGCCATCAATCTTGACCAGTTTTCATGTACCATTAGCACTGAACCCTCCCCCCTCCCCCGCACAATTTGATATTGCCTTCACCTTATTTGACAGTTTGGCAAAGTGTTTTTGGGGTGAAAGGCTTATCCAGACTCCTGCCACACATAGAGTTGCTCATTGTGCCCAAACAGCTCTATCTCAGTCTTGTCACCATAGAGAACAGCCTCCTGGAAATTAGCATCTCTCTCCATATGTTATTTGGCAAACTGAAGACACTTCTTCAGATGACAGGGTTGACGCAAAGGTGTTTTATGAGGACAGCAACCATGAAGCCCAACTTGATGTAGAGTATGTTTTTCACTGCAAGTATGAGACTCGAGAATGTTTCTACGTATGTATTGTAAGTTCCAGACACACTCACCTGTAGATAATTAGATGTTGACCCTGCAGTCTTGCAACTCTGTCACAATTTTCTTTTTATGTCATCCTGAGTGTTTTTCTGACTTATTGAATCAAGTAGACTTATCTCTTTAGACAGTCTTCTGTGGTCTTCCTGGTCTTGCCAAGTTAGCTACCATACCATGATGTTTGTACTTGTTGATGATGCCTTGCATGGTGACTTTTGGAAGCAGGGCTTGCTGGGCAATAGCCCCTAGTGACTTGCTGGACTGGTGACAGGCCCTTGAATAACCCTCTCCCTGTCAGGTCCTTGCTCCATGGTCCTTGACCATGTCCTGGACTTCAGCAATTCTGTGTCCACAGACTCTTTCATCATATTTGGCATAGGTAAGCACACGTTTAGACGGCCTAAGAGCCCGCACTATGCAACAAGGCCATCATCAAAATGAACCAGGGAAGTTCGAAAAAAAGTGCCAGCAGCCCCGAGGGACCCAGACGAAGCCTAGGGTTTTGCAGGAGAAGCAAGGGAGAAATTCTATGCTCTCTCCATCTTTTTTCGCTTCACCTATGCGCACATCTCTTTAGCGAATTTGACATTTTAGTCATCATGAACATGAAACTTAAAGTTATACGGATAGCGACTTATAATCGTGGAGACGATATAAAATCTAAGAACAAATGCGGCAAAAAGAGCAAATGCAGCTGAGGGATGGATATTGCTACATACCCTGTCCAAACATTACACTCTGTCTGTAGCAGGTCTTTTGGGGCCACTTGAAGGTTGCATCAAACAGATGAAATCTTCGTGTGGAGCCACGAAACAGACACTTCTTGTTGCCACGACCCGACGGTCGTTCAACATGTCCGACTGCAGCAGGTCCACAAGCAGTTCCCACGCTCCTCTGTGGCATGGACATATCTTTTGCTGAGGCTTGTTTCCAGGTGACGAAAAGTATTCTTGTTCTCTGCCACAAAGCTCAGACATGCCAAGATCAATGTCACAGCATGAGAGGACGATGTCGTCAGCAGTTATGAGGTTTTAATATATTGAATGAAGTTAAGTTGAAGAATGAAGTTGCAGCTAAATAAATCGGACCCTGCGCAAAAACAGTACATATTATGTAATATGAATTTCGACATCAGATTTTTTTCTTTACCGTCCAGTCTTTTTTACTGCGAGCCCAAAATATGAAACCACTGTATTTTTGCCAAATCACTTTATTTTCAAAACAGTGACAGCCACTATTGGACATCCTGCTGTTTCACGCGACGGCAGATCTTTTTTGGCAACAAGTGACATTTTCAACCAGACATTTGGTCATGAAAGATACGTTATCCTTCATTAGAAAAAAAAAATAAAACACATGGGAACCCGGGCATGAATGAACCGGGACATATAGCGCAACAATATGTCCCCTCCGAGAGTAAATAATGAGGGAAATATTCCGAAAATAGGGCAAAGTAAAAAATGCACCACAAGTTTTGGTCCATAACAGCGTACTGCACGGCCTGTGCAATTTGACATTTCGTATTTCACTTTAGTCCTCATTGATTAACTAACCCTTCTGCCCCAGGCTCTTGGCATTTCTTTGCTGCGCTTCTTGCCTTTGTAGTTTCACTCCAAGTCCAAGAGCAAGATGGAGGAATATATCAAAAGGTCATCAAGTGGATTCTATTGCTCAAAGCTTCAGTATAGAAGTTGGACGAGACTGGTAACATCAATACAAGTCCAGTGAGACCAAGATAGGGGGAAAGCTCAAAAAATCATCAAAAGGAATTTTTGGCTGATTTCATCCACCAAAATAGGTGGAAAACAACTGTGGCGTCTGAGCAGCAATGTGATGATTCCAGCACTTTTTTGTGGAAGGATCATCCATCTTTGCTCTTGCTAGACAAGTACTGAAGCTCCGAGCCATTAGCCTTGCGAGGTTGAGTAACTCTCGTTCAACTTCTACGTATACTGACGCTTTGAGCAATCGAATCCACTTGATGACCTTTTGAGATATTCCTCGATCTTGCTCTGGCTGGACTTGGAGTGAAGCTACAAAGGCAAGAAGCGCAGCAAAGAAATGCCAAGAGCCGAGGGAAGAATGATAATAGGGATTTGGCAGAACATTTAAGCCATAATCATAGCTGCACGCACTTAAAAAGTGACAGAGGCCTTTCAGCTCAGTACAGGATTGCACTGCAGGACCTGGACGAGTGCGAAGACTGTATGTAGACGAACAGACACGAGCGGTCGAGGTTACGCCCGTTCCGACCTCACACACATCCTCGACCAGGGCGGACTCAAAGGAAATGAGGCCCTGAAGTCATCCTTGCTCAGTGGAGACCGCAGCCTCACAGGGTACAAGCGTGGACCACAGAATTCACGCACTATTACGGCAACGGCAATGGCAATCCCTAATGGCAACATGGTGACGTTGCCCATGGAGCAACAGCAACGAACTGCAGAGACGCAACCTCGTATGCATGGAGCAGTAAGCAAATTCAGTCTACACAAGGATACGTCACAACCTTGGGGACAGAGTTTGACTCAGCACAACAGATGCTCCAATCTCTTTGCCGGAAGATTAATCTCAGGGCCGAACAAAGTCCACTGAGTGCATCCAACCAGATGCAAATCTCTAACACGCATCTGTTGAGCAGGATGCAAAGTGTCTTCAGACAACAAGGTGAGAGAAGAGTTGTTTGGAGGATGCTCAAAGAGATGCACACGCATGTGGAGAAACTCATTGGCTCAAGACATTGGCCAATCCCGACAGACACTGATCTGCAAGAGGTGGACGACGACTAATCCGGATGCTGGAGACGTGGCAGCTGAAGAGCCGCCACAAGTGCAGTCACATGGTCACATGGGCAAACCCGGTCACAAGGCTGGCAACGGCCACCATCAAGAAGTGCTTCAAGGCCTACACCTCCCGTCCACGCTTCATCCGCTGCCATAATGTCTGTGTGCAGGGTGCCGTGGCAACCCCACGAGACCAGGCCACGGTCAAACCGCTAGAGAAAGGCACTCACTCGTTATTGGCGGCACTACCGGACACTTTGAAAGAGGCTTTTAACTTGGCCCAGAGATACCCTTGCCAGATTGACCACGACGCAAGTACAGTGGAACACAGATGTAGCAGTCGATCTAAGTGTCATGTCCCAATTTTTTAGAGTGTGCACTTTTTTCCAGTGATTCCTGAGTCATCATTTGATGACGATATAACGCTCATTTTATTGGCATTTGGTGGATCAAGAGAACATTTTGTTGTACTTTTTATCAAAGCTCCACCAGCAGCTGGACCTTGTTGTGCGTCTTCTGCAACCCTGGACATCCTCCGGACATCATGGCCAGGAAGAACTAGGGGCCTACTAATGTTCAGTCGGGTTCTGACCAATTGGTATGACTTCTGTGGTTTCTCTAAGAACAGGTAATGAAGTCTTGAGGCCTCAACCATGTCTAGGTCGTATGTGGAAACTCACGAGAAAAGGAAAGTGCACTAAAATCTAGTCGCTATGGATGATCTGATGCCCAATGACTTCTCGGCCCCAAACCAGGCATTCTCTGGTCCAACTAACATGGTTGAGGTGATCACATGCATACAACCATCAAATGCTCTGATCCCAATATGGCTGATATCTATATTTGATAGTGGCTAAGTTTACACTTTCACGCACTGTATTGTAGTCCGTCATCAACTTGAGCGAGAAGATCACCATCGTCCGCTGCTGTCCCGCCAACTCGGTGGCGCCCGTGCTCCTGCTGCAGTCGCGTCCTGGCCCCCGTCGCAAGTTACCCAACTTTCCCAAGTTCATTTCATAGCTCGCGCAGCCTTTCCAGCTTCCAATGGTCATCGTGCTTTCCAGTTGCAATACTGAGAGCAGGACTTTGTGCGGACCGACGGCAGTCCGAACTCGCCCAACATGAAGCCCGACTTCGACCACACCACCGCCGAGGACTCGGCCAAGTGCATTGTCCGCAGGTCGGCCACACTTTCACTGGTCAGGTGTACCCACATTCGACCCACCTCTCTTGGTTAATGCAAGGTTGGACCTCAATTTCAGCCTCGAAACGGCCTCCATGTATATGACCTCCCTGCTGCATGAGGAGAAGTGTCTGCTGACCAAGCTTGGTGACAGAGTGCATGATGATCCGGCACTTTTTATGGAGACATTACCCCGATAGTAGGGATTTTCCTGACAACTTTTGCCTTCGCCAGAGCTCGTCTCAATAAAGTTTTTCAAAAAATTGCAGCTATGATACAGAAAAGATATTTCCACGGACTCGATGTTGTGAAATTTCATGCCAAACACTGCATCCGGCGACGCTGATTCAGCTCGTCTCCTTCCAAAGTTCATAGGGAACTGCTTTTTGTCACTTTTTATGAGGTAAAATATAAAAAAAAGTGTCTCAACAGCAAGCGGTGTCATCAACATAGGCAAGGTTTGCCAGTCCAGCAAACATCAACCGACTGATTTGTTCCCTAAATACTGGAAATGTCGTTAACGTGCACTTATCTGCTGTACACAGAGTCTGGTGTTGTCAGTGTCTGTATGGGTTGATTCTAACTCATCTCTGGAGATTGGAAGACAAAGAACTCATTTTAGCCGTCTGCTATTTATATTGATTCTAGACACTTAACTTCTGCTGGGCTGTAAAGTAACGTGCTGTTTACGGTAAAGAAAATCCGGCACGGTAAATTTTTTCTCCGCCTCCTGCTGACTTTACAGAGCTGTACCTTTTGGGCAGAGTCCCGTGTATTGGTTGGGCAGGCAAGATGACTTGTGCTTTGCCACAGTAAAAGCACCCTGATATGAAGATTCAAGCCAAAGAGCTGGTCTGGATAGAAGAAACCTCCCGAAGAACTTTGTCCACTGGCCAATCTCCGGTGAGCAGTTTGCACCAGCCAAAAACATATTTCCCGTCTATTTATTCATTTATTCCACAAGCAGATCAGTGATGCATCACCATAGGCAAAGCACCACACTTTTTCCCCCGGGAAAATCCAGTTGCCTGCGGTGCATCTGGATTCCACTGTCGTATGCTCTTCATGGTGCTTGCATCGCATATTCCATACAGTGAACCCTTGTTCTGGCGTTGTTGCAGCACCACATGATCGTTGACGACTGTAGAAGTAATTCCTTGCATAGAAGTGCTGACTGACAGAAAACGTTGAATTATTATTAAGGTACATCAACGATTCATACGGTCCTACTGTACGTACCTGACTTGGACTTGACAGCACGAGGGGGGGGGGGTATATTCTTGGGATGTGCAATACCTGAGGGCAGCCAAATCCCAAGATCGTACATGCAAGTACACTGTACGCATCGTGGGGTTGTCATTTGACGCAAGATAATATCTCCCTCTCTTATTTACTCTAGTGCAGGCGATCCGAAACTACTTTCACGGAGGGCGAATGACAAAATGAGTAAAAAAAGTGGGAGATAAAGTGAGAGTGGGTGCAAGAGTGAGCACGAGCAGCCCCAGCCGGCCCAGCCGGTCCAGGTGGGGTAGACAGCACCACTGCTGCACTATTTCCAACTGGAGAAAAATTGGGGAAAACGTAACGGGAAGTATTCATGAAAACCTCGTGTCGACCTGCAAATTACCCTCTCGGACAAGTGCCTCAATTGCCCCTCAATGGACTTGAGGGCATGAGGGCAGATTCAATTTTCTGAGGCAAAGCCCAGGGAAATCAAACTGTCGTCGCTCCGTCAAGCCCGTCTTGGTTCAATAAAGTGCTACTTTACAGGGTGGAATGTATAGCTCTTAACGTACTTCACTTTTTTATTTACGTGCGTGTCTTATATAGTGCGAGCAGACCGTCAAGTATCACCATACCACTGTACCACAGTACAGTAGAGCGGAAGGGCAAAATAAACGGTCCGCTGCTCGTGCACGTATATGCATAGGCCCATTTTTGAACTGGGTCAATTTTTGAAGCCCTGGATCCGCTCCCAGCTCGGTGGCTCCGAACGTGCGTGTTGGGACCTCCATGCAAAAGGCTGACGTTCGAGTCCCACCTCTCCTTGTGAAGCGACCATTGGCGACATCTTCCAGACCACAGAAGAATCGATGTTTAACTACACAGGCCCATCCTGGCAAGGCCTATACGTGCACCCTCGTTAGCATTTTAAAGCTCTCGGACCTTGACGACCCCAGCCACCCTCTCCCATCCCCGTCGCGTTGTCAAGGCCCTCACGCTTCAAAAGGCAAACTTGGGCCTATAGTACTAGTTGTCCAGGCGAACGTATATAACTATAATGCATGATTTTGGGAAGGACATATTGTGCAACAATATGTTCCTAGGGGGAGTAAAAAAAGTCGAAATATTCTGATAATCATACGTCCTGCTTGGGGCCCAAAGGATGCTCACTTTAGTTAGGTGAACAAACGAAGGCATCGCAACTGCAACACTCCCAGGAATGGTAAATCTGGAGATATGATTTCCCGGGAAATTCTGGAAAATTCCACCAAGCCATGTTGGCCACCCAAACCATGTGGAAATATGTTTTCATCCACTTGGAGGCTTGACAGTGACTTTTGAGCATGCCCAGAGCATTGATAGACTGAAAGGCCTGAACATTTTTTGACCCAGAAAGGTCAGCCGGGGAGAAGGCCCTCCCCTGACTCCGCTGCAGCAGGCCTGATGCATTTCAGGTCAGTCTTGTGCAAGTCCACATTAGCTGTAAGATTCCCTGCAGCTCTGTACAGGGCTGCTGTTGCACCATAGGTCAGAGTTGTGGTAATGTCATGACTGTGGTTGCCAGAGACTGACTGAAACTGCCCTACCAGAGGCTGAAGAGGCCGATGTCTTCTTGACATCGTCCTTGATCAAATGCTTGTGTTTTTATTGTCGAGAAAAGCAGCTCGCCCTGTTCAAAACATGTTAACCAAGTTGGAACTCTTTGTTATGATTATGCAAGTTCTCCTTTTCTTCAAAACAAAGTCTCATATTTCCTCTGAGAAATATTCCAGCCTCGAAAAAGGAGAATTTCCTCAGTCATTGAGGCCAGACTGGACTCAAACTCGAGTATTTCCCCCCCAAAAAGTAGAGGTCGGGATGAGGGAGACTCTTCGCATTGGGCGAACCCGAGTCAACCTGACAAAGCGTTCACTACGAAGGAAATGTGACGTCACTGACATCCCAAATTAGCACACTTTTCTCCACAAATGTGTTAGCACACTCACACTGAATAAATAGTCTCCATATGGTTTTTAGGCTAAACAGATCCCAAATTGACTTCTGTTTCGCACAGTGACCTTCATGTAATCGGTCCAATCTGTCAAAAAAGATTTAGAAAATCTAAAGTTGACTTTTGTTTCTTCTTCCTTAAAACAGTAACGCCTTCTACCAGCTCAACGATGGCTCTCGGGTCAGTCTAATAGAAAAAAAAGTCAATCAATCGTGTCAGGGATGGAACCAAGCTTTTTACGTCTACACAACTTCTGACAGCCAGTTCATCCACATCCTGGACAGTTGTCAGAGGGTCGTGATCACCGAGGTCGTCCACGATGTCAGGTCATCATCCAAGTTGGCCATGGCCCCCAAATCTCGTTTTTGTGTGGCCATTTCTGCAGCATAAGCGGTACTGCATTCCCTCAGACTATCACTCAACCTCACGTGGGGGTAAGAGCAACTACAGCGGTCCCCGCTTCTACTGACATGATGACCTCAGGACTATAGCAACAATCTTGCCAGATCTCAATTAGATGCTTCGGCTGTACTGACCTCTCCGTATACGCCAGTTATACCCACAAGTTAGCATTTGGGAGGGCCACAAGGAACTTTGTCAGACAACTTTTGTCCAACCTAACTATTTTCTGTGCTATTGCATTCACTTGACTTCTTCAATACAGTGAGACACGCTTATAAGAGTCACTGGGGGACAGCGGATTTTGGCTCTCAGAAGCGCATTGTTCTTGCATCCATGGTGTACAAAATGGGGCTGAAAATCAGCCGGAAAACCATAAATATCCCTGAATCCCGAGTTGCCCTGAATGCGGTGCAGCAACAGCTTCTGGACAGAGCTTATTTTGACACCCGATTTGACAGCGACATCTCTCCGGCTCCACGGGTGGCACCTGGCCACAGCGGCCCTGAGCAGGTCAGCTTTTCGTTCACAAACTCTTTGTCTTCATCGTCGTTCTGGCAAAGGTTCCTTTTGTTCTTCAGCAATTGGACAATCACTCAGCTGCGCCAGATCCTATTGACTTCTTATGTAATGGCAAGAAATTATAGAAAAAGTTGAACAGAAATCTTGACTTCTACATTCATGTCGAGCAATTTTTTGGCTTTTATATCCGTGAAAAATTAAATCTGATACATAAAGTGTGAGGCCCGTTTGTGCGCCTGTCTGTCTGCGTACAGCAGACCCGCTATATATAATGATTCATAGGGTTCGGAAAAAAATGTTGTTTTTTGGACCCAAAAGTGCTATATTATGTGCTTTTGTTTTTCTGAATATGTTAAATTTTAGAGCAGGTGAAGACCCCGAAATTTGCACTTTTGGATCTTTTTATTCTCTGTTTTTGTAGCAGTGGCACAGCATGATCTTCTTCAGGCTCGCCAAAGTGAGCCTGTGCCTCTTGTTGGACAGGATGTTCTTGTACATGCTGAAGGATCTCTCCACATCCACGTTGGCAGTAGAACAGTACTTGAACACGGCCACATCTCCAGGGCCCATGCCCTTAGAGAAGTCGGTGGCAGCCCCAGAGAGCACTCCTATCATAGTCTTGATGTGGTCAAACCTGGGGGTTTTCTTCAGCACATTGTCCAGCTTGCTCTTCAGCTCCTCGAAAGCCAGTCTTGCCAGGGATCCTGGCCAGCTTGCCCCGGGTTTCCTTCATCAGCTGCATGGCATTGGTCATCAGCATGCCCTGCTCCTCAAGCTTGGCAATGTGGTGGGGGAGGAAGGCCAGGTTTGCTTTGAAAAAGGCCAGATTGACCTTCATAGTTTGGCTCCTCACCAGCTTCTTGCTCTCCTCAATGACCTTGACCTCCTTATCATCAAACTGGTTGAGGATGTCCTTGAGAGAGTCAATGTCATCGGCATAGTACACAGCTGCCTCAACCCATGTCCCTCACCTTGTCACAATTGGATTTGGAGGGAGAGGAAGGTTGGGGTAGCTGTCATGCCAGGCTGAAATCCTTGAAAGAACCTTGAGAAACACTTTCTTGGTCCAGGCAATGAGGCTGTTGACATCCTCAAAGAGCAGGCAAGCTGTCTCACACACCCTATGCAAGCTGTGGACAAGGTAGGTCAGGGAGAAGAGGGATGGGAAGAAGACTTTGAGGGACTTGCCACACTTGATCATGTGCAGGGCCACATCAGACAGCAGCAGCTTGAAGAGGTCCTCATCGAAGTTGGGCCACAGGGTCATGTGTGGGTCATTGATGAGGCGAGCGATGGCATCATAGTTTGTCTTCTCGAGGAAGCTGGCAGTTGATGAGGAAGGGTGGGTGGTACACCTCACTGTCAAGCCTTCCAGCAAGCACGTTGTCATCGTACCGGCCTGTGGCATCTGTGGTCTCATCCAGAGAGGCCCTGGAGGGGATGCCCTCTCAGCTCCTTCCTGATCTCCTCGAGTATATTGTCTGAGCAATGGTCGAGGTACTTCTTGCGGGATGTCGACTTGTCTGGGATCTTAATCCCTACATTGTCCTCCATGAATGAGCGTAGCTTTGGAGACTGCAGCTTGTACCACAGGATGTTGGCAGCAAGAAAGGCCTCACACAACTCATTTCCAAGGATGTCAGACCTTGACAGCTTTGACTGGGTGACAGCAAGAGCATCAAGATGAATCTGAACCTGAGTCCTTCAGGTCTTCTCCTGGATGTTGGTTTTGTGCTTGGCAGACTCTTTCTACTGTGTCAGCTGGGACTTCTGGCTGCCGGAGAAGGAACTTTCACATTTTTTTTAACCCTACTAATGAAGCTCCGGATGTGATGACACTGGCTACAACGACACTCTGTTTGTCACGACACCCTGTTTGTACTGACACTCCTGCTGCAAGGACAATTTCCCCTGGTCCCAAGGGTGTCAGTCCGTGTGGTGACCACAGCGCATGCACCCAGGGATCTCTGCGTGACATATTTTTTTTGGGTCGTGTCCCTCACGAAGTTGGTGCGGTCCTCGTGAGTCAACGATCTTCCTCTGTGATCTCAGCACCTCCGTCCGTATCTCAGCAATGACTAGATTGGTCACGTCCGGACAAGGAAGAGGTGAGGGTGAAAAAAGTCCCTCTGTCTCTGCCGGTGTCCATGCATAACGCAAAACAAATGGCTTCGATTCATGTTGCCTTTAAAGAAAACTGGGTCTCATCTCATGCATGATGGTAGTAAAGAAGAGTAATGGCAAAGGACTGATGAGAAGCCATTTGTCGGCTCAGTGAATTTATGCCCCCATCCATCATTTATCTTCTTTTACCACACAAACCAAACTCGGTGGCTGCTTTAAGCGCGGGCGAAGAATAGAACGAGCCGAGGGATAAGGAAGCCATAATGTTATTTGCGCAGCTTATACATGGTTACATCGGCTCGTCTGGTGCATTCACCCGATAAAGTTCACTATATATATGGCTTGTCTCAAAGTCACGACAGTGACGCGTGCAACACTGCACATACAGGTTGTCTCAGTGGAGTTGCCGGGGCTTCTTATAAATTTAGCTCTTCCGCAGACTTAAGCTAACCGAAAGAGTTGCCACTAAGTTGCCGGGATTCATCTGATGCGTAGAGTTTCTACAGACTGATCTGTAGTTTTTGCTGTCCCCGGTATGGAGTGACACATTTCCACCAGGTCGACATGGTCTGGTTGTCCCACTTCTCAGTGCTGGGCAAGGTTGCATCCGCGCAGCTGTTGACCCCCATCTGTGCCACGCAGGCCAGGGGGAAGCACCCTGTTCTCAGTCATATTCCATGTCGTGCTTGCTGTTTACTGATGCACACTTATAGCAAAAGTCCCACTTAATTCACTCGGACTTGGGTATAATTTTGTCACCCCAGGAACCCAGGCTGGGATTCGACATCCTGCTCCTTCTCGACTTCAACGTCGGCGGACGATTTCAAGGGATGCTAAACTTCTGAGTCGAGGTGTTGCTTCTTCTCTCCACCGAATATGTCAACACTTTTTGCACAAATGTGTCTTTTTTCAAAAGATTCCCAACAATCTTCGTCCTGCATTCCCATAAAGTGTCGAACACTGAGCATATCTCACATCGTTTCATGCTGCCGTCCTTATGCAGTACCTTTCTGTGGAACTCGTGCAACACCTTGATCTAACTCGTCCGGTGCTGTCTGACTGACTTTCAGGCTTCAGCAAGCGTTGCCACCCCGTCATCTTTCCTGTTCAATAGGCAAAGGCTGGAGTTCCCAAAGCTTTGGCATAGTATCACAGTGTCCTCAATATTGGCTGGCCAGAAAAGACAACAAGATCTGCAGGTGTGAGCACATCTGGACTTTCCTCGGCCAGCACATTTTGGTTGCTGCTTTGGTTTCGGATCAGATTGACCCACACGAGCTTGGCATTTTTCATGCCAGTGCTGCTGTTGGCTCAGCAAATGCTTTGGTGTTATTTATCAGTTTATCGCCCTATCTGCGGGCCAGAGAGCTTTATCGACCTGTCAGCTCTGCCACACATACTTATGATAAAAATGTGTTTGTATAAACGTGGCTGTTTTTTTCTTTATTCGCACTCTTTAGCCTAGAGTAGTAATTTTTCACTGTGTTCGAGCCCGCAAGGGCCATTTCCTTCTCTGGCCTTCACAACAAAAAGGCCATAAAAGTCTAGAAGACTTTTTTTCCATCTGCATCAGCCTTGCAAGGCCAACCTTGGTCCGCACATACACGCACCTCCTCGTATTCCTCCCTGCTCGTAAGCGTCGGTTGGGTGTGAAAGGAGAGAGAAAACAGGAATAAGAGAGACTTCTGGTGGTTCCTCTCCACTCAGTCGAGGCCGGACACGACGAGGAAGAAGAGGACCTCGGCCAGACACGAGGAGTCCTCAGTCTCGGCGCGACAAAAGCGGTGAAAAGTCACGCGTGAAACCGAACAGGCAAATATCGACAAACGAGGGCGGACACCGAAGAGCAACAGGCCAGCAAAGGAGAAGCCAACCAGGTCTTCTTCTCAGGCCTCTGGGGGGGCCTTTTTTTCCACCGGTCGAGCACAATAAATCAGGTGGGTCGAAGACTTTGTGTCTGAGATTTATTTTATACACCCACACATCAAGTCCCGACATCAGGGAGAGGAGTCCCGTCACGCCGGTAAAAGCTGCGCGCCGCAGAGCTTTGCACTTTTTATCGGCGGGGGTCAAATAGTTGCTAATACACTTTCTTAAGATGTGAATGTGCTCCACACAACCGCACACAAATCAAGTAAGCTAACAACATTTCCGGCCTCAGCTCCTCTTCTGGTGCGCTGTCTGTCGGTCTAGATATGTGCGAGAACGCAGTAGAAGGCGTTTAGAAGGACACTGACAAATAACACTACTAATTCATTTTACTACTAAACTCTAGTTATTCTGTAGTTTAATGACGCGATGCAACAGAGCCATGACAATGGATGAGGGCTCTGAGGATCAGTTCGATGCCAAATTGATGACTGCTGAAGGGTTCGCAGGGTTCG
>JAAUXU010066492.1_pt1 | contig 15460 bp, 9 predicted proteins | sample 7278151 | NCBI WGS metagenome assembly JAAUXU01 (sample SAMN14350113, study PRJNA611818) | marine sediment metagenome | isolation source: surface marine sediment (1.8m) | place: French Polynesia: Moorea | collected 2018-08 | reverse complement strand
TGGCTGCCAAGGACAGCATGCATGTGCCAGCCGGGTGCATGGCAGTCCCTCGCAGCTACAATGCTTTTGAAGGTGGTTGTGCTCAATGAAGTGTTCAACTGCAAACCTATGCTGAGTGGTGGCTTTTTTCAGCATTTTTTTGTCTTGCGTGCTTTAAGATAGCTTTCGATAGGAAAAAACTTTAAGACTACTCTGTATGTGTGAGTCCTCTCGACTTCATGCGATATTTTCTTATGGTGTGTGTGCTTGTGTGCTTTTAGCTGCTCTCACCTGTCTCGACCACGTGATTGTTGGCTCAGGATCTCCTTCTCCGTCGCACGACAACGTGACGGTGTCCCCCTTCTCGGCCACGAGCAAGCCCGTCTGAGGAGTCTTCAAGATCTTGGGTGGAACTGCAAAAAAATGAAGAACCATGAGCAGGCGTCAAGCTACAACCCTCCCCCCGTAATAGGCCTATGCCTCATGCAATCAGGCCCACTCATAGGCCTGGGCCTGGTTCCCGTGTGCATGTGTGCAATGGTTCGTAATGAAAGAGCAACGAAAGTTGCTACCACGCCCTTGGTAATATCCCTCCTACTCCTTTTCCTCCCTTCCCTCCCTCCTTCCAACGCCTACTTTTCCAGGATTTTCCGCAAAATTTAGGGCCTCTTTTGTTCCTCTCCAGCAGCCGAAAACTGCCATGCCTACCCTGAAAATGAGAGCATTTTTTTTCGTGGAAGAGCAGTCGATTCTCAGCCATAGACGAAGCTCCTTACTGTTGCCAACGTCACTCTTCATATGTGCATACGGTGTGTGTAGCGGAAAGTGCGTATGTACAGTACATGTTCTTACCCTGTAATCACAAAAGTCACACACTGTAGTCACAACTGTGTTCGACGCTTGCACAGTTGTGACTGTAACTTTTCCTGCGGCCAATTCGGCCCAAAGATGGAGAAACTATGAAAAATTTTACGTAAAAAATGGAACGGTTTTTGGAATTTGCGTATGAATAATGGATTAAAGTCATTCCACACGCTCGGGGACCGTTCATGAACCCTTTTTTCGACCCTTTCTTTTTCTGTCAGTCAAATTCGGTCTATTTGAGTGTGGCAAGACTAACATGGAACCTCCTCCATCACGGGTGTGCGTAAATAATTCACACCCTGCAGACAAACACACGTTTGACAATGCACGTTGTCTTTGTTCAGAGTGACAAGAAGAAACAGTAGGCTTTTAAATAGGAGGCCCATTTGTGGGCCTCCTTGGGCCCGTCTTATTTCACTAGGAGAGCTGACAATTGGACTTTTGGTTGGGTGTTCGGTGACCTCACCTGTGCTCGATCGCCATGGCTGCCATTTACGGGAAACAAGTTCCCCGTGGAAAGACTTGTGCGTGAACAGAAAATGTCATCTGATTTGTTTTTAGGAAAGTTCCATAATCCTCAACCAGACCTGTACCGATTGCTCGTGTGATATTGAGAAAAATGCTGCTCGTGCATGGACCCGAAAGCGAAGATCAAGGGTTCCAACACATTCATCAACAAGCCTCCTCCCCCTCTGGTGCGTGAAGGGAGAGTCGCTGTCTGGCCTGACCCTGACGAGGAAGTTGCCGGCCAAGAGCATCTTTTCGTCCAGCAGCAAGGACATGCCCAACTGTGGCTAATACTGATAAAAGAGCATCTCCCCACGGTTGAAAATGGCAACGTCCACGTATTTACTTCCTCCATCTTCATCGCCGCACACGCCCAAGTATAGACATTTCTCTTAGTCACCGACTCAATTTTATCGGTCGTTGAACAGCTGAGGCCTGAGAATGGGCATCGTCAGTGCTGACCCAGCCCAAGAAAATGGGTTCAGTGCTGCTCCTCTTGGGCTGCTGAAAGTGAAACTGCCGGCTGGAAAACAAATTGCTTAGCCTTTCATGCGCTCAAGTAGAAGAGATCTCTTTTCCTACGTGTGTACGAACGCGCAGGACATCTTAGTAACTCACGGGATGCTTATGTATGCATGACTAAGGCATACAAACACCTGTGCTCAACGCAGCACATATTTCACCTCTTCACTGGAGAAGCGATGGAACAAAACATCTTTCTTGTCTGGTCATAAAACGAGCATGCAGGAAGAGGCAAAAAAAGAGAGATGCTCATACTGCGCGCATGCGGACAGTAGAATCTAGATTTGACGTCACAGTCTCCTTGAAGAGGATTCCCAGCCAGGGAGCGGCTGCTGACTTCAAAAGTCCATGACTGTTTGACAAAGGAATCAGGATTGGTGATTCTCATGGACCAGTCATTGGGATATTTCAAATAGGGAGGCAATTCGGGGGCTAGTGAAACATGTCAGAAGCATTTGGAGGCCTCATTGAGGCCCAAGGAGGTCTGAATTGCCTGCCAGATGTTGGTTTTGTCTGCTGTCATTGAATATGTCGGTGCTGCCTTGTCGTACTTGACAAAGTTGGGACGAAAGTTGAAGTGTCTCTCCGGATGAGGTCATTCTCACTGCATCAGTATGAGGAGCGTCTGCATCGACAGTGTCGCGATTTGACGGAAAATATGGCCAAATGGCGATTTCACTGTATTTGGGAGGAGAGAAAAAAACATGGAAAACAAGACAGATTTTCGTCGCCCACGCGAGCTGTTAAGGGCTACGCTCAAATGCTCGTCCTCTTCTTCAGCCAGACGTCACGGAAAATAAAACTTTGGAGAGATGGCCACATTAAATAAGACGTCTCCCGCCCATATTGATTTTTCTGTCGGAATTCTTAGGGTTAAATGGGTGAAAAAAGAATGCGGGGTGTGTATGTGGGGGGAGGGGTGAACGGGGGTGTGGGGTGTGTGTGAGGTCGGCAGCTGAGGTTTTACGCGGGTTCTTGAGCACCAGAAATGTTTTCTTCGTCCCTCCCCACACAGTAAAAGGAGCAATGGTGGAAAACAGGCTGGGGTTGTTGCTCTAACTCTTCCATTTTTTTGCTTCCTCCACCCCAAGTGAGAGGGATGACACTTTTTTTCTCACCTCTTATGAGGACCGTGTGCTTGATGACCTTCGGCGGCTGGGTGCCTGTGGAGCACGTGTACTGGCCAGCGTGCTCGTCCTTGGCCAAGGGGATGACCAGGGTGACGCCCGACTCATCTACGGAGCTGGCGTCCTCGACCTTCACGCCCTCAATATATGACATGAAGTCCACGGAGAGCATCACCTCTTGGCCACCTTCGCCCGGACGAGGTAGGCGCCGCCACATGAGCACGAGGTGCCCTAAAAAAGAAGGAAGAAAAAAGTTTCTACAAAGAACCTGTCATAACTTGGGAAAATCGTTAATGTGGCAACCCTGGTAGAAATTCCATAGTGCTTTACATGAGTTGACACCTTTCTTTCCCCCCCACCAAACAGTTTCTGACCGTGTTGGTCAACGAATATTAAGGATTGCAGAGTGACTCAGTTCCGCAGCGACCTGTTTATGACAAGATCGCGATGTGGCAACCTTGACTTCGGGATTGGCGGATAAAATGCTGCTGTTATGACCTGATGCCACACCCCGTCAGTTTCACTGGCCACGTTGCTAGTGGTAAATGTCCAACAAGACGTGTCCCCCGGGAAGGAGAACAACTTCGTCAATAAGTCCTCGTCACGAAAGCCAACGTCGTAGCAGCCTCTTCTTGTTATCGTCAAGATGACTTTCCAGACAAAGCAGCCGAGGAACTTCTTGTCCAGACTAAAGAGGCCAATATTTTCTGCCTCCATCTTTGAGTGGAGGGGGGGGGAGTCGGGGTACACAAGGCCATTACAATTGAGGGGGGAACTTTTCCCCTGGGAAAATAGATTGGGTCAGTTAAGATAAGACTGCTCTCTTTGTCCGGTGACAAGGAGAGCCTTGTCCGAACCTCGGAGTCGGGGTCATTTCTTTGGCTCTCCGACCGACGTCGTCGTCGGTCTCGTGACCTCCTCCGCCCAAGAGACAGAAAACAAACCGTGTCCAAATGAGACTTTGAACAAAGTTTGTGCGCTGCAATGATTTATAGAAGTCACCTCCCCCCTCCCCTTGTCCGCCTACGATCGAAGTAATCGATTTGCAACTGCTTTTTCTTGCACGCCATCGCCAAAAAGTGAGCGATTCTTCGCCTTTGCACGTGCACAATAAATCATGCCTCTGGGCACACCTAATGGTAACGATTTTATACGACTAAAAACTCAAGCTGATTGCATAATGGACGTCATTAAGCGTAATTATGTATGCACCCAGCATGAAAGACGCTGACTGAGTCGAGCGCGCAGCATCTATGGGGGGGGGGTAAATTCGTCACTGCTACATCTTTTGCGGACGTTTTCAAAGAGCCTCCCCTGAACCATTTGCTGTTCACTCATGAAGTCATGAAAGCAGTCATCAAAAAAGTCGGAGGAAATCAAATCTGCATAACAAAGGAGGCTGAATGGAGATGGGTGGCAGAATGGGCGAGATCGCCTTCACAGGGATTAAAACATCAACGGCTGCATGCTGAGCGTGCGTCAGTCGAAGAGTGGCAACCCTGACGTGAGAGGACGTTGGAAAGAAGAAACACGACCGAGTTCTCTCGACTGCCGGCTCGGGCCGTATTGGAGCAGCCGCCGGTCCGGGTCGGTGGACACATGGCCATGCAAGAATCACTCGCTCTATGCTCGGAGAAGAATTTTTGTGACTTTACTATAATGATAGCTTAAGGTTTAAGTTTTTTACTGTTCAAGTATCTCGTGCGCAGACATTTGTGATCTCATACACCAGTGTTGCCACTCTTACGGAACGATTGAGCCAAATCCTGGTCCAACCGATTTGGGTTGGACGTCCAGTCCGACTACCCAGAGGCGACCAAAGTCAACCAAGACAACAAGTTTGGTTGGTGTCCTGGACAACGTAGGGTTGGCGTTATCCATCTCAAGATGTTCTCCCAGGTTTGCCACCAAGAAGCATTGTCTGCATGGCCCAAGTTTGCCGTAGGCAATGATCCATCCCCAGGAGAGCGGTCTTGTGGGACACAGACGCCAATGACGAGTCACCCTGTACTTGCCTCAAACGTACCAAATGTCAAATGTGACACCACAGGATGCTGGCACAGCCCCGACCTACAGGGTGTCCGGACAATATTGAGGCAGCGTCTCCAGCGGACGACCCAGAGCACTGATCCGTCTCTTCGCACGTCACCCGGAGACGACGGCTTATCCCAATTTGCCCAAGACACCCTGTACCTGTTGGCGTAGCAACTGCAACAAATGACGCGCATTTACTTCGGCTGCTTAAGCGAGCGACAGCCGGAAAAAATTGCTCCAGTTCGAGCCCCCCCAGCAGTCGTCATCGTGGAGACTGCGCGTGAAATTAAGTTGGGACGAGCAAATTTCCGTCGAAGCCTCACTCGCATTCCCGATGACAAAGCTTTTTGGGCGTGAGCGACAGCCACGTCTCCGTTATTGACCCGCTGAATAAGCCGCAGTCTTGGGATTGCGTCAGTGACGCACCAGACTTGTCTTTCACGTGTCTGGAGCAGCATTAAAGGAGCTGGAACGTTAACAATTCTCTAATGGCTTTTAAATGAACGAATGATGCATTCTTGGCAAGGTCTCTTCTCCCGTGGCCGCCCTTTTGCAGGCATTGATCGCTTCTAAAGCTGTCAGCTGTCAGCGAACAGGCGGCTTTATTTGTTGGGCCACCCTGGACTTATTTTTTTTCCCGGGAAAAAAGCGTGGGGAAAAATGTCCCGACTGAAACGGGATGTGTCAGACGTGCTTAAAAGAGACTCCGAACGACAGTTGGAGGGTTGAGAACGGTTTCAAAATCGTCGTTGCTTATTAGGAAAAGGGCTAGCGGTTATTCCAAGGAAATGCGCACCGGTGTGCCAAAGACCCGGGCACATTTTCGACCAAGACCAGAAGTTTTGGCACCGCAACCCGGTGGGAGACCTGTCGAATATGGACACCCTCACACTCATCCGTCAAATGGGCGGACGTTGCTCGCGTGTGGAAGACACTTGACAATGTATCTTACCTCACAAACACACATTTGGTACGTGGACGCCTCGTACAGGAGGGGGAGTGGTGGTGGGAGTGGCTATGTTGGGGCGGGTGAAAGAAGTTGAGAGATTTCTTTTTGGGGGAGGGGCCTTGCTCATACAGGGTGCGACAGAAATGGTGTCAGTCACAAGAAAAGGGGGTGAGACAGGAGGCGCGTCAAGTAATACTTCAGCAACATCTATAAGAATGATCAAATGCCGTCCGATGAATTGGGCGATGACCAGTACAACAACGAGCTGTTGCTGGAAGGCAGCGACACCTTGGATTGAGACTATCTTGGGTAGCGTGGCTGACAATTCTGGCTAAGTTGCTCCTCAAAATGTCAGGTTACTCGTTAATAGCAGTGCTGGAGTTGAGTCAGGTCTGACTCCAGTCATATTTTGGCCTGACACGACTCATTCACATTTGGCTCTTCTTGACTCACCAGCAATGGGCCGAATCTTCGATTGTGGGAACTCATGAATCACTAGAGCTGAAGAAGAAAGACTCACGAATCCTACAATGAATCATTTTCACCCAAACAAGCACTTGTCATGAATCATTGGTCAAAGTATTGGGTTCGTGCAAATCTTACGCAGCGAAAGAGTTATGTAGGACAGCCCGGGCCGGATTTGTCTCAGCCCAGCCGGCCCGCGGGCTCACGACTTCAAGCACCTCTGCCGAAGCTTGATCTGGTGATGCAGCGTGAATCACAATTCGTGATTCGACCCATCTGCATCCATCTCTGGTGAATGCAGGAAAAATTGTTGAGCGACGTCGCGGTTCGACTCGTTCTCACCTTCTTCGAACTTGTGGAGAACGCACGGCAGGCGGATGGTGGTGCCCCTGTCGAAGGTAAACGTGGAGCCTTGAGTCTTGAACTTGGGCTCCGCCGTGATCTCGGTCTCCTCCACGGGTGGGTCGTCCAACTCCTCCTCCATATCGTCGTAGTCACCGTAGTCGTTGCCCTGATAATCATAATCAAGGTCCGAATGAGCAGTAGACTTTCCTGTGGGAGAAGAGAAAATGAAGATGGATCAGTCATCTGTGCTGCTTTGTTTAGGTAATCAGTACTAACAGAAAATAAGTACAATTCTTCTTCATCTTGTGTAGGACCAAAAAAAGAGAGGAAAACTTCCTCCAATTAACAGTAGACAGAGCTGCTTCCCTCCTCTCCAACAAACAGATCTATGCGTAACCCTCGGGCTACAACTTGAAGTTCCGTCCAATGAACTGGTCTGTTTTAAGCAACTGCGGCTGGTGCTTCAACGCCAATTACGGCACGTCCAAGCTCATGTTGCATTCGCACAACAGCTGGCGTTACCTAAAACAACCCCAGTGACCAGACCGAAAAGTAGGCATTTTCACTGTTCGCCTTATTTGATAGCTTAAGTATGAAAATAACTGGTTCCCACCCCTGGGTCGGAAGAGACCTCAAAATTCTAGATGCAAAATCCCCCAAAATTGAGTAAAAAACTAAAATCTTCCTTTTGGGCGGGGGGGGGGGGGGGCTAACATTTCGATGAGCAAAACGCAGCAAGAAGTGAAGTATCTAGAAATAACAGTCCAGTAAAAGGTGAAGAATCTAACCTGTAGAAATTTTCCACCGAAAATTCGGAGGTCGAGTCATGAATCTATATGACTCCAAACCTGCCAGAACTGGTTAACAGGTAGGATAAAATGATCCAATATGACTAAGAAATTGACACAGCATTTGTACTCGTCCACGCTCACCTCAGCGTATAGGAAGCCTTAATTCTCTTAAATGAGTGTCGTTGCCAGTCTACCAGTTAAACTACGAGTACTAGCTAATTCAGCCGTAGAAACTTAGCTCGTTCCACTAAGCTGCATTCAGTCACAAACACCTGTTGAATAAGAAGCCTAACTGATTATCACTGTAATCCAGGTCACTGTATCACTGTAACAAGGAATCAACGAGCCTGAACGTGGTAAAAGCAGTTGTGACCCAAAATCCAGTCCTTTGCTCAATAAAGTCTGCTGCAAACTTGCCTCTGCAGCGGTGGGAATTTCTGTGCAAATTTCTTCGGTTTTGCAGGTGAGGAAGAAAAAAGCCAAAACGTTGCCAACGGACGATGAGAGAGTGGGAGAGCAAAAGACTTCTTGTTGTGTCTGCTCAACCATCACGCGAGCCCCTCGTCATAACCGCAGCTCCTCTAACGTCGTGGCCCAGAACAAAAAAAGGGGTTGAGCAGAAAGAATTGCTGTCAGTTAGTAAAAGCGTGGCTTTTGGCCCTGTAATCCCCTCCCCACCACTACTAATTTGACACAAGTTGATAGACTGCGGAGCATTTTTCACTTCACCTCGCCGCTTATTTCCCGAAAAAGCACATTTTTCATCCCTCCCTCTGCATCGCTGCCTGCATCACCCGGTCCGGGGGCGGGAGAACCAAAAAAGGGGTCTGCGCGATCGATTAATTCGAGTCACCATTAGACAATCGCGGGTGGAACTCGGATGTTTCTTTTTTTTCCTGTCATGTTTTCCCCAAATTTTTGCGCTGTGCGGGGCCGGAAATGGGCAGGACTTCTCCGCCCGCTGCCGGAAGGACTTGGGGGAGGGGAGGAAAATGACCTCCTTTGAGATACATTAATTGCGTCAACGGCAAAAATGTCGAAACAGTCGACAAGTTTTTCGGGGTCTGCGTATAATACCCGGAATCAAACTCCCATTCATAGTCCTTGAAGGAGGATGACGACTGTAACAAACAACTTCGTGTCCGACATGATCGCCACCCACACCGGGAGGGGGGGGGGGGGCTCCCGTCAGGACCTGCAGTCTCCGGGAGGGAAGGAGGCGACAACGATCTTGATCACACACGTGAATGCGTTCACTTCAGATCCAATTTCAGAATGTGTCACTCGTTGTCCCCTCCCCCCCCCTTGACGTCATAATTGAGGCCCCTGGCTTTGTTTGAGCTATTGGCACGCGTGCGCACAAACAGACAGACACAGAGAGCGTAGGACACGTACAGAGAGACGCATAGACGCTCGCTCGCACACACATCCAGTCAGAAACGCACACACTTGGGAAGTATATGGATCCCACACGAAAATTTACTTGTCACCCCGTCGTCAATGTCAAAATTTCCATTTTGTGGCAATTTGCGCGCGAGAAAGAAAAAAAAATGTGTTTTTGTGTCCTGGCGCTCGTTTCCAAACATGTTCGACGAGCACGAGTTTTCTGTCCACCATCAGAAGCCGACGGTGACGAAGGAGCTTCCTTCGTCTGCACAAAATCGTGCAAACGTTGTAAGCGGTATTCAATAGCGTTGATGGGGAAAGTTCACCCGCGCACGAGGAAAGTTCTTCCCAGCGACAGGGTGTAGCAGACACGTCTTCCCTCCCTTGGGCGCCATCAGAGAGGTCGACGACAGCATGACTTCTGGGGCCTCGGGCCTCGGGCCTCGGGCCTCAGGCGGCAGCTAGCGACGACAGCCTCGTCTGCTGCAGCACCCGGTAGCGGCCACGAAAACGGAAGATGGCTGAGATTCTCCTCTCTTCTGGGCGCAGATCCTGTTCACCTTAGAAGGAAAATCGTATCCGCCCAAAAAAGTTGGGTTGCTCATTTATTCAGCGAGGAGAAGGGGCTTTGGCCTCATTAGCAAATGACCTCAGCGTCCTCAGTTTCACATTTGCATGTCTAATTCCTTCCCTCCCAAGGAGCCGTTCACATCTGCGAACTCACGCAAGTACGAAGAATGTTACTTTAATCCGTGCCAAGGCTGAAGAGTAAGTGAGGCTCTTCTGTACGGGGTGTCTCAAAAATGGGCGCACCCGAGGTGGTGGAGAACTTCGGGATTAAAAACTTTTTCCTGTTCGTTCAACCTCAAAGGAGGGGTGAATAGGTGACGATGCACAGTTGACACTCGATTTGACACCGAGCGAGGAAAAACGACGCACTCCAGGCTGTCGAGATTTATTTTCACTGTGCTCCAATTGCTTGGCTTCAAGCTGCGTTAGCACTCGTTCAAAAAGTCAATATCATCAAACATTTAAAGTGACTTTCTGCAAGTCTTCGTGCAGCAAATACAAGAATCTCGTCTATGTCCTTCGTATCATGAACAATTTTTTTTTTCATCAAGTGATAATTTTAGCGGTTTAATTTAATTAAAATGACGTAATTTCACAGATTTCATGGTGATCAAGAGGGAGGAAAAATATGTCGTCGATGAATAAGAATTATGCTAATTCTGTGCAAAGTTACATTTTGGTCCCTAAAGCACAATAACCGGCAGCAAATTGATATATCACGACGTGAGAATTCTACTGTATTTTAAAATCTGACTTATACGCTGCTTAAGAGAATCTGGAGTCTCTCTAGAGGAGTGTGCGTGGCAAAATATTTGACTCTTATGCTGAGGTCATTCTTTTTACACAAGCAATTTTGGTCTTTATAGTCAGGTTTATAGACTTTTACTTCCCATAGAAGAAATGGAGCAACTTTTTGCCTCCAAGGAGGTCATTCATACGCAGGGTGCGGAATTCAAATTGAGGATGTCCAGATTGGCTGGACAAACATCATCAAGAACAGCCACTTTGGCATGAGATTTATTGCCAGAAATAATAAGATAGGCCTCAGGCCTCTGCGCCTGAATGCGGCTACCACCATTATCTTGGCCACGAACCTTGAGCAGGCGTTGGTGATGAACTCCTCAGACACGTTCGCCAGTGGTCTTCAGGTCCTCCCCCCCTCCTGTCCGAGGAGTCCCTGCTCTCCCAAGTGCACCAAATCCGATGACTCCAATAATGCAAATCAGTGCAATCAATTATAAAATTAAAGTGCAATTAATAAGTTGACCTCTGACAGGGCAAATGGTGATATTGAACTGGCTTTATTTTCTGTTACAGCGTCCATTGATGCATTGCGGTTGCTTGAGGGTGCTGAAACCAGGAAGGAAGTGAGCATGAAGGATTCAGGCCAGGTTTTTCCCTCATCATGTACGCCACCACCTTGACGGCGGTGACTCCTGCGCCCTCTGGCGGCCGCGCCCACGCGCCAGTTGGTCCCGTGTTGCGCTCTTGCTGGCGTTGTCCCAGCTAGATTTACGCACCCCGTGGACGCGATTCTTTCACACTTCCAAAAAACGCGAGTTGACAAAATCGAATCTCTACTGTACAAGGTGTCGAATAGCCTGTGGAGAAAAAAAACCGCCCGTGCACAAGCCTTGGAAATGCGATATCGACTGCAATGGAGGTGGATAGAGTGAATTATGAGTTAGACCTGGAGTGGGTGGAAATAGAAAGACGACGTTGATTATCAGGGGATCCATTAAAGGCTGTGCAATATTGCCAGCTTGGAATTTACAAAAGTAGCTGTGGAGCAGATTTTGCGCACTTGCAAAGTCACGAGCAAGAAGAAGAGAAGTGATCTAAATTCATAGCTATTGAATCAATATCACTTCTCGTTTATTGCGGCCATTTTTTTTGAGAGGGGTGAGAAGAGCAGAAACAGCATAACCCTTTCTTCTTCCTCACCTGTTTTTGTGGGTTTGTTTTCGAATCGTGACTTGAGCTCGTGACTCTCGGATTAAGACTTTGGAGGAGAGCAAGAGGAATGAGGGGTGGAAGTTGCACTCTTCTTATTTTTCTCTTTGACACCCCTTTATTGCGTAAAGATACTGTGCGTGCACAATGAGCACAGGGGGGGGGGGAAGCATTTCCCTGAAAACAACTGAAGAAACAGTGAGCGAGATGCGACATGAAGAGTGCACACTGGGAAGTCCAAGAGAAGTGGCTGCTCCATCAAGTGCACTTAAAAAAAATGATGCGTCAGCACTGAGATGGAAGTGAAATTTGTCAGAGATGCACTGAAACGGTCGCCAAAGCCGTCAAGTTTGTTCAGTGCAAGCCAAATTTTCTTCGGGAGTCAGAAATCCTCCGGGTCAGCGCGAAAATCTCAAGAAAACCACAGGTAAACCGAGCAGCAATGCGTAGAGGACGCACTCAATGCACCATAAAAATGAGGTCAAACATACATTAAGACGTGGCCCAACTTCCCGCTGCATCATTGCATGGTATGCACATCCCTGGTCATTTGACAGGGTTAATGAGCTAATAGCTTCTTGGCTCCACTCTGTCAGTGAGGTCAACTATCGTAATGACACAAAGGTGATGAGTCAATATGGAGAGTAACATTTACTGCGCTGAGCCATCGTAATCATGCAAGATGAATGAATTGATGCTAAGAGAAACGCTTACTGAGATCAGCCATTGTGATAACACAAGGTTAATAAATTAATGCAAAGAATAACACTCACTAAGATCAGCCATAGTAATAGCATAAGGTTGATGAACTAATGCCAAGACTAACATTAACTGAGATCAACCATGGCTACTAGACAAGGTAAACGAATTAGCAACATTAAATGAGAACGTTAACGAGTCGATATTAACAGCTGCTCACCATCACAACGTGACCTTGAGTGAATACACTCGTTGCCAGAGTTCTACACTAACTGAGACCACCGTGGTCGCCGACGTTTTCGATCATGCCGCGGCTTTGTCGGCTGCCCCCGCCAGAGTGAAGGGTTGAGGCTCCGCGTGGAAGCCACTACTTTTGAATCACCCTGTACCACCAACGGATGTGGTATGCATTACATAAGGCTGAGAGCCCCAATCTGCGCCAAAGCATCTACGACTGCAGATGAGGTAAATGACATCAATTTCATTCACTGCCTCCCACTGCCAAAAAGGCTGCGCACAACAAAGCCTCCTATTTGACAAAGACCCCCGAGGGGTCTTTGCTGGATCTGTGGATGTGTTATTGATTTTATGCTGATTACGTCGACGATTTTGGCTCCACAAAACATGCACGATCGAAAAAAAAAGCCAAAAAACGGTTGGAGAGACAATTTTACAACAGTCAGCGCTTCCTTTCCCACATGGTGATTCAGAGAGAAGAAGAAGAAATATTGTTTGGTGCAGCCAGAAGAAGCTGACAGTTATGGTGCTAAAGCAGAGAAGGAAAGAAAAATAAGGCCCAGAACAACAAACAAATACTGTATCATAGGGGGAATAAATCCCTGGGCTCTCTTGACCCCGGCACAACAAACATTATCTTCCTTTTTGCTCGTATGTCTCTCCAGATATAGGAAAGCCAATGTAGACAAGCCAGAACTACAGTGAGCGAGCGAGCGAGAGCGAGCGAGAGAGAGAGAGATGCACGCGTGCACACACAGCTTGGGCGAGGGAGGGACACGCGCACACACACACACACACACACACACACACACACACACACACACACAGATAGGGACGCGCGCGCACACGCAAGAACTAAAGAGAGAGGGGGAGAAGCAAATCCATTTTTGGGCTCTGTTGTTGTTGGAGGGAGAAGGATTTTTTCCCTCGACTACATATTTGGCACCCTTGCCATGAATCATAGGAGAGCGCGCGTAGACTTCGCTTATCTCTCGAGTTTCTTTCTACTGTTCGTATCAGCGAAATCTTTTGTTTAATTCTGGTCCCCACAGTATCTACAGGGTGGCCCCAAAGTTCCTGCCCCGTTAAAAGAGCACTTCTCCGCAATTAGGCACTGACAAAAATGTAACTGGCGTAGCTGGGTTGGCTGGCAAACTACGGGGTGTCCGGAAACTTTCTGCACGACACAAAACAAGATATCGCCGGTCCAACTGTTTTTCTTTGAGACGACAGGGTGTCCGGACAGTTTCTACACCCTCAAAAGCTTTGATACTTGCATTTCATTTGTTAACGCCACTGTTTAGCCAGAAAAGCGTATTCAAAAAGTTTCCTCGACACCCTGTACGCAACGCAGGCCCCGCCAAAAATCCACGACGCTGCAGCAAAAGCTTTGGGTTTTGTCCGCATAAAAGCGTCTTTTCTCCCCTCCCCAACCCCAATCCCAACCCACCCACCCAAATGTTTGTGCAAAAGAATTGAGATGCATTCGTAGCTAGAAAAGTTCCTCATCTTTCTCAGATAATGGACAAAAGCTTTAAAAAAGAAACAATGCCAGGATGAAGAGGGGAACTCTTTTTTTATAAGCAGCTCTAAAGTCTAAGTCCTTTTCTACAAAAACTTATTTTCCAACAGTGGCGAAAAAACAAAACAAAACATTGTTAGATCGTGCGTTATACAAATTTCCCTTCTACTACCGTGCAAGGGTTGTTTCTGGCCGAGGCTTGCATTTAAATGGCTTCATTTCTCGTCGTACACATTTTACGTTACACAAGGGGAACATCTTTGTTGTGGCCACACAAATATGGCAACTCTTGGACTGTTATGAATGAACTCAAGTTTCGAAGCATCTCATTAGTAGAGGGTCCCATTTTTTAGGGGGGGGCAGGAAGTGCCTCACCTGGAGGGGGGAGGGTAAAGTGTGATTAAGAAGAACCAGTTGGAGCAGGTAAAAGCAACCCCTGATCCGGTTATAAGATCGCATTGGTGTATCTCTTTCTTTCTCTCTCGTGGGGCCCCCATTTCTCACCGATGACGTGACCAACAACCAGGAACCCCAGAGCAACATCCATGGCATACGAAGTGGGCCTTCAGGTCTCACATATCTCTTTAAAATTGCTGTTGTTTTTTTGTGAAGCCCTGTGATTGCTATTTTGACACGTTGTAAATATCTCTCACCGGGGAAAAAGGGTTGAGAAATAATCCTCCTTCTCTCATGGCCCATAAAGCGTTGGAGAGAGAGATGTTTTTCTTGCGTGTGCCAACTTTAAAACCCCTCCTCTGCATGAAAAGCGCCCTTTAAGGCTCTCCGTACAGGATGGAGCAGGGAAAATCGTCATTGCGAATATCTCTAGGCCACCCTGTGCGAACGTGGCATGTTTTCCCCTACTTGTTTGCTCCCAGGCAACACACGTGTTCAGCGGACACACACACAGAGAGAGAAAAAACTAATAGAAGAATGAATTTTCGTGCTACGACGTCATAATCGTACATCATCGTACTCATCCAGACAGTCAAGTCCTTCCTGCTGACGTAGAACTCGACTTCCTTTAACGAGTGGTGAATTATTGCTCTGTGTCCGCCTGGAGAAGCAGCGAAATCATTTGATGTAGACGATAAAACAAGAGCTACTTTGTTTTCTTCTTTTTACTCAGGCAGTTCGGAAACGTTTTGCTGACGGCTCCCGTTGTTGGCCCTCAGCTCGGTGGAGGTGTAGACCACTTGGTCGGACGTGGACATGAGAAGGGTGGAGGTCAGCTCTCAGGTTGTTTGGGTCCAAACGCAACCATAAAAAAGGACCTCGGAATTCAGAATGGGGTGTAAAGTGAGTTCGTGGCCACCCTGTACAGGGTGCGTCAGAATGGGTGTCACTCAACACTTGCAAGGTGAGATGAGTTTGCAGCCACAACCACCCTTGACAATGCGAGGGAAAAAAGAATCAGTCAGTATGCACAGCATAAACATGTGTCAGGGTCACACTGTACAGGGTGTGCCAGAATGAGTGTCAGAATGGGCGATTAACAAGGAGATATCCA
>JAAUXU010073214.1_pt1 | contig 15465 bp, 20 predicted proteins | sample 7278151 | NCBI WGS metagenome assembly JAAUXU01 (sample SAMN14350113, study PRJNA611818) | marine sediment metagenome | isolation source: surface marine sediment (1.8m) | place: French Polynesia: Moorea | collected 2018-08 | reverse complement strand
GCAGTGATTGCAGCTGGTGGCAGTTGGATTAAATAGTCATGTGGGTAACTCTTTAAGGCATTCCTGTGCAAAATTTCACGTTCCTATGTGCAGTATTAAAGAAGTTATGGCTGTTTTTCTGTACCTCTGAGTTCGCGACAATTTAAAGTAGACACGCTGTACTTTCCCAAATGAATTCCCGAAGTCTTAATTCTTTCAGAGTAAGGGAACACGCAGAAAACTTTCCATGTGTTCTGGGCAACAACAGCTCAATCTGATACTCGCTGCAGCTCCTTCTGTATTGACAGTGAAATAGAGCAGTCCTCAATTGACACAGAAAGACGACAACAGTTGTGGGTGACAATGAGAGAAAAGAGCTTGGCAAGGTTTTGAGACAATGCGGAGAAGGCCGATCAAGGACAAGAGGCTGGTGAAGAAGCTCAACATGCCAGTGGCTCAAGATCGCCATCAGTCGCAAAAGGAGACTGTGTTACATGTACCGGGTGTCTGAAAAGTCCTCTCACTGAGAGCTTCTTCTCTGAAGAAAGATCGTGCGGCGGCAATGAGCCTGGACCGGAAGGTGGTGCTCCTGGCGGCACCGGTGAACACCTTAGGCCGGTCTTCATCTGTGGAGACTTTGAATTCACTCTCGTTCACGTGGGCCTTTTTGACAAGCCGTCTCCTCGACTTGCAGCTGCACGTGGTAGTCCAAAGGATTCAGGTTTGGGGACAACGGAAGCCAGATCTCCTTGGGCCAGAATCTCTTGGACCCCCTGCCGTTTTTGTTAAGAAGGCCTGAGTGCTATTGGTGATGTGACAGGGGTTCTCGGGACGTCACCCAACCTTCATCATTGAGGCTCTGCCAATATTCCAGGTGAGATCAGCCAGGGACTTTGCTCTTTGTTCATTGACTCATGTACTTCAACATGTGCGAATAGTAATAATAAGAAGAAAACCTTTTCAGCCGAGCTATACGGACAACCTTGACATTCTGTCGCCCACATTTGGCACACGAGCGCGCACGCATGCACAAAGCGCGCTCGGTGATGGCCAAGAAATCTTTCCTATTTTCTCCCTGGAGTGCGTGCGAATCCTCTTCGTATTATTCCATCTCTTTTCCTCTCGTCCTTCTGCCCGATTTGCTGCCCATGACACACGGGCGTTTTGGGCATAGGCCCTACGTGGGCCTTCACAGGTCATGCGCGCCAGAGCAGACGGAAAAATCGTCGAACAATTGGCCTTTTGTTGGAGGACTTTTTGCAACGCCTGCGCAATGATCGTGCTGCCTTCTTTTTGCTATTTTTTTTTGGTTGCCAAATCAACAGTCTCTAATCAGCAGATGCGTGCACATGAGAGCGTGCGGTTGAGCATACGCGTGGATGCGCCCGTGTGTGTGTGTGTGTGTGTGTGTGTGTGTGTGTGTGTATGCAGAACAAACGGAGAAAGATTATGGTCGTTTTCCACATCTTAACACCATCATTATTTACCTGGACAGAAATTCTGTTTGAGGACCGGTCGGTCGATCTCCTGCTGTGTCTCTCCTGGAATTCTGTGGGGCAATAATATATAGTTCATCCATCCTTTCCCTTGACCCTTGAAAGGAAGAATTTGTTTGAGTCACAGTGGAAAACAAAGACAGACTATTTGGGTCTCCAATACCGCAGAATCTTGAAATTACACGGAACAATGAATGCATCGCGTGATACGTTAGAATTGGAGAATTCCTAGATCGATTTGCTGGACGTATGGGGCATGCAGCCAACAGCTTGAAGTGGACTTCAATTGCGCCAAGGTGACCCCGAGATGCCCATGGGAAAAACTATCTTGTTACCTCCTTGCATCCGCTAAACCTGCTCGTTTTTCGCTTCATTGGCTTGAGAAGGGGATGATAATGCCCATAATTTGCTTGCTTAAGGCCTCCTTCTCTTATCTCCGCACATTGTGCAAATACCTCTGCAAAAAAGTCATCTCTCTGAGCTCCAATCGGAAAAAAAGCATGCCAATTTCAAGGTGAGATTCTGCTTATCTGGAAGGGCCATCGCAATCAACAAACATCATTGCAGCAAGTCATGATGCGGGGCGCTGTTGTATATAGTCATACATGATCACAGGAGGAAGAAGGGGGTGGAAAGTTGGAAATATTTCTCTGCATGAAAACTCCCTGACTGTGACTCGACATCTGCTCTGCTCCTATTTCTTCCTTCCTTGAGCAGATGACAACGTTGGCAATGCTCTTTACCGCGCGTGCAGAGTCTGTGGTCATGACCTGCACATTACAGTACGTGCGTACATCATGCAAGACTCACGTAGGTCCAGACTGATGTATGCAACAACAATGATAATAAATGGTTTAAGCTTCCAGATCACAGACTCTAAGGTGATCCCAGAGCTTTGAGTGCATGAAGGACAATTTCATTTTACAGCCGCCATCTTCAGCCTCCGGCTGACCTTGGAGTGCTCCTTGATTCCCCCTTTAGCTGGCACCTTTAAAACTTCACGAGGAATTCCTTGTTTGTTTCTCTCTTTCTCCTTCTCGAAGGTGCGTTTATAATTACAGCACTTAGGAGGGCTGTAAAGATGCGCAGGCATGGACAGTATCGTCGTTAAGGCAGCGAGAGGGTGGAGGGAGGCATAGGATCTTCAATTTCGGTTAAAATTCACTTCGCTATAATTCAGTAAAGATATACATATTCTTTCTTTTGTGGTATGACATACTGAAAAGGCTTAGAATTTTCTGTGAGTGTCACTTTCACAGCACATCATACATGTACTGTAAGGATGACAATACACAATGACAATTATGCGTTGTACGTACATGTACGTACAGTAATGAAGTCCGTACATGACTTACATACCATAGACAAGACAGACAGTTGCTCTGACACTACAAAGACAAGTGGCCTAACACTTCAGGCCAGAAAAAACACTTAAACTTGTTTCTATGACCGCCTGACAAGACTACAAGAACACCATCACGACGACCTATGACGATCTCGAGAGATTACGAGGACTTTCTCGTCAATCAGCATTGCCATCGAACTCTTCAGTCGGATTCAGGTAGATCCTGATGGACGCTTTGTGTTGGTGTGGTCCCCTGGGGCCTCTGTCGTGTGGGATCCCGCAGGGCCACGGGTGATCCAAGCTGCAGTTGGTGGGTTTCTAAAGAATGAAACGAACTTTCAACGGTCTGGCTACCTGCGTGTTGAACATATGCAATGGTCAGCGGTGGATATAACAGTTGGCCGTACCTGGTGGATGACGTCGCAAAGTTGGTTTTCTTGGCCTTCGCTCCGCTGCAGATTTTGCTGGCCTTGTGAGGCACAAGACAGCTGTCAGGAAGACTTCACACTGTTATCCGAGCGAACCTGAATATTTTTTCATCTGGTGGTTTGTTCAGTTGCAACAGGTAAAAGTTTATCTCCGATACCTTGAGAGGCACGCAGGAAAGCCAGGATCTTGAAGAGGGCATGTGTCCTACGCTCTCCCATCGGTCCTTCTCGGGATCGTATCTATGAGGTTACACACGAGAAGTAATGAGGGGTTAGAATATCGCACTTGAAAGCAACTACAGTAGTCGTAGTTACCTCTCCACGGACTCGTGGTACTTGTCCCATCCCTCCTCGCCGCCCATGACGTAGATCTTTCCACCGAGCACGGCCACTCCTGGTCGGTAGCGTCGCTCGTGCATCGGGCACACGAAGTTCCACTGGTTGCGCGCCAGGTCTAACCTCTCCACCTTGTTGGTGTTCTCGGTAGAGGCGTGCCAACCTCCTAGAACGTGCGATGATCGATTTACCGTATGCATGCACATGGTTCGAGGTGTGATGCTCACCAATGACGTAGACGTATCCGTTGAGGATGCAGGCGGCACTGCCGCTCCTGGGAATGAGCATATTTGCCCACTCGGACCATTCTCCGGTGTTGGTGTCCAACCTCTGTACAAGGTCTATTCCGTCGCCATCCTCCAGGATGGCGCCACCACAAACTATGAGCCCACCTGCACCAGATCAACGAGGGGTGTGCAACCATAAATGAGACTTGTCTTTGTGTTGCTTTTAAAAATACAGTCAATTCGGCAACCTATAAGCACTTGAAGTGAGGTGTCACTTGTCCTGCCACTTCAATGTGGAAGAGATTGAGTGATGAGGACCATAAAATCTTGATCAAGGAGAACATTTGAGCTTGTTAGCAAAATTTTCAACCAGGACCAATGAATTTCCGTCAATGATTTGTGTGAGGCACTCAGTTCATTCCGCAGAAAAGAAGGCTTCCTTCTTCATATAGACCTGTACACGCTCTGAAACCGTACAGTCGATTCTCTATATAAATGGTGCCGCTATAACATTTTTTCGTCTTTTTCGCTGCTGACCGATTTTCTACTTCATAAGAAATCGCTATGACATTATTTCGGCTATAACATCCAAAACTCCGGTTACCAAATCCACCACCACATCAAGATTTGACTGCATTTTTAAAAGCAAAGGCATCTCACAGGACTCCTCACTTAAAGGGCGTGTGGCTTGCCTTGTTTCAAATCCAGCTGACGTAAAATAATTAGGAGTTATTAGGAAAGAGCTAAAGATCATTCATAGATAATTCACAGCTAGAGGTTGTCACATAAGTGAACACAAACAGAAGTTTCATTTGTGCTCGAACATGTCTAGCATTAGGTTCCGCAAGAATAGAGCAAAAGCTTTGGAAGAACGTGTTGCTCTTCCGAGAACTCATGCGTAGGACTTTAAAGTGTCTTACCCTCATGAGCTACTACAGCGGGCGAGGTGACTGCGAGCTTGAGACTCCCCACGTATGTCCACGAGTTAGACTCGATCTCGTATCTCTCAACAGTATCGAGCCGAGCTGCGCCCTCCCAGCCGCCGACCGCGTAGATGAAGCCGTCCAACAAAGCCAGGCCTGGTGAGAGGAATATGGCGGACCTTCAGTGCACATTACTACACGAATAGATTACCTAGCTCCGATCTGGGGGATCTCATCGGCGCCATCTCCTGCCAGACGTTGAGCCTGGGGTCGAATCTCCAGACGGCCTTGGAAGCGCTGCCATCTGGGTACTCGCCGCCGGCCATGTACATCTGGTTCTGGCCACTCACTACTAGACCATGCTTACTGTAAAAAGGACAAAGTTAAAAATTGTTCTTCCTATACTAAGTCTCCACTAGCAAAGATTTACCTGACGGCGAAAGGTAGACAGGATAGCTGCTTCCACACGTCGTGCACTGGATCCCATGACTCGACCGAGCGGAGGACAACCTTATCGTCTTCTCCACCCACGCAAACAACAGACTGAAAAAATCATGATAACAATTTTCATCAAATTCTTAAGCCAATGGGATGTTGTTACATTTGTGAGGCCCATATTAACTCTTGGCCTGGTCCTCTCTGGGTTGATGAGAGCCCTCCGATCAGGCAACAGGTGGTAGATTTTGGCCTCCTCTACCAGGCGCTGACACTCTTTGGACTGTTTGAACAAGCTAAAAAGAAAAACAACATACAAGGATTCATTGTGGAAAAAATTATCTCCTTCTAACCTGGATTTCTCAGCGTAGTCGTATAGGAAATAAGGGGAAACCAGCGGCAGCCTGACGTGAGCAAGGACCCTGTGGAACTCCGTTTCTCGAGCTTCTCGGTTATGCTCCAACCAGCGGATGACGGCCAGAAATACCTGAAGAGAATCAATGACGAAATTTGCATGAGACTGTCACTAAATGATGGAATAGGACATGAGGCCCTGTAGTTGCTGACCTGCTCCTCCCTATCCACTTCCAGGCTGTCGCTGGAAATGAGGTCTATCAGCTGGCTCTGTCCAATGCCCACAAATTCCTCACCGGTGACGATCTAAGAATATTTTTAATCAAACGTCTACCCTCAAATAAGTCATGTGCAATGTAGTCCAAACTTACTTCTGTAAAATTCTTTAAGGAGTATCTCCTAGCCTTCCTCTGCAGCTCCTGACAGGCGTGCATCTCCGCAAAGTTAGCGATACCAAGGCTGTTGTTCTCGTCCATGTGCTTGTCTAAGTACTGGCAGCAAGCGTCACGGACGGGAAGGATGTCTAATAAAGGGAAAAACTGTATGGCATCGTCACACACAGCCCATTTCAAGACAAACCTGGACACTTGTCTACAGGTTTTAAGATTGGGTCAAATGTCATCGAGGATCCATGCAAAATATTGGGTGAAATAACATATGGCCCATAAAAAATGAGACTTATATCAAAGAAATGCAGTGCAAGGTACAGACGTTTACGCTGCTGTACCAACTTCTTCACTGCGAAACAAATGCTCTACCGTTTGACCACAAAATATTGACATTTCTTTTTAAACCTACATTTTAAACAACATATGAATGAAGGTCCATGTTAACCCTAATAAAAGTGATGAAGAGATTTCTAGGCGGGGTCGAACAATTGTAGCAGCAGATTGAGAAAGAATAGATCGCTCAGAAAGGATTCATTGTGGCAAAACTCGCAATAGTTCGGTCTTTTCTTCTGGTCTGCAATGACAACTTTAGTTTCGCTGTTGTTTTTCTCTTGCCCGATACGTAAAAGTCGAAAAAGCTTACCTAACAAATTTGCAGCAGCCAGGAGACTTTGCACGTTGGACTTGGTAACCCTGACCTCCGCGGTGTACGCGTAGTCAAGTAACAGTTCCAAGATGGGGGCGTGGATGCCGTTTAAGGTCACTGTGTCTTGTTGCGACTCACACAACTTGGTCGTAAACATGGCCTGAGAAAAAATCGTAAAAATCAGGAATACTTGCTTTACCGAACGGGCATACCTTAAAGTAGTTGCTGACTGAGGCCAGGACGCACTTGTGTACAGGGAACTCTTTCTCACCCACCCTAATGGTCACGTCGCAGAAGGTCGCGGAACGTCTCAGGTCGTTCAGACTATCCAGAAGCTACATAGGATTGAAAAGTTAAGACTAATCAAGCGAGATTTTCCTAATTTCTTAATACCTTCTCCGAATGGTCCTTATTTTTAAAGGTCCACTCGTCGTTGCTCGGGTCATCCTCATCCAAGTCCAAGAAGGCGTGCTCCATCTGCTCGAGTTCGCACCTTTGTGAGGAAAAACGGAGTAGTGTCATCAGGATATACTTTTTCGTGTTTGGGCTCTCGAGGGCCCTTATTGGATGCTCACACATCTAGGGGAATGGCATTACTGTTCACCAGTGGGATGTCATGCTAAAAGGCCGCCTTATTATAGACTCACCACAGAACCTTACCTAATAGGCCTCTTGTGTGAGCTCTTCGAGTTGGCCGAGGCATCCGGTGCCTTAATGGTGAATAACGGGATGGGTCTGGGGGACCAGGAACCCTGGACGCTTCTCAACCGGAAAGGTGGAAGAATCGGAGATAAGTTGTCGTTGCCGTTTCCCGAGGGAGCTGCCGGAGGTGCCGGGGACGGTGGGGACGGAGACGACGGAGGCGAACTTGACGAGGAAGTACTCGGGTGGCCCCCGGAAGAGCTCATGTTGGTAGGACAACCGACTAGAGAGGAAAAAATGGATTATATCTCGTCGCTGCAATGACATGGTTAAAAACATTGGTCTCCTCACCCGATAAGAATTGTCTCCTTTCATGAGATGTCTGCCAGTGGCGGAGAAGACGATATAAAGCGGAGCTTTCTTCTGTACTACTGTACTTGAGTGGCAATAGGTAGAGTTTTCTATGTACTTTCCCTTGAGAAGTTTTGTGATTGTGTGGAAGAAAGGCAACATTAGGGATGTGCTGGAAAGCTTGAGTCACAAGCAACATGAAATAATATTGCTTTCCAGACCGCAGAGGCGAATCTAGACTGTGTAGCTGCATCGTGGCATGACACTCGGCGGATAACTCAATGTCTGCTCGTCCTCGGCCCTCGTTTCGAGACGAGTCTTCTAAGGGCCATCCCTATTTCCACTAGGCCTTGTTTCGTGGGCCCAGCTGGCCCAGCCTGATCTTATGTTCTGCCTCCGGTTCTGCCCGTCAGCCCGTCAGCCCGTTATTGCTTTATTGGTTAGTGAAAGGAGAGTGCCATTTTTATTGTTAACTTAGGTTCGTAGACATTCTGGAAGGCTTCAATCACTTTTAAAGCTGACAGCGATGCAAAATTGTCATTTCTTAAGTTATTTCATATAGAATCGAACAGCTAACCTATAATGATAGCAATTCTTCATGAACCCGATGTTTTACCTTCAAGTCTGGTAGGGTCGGAATCAAAACAAACAACCAAAGCAACAAGAGAAGAGGAAAAAACGCGAGTTCGTTTCAGCGGAAAAAATCGCAATGTCTTTGCAAAATTTGCTGTCTCAGCGTAAGGAAAAACTCCGCGAGTTGCTCGAGCTTGATCACCAGATCAGAGAAGCCTCCGAGGAAGTCTCTAAAAATCTAGGCAATGAACAGTTGTCCAATACGGAGATCGTGCGTTACTCCAGACAACTGGTAGGAAGTCTCCTCGTGTCGTGCGCGCATTGTGCTGTAAAAAGAAGTCGCTTTCCTTGTCTCAGATCCTCCCGGAGTTCGGCATCGCCGCCCAGCGGAGGTTAAAAAACTCCAAGGTGCTGGTGGTGGGCTGCGGTGGCCTCGGTTGTCCGGCAGCCCAGTACTTGGCCTCGTGTGGCGTCGGCACCCTTGGATTAGTTGATTTTGACCAGGTAGAGGAGAGCAATTTACACAGGCAGGTGTTGCATGTGGAGAGCAGGGTGGGCCTGAACAAGGCGCAGTCCATCAAGATGGCAGTCAAAGGTGAGAGCCGATGAAAATTTCGTTGTTAATGTTCTTTTGGCGTTTACAACCTTTTCTATGCAGCATTAAATTCTATCGTGCGAGTGTGCACGCACGAAATGTTGCTCAATTCATCCAATGCGCTGGAGGTGATCAGAAACTACGACGTCGTGCTGGATGCGACGGACAACGTCGCGACCAGGTAGGAACACCTATCTGACTCAGTATGATCGATAACTGTATCCGCGCTTACGTAGTCGCTCATGCATCTGTACATGACATGCCTGTATTTTAAGGTATCTTCTAAACGACGCCTGCGTTCTAGAGAACAAAGTGCTTGTCTCTGGCAGCGCCCTACGTTTTGAGGGCCAACTGACCGTGTACAACTACAAGGTGAGATTATCGATTATTACGACGTAGCTACTTCCATCACAATGTCACATTTGCACTATGCGTGTCATGTATATGCAGGAAGGTCCTACCTATCGTTGTTTGTTCCCCGATCCTCCTCCGGCCTCCACGGTGACCAACTGCTCAGAGGGCGGCGTCCTGGGGGTCGTTCCTGGCGTCATCGGAGTCCTGCAGGCTCTCGAGGCCATCAAGATCATAGCGGATGTAGGGGAAGTCATGGCGGGAAAACTTTTGATCTTTGACGGTCTCCAAGGGTCCTTTCGGGCAGTCAAACTCAGACCCCGACAACTTGAGGGTCAAGAAATCCACAAACTCATCGACTATGAGCAATTCTGCGGAGCAGGGGCTCATGACAAGGACGAACCTTTGCAGCTGCTTCAGCCAGACGATCGAATCTCTCCGGAGACGCTGAAGGAAAAGATCTCAGGCGGGGAAAAGCAGTTCGCGCTGTTGGACGTCAGATCCAAGCCCGAAATGGACATCTGTTCCCTTCCTGGCTCATTTAACGTTCCCATGGGGGACCTTGAACGCGGGAAAACGGATGAAATCACCAGCAAGTTGGAAGGAGAAAAAACTGAGCTTGTGGTGGTTTGTCGCAGGGGCAATGACTCCCAGAGAGCAGTGATGTTGCTGAAGCCTTTGCTCAGTGACTCCGTGAAGATTAGGGATGTGCGTGGTGGGCTGCACGCGTGGGCGAAGGACGTGGATGACAAATTTCCGGTTTATTAATGATAGTGACTGATTCCCAATCGTCGATCGAGGACCACAGAGCTGATTGCTAAGCTACGGTGCAGACAAGTGATTTACGTTTGTGTTCATATCGTGAAGCGTGATAAAAGACTTCAACTGGAGCTGAAAAGCTCTTTGATCGTATCGAAGAAGTGCCATTAACACTGACTCTGCCCAAAAAAGTTTCAGTGTGATATTGACTAAAATCTTGGCATAATATATATCTTTGACGTTTCAGCCATGTCTAACGACGACGAGAAGAAGTCTGAGCCGTCTAAGGAAAAGAAGCATGACTCCGGTGCCGCCGACTTGGAGAAAGTTACGGACTACGCTGAGGAGAAAGAGATCCTTTCCACGTCCACTGATCTGGAGGACGCGATTGCCACCATCAGTGAGATAAAAGCCTGTAAGGGAGAGATGGAATTAGTAATAACAGCATGCATGTAGGAAATCGGCAAGTGGCTGACACAGCTGACAAGCTGGCCAGGGAGCGCGAGCTGGCGAAGGTGAGCCTGAAGAAGGAGGACATTGATCTTGTGGTCAAGGAGATGGAGATCCCTCGGATAAAGGCGGAGAGAACTCTGAGGGAACACCAGGGAAACGTAGTGAATGCATTGGCTGCGCTCACAAATTGAACGCGTCAATTTCAATATCACTTGCACTTATGATTCGTGTAATAAAATGTCCTTAAAAGCGATTAATTTCTCGTGGGCTATGAAGTATTTTCTTATACCTGACTTATACCTGAAGCACTGCAAAAGGACTATTTTTTCCTCTTCAATGATGAAGCACTTGCTCCGTGTGCGTCATTAGGTTATCGTGTTTCTGCTTCTTTATAGCAAGGAAAGTGTACAAAAAAAGATCCTCATGTGGATAAAATCCCAACGAATTCCTAAAGAAATGAAGCTTCCTCACGCGAATACTAGACTCTTCTTGTTTCAATGGGTCACGACGTTGGCTAAGAGTGCCCTGGTACAGACAATGGTAAGACCCGGACAGACACTGCAGCCAAGAAAGGCTAATTGTCCGATTGGGTTTTCCAGGAAACCGATCCTACCTTAATAGCGAAATGTCTGTTCACACTTCAGCCACTTCCTGTACCCATCCAAGGTGGTTGCTACTCAGGAATTGACTCGTGTTGTGCAGTATGTGAGTAACGTTTGCAGCATGTTTAGCATTCTGGTGTGATGAATACGGAGTCGGCACTTTTTAGGGAGAATTTGGACGCTGGAGTTAAACATTTGTGGGGAATCGGACGCATGTCAAGGCTTGATAACAACAGCCACTACTTCAACACCTACTACGGCAACAACTGAACTGAAGATACCAACGATAGCCATTACTTCAACACCTACTACGGCAACAACTGAACTGAAGATGCCATCGATAGCCATTACTTCAACACCTACGATGATAGCCACTACTTCAACACCTACAACGATAGCCACTACTTCAACACCTACTGCAGCAACAACTGAACTGAAGATGCCAACGATAGCCATTACTTCAACACCTACTACGGCAACAACTGAACTGAAGATACCAACGATAGCCATTACTTCAACACCTACTACGGCAACAACTGAACTGAAGATGCCAACGATAGCCATTACTTCAACACCTACTACAATAACAACAGGTCTGAAGATGCTGACAATAAGTTCCACGATAGTGACACCCACAAGCCTGACAACTGAACCAACGAGGCCTGTAACAGAACCAACTTCGCGCACAAGACAGACGACGCTATCAGCGTCCCAAGGCACTACATGGAATCCATCAAAAAGAGTATGATGCTTGCCATCTTTAGTTTGTCTCCCATTTTGTTCTTGAAGTACGTGTACATGTTTAGACGCTCCATGCACTGGTCTCGGTGTTGACTTTCCTTTTTCAGAGACCCTGTAACATGGGCGTCAGGTATGACTACGTCGAGGGTTCGTGTGATTACAAGGGACTCTGCTGCAACCAGAACGGTAATGTACCCGTAGCAAATTATTTAATGCATTACACTCCTACTTCTCTGAGTCCTGGATCACTGACATCGTTAACTTTTCTAGAGAAATTGGATCGTACGTGTATTCCAAGAGAAGAGTGCTCAAGCAGCGAGGTCAATTAGAGTCACATCAAGAGTGCACCGTCTGGAGCTCGGCACTGACGGACTCTTCTTCAGTTTCAGTGCAAATATGAAAATCCATTTTCGACTTATTTGAACACCTCTCAGCTTTCCATGAAGTTGACGTAGTCCTGTAGCTTATGTCTGAGATCGCTATCGATCCCTTGAGGATCTTTAAGAACAGGTTCAAGATGAGGCCCATAGGCGACAACGATCCTGTAGAGGGCGGTTTTGACGCAGAGACGGAGCTCCTGGCGACAGCGAGAGGAACTCGTAGGGCCCAAAGGAGCACGATGTCGGTCGATCGCCTGCAAAAACAGCGCTTTAAGACATGGCAACCCTTGGAATAACTGGGCACTCACCTGTTGCAATACCAACATGCTGTTGATGACTTTGGCAAGCTTCTCCTGAACCACTCCAAACTGGTCCTCCAGAACGGCGCATGAGATCAATTGTGATAAGCCTAAGGAAATAAGAGTTTATAGGACTGCCACGTCCACTAACTCATGGCGTGACGAAGTCCTTACCTGTGACAGCCCACATGACGACTTTTCTCTTGGCGAAGACCTCCTTGGCAGAGGAGGAGGAAGAGAACACTCTTGACGAAATCCGCTCGAGAGAAATTCTCTGGAGGAGAGTTCGTAAGATTCCGTATATTCCTTCGGTCTTGGTCCCGCCCTTCTTCTCGTTCGGGGGCAGAGATTCTTTTTCTGGAAGTTTTCTTAAACGAAGTTGTTGGCCTTCCTGGCCCGGGCGCCACTCTCGAACTGTCGGAGTCGCCACCTTGGAAGATCCATTTTTCGGGAACACGGCTGCGTTCAACTCCTGGGTGAACGAGTCCACCAGAGAGAGGCAGGCATCGCACACGAGGTTCCACTGGTGAGGGTGACCACCTAAAGAAGGACGGACAAAAGAGGATGAACGAGTGCTGAAGCAGATTGCTTGCAAATGCTGGTTGAGGCATTCTTCGAAGAGCTGAGACTTGACGTTATTGTAACATTCTATTGTGCCGCCAAAGCACTCAAATCTTCGATAACTCATAGTTCTGCAGTTCACAAATCCGCAGAGAATTTAAAAGACAAGTTTGAGCTTTTAGCTTACCTGGATCACTCAGGCTGTAAATCTCCACCCTACGCGCTTTTTCCAATCTGGTGAGGTCAGCGAAGGCCCAATACTGCACCAACTTATCCTTGTTATTCCCCTCGGTGCCTTTGGACTTCCTGATCGTCAAGGCCCTCCAGGCCAAGCTCGAATTTGGCCAGTCTTGAACTGCTTCTCCAAGGGCCAAAAGGACGACCTCCGAGGCGCAGGCCCTCAACGCAAAGGCCGCCATCCAGTTCAAGAACGACGATATTAGTAAAGCACAGAGCCAGTTTAAGTACGGAGAGATGAGAGACTTCTCAAATTCGTCGTCGTCATGTTGATGTTTTCGGCGTCCCAAAAGTCTCAGGGAGAGCCACTGGAAGAAGGAGTGTCCTGAAAAATGACCACACTGATTGCTCTTGGCTCATACGTACCCGACTATGAAAGTGAACCAAAGACATAAATAAGAGGCGTTTCCTCGGATATTTTGCAACTCTCGAAACAACCAATCTTTCCGGGTACTTCACGAACCAGACAAACCATAACGCAGGTCAAATTGACTAAGATCAAAATTCGGAAAATGTTTGACGAAACAAGGAAGGTAAAGTTATTCTCGCGGTCGTTCCCCAAGGAATTAGACCCAGAATATTAATTTTTTCCATGTAAGGCAAGGCTTCTCCATAGTAGAAATCAGTGGAAGAAAGTAGAAAAAGGAGCAAAAAAAGATTATATATTAGTGAAAAAAGATCTTTCTCAAAGTTATTCTCACGAGAGAACCATCGTTACATGTGCGAGTCACAATAACTGCTTATTTTTTTGTCAGACATGTGATTTTCTTTAACTGATCGACTGTTTTCACAGTCCATTCACAACACCCAGTCATTCCCCAAGAAATCGGACGCAGAATATTAATTTTTCTCGGATGAGGCAGGGTTTGAACATGGAAGGCGAAGTAAAATCGAAGTTTTTACATCGAAGTAAAAATCAGTGAAAAAAAGTAGAAGATCGATTAAGCTAAGTCCTACTTCACAGTGACGCAACATCTACAGTTAATATGTAGGAATTTGTTGAGTTGTGCCGAGCAAAGTATTCGAACATTTGTTTACTGCTACCGAGGAAAAACAAAATAGCATCAGTAATGCCAATGCATGCAAGTAAAAAAAAAAGCGCGGCTATGGCTTAGGGACCTGCTAGAAAGTAGTGTTTTACTCTTCTGAGTGCAATGCTTTCGGTAAGCCTAATGACAAAGATATCATCACGGGCTGAGGTCAAGATACAAGGATTAAGATCCTTTTCTCATTAACAATTTTTTGTGTACTGTACTGTCCTCAGTAAGTTGCACATGGACTCACCAAAGAGGACGTAGACGACGCAGAACCACTTGAGCGACGAGAGGGCGATATTTGCCGACTCCTTTGCCAACTGCGGCAGCCTCAGTCGCAGTCGTGACCACGATGACAGTGGAATATCCGCGAAATCGACGACGGACGCCTGCCCCTCTCCGAAAATAAACTCGCGCCAAATGAAAAGGCCCACGAAGGCACCTGAGCACACCACGAAGAAGTGGTTTTCGTTCAGACACTTCAGTTCGCTGAAATGGACAAATTTTGCATTTAGCGATCATGGGTAACAGCGACGATGCACTTACCTCCCGGACAGGGTGCTGCACGGAACCGTGAACGAGTTGTAGCTCGTCGCCCAGGCAGACAAGATCAATCCCAAATAGACCCGGACCAAGATTCCGCCAGCCAAGACGTAGCCTACCAGCGTGGCTGCCACTTCCTTAGGGGATGGCCTTGAGCTGGTCACCGCAGCCACTCTGAAACTCCGGGCAGTAGAAACGGCCGCGCCTGTGAGTGCCGCCAGCCACATGAGGTCGTATACCCATGCGGAGGGATACAACACGGGGGACAGGAGCTGGGTGACCGAGATGCTCTTGAAGTCGCTGCTAAAGATGAAACTGAGAAAAAGGAGGAGAAACCCATGAAGGACGAGGCCTCTGCCCACGGCCGACCAAAATCGGTTGGAGAAGGTCTGGAAAAAAGACCGAAACTCATCACTGCTCATAGTGGTCCAATGCTGCTAACTTACTGCATTTCATGCTCACCTCTTTGAACCACTGCTGCAGCTGCTCATCTTCCTGACTTGACGTGGGAAATGAGGTCATGACCGCGACGGAGGCGGAGAGGCCGAACGACGACTCGATGACTTTGGACTTAGTGGGTAATTCAGTCCAATCAAATCAAAGCCTGAAGCGTTTTGTTTGTTTACCGCCGGATTGGTCTGTCAGGGTTGCCATTTTGATGTAAGTCAACTTTCAAAATGGGGTTGTTACAGACGGCGTACAGCTGTCGTGCCAAACGTCTAATGTCTTTCTCCCTGCTGCCTGTGCAGGTGAACCCAGGCCGGCCCATTCGGCCTGAAGGACATT
>JAAUXU010026791.1_pt1 | contig 15466 bp, 12 predicted proteins | sample 7278151 | NCBI WGS metagenome assembly JAAUXU01 (sample SAMN14350113, study PRJNA611818) | marine sediment metagenome | isolation source: surface marine sediment (1.8m) | place: French Polynesia: Moorea | collected 2018-08 | reverse complement strand
GTCCTAGAGCAAAAGTGTATATGAGTTCAGTTTTTAAATAAGTTTTGAGCTTCCCACAGATGGGTGAGTCACTACTGTTGCTGAATCCTGTCAAAAGTTGCTTTATGCCCGTTGCTACTGTGGCCACCAGAAGAAACTCTTAATTTTTGACATGGTTGAAAAAAGGGGTGTGCATTATCACACTTATTGTATACCGCATGTCATAAAAATTTAATTCAAATGTGCAGATGGTAAATGGTCCTTGAGAAAAGAAATGGTTGTGGTAAAATCTTAATATTTGGGTTGAAGGCCCAATACCCAGAACAAGAAAAATCCTTTTCCAAAGTCAATTGGGTCGAAGTCTGAGGATGATGGAGTCTATTTGTCCTGGGGCCAGAACACTTCAAGGCGCTGAGAGTTGGTTCTTGCACCACTTTCGGGTCGTGTCTGATGTTCGGGATGGTGCACCATCCTCCTGGAAGGTCCAGGGGTCAGCTTTGAAATGTGCCTGAGCGATGGTGCTGTTGTTCTCCCACGAGTTGATGCTGACCTTCCTATCTTGATCTTCCTTTTGACGGACCTTCTAGGTAACATTTTTCAGGCCTATCATGTAGGAGAACCATATACATTTATCGTGGCTCTTTTAGTTTGAACTCTAATTTTTTCAATTCTACTTTCTCTGCGAAAATGTCATGCTGCTAGAGTCCTTTTTTTTCTTCCAATGAGGTGCTGCCGCGTATCAGCACGTTAAAGTTTTATCCCTCAACTTTGTGACTCCCTGGAATGACATTTATCTTTCTGGTTCATATTAGTGTCAATTTCTTTGTTCTATCATTCCTAATGAAAATTTTAACATGAAACTTATGACTTCGATTGGTGTGTAATCTTCTTTTTTGCGGCGAGGAGTAGGGTCTTTCTTGATTGGGCGAGTCCTACCAAGCTGGTCCAACATGACAACACCCGGCTTGCATGACCACTGCTGGAGAGCATATTGAATATCATGAAATTTGACACGTCCTGGTCAAAGTAAAGCAAATTTTTCACTGCCGGACCTCTTATTTTGCTCATGTGTGCAAATTTTACTCGTGTTCATGGACATCCACTTTTTTCACCAGGGTTGAAACCGTAGAGACAGAAAAGAGACATTCCATATCTGTCTCCTTTCCCTAGTTTTTCTTTCTTATTCCTCTCTCTCTCTCTCTCTCTCGAGAAAGCTTTCCTTATATTCACTTTGTTGCACATTGCAGGCGGGCGTAGCGTGAATTACCTACTACGTCTCAATGAATCGCAAAAAGGACGGAGAAAAGCCATAGATTCACTCCCTTCCATTTCCCCTCCACCTTTTTTGGTGAGTGATTGGTTATGCCCGATTTGTCAACAGCACTTTTTACTCAGTAATACGAAATTGCTTATAAAAAGTGCCACAAACGAGGCCAGGCCTTATGTTTGTTGCACACGTGTTCTACCACGTCGGAGTGTGCGAGACACAAGTATCGAGTGTTCAAAAATTAGTTTGGCACGACGTTTGGCACGCGAGCACATTTGTGGGCTGGAGGCTCCAGGCTGAAGCAGGGAGGACCTGGTCAGGCGGATTCCTAAACCCGCCTCAGCTGCTTGGGAACAGCCTCCAACAGTGCATGCAAGAAGTCCGTCGATGTGGCGGATGGAGCTGGGAACGACCACGATGTGTCCAGGTCTGTTTCTGGGTAGTAAAAGTGGATTCCCAGTGATAGGGCTGCAGTTGGCCCAGTTATTGTGGGGCTGTGTGATAGTTTGGGGTCGGAGTCGATGTCACACTAATTTTCGTACACTCGGTACGTGCCGAGTTCTTGTCACATACACGTACGTACCATACATATAACCGACAGACGCGAGTTAATAAAAACGCAGGCTGTGAGGCCCAGAAACTGCGGCTAGCAGCGAATCATATGTGTGCCAACCTACGTCTGTTTCACGCATTGACAATGCCTGTGACATGAAATCCACTTGGTACAGTCAAGGATAGAAGTACCGACCCCTCTCGCGAATTTGATTTTTTTGGTTGCATTAACAGAAATCACTGATCACCAAGCACCACCAGAATAAGTATCATCTACAAAGAGTGATATTAGAAGTCATCTTTCCTCCAAACAAGAATCCCATGTCCACAATGATGAACCGATTCATAAGTATGAAGATCTAAAATGCATGAGACAAAGGTATTGGTACCCTTGGTACCCCTAATAATTTATTGCATGGTCCTTAGCTGCAACAACTTTGCAAAGTCTCATCCTAAGGTTTTTGATGAGCCATATGTTTGTTGTTGACCATTGCAAATTTCTCCAGTCCGGGAGGTTCTCTGCAGTCTTGGCCACGATCAGATAATTGTGTCAACGCCACCGCATGTCTATGGAAGCTTAAAGAACAATGATCATGAAAACCTTTGGGAAGCTGGCCAGCACCGTCATTGAAGTTTGGAGAGCAGTACATTCATGCAAGATACTTGAAGCTTTGCCAGCGACCAATCCCTGTCCCCCGGGGTGTTTTAGTGACATTATACCATATGCCACAGGCATGTATATCGTCAACAAGAACGATTGGAAAGAGCTCAGCCTTGATGTAAACCAAATTCACCAATCCGGTCCTTGACCGGACACCTTAAACGAACCACATATCAGCATTCATCCTCACAAGGCTGCAAAAGTCGTGTCCTCAGAGGGAAATGTGTCCTCCTCCGATGGTTCATCCAAACATTGGTCACGATCCACTGTGTTCAAGAGATTCACAGGACTTGAAACTCATGACTTTTCTCCTGTCCTGAGTACAGAGACTTTCCTTTTCTCGCGTCCCCCTGGAGTGAACGAATCTCTCGTCCCCCTGGAGAGAACGAATGGGAAAGAGAAAGCGCGCATGAGAAAGAAGCCTGTTGAACGTTGTTGCCTTGCTAAGAGAGGAAAGCGAGCGCGTATGTGTGCGTCAGAGAGCCAGAGAGAAGGGGGGAAGAAAGAAGACCCATTTTGTCTAAGTTTACATGACACTAGGGGTAGGAGGTGGAAAGAAGGAAGGTGAACACGGCCGACTGGAGGAGGTGAGCGTCGAGGGGCATGGATGAAGGGGTGGACGTCGACAAGGGCAACCGGACCAGGAACATGTGACAGAGAAGAAGCAACACTAAGGTAAAGGCACAACATGGACGACGCGCGCATGCTCACGTACGACCTGTGCGTATCTTGTACTCACTCCTGCTTAGCTGTGCAGATCCACGGCTGGCATGTTCATAAGACTCGCGGCGATTGCGATCTAACCTCTCCTTACGGGAAAGCGCAAGTCTACCCACCTTGATGTGTCAAGTGCACGAAACAGACACTGGCATAACTGGCGCGGAATCTCAAAGTAGACATTTGTGCCCGGGTGGTAACAAAATATCGTATTATTACTGACGTGGAAATGTTGCAAAACTGTTCCTCAAAAAGCAACCACACATAGTACCTGAATCAATCTTGCACGAACGTCTTCGTTGTCGTGCGGCCTCTTGAGCTTGATCAAAAGCCTAACGATTGGAATGTCAGGCAATTTCAAACTGCACAGTTCTCCGAACACAATCAACAGTGTCCACAAGTAACGTGTTAAGCAATCAGGGCCTGGGGGTTTTTTTGAGGCAGAATGACCACGGATGGGCGGTTCATCAACAGCTGCAATTGAAAGCAGCCGAAATAGAATTCGTCTGGTCGAGTGGTCACTCAAACTTTGTGTATGTTTATAGGCAGAGAACATCGGAAAAGTTTGTCATATTCTCGTTCAAGACAATTGGGGCAACTTTTTTGTGCGTGTTTACGGACACAATGAAGATTATTCCGAGTTAAGGCTATTAACGGAGTTATGGGGGGCTTTGTCAAGATCGCAAAGTGCGTAACGGTTACACACACACACGCACACACGCACACACTCCTGCCGTGTGTTTGTCCTTGCATAGGGAGTGAAGTCATGGCACTCGTGCAGCAACGTAGGAGTAGCCCCTGTTATGAGTCCTCTAATACGTGTGCTGCATGCATGTGGCGAAAAATACAGGGTGCGTATGCTTGTGGCAGAAGACGTTTGTCACGGTGAGCTTATCTGGGTTCAACATTCTTATACGTAGAGCAGTGCAAGGCAAGCACCAACAGAAAGAGGGGAAAACAGCAACCGGTGCATATTTTTCACCTTCCGGGGTAGGAGAATATCGGGTGTATCGTACTCTGTGTGTGATATATCGTAGTGCCGGATAAAGAGGACCTTCAGAACAATGCTCACTTCAGCGCGAACGCGCCATTTAAGCTCATCGAGCAGTGTATATAGGCGTGGGTCCCTGCACAAGTGAACAAGTGTAGTCAGCGCTTGGCGAATCTTCACGTCTTAGTGTTTGAGGCCACGCAGCAAAGATATGCAAAGTTCTTTCTTTGGTGAGGTTTGAGGGCTCCAAATTATCAGCCTCTCCACTCTTGCTTTCTCTTCTTCCATGCATGTCAGGCTGCCATGAGAACAACAATAAATAGGAGGAGTCACGGGGTCCCCCCCCCGTGTGTGTACGAATGTAACGTTCTCTCCTTTACGTTGCCCGCATATTTTTTCTCCTCCTCCTTCTCAAATCTTTTGTCTTCTCTCTGGCTGCCTCGCCCCTCTCTTCAAGACCCTGCGTGCGTGTGTGAACGCTCTCCCACACCCACATGCACTCCCACACCCACACGCACTCACACACCCACACGCACACCGGCAGAGAGAGGAGGTCACTGGGGAAAAAATCGATGTGCATGCAGTAGAACCACGACAGGATAAGAATTAAGTGCACAACTCCCATGAGTTTGGCCGAGAGCTGCAGGGGAGGAGACAAAAAGGAATAGCCAAGCTGCTCCCCCCCTCTCTGTAAGAAAGAGACTGGTCACAGTTGAAGCCGACGGGCTTAGGACCCGGAGATGGATGCAACCACACGGAAGTTGGGCGAGATTTGCCTGGGTCACCATGGCAACTTCTCAATTATAAGTCAGAAAAAGAGAGAAGGCAATCAATGTTGGAAATCTTATATCCGGCTGGGTCTATTGTGCCTTAGCTTCTTTTTACACAAGGACCGGAAAATGGAGAAAACAGAGATCCCAAATGGTGATCGTACGTAGTGTAAGACTTACCCCCGGAGAGGAACACGAGCTATGGGTCTTTCTTTCTTGCGTAAAAAAGTGTGTGCGCGCGATAAAAGTCTCCGCATCCACAGGTGAATGCAGTTTGAAAGCCTCTTAGACGGCCAATCAATCATCATCTCATCATCTTGCTACCTTGCTAATGCACTCAATCTTTCTTGAACAGCGTTGCTTTCCAACTTTGATCTCGTTTCAAAGAACACACTGGTGAAAAAAGAAGTATCAAACAAGCTTTGAAGCCCTGACATTTCGGCTTTTCTTGCAATGCAAAGGTTCTATTTAGACCCTCGGGCGAGAAAAGTAGCTTTCTTTATCCTGGAACCACATCGAAAACTGGAGAATAGGACGATGTACCTATGAAATTCAAGTACATAGGCAGATATCTCGAATTCTGCTAACACGGATCCAATTTACAACGATCCCTCCTCCCTCTTCCCTCTGTTTCTCATCACTGAGCTGAACCATTCCCTAGACAGAATGCGATTTCCAACTATCTATTTCTCGCTTTCGTTCCAGTCCTCTCTCCCTTATCACTCTCCTTGGAAACCAGGCAATAACCGAACTTATATTTCAGTAGTGTGTGTGTGTGTATGTGTGTTTTTGCCGCATGAAATATGCTATAACGTTGTAAACACACTGTTCTGTACGGGCTCAAAAAGTAGAGTAGTAACTTTAATGGTCTTTCTATGGTAGCCCCTAGTACGCGTGAGCAGTTAGTGTGGTTCCGAGAGATACTCTCGTATCATTGCGTAATGGCCACCTTCGGGAAAAGATCCTTTCGAGCGTTGGTGGGAGAGATGTGTTTTCTTCTCTCGCCTCAGCAAACTTTTTGTACCGCGCAACGTTTTCACGCCGCGTCACCTTGGTGCAATATTTTCTGAAGGTGGACTTTTTTGCAATTAGGCCGCCCTCGTATTCAGCCCGACTGAGAGAGAGAAGGTGGAAAGAGAAGCCATCGATCTCAATTTGTTCCGTTATGCTAGAGGAACGTAGTGGAATACGTTTCACAGTTTCGCATTTGTGGCACTGTGGGTAGTAAACGACCTCTGTACCTGCCATTACGAGCACGTACTGTAGTGCGAGCCCGTAATTGTGCCGTGAAATATGGAGAAATTCGCTACACATATCTGATAAGTGAGGGGTAATATTTTAGGAAGGCTGTCTGCCAGCAATATTACCTGAACGAGCGCCTGCACTGCACTGTGCTGTACACGCAGTGATTTTCAGACCGGGGAGCGTTTGAAAGCAACTTTTGTTGATCATTACCGAGACTGCTGTGAGCTGGGCTAAGGCCCGAAAAGTCCTCTTTCATCGCGGTACGTACATTACTGCACTGCACGTGCTGAGCCGGTGAACTGTACACAGCAGCCCATTGCAGTTGTCTGCACTGCTTGGGCGCAGCCAGGCTCACACGTATGGATCTCTCGAGCACGAACTTCCCCTCCCCGTCGTAATTTCCGTGTCGTGTGGAGAAGGGCGTAATTGCTGTTTGGGCTTTTGGAAAGTTGGGACGTCCCCTCTGAGTCACGACCTGACCGTTGTTCTTCTTGATTGACGTGCAGCAGAAAGCAGCCAAAATTGCAATCTGCCATGCTGTCTCTTTCTTTCTGGGGGAGGCGCATCAAAGTTGGGGTCAGTGCATATGTGTTTGCGTTGGCTCTGGCCATGGGCGGCCAACGTCATGTGCCCCCCCCCCCTCAGAGCTGGCCAGCCAGTGAAAGTTCGCAATGCAGACGTCGAGAGCAGTGAAAGTATGAAGGGTTTGCGTACTCACTCTGATACCTTCCTTTGGTTACTTGTTCATTGTAAAATGTAATAGGTCTCTTACCTTCAAAGAAAGTTTCTTGCGACGAGGAGAGAAATAGAGCTCGTCTCCCACCCCTTTTTCTTCTGCCATGTGTATTTTCTCCGAGCAATTTCTGCGGCAACAACTTTCCCAACTTCCCCACCAGTTTCGCCAAGTAGTCGGTTCGGCAGAGGCAGTAATACGAAGAGAATCCTCCTCTTCCTGGACATAGTGAAAGTTTTGTCTGCCCCTGTGCCATAAATTGAAGCCAACAACTTCGGAGTGCGCCATGAGGTGAGAGGAGACGTTGCAAGTCTTCTTCCAGCATATGAAAATGCTCTGGTTCCTGCACGCCGACCTCGTCACTTCTCTTAACGAGACACCAGAACACACCGAGTACACACTGTAGGTCCGACACGTACAAGGACGTGCGTCACGCAGGTGCGGAGAGAGCAGCAGTGCGCCCAAATCCAGTACGTACGTCCTGGACGTACGTAGACGATGCGTGAAGTACTTGAACTGTCCGGTGGAGAGACTCTCTATCACTGTCACACACACTCCCGGTCTCTCTCAAGCCCCCCTTTCCCCAGAATGGGCCCTTATTAGAATGCTATTGGGAGACTGAACTTCTGAGGTCGTGATCTCGGACTGTAGGCACTCCACGGGACATTATTTCAGAAGGTCTTGCACATGCCAGGGATATCAATGATTTCCATTTCATTTCTCTCATTCGTTCTGCAGGAACTTGCATTGCTGCTCGATTGCACATATATAGATGGGAGAGTAGCTCAGCTAATTAGTGAGTAAGAAATTAGAAAGTTAGTAGCGTGCACTGCATTTAATTGGCGTAGACGTCCTACTTCCATCCACCAAAGTATACGAAGGTGGAAAGCATTAGGTGACTTTTCTTTTTTCCGAATAAAAGATAGAAGAGTGGCTACGCGCTAATATATTATTTAAGCCTCCTCTTTTCTATAGTCCTCCTTTTTAGCATTTCTCCTTTGCCCCACCTCGAGTCATGGGATGAAAGTCATTCCATCAGAAGTGGGAAATGAGACCAAGTTCAGAAATACAAATTGCGATTTCCGGCCGACTTCTCCTTCCTTCCTGAGGGACGATTGGGTGGCATAAAGGGGTCCAAATTATTCGAAATTTCAGTCTTGTCGAACCCGAACAATTGGAGGTCATGGAGTCAGTGTCATGAAAAGCGTTGCTACTGTTTAAACTCTCGTTGTCCCTCCTCCTCTTAGAGTTGAGCGACAGTATGAAGGCCCAACTCGAAATGTGTCCATTCCAGTGGATGAATACGCCTTCTGAGGCACGAAAAGGGGGGGAATTTCCTCAGTCTGCGAGTACCTTTTGTGGTTCTAAGTGCCTCATGAAGAAACATTCTCCGAACTCTGGAAGTGCACAAGATCAATTCAAAAGGGAATTCAATGCCAATGCTTTCACCCACGCCGAGGTGCTTTACTCTTCATTTGAACAATGGACGTTGAAATGAATAACTGCGCATGGTTCGTTGTTGGCATCTCTTTGGCACATTAGGCTAGCAGAAGCTTAATTATCTACAAAGATTATGTTCTGTAATTGAAGAATCGACTCTGTATACCCTGGAGTGGAGTGACAAGGGCACAAAATTTCAGTGAGTCAATTTTTCTTTTGGCGACAAATTATGTCCGCTGCCTAAATGGATGTAGCGTTAACAGAGTGACCTAAACAAATTGTGTCAACACTTTTTCAAATTCGACTGAATGGATACTTTCTTAGCCTAAATAGTCAGATTTACTTGCACAAGGAGAGATATTTTTTGCTGCACCATCTGGGGGATCGTACAGCGAATCTTTGAGTGTCAACTTGTGACCTGAAGAGCTACAGCAGTATGTGGTTGTACTGATCGAGATGTGGAAACTTGTGACTGGCCTGGTGGCTTGAACAAACTCTTAAGCAAACATGCTTTGGGAACAAATATTTTGGTGAAAAAAGTTGAAGTTCGCAAAGAGGCAATAGATTTCTCCATTGGAGCCAAAAGGAAGCAGGCGCGGCCAGCTAAGGCAAAGAAACCATTGTTGCATTAGCGGTCAGGTATGAAGGGAAATAATAAGTTTTTTTGTTTTGTCAGCTCATGCAATTTTTTGCTTTCACCACAAATAGGCTAGAATGCATTGGAGTTGGCTAAAAAGGTGTCATTTACGTAGCTGGTGACTCTGCTTTGGCAATCGAGCGCCCCAGTAAGCTGAATGTATCCAGAATAGGCACTGAGCTAGTCAATCTATAAAGCAGTTAATTAGGGTAATTATCATCCATTCAGGCAGTCACTTAGATTGGGGCCGTTCATTTTGTCCGGCCCTACCTTGTGCATGTAGGTTAAAATAAGTTGAGACAAAACATGTGCTCTAAGAGAAAAACACGAGACAAACTACAGTGAAACCAAGAAGTATGAGATGAAAAGACGGTGACCAAAGGAATCACGGACGGTTCACCCGTGGATAAGTTGACTCACACACAGATAGACCCCTATATAAGGTTGACCCTTCAAACTAGCTGGACCTCGGACAGATTGACTCTGAGTAAGTAATTTTTATATTCATTTATATTTTGTTAGTTCTACGTGTAATTCTGTATGTCGTAAATGATAGAGGGTGATCTTAAAATGGTTGACGTACCACGAAGACATTGAAGTCATGGGCCTGACCTAAACTTCATCCGGGGGGGGTGAACTTGTCTGGGGATGAAACGCATGTAAGGAGACAATCTGTGTAGGAGCAAACCTGTCTGGGGGTGAAACGTCCGGACGTACGTACACGCTCCAAAAAGTGCCTCCTGGGCCAGGTGCTTACAGCTCCCACAGCTTGCGATTGCCCCAGCTTTGGTGTCCTGACTGTTGGTGGATTCCAGAGGCCCTAACATGTCAAGGCTACCTACAATCACGTCAGAGGACATAAGAAAACTTGTAACTCACCATCACACTACTAAGCGAGGGGGCATCAAGGAGAACATTGCAAGGCGCAGAGAAAGAGGGCAAGTTTTCAGCATCACACAATGGACTAGAAAAATAGCTGCAGTGACGAACGGTATGCAAATGTCCGTCTTCCATGCTGTAAGTGGATTCTTCAGTCTTGGAATAAGTTCAGGGATCAATACCTCCAGAAAAGGCTCTGGGCTGAAAGGGGCCTGAGATCTGTGGACTGTATCTTGGAGCTCACACCATTCTGACAGGATCGTGAGTGCCATAGTCATTTGTAAACATACCTACTACCAGAGCAGAGTCTGTAGTCAACCCTCAATTGCACATACCTCTGAGATCCCATCCCTTTTCAATATGTAAAGTGCATCGATCATCTACAGATTTGGGTCCAACAGAGAGAGAATTCCACTCTTGCAAAGCTTTGATTCCCCTCATAGTGTGGAGATGCATGGAGAGAAGTGTCCCAATGAATGAACATTAACGTCAACAATCCTGGCTACTTCACAGAGAGAGGACTTCCCAGGACCAAAAAGCAAGATGCACTTGAACTGCAGGAAAAGCCCCTTCCCAGTAGCACTGAGCACGCTGGTGATGGAGATGGAAGGGATGAGAATGAGGCTTTTGGTCACCCCCTCCTTCTAAGAGGACTGTGACAGAACTATTGATGACATTGAAAAGAGGAAGGGGGGGGGCAGCAATGTCACGAAAAAGAAGTTTGTCAAAGGGTTTTGCTGTGTAGGAGAGCACAAGAAAGCTGACACAAAACCTTGACCCACCGTTTAAGGCCTTGAGAACGATTCAACTTACCTCTGTCAAGTCAAAAAGAGCTTTTGGTGTCTGTGGGCTCTTCATACCAAAGCTGAGAGCCCCCCTGCAGGATGGCACGCCAGATTTCTTTCACCAAAGATGCAGTGCACCCCAGTCCACAAATGATCAGTCACTTTGGAAAATTTCCATTTTTCCCTTCAGAAATATGTTCAGGGAAAACTGCATACTTTTACTAACACTATTAACTGACTACTATCATTGAAGATGTACTGTTGTTTCAATTTCATCTGCCTCAACGGAGCAAAACAAGTACCAAAAATCACCTGTGCACCATTGGGTTAGGATCAAAATCTAATTCCGAAAATATCCTACTGAATGGTTTGGTGTTTCATATCTATCATTTACGTATCACATGCTCCCATACTATATCATGCGTCACTGCTGGATGCTTTACACAGCACCACCAAAGTCGGAGGAAATTGAACTATGAGCTTGCTGCTGCCTGGCAGCTAAAATAGTACATTTAGACAGCTTATTATGAGGCCCCGGCAAACTTTTGGTGCCGGTCGGCTGCCATGAGTTTGCCATATAACTGATCCTCAGAAACCATTTCATTTTTTGAGTAAGTCAAGTAATTTTCATTTTTCACCAAATCAAAGCATATCCAAAAATATGCGAAAGGGGCAGTCTGCCAGCAAAAAACCCTCAAAAAATGCAACAAGAGACTGAGCTTTCTTAGGCCATTGGCCACAAAGTTTTGGAGCAGCACAAAGGTGAAAAAACTAATAAAAATGCGGTCGTGCTGTCATCCTCATGTAGAGCAAGAGACTACATACTATACTACCGTATAGAGGAAGAGGAGCCGGAACTGGAAGTGTCAGTTGTCTTGATTTGAAACTGGTTATATACATTTAGAGCACGGCCACATCTCAAAAGTGTCCTACAGAACAAAATTTTCACCCCCTGCGCAGTGGTTTGTTCCCGCTGTAGACAGGGGTTCAGAATTTTGCTACTGTAATACATTTTTGAGATGCTTCCCCTTGGTCTACATGTGCATGACAATGAAGGGAGCGACTTGATTATCATTTGATAAAAGTACTGTACTCAGACACAGCACAGCCCCAGCCGCAGGTACTGCTTTCCCTGTCCACTGCACAGAGATTTTTATTACACAAAAATGTCATATTTTTAAAAATGAGGACGTTCTCTGGGGTCCTCCTTTAACTATCACTAATATTAAAAAAGTTTTATAAAATAGCAAAATATATAATAAATATTATATTTATTGGGGTCTCAGGCCTGTGCAAATTTTTTTACACCAAAGTTGTAGTCCTTTAAGGGCTGAACACAGGTATGTGTGTGGCTTAGTGAAATGACTATTATTAAGTGAGTTATTAACACTTGAATATTGAAGGTTACTGGCTGACTCAAAACCATCAATGATGCACATGCAGCCATGGCAAGAATACAAAACCCTCCTAATATCCAAGCTCTGTCCCAATCTGGGACCATACTTGGCCCAAACACATTCTGTTACGGGAATATTATGAGCAAAGGTTATAAACTCACTTAAAGTCAGTACCTGGGCACCTAGAGTGATGGAAACACGACAAAGTTGTGTCATTCCTACTGGTGAGTGCCACTCTCGGTGCATACTTGACTCACTACTATTTGTTAGGTTATAAATCCTTGTTGCGGATTGTCCATATTTACCAAAAATTGGGAAATTTCTGCTCTTGCTGCGCGAGGAGCCGGATTCAGTGCAGAACATCTAATCTTATAAATACCTTTGAAATAGCGCGTGGATGTGCTTGTTATGGAACCGACCCTGTGATCTCGCTTGTGTAAGGCGATTCGAGCGCAAGAAGAACAACTCTTGAATGCCTCACACGGAATATTGGCAAAGTCACCGAAACAACTAGGACATATGCCGATATTAAAGGGTGTAGCAGCAAAAATGTCGCTGAGTCTTTCAATATCTGGCCACACCTTGGTGATGGAGTCTCTTATAAACTCGGCCCGAGAGTCAAAGCGTTGAAGGAAGAAAATGACTTGAACAATTGACTCTCGGGCCGAGTTTAGGAGTCTCCATCACCGAGGTGTGGCCAGAGATTGAGAAACTCAGTGACATTTTTGCTGTTACACCCTTTAAGTGATCACCGTACTGCACCGGGGACTGCAACTCTTATTAAAAGCAAGCTCTTTTAATGCCCATTGAACTTTTCCCTGCTCGCAGGGACGACTGCACGTCAAGTAATCTCCTGTTCTGGGGAGCTCGTTTTTTCTGGTAAGCGTGGCTTTTGTTTGAATATCTGCTATCCTGGTGCGGCCCTTATTGGAGGGCGTCCCTCTTCAAAGAGTGGGCCTGAATGCGCGCTATGTTTGTCGAAGGTGAGTGTAAGAAAGGCTTTCGCACTGCTTGCAACTGCTTTGCGCAACCATCGTGGCGTCGAGGGCGCTCTCATGGCGCTTTTTTAATGCCCACTACAGCTATTGTGACAGAAAAGAAATTCTGCCCAGACGTGCGTGATAGACCTTATGAGTTATGACTGACTCGCCTAGTGACGGATCCATAGAGCTCGCTTCTTCTGCGTATGGGGAATTCCCACTTGTCTAAGGAGAAGTTTGACTTGCCAAGAGGGAGCAACAGCATTCATCCCAAAGACCAGGATACCAGAGGGGGGCGAAATAGGTGCAAAGTTAATGAAACAATTACGAGGTCACTACACAAAGTTTGTCTGGAGTTGGTAGATGACAATTTTAAAAGCATCCTTTCCTCTGCTTGGGTTCTTCTTGAGGTAGACGCATCACTGGGCCTGCGCAAGTCTCTACAGCATACTAATCTATGACATTTATGGGGACAACAAAGAGTGAATTCCCCCGAGACAACACAATATGCAAATCAGCGTTGAATTTGCCGATTCCCCAGAGAGACTGAAGTGCTGCGCCTTGGCAGGCAAACACAATGTGACGCGTTCTTGCTACTCATTGTAATAAGAACAGCTTGAAGATCTTTTTCATCGTTATAACAAGTACAGTAGCGGCAAAGGTAGAGATGTTCTTCCCTTTTATCTTCATGCAACCTTGGGTGATGTGGTCGGTCTCGGCCTGTCGGTCTCGGTCCGGACCGACCGTCAAGCGCTTCAGCAAGTGCACCTGGACCAACGATGCTTGCATCCACACGGTCTGTGCCGACTTTTGGTCGGTCTACTCCGGTCCTGGCGAAGCAGCTTTCGATCCGGCCCGGGTTCGGTCCCGGCAGAAACCATGAACATCACTAAAAGTCTAGTAACGACCTAGACGATGAGGGCTAACGTGTACGGAGTGCCTGTAAGCTGCAAAGTTTGATAATTTGGGGTATGGAGCAGTTTGCCAAGTTGAAAGAGATGTGCTTTCGCAAAGCATACTTCACAGCATATGCACCTGGACTGGTATCATAGGATGGCTTTACTTTAGACAAGAGACACCACGCACTATGCAGAAGACAACTTTGGATAGTGGTACTGATTCTTCTTTAATTCTTATCCTTAACCACATTCTTCTTCCTCGGAGGAGAGCTTAGATCTGAAATATGTCCTTGAGTTCGTTGCTCACATCTCTTCATGTAGACGCGGTCCTGATCCTAGCGAGATCTTTTTCCTACATTTTGCTTTGTTGGCAAGAGCAGCGAGAACTGTTTGGAGGAGGTCACGTATTTCCATATAGACAAGCTGCTGTTGTACAACATGTATACAGTTTTTTAACCCCTACGGCCAAATCTGGCGCTTCTCTTTTGTATTTTCCCTCAGAGAAAACCCCTATTCCTCCATCGCAACACACCTCATATTTTTCCCTGTTGGGTTCTGGGATTTTTCATGCTTATCCCCCAGTCCTTCAAATCCCGCGTAAAGCTTGGGGCAACCCAATGGCGGCAGAAAGAAATGTCTTCGCTGACGTGCTATGGACTATGCACATTCACCAGCACTTCGACGGTCCTGACGCTGGTCCTGGCAGTGAGTAAAAACCTCTTTATTGTTGCTATTAAGTGCGGGTCTCCTTTGCTATTTTAAAGTGTTGCGGTCACAAAAGGACGGTCGAGGACAATGACGTTGTACAGCACCGAGTTATACGCCCAAGTGTGTAATGCATATAAGCACAAAGGCACTCCCCTCACTTCCAATCACAGATCCTTTGTTAGCACTTGCCAAACAGTGACTCCCTGACATGGGCATGTATGGATCGTTCATTTAAAGTGCTGCGTGATGGCAAGCGGGCTTTCGCTGCTTCGAGTGCTGGTACCTACTTTTTGGACCGTCCATGACAGCTCAACTCACGTAGCAGCAACATTGTACATCCAGAGCAGTGTACACGACGAGGGGGATTCTTCTTTTTTTCCCTAAGCCGTAGCAGAGGTTGGTTGGAACTATGTATTCTACAGTAGGACTTTACTGATATTTCTTCTAGCAAGGAAGTCGTCCTTTCTCGTGAGTGGCCTGACGCCACAGTCTTATAAAGCGACTCTGTCAGGTCTGACGCGTTCTTAAATGGAATGGGGGGGGGGCGAAGAAATTCTGAGAAACAATGTATTGATTCATCCCTTCAAAGTTTGAGAAAATGTGATGCTGTAGGTGATGTTGCCGCCGACGATGGTGGTGACGCACCGTTTGAGAGGGCAATAAGTATGCGTGCGTCCTCTGCACTGTTCAGGTCCCGCAAACCTGTCCCCACAACTTCACTTGGTCAGCTTGCAGTGGCTGTTCTGCTATGGTACAATAGCACCTTACGAACAGTTGACAAAGTAGCATTTCTTGCACACGAGGTTTCTACAGCCTGAAAGTGTTG
>JAAUXU010064566.1_pt1 | contig 15472 bp, 15 predicted proteins | sample 7278151 | NCBI WGS metagenome assembly JAAUXU01 (sample SAMN14350113, study PRJNA611818) | marine sediment metagenome | isolation source: surface marine sediment (1.8m) | place: French Polynesia: Moorea | collected 2018-08 | reverse complement strand
TAGTGATGGTAGCTTTGAGTTAGTGATGGTAGCTTTGAGTTAGTGATGGTAGCTTTGAGTTAGTGATGGTAGCTTTGAGTTAGTGATGGTAGCTTTGAGTTAGTGATGGTACCTTTGAGTTAGTGATGGTACCTTTGAGTTAGTGATGGTAACTTTGAGTTTGCAAAAGTAACTTTGAGTTTGCAACAGTAACTTTGAGTCAGTAAGGGCAACATGAGCTAATACAAACCTGAGTTAGTAAGAATAACTTGAGTTAGATGGAGTAACACCGTACAAGTAAGAGAAACTTGGTGTTAGTAAAATTGTGTTTTTAGTGTCTCCTAATAAGAGCAAGAGTGCGCCACTGAGCACTGCACACTATTATGTTGAGATTCCATTATGCGTCCTTTTGGAATTGCTCGTATGCGGACGCGGGTGAAGATTTTTGGCAGTTTTTGTGACAAAAAATGCATTTTATTGACAAATATTTTCAATGCTTCTCGAAACTCCGCTGCCTGCTGCAGTTTCATCTGTCATTATTTCAATTTTGATCACCTCATGTGAGTCCCACCCTCGGGGGAATTTTTGGCTCTCAAACACTTTCAAGAGTTTTCACCTACATTTCCGAGGCCTACTCTATAAGTGAGTCTAACACCAAGATATGCAAGGTGTACCTATGATTGTCATCCATACGTCATGTGCAGGAAAGCGAGGGTTATGGTCTATGCAACTCTGTTGCCATAAACAAACTGCACTTGTGTGTGGACGCACTGAAGGATCAATCTAATGTCGCATTAGTGATAATAAGCACACACAAGATCGACTTCGTCATACACAGTCTGATACAATCGCAAAATTGTATTTGCATAGTAACATAAAGGAGGACATTCATGGCAACAGGGGGAGGAAGGGGGACGCGCGTTCAGTGACCTTCCAGAAGAGCCATGGAATATTTGTCACTTGGGCGTGCCACGTGCTTAGGTTATCCTCTCCCCCCCCCCCAAAAAAAAAAAAAAGTTGGGGAATGTCCACAGCCAAGAGCAGTCATGGCGCGTCCATCAAGAGTAATGACACCACATTATAAGGGCAGTATTGACACTGACACCAGTGCTTCATGCAGTCGGGTGCCCATCATGGCGTGCGTGTGCTGCTGCCACATAAGGCCGGCGTGGCGGCCGCGCTCATGGAGATGAGTGGACCAGTGCCAAACAAGTGTGCTGGGCTGGACATTTCCCCCCCACCACCACCCAGAGGAGTTGTACAGGGTGGCCAGAAAAGTTGCATCACGGCTGAGTTCATCTTGCTGGTAGCAGCTTTCGATGGGCGCTGCGGGAATATTCAGACCAAGACAATGTTCATTTGGATATGAGAAGTTGTCCATGGAGATGCATTAAAGCAAACAAAGTGCCTTCATTCTCCGCAATGTTTATTCAATGTTCCCAACTGATCTGCTCACAAAAGTGTGGAATTTGCCGGAAAGAAAAAAGAGCAAAAGTTATCCGGCTCTTCTTTGAATCACTCTATAGTTCAAACAAATTAATTCAAGGCTCATGTATAATTAATCACGAGATCAAGGGTGATTACCGATCATCTCTGTGTGCGTACATACGCATAGGCAGATTTAATGTTGGTCACCACCACTTATACACACACTAGTATATGAGAGAATCAAACTCATGCGTATAACTTAAATATGATGAGTTTGACCGAAGCGAAATGGACAGTGCAATGTACTGGATATTTTAGTGGGGAAATTTATGATACTCAATGTTTTATTCGCCGTCCACTGCACGAAGATCGACCCCACGACGAGACTACATTTAGCGCCAAGCCAAATGGGGACTCTGCTGTCGATTAGAGGACTTGATATCGTTTATGTCACTACTACTCGACAAAATACACGAGGGATATGCATAAAGTTACTCTACCAAATGTACGAGGCCTATCAGGCCCACTGCTGGCCTACGGTAGTATCTCTACTACTGCCAAATGCTCTCTCACTACGAAGAGACAAGTTCTGGGCCTTGATCAAAGGCCCATAAGATTGTCCTCGAGATGGAGCGCATGAGGCCCACGTCCACCTGCGTGTGTAGGCCTTTGTTTTGGTCACGAGTAGAATAGGCATGAAACGAGTCACCGCCAACAGTCTTTTACTCGCACTTTATTGCATTATAAGACCTTTGCACAGCTCGTAATAAGAACTAGAATGATCTACCTTAATTCAGTCCTTGTTGCGTCTGTGAGGAATCGAGTCTCTACCCTAGGGCCTGTGACACAAACTCCAAGTTTCTTTTGTCTTTTTGTCTCTTTGCCTCTGAACCTTTTGCTGGCGTCTCCACGATCAAAACGTGACCTTGACAACGTCCCCTCCCAAATGTGGGTCAACCAAATATGGGTCAAGAAGTCACCAACCCCATGAATGGACTCACTCAGTAATGTTTTGTTTGTGCTGTGACTTTTCTCTGTCACCTCATGTATAGGTATACGTTTCCAGCCACGCCTGCACAGCCTGTTTTTGTAAGGTGCTATTTAAAAATTGATATGATGTGCTTATGCACAGTGAGCATACTAATGATACTCTTGATGACAGTTTCTCCTTTCCAAATAGTAGCTTAATAAAGTTGTTGTGCGGTCCCCTAAGTGAGTACCGCTACCCGCCCAATTACCTGAAATGCAATTAAATGCCAAGAGTACAAAGAGTCTCATATTTTCCTGCACTTTGCACTCAGCGAGGCAGTTGGGTCGCGGCCTCGTTCACGGTCTCGGTAGCTGTTGTCTGTCTCGCCGCTGTGGTCGGCCTCGCCACTGCCGTCTTGACTGTATAATGTATCATCCCGTGAAGGCCCATGGGCCTTGATTGGAGCATAGGGAGGTGATTCAAAAACATGAAAGTAAAGATGATGACGAATTACGAACCGATCACCAGTCACTCATTTACATCATGATTTGGAATTTTGCTCGATATCTGTGGAATATCGCGATATCGATGAATTTGGGGTATCGCACAGTCCAACCACATTGCATGAGCGTATCGGGGGGGGGCTATTTTGAAAGGATGGGGCAATTATTCGAACAATTACTAGAATTACCCACCCAGAGGAAGGGGGAAGAGGGGTGATTATTAGAGATGGGTTGTTAATTGGATAATTTTCGATAACAATGCTAGCTAATGTCAGTTATTATGGCTAATAAGGAAGATCCAACGTGATGATTCGGAATTTTCAAAATTTGTTCGGATTCCCCACGTAGATATGGGGGTCACCTGATACAAGTGCAGGTGATTTTTTCGCAAAACAACAGGCTAGATGCGTCAAGCTGTTGGGTTTCACAAGTAGATTCAGGGTGAAGTTGGACTAGGGAGACACAACAGGGTTCCCTTCCAATTTATTGAATGTGGAGCCACAGCGACCTCGGCAGATGTCCTCAGAAGACTCGGCAGATCTTCTTGACGTAGGCCTGAACCAGGTGGTCCCTTGCTGAGATGACAGCTGTCAGCGCGTCCTCGGTGGTGTGACATGTGGCACGGAAATTGGCCTCCAAAGCTCTCCAGACAGGCTGTCAACCTGTGAGGCTGCAGTGAACTTGAATTTACACCAGACTTTTTTGCTGCAATGATGCCCATCGAGCTCATTTTTTGTGCAACTCATGAATAAGTTTCTTTACTTACAAGTGCGCAACTTGCATTCGGCTGGTGAGCAGCCAAATTTGGTCAAAATCTGTCCTGCCCAGGGTGAAATATCCTGTGCTGACACTGACTGCATAAAAATGCCAACATCACACTGACCAGTTTTATATCTTGGCTTCTTGGTGTTTTGTGTTCTTGGTTATTAGTGTTGCTGTTGCGAATAAGTAATAATCTTCTCACTAAAATGTCCACGTCTGGACAGTGATATGTTTTCTGGCCCAAAAAGTTGGGTAAAATTTCGACTTTGGACACTGGGCTGCAAGCAAATCTTTTGCCCATTTTGGGGGGCAGCTCAAAAACCAACTCGAAACGATGGGAATCGAAGCCACTGCTGCTGACGAGAAATTATTGGAAGCTGCTCGCGTCCAACGAGAATACAATGTTTGTAATGTAATGGAATACAATGTAACTTCTCGCAGGCTGTTTTCTGAGTCCCGCAGACCCAACCTGCTGGAGTTTTTGGGCAGCCCATCTTTTGAGGCCTTCTCGACTGAGCCGAGAAACCTCGCAACCTCCATTTTAACCGGCACACAGATAATACGAAATAGGATCCACAAGCGCAGCAAACAAATCAATACAATGGCCTCCGGTTACAGTGATACGAGAGCAAGTGACACCTGGGCTACAGTGACCAATGTACCTGGACTCTATGTTATTCACTGCAGTGAACTCGGCATACAGTGACGCCGAATAAAGTGTCGTACATGCACTAACTCCCTCACAGAGAAAGAAAGCCTGTGAGTATGATTATAATAGATAGCCCTTTGCTTCCATATCTTCTCCATGAACTTATCACATGAAGGCTGCTCGACGCCTGAGGTGACTGCACCAGGTCCAAGATCATCAACGTGTCCGACGTGAGATTGAACTCGAGGAAAAAGAGCTCGGAAAATGCGAATTTCTCGTTCTTTCCGCGAATCCTTTGCTCATTCAATTTCATGTCTCCAAAGGATCCATCACAACTGTGTCAAATGAAGTGGGCTCAAGCATAGCAAGTGGAAGGAGGTTCCAGATTGCGTTCTGGGACAAGCTGAGGGAGCAACAGCTTCTATATCCACTTGGATCCATCGGAATGATCATTGGTCATAAATATCACGCTGCTCTCAAACTTTTCACTGTTTATGCTGGAGGCTTGGGTGCCCCAAACAGAGCATTAGCAGATGTGCAGAAAGAACAGAGAAATTCGCATTTTCCGAGCTCTTTTTCCTCGAGTTCAATCTCACGTCGGACACGTTGATGATCTTGGACCTGGTGCAGTCACCTCAGGCGTCGAGCAGCCTTCGTGTGATAAGTTCATGGAGAAGATATGGAAACACTCGCTCCATTCGCAAATAAGTGTTCGATTTGATGCTTGTTTATGGCGCTAGACTTCATTACATTGTTGTTAGTTCTGCTAAAACAAAGAGTTACTCTTTTTAGCGCTGTTTGGAGGCACAAAAAGCGAAATTTACTGCTGTTATTCGTGTTATTTTTCCACTGTAGTTGGTGGCAACTTTATTTTTTTCAGGAGACGACATTTTCTTTTTCTCCATCTTCTTTCATCATCCGTTTCGAGTGCATATAGAGGCTCGACCCTTTTTTTAATGTGCAGAATATTTCAAAGTGGGGGAATTCAGTGAAAAATGCGTGAAAAAAGTACTTTTTTTCTCGATTTTTGTATTTAAGAATAGAATGTGTAAGCACTTTAGGCCCCCGATCTTGCGGAGAACAGGTGACACAAGTAGATCAAGTGAAAGAAAAAGTGTCATAAACATACTTTAGAGGCTTTCTCTTAAAAAGGACTTCAATGTTTGCGAGGGCCTACGCATAATATCACCCTCGGACAGGACCAGAGTCGATTGTGCAGTAGAAGCCGCTTAAGAGAAGACCGGATTCAAGAACAGATTTCACTGCTGTCTTTTTCATGTTGTTCACTCTTATGGACGAGGGAGACAGCAGAATCCACTTACAGTGACGCCGCATACAGCGGTGACAGTGACCGATTCTGATCCGGTACATTGAAAAGTCACTGCAGAGGACACTCCTCGCACGATGACGCCAGTCCAGCGTCAACAGCACTGGTGTCACTATAGGCGGCGCCTACTGTGTAATATGGTAGATTGACGTCTCTGATACATCTTTTTTTTACTGTGTTGAATATTCATACTCGTTCGAGCTTCACAATTGCGAATCCCGTCAGCTGCGAACTCTTTTTCGCTACGTCAACGAAGAGCTAAACAAAACTATTTTTGGGCGCGCGCATCCGCCCAAAGTCTAATGAGCGGCTCTGACTCGCCCACTTTGTGCTCATCTGAGGGTTGCAAAAAAACTGCATCTTCATGAATAGGAAGTTGGCGTGGCACAGCTGAACTTGGCAGGGTCAGGCGAGACCCGTCAAAGTCTCTCATGATCGCACATTAAGACATCTGTTGCATCAGCACTTGTCCTCATCAGTGACTAACTGACCAGTGCGGATTTCGCATCATTTGCATCAATCTGCGCACTTCTTACACTTCCCGATGTTTCGTTATTGGGCAATGCACGCACGCAAACACTTACCCACACCTGCACGCACACACACACACACACATGCAGCTCTTCCTCCTCCTCCCACGTCCGTACACGCACGCAAAGTTTTTTGGGCAGGCCCATTTGGCGTGCAGGACGGAAGGAAGAGAACGGGCAGGAAAAATGAGCTCTTATGGGGCGCTGACGTTGGGCCTGCGCGCGCTCGAGGGGTTCTGTCTCTCTGTGAGGGCACCCGTCAAGTTCAAGAGCGCGCTCAGATGTGGTATTTTGCTTTTTTTCTCTCTCTCACACACACACACATCAACACAGCTGTGCGTCAGAATCTTTTATTTTACCCTCTTTTTGCTTGATCTTCGTCATTTCTTCGGGGAAAACGAAGGTGAGTAAGTTTATTGGGAATTGTTTGCTGTCCCCAGAGTGACTGCAGGGGGTTTTTTGTAGCAAAAAACGCGAATGGATCTGCAAAATCCCCTTTTTCCTGCCATATTTGTGTGGGTGTGTCAAGGCTGCTGAAGGAGGCGGGGGGGAGGGAAACATTTTCCCCCTACCTCCGTACTATACCTGCTTTGCCAACAAACACACGTAGACTTCTGTGCGTACTTTCAATGCTATTGTTGTTATTATTATTAGATGAACACTGCCAGCTCGCGCTTGTTGGCAGTGTAGGAGATTGCGCATTTAGAGCAAATCTGCGCTGGGATAATGCGAGGAACGCCAAGTCGGCAACAAGAGCGTGCATGTAGAATCCCCAATGTGCTGGAGCTGTCAGCTAACCAGAATTGGCAAGCGATTCAACATTCAACGCACTGACTTTTTCCTAAGGGAGTCGTGCAGACCAGGTGATAAAGGGGCTTTGGGGCAGACGTTCCGGGCTGTCAACCTCAGAACTCAGGCTCGTCGTGGTCGACAGCGGCGAATTTGCTGCCAAATCATGGGGGGGAATCGAACACATCTAGAAAGCAGTCAAGTACAGTGCAGACAGATACCAGAGTTTTAGACATTTCATGGCTCAATCAGGGAGATTCCAATCCGCAAAACTAGAAGTTGACAGGCTCAAGCGTGAGGAATCTTGATTACCAGTTGTACAGTGGAACACGCTTATTGGGGACTTGGACTTTTTAAAGACAAAACACATGGTACCAAGAAATTGCTACATGCATTATTACTCTTATTAGAGACACATCATGGATAACAGACACCGAAACTGTCCACAATCTGTTACAAAAGAAGTAGATCTTTCCTTCTTTCTATTCGCAAACTCACCCTGTGCAAAGAGGATTTGAGGACTTCTCCTGGTTTCGCACCCTCAAACAAAAGTTGCAGCAAAGTCATAACATCACACAAAGTACTCTAGACCACTTCAAATTGTTGATGAATAAATATGTCTTTGGTCAATTTCCAGCTTTTTCTCTCTCTTTGACAATGTTTTTTGTTAGCATGGTTATTAGAGACAAAACTCGCAGTTCCAAAGTGTCCCCAATAAGTGTGTTCCACTGTAACCTGTTCTCACTTGCGCTGAGCTTCAACTTCGCAGCTGAGCTTTGCGCTGCATAGGAACAGAGGCAGGCTGCAATCTATGAAGTCAATGCAGTCGCCACTCAATTTTGGCAGAAGACGGGCAAAAACCCGTCCCTTTCTATACTCTACTCACAAGGGTTTCTTCACCATCACCTGAATCAGCCCCTCATTGGGGCAAAACTTCCTGCCCATTTTGTTTCATCGGCTTTGAAGCTACAAACAAATCAACGATTCTAATTGTCAAACTAACTGCGAAATGTTCTGACCGGAGCCGCGTTACAGTGGACGACGCTTATTCGGGTGCGAGCTCATAGTCTTTGTCGTCAGTCACTGCTGCGATGAGAAACTTTAGAAGTTTCATATGTCCAACATTGTGCAACGGTCTGAAGGGGGAGGCGATTTTCAACTTTTTCAAAGTTTTCGCTAACAAAATTGGCCAAATCTTGTTGTGGACTCCTCAGAACCACATGGGGGTGTGCAGTCCCTACGTGGGGAGGGGTGTTTGTGGGGAGACACTGCTAGGCTTTGTGAAGAACAGAGAGAAACTGTTATAAACACCGTCCACTGTCTTTTTGCAGCACTGTAGCGACATAAAGTACTGTATGAGCAATGTTCTTTTTTGAAACCAACTCGATTTTATCAAAAAAAGAGCGTTGATGAGCAAAAAAGGAAAAAAAAGAGATCGATGGGGATCAAAATTATCCACCTTTTTCAAGTAGATGTCTGGATGAAACACATTTTGCAAGAGGCAACGTGAGCTTAGCGTGAACAGCAAAGCAAGACTCTTTTGTGTCATCACATAAAGCAAGAACTTCATTTTTGTGCTTTTTTGGGAACTCCTTTGATCACCTTAAATTCGAGAATTACAGAAGAACCTTGGTCTTTCTCTCAAAAGGCCCATTTTGCCTTCTCCAGGAAAGAAAGTGCGTCAACACTTCTTACCAGACTAACAGTTGATGGTGCCATTGGCAAGCGCCTGTAAAAGAAGTGACTTGGGTAAAAAAAAGATGCAGTGAGGCCTTCTCAGCCCAGTCAGTTCTATGCAACTTTAGTCAAATAATTTGCTCTGAAGCTACAGCATCACTGTTGCTACCCACCATTAGTGCAAACAGCTCAGCAGTACAGTGTGTGCATGAAAGAAAAAAGACAGGGTGACGACGCTTTTTTTGAGGGCACAGACCATAAGAGGGCAGCTCTGATCATGCCTGCTCAAATGTAGTTTGTAATACATGAGCATGACTTGTCTACAAAGTTTGTAGACAAGTCATGCTAATTCAATTCTCAGCACAACGCACCCTTAGTGAAATGTCTAGAAATATCGTTGATCGAACATAAGCACACTATACATATAGGGTGATGATAATACCAGCACTAGATTCTAGTCGAGCTACACGGGGAGGCAGTCTAGCAAAATGACTTTGACTCGTCACCCTGTAGATTTGGTCAGCTGCAAAATCCGCACTTCGACAGTCGCGGCATTTAGAAACTTTAACATATATTATACAGAGTGTTCACACAAAAGTGAACGTCAACTACAGATATGATACCAATGTTTAAGCATAAATTGTGACGCACCCTGCGAGAGGGGGGGGGGAGGTCCGACTTGCATATTCGATTTTCATCATCTTCCTCTAAAATTTTATAAAGTTTAAGTTTTTGCTACTTTCGTCCTCGCTGTGACGGGGATTTTAATCTTATGACTTACCGTACCCATGTCACTTGCTGCTGCTCTTACATAGGTGCTGCTCTCCAATAGGACAGTGCAACGTGGTTGAAAAAGACAAAACTTTAATAACTTTAATAATTTTGTAATGCCTCTCTGTTCTGTCTGCTACAGCAGAAGGCGCTTATGAGAACACCGGATTTGAGAACAGATTTCTCAGGAATCGAATCAAAATGTACTTTATGTGATTATAGTGAATTTCACCGCTTATAAAAACACTCACAGCCACTTGTAAGAATGATTTTTATCGTAAATTGCATAAAAACAGGAGAAACCTGAATAATTTTGAGAAATTCAAAATCCAAACATGAGTAAGATGAGTTCGGACCAAAGAATTGAAAGTAAAAACATGAACACCCTTCACTCTCACGGAATCATGTCTCTATAAGTGAAACTTTATGAGCCTTGTCTCAAGGCTCTAAGTGCATAATTTAATTGCCATGCTTCTTAGGTTGTAAATTCTTATGAACAAGGTTAGTCCGCTTATAAGAACGTTTGGGCAGAGAACAGATGGTGTTCTGGGAAGCAGCTTCTACTGTAATAATAAAGTCCGCACTATGACTTAGGGTTGGCAGATCAAGCTCTCTGTGTATTGACATCCAGAGTTCCAGAAGCTCTCTAGGCTGCCTGGCAAGGCTGCAGCCCCTGTTTCAGTCCAAAAGTGTTTTACCAGGGTTCCGTTTTCCATGAAGCCACTCCTGGATATCAACTTTTCTGGTGAAGTTTCCAGAGTTGCCAGAAATCAGACCTTTTTTTGCTGGCTGAATTACAGCTTTCACGTCATAGTTATTCGAATAGAAAAGAGAAAAACAGTTGCTGCCATCATTGTTCTTTTCGAGATCCACTGAAGACCTGTCATCTTTCCCTGATGTGCTAGGTCTTGGTCGTCGTCCTCATCCCCACCGTCCCCACCCAAGACATGGCTCGCCTCAGCTTCACAGAGTGGAAGACCAGCGTCGACGCGCCGCTTCACGCAGTGTTTTGGGTGCATTTCCTCTTCTCCAGCTGGTCACACCTGGGCGGATGGAGCGGGAACAAGTTCATTTTCCAAGACTTCTTCTTACTCATCTCCGTCATGTGGGCTCTTCACTCGAGGAGAAGTGCAAGTCCAGGTTCGGCGGGCCTGTGATGCCAAACAGGGGCATCTGAGTGTGTCTGAGTGTGATTCTTCTTTTACTTTAGTCGTCCTGGCTCTCGGCATCAACGCATTGAGCATGATGTTAGACATCATCGCGCTGGCTGTATCCTTTCCCGCCCACCCCTCCTCCACGGAGGAGTTCAGCGCAGTCATGGCCATCTTCAACCTGATCCTCAGGTGGAACAATTATGTTGTCAGCCAGCAACGCGTAGCAGTACAACCTTACCCGGTGCTTCTCACTGCAGGCTCATTTCTACCTACCTGTTGTACAGAGAGCTTGGACTGCGTGACGATCTGGACCAGGATGTGGCCGCGCAACTTCAGCCAGCCTCGCACGAGGCCGAGGTGGCCAAGGGGAGGCCTTCCAGCTCGGCCAGCACGAATAACAACGGTAAAAGCTAATGCAATGATCCACTGTGGTCAAATTAGTTCTATACACCAAGACAAAGCTTGGTTTAAGCTTCCTATGCATGATGACCAAGCGTTTTGCTCCCCTCAACAGCTTCGTTGACCTCTCCTCCTCCTCTGACTGTCTTTACTCTAACATCTCCAGAAGAACAAGACCGCAGCAGCGACGAAAAAGCAGGATAGATCGACCAGACATGACTTAATCCTGTTGCCAAAGATATCGTACAGGGTGACCTCAGGGAAGTTGGTTCGTGTGCATCTCAGAGGTTGAGAGTGTCAACTTTATGTCAAGCAAATGGAGAGCAAAGAGTTGAAAGTTTCCCTCAGAAGTTCTGAAAATCAGTTTGGAGGTTACGGAGAAACCATCAATCCTGTTTTCACATTTTTTTTGTTGGAAATGACTTTCGCCTTCATTGAGACATTCTTGGCTCCTTTCCTGATGGTTGCCAAAAGAGATCTTTAAATCATGACCCCCCTGAATGCTGACTATCACATCCTCTGCAATCAAGTCACGCGGAACATGGGTGGAACTGCGAGATCTCCCCCCAAAAATTGTTCGTCTGCTCATCAGAAATCATCTCCGTGACTGCCAAGAATAGCATTTATGGTCAAATACATTCACGGGTGCCATTGAAGACAAGAAACTTTTACCTTTTAGCTCTCCTATCCAGGGAAAGCACTTCATGCAATGTCGACATTTTGGACTTTTCAGGTGCAAACAAAAAAGTCACTTCCACTGAATCACCCTGCATGTGTACGTCAATGAACTATGACTGTGACGCTTAAGAGTCTTCATCTCCATAGGCTACTACTTTAACTCTGGTCCTAGCAACAAACAGCCGTTCCCCTCCATCCCGTCCACCTACACACAGCACCAGTAAATTGTGTTTCACGTTTACGGAATTAACGGCAAGTTAAAACAATATTAACATTCATTTAGTGCTTCCCTACTTGTGCAGCTACATATGTGTATGTACCAGTCAACCCGGCATTGTCAAACTTAACATATGAACAAAGAAATAGACAAGATCAAGCACAGGAAGCTTTAATGTCTCGCATAGTAATCTGGGGGTGGATAGTCTGGATAGCCCCCGTCTGAACGTGGACCGAGACTCCGGTCCCCACTGCCTCCTCCTCCTGCTCCTCGGTGTTCAGGCTCCGGTGCTCCTTGCTCGAGCAGCTCACACAGGACAGCCGCACCTCTCCGGCCACCTGTTGCGGGCCAAAGTGAGTAAGAAAGAAAGAAAGAAAGAGAAAGCAGTCAGATAGATCAAAGCTCAGGCGTCACCTCCGGGTAGTTTTGCCACGTCTCCGTCCACGTAGAGGGCAAAGTGACGACGGACGTCACCGACAGGGGCGTAACGAGCTTCCTCAGACAAAATCCTAAATGCAAGAAGAGCATAGATTGGGACATGCAGTGGGACTCGCTTAACACTGCCGAGCCCGTATGAAGCGAGGAATCACAATGCTCAACTGTGCAACTTCGGCATCAACGTCTAAGTTGCAGCCTGACCTAAGTTAGCTTGACAGCGTCACCTAACTTGATATAACTCAGTCTGACCTAACGCGTCTGTCTGAGCAATTTGGTGAGGTTCTGTCGCAACTTTTGAAGGGTGATTCTGCAACTTGCTGAATCATGCAACTTCCCCCCCCCCCCGTCTCAGGGTTCACGATTAAGAGCATTTCACTGTACAGGGTGGAACACATTTTTCACCAAGTCAACATTGCGTTGAAGTAAAACAATGGGCTTTGCTTACAGTGACACTCCGGTTATGCAGGGTCTTGCATAAGTTTGGAACCGTATGATGAAAATGATGATTCTTGGTATGCATTTTTTTTACTGAATCTGATTTAAGTTAGGATCATGTTTGTTTGAAATGTTTCGATCTTGTTGTTACGAACTTGCTCAAATTTGGAGCAACCGATGACATCATCCGACGTTGCTGTGACGGTGCAATGAAAATTCATCGTTGTGCTGGGGTCTGCGCTGTTTCCCGCCATGAAAAATTGAAATTTGGTGCAGATACATTGATTATTTCGTGCGCTACACCTTGAAATATTTGCTTCCAAACTTGTCCAAGATGCTGCAGTGACCGATCTGGTAGGACATTCTCACAGTCTGACAGCTTTGACCCTATCTGAGACTGTCACCATAAGCGGAATCCACTGTACGAACCAGGACGGTGTGATGCCGATCTCACCATTTCTCTTAGTGCAGTAAATGAGAATCTTTGAGTGTAAGTGACGTCAATTATGCATCGCACACCAGATTAATTGACGCAGCCAGAAATATTTCCAACTTTTCTGTCCACCCTGTAGTACCCGGGATAAGCGACACGATCAGGTAGCAGCGAAAGTTGCAGCAACTTTTTTCTTCTTCTCATCACTGCAACTTTTACCAGGTAAAAAAGCAGACTTAGGTTGCTGCAACTGCCGCACTTAGAGCGCAATTATAGCTGTGAGGACCTCCGAGTCTCCCAGACGAACAAGTTGGCGGATGCTGGATATTGCTCAACTCGACCTCCGTCCAGCCAGACGAGGCCGCGGCCGCCTCCACGGGGCCTCTCCAGGCCCAGCCAGACCCGGCGGGAGGAGCGCTCCAGGTGCTGGAAGAGGAGAAATCATTAGTACGAGACCAGGTCGGACGCGGGTCAGACGGCGGGCCAGACGCTGACCTCGAACACGGAGAAGTTGCCGGTCGACAGGAAGTCCAGCACCGCGGACAAGGTGTCCAGCGTGTCCAACACGGGGAGCCTGCAAGTCCGGAGAAGCATCAATGACGTCAGCAGTGGAGTCCGAACTGTTAGGTTTTCAGATAATCAATAGTTTTTTTTTTCACCTGAAGTTTCATTTACTAGTCTTTCACCTAACGCTTTGGAGAGGAAACTACGGGGAAAAGACCAAGATTTCACGCGTTTTTTTAACCTTTTTTCACAATTTTTAACCTAGACTGGCCACTTTCACTATAAGGCATGACACAACCCCCTCTAAGGTTCGACCTAAGACTAATTTCTGATGTTTCAGGCTCTAGATACAGCCCTCGTTGACGTCGGAGGATCATTCTGAGAGAGAAAAGAGTTATTGTATCACGATAACAAATGACTCTACTCACTCATACTCCCTCCGTCCGAAAATATAAGTCCACTTTTGCTTAGGGGCTTCCAGGAGTCACAGGATGTATGATACAATGGAGACTCAGGCTTTCTAGTAGACGCTAGAAGCAACTGAGCTCAGGTTGCTCTTGTCGACAAACAGACACTTGTTTCTCCTCAGATTGAAGTGCAACGTGGTGAGGTGGGCGCCCACCTCGACCTTCTGGCAGATGATGGCCAAGTCAGGTGCCTCAACCACGAGATGGCCAAGGATGCGTTGCTATTCAGTTACTTGCTTCATTCTTCATCCCATCACAAGTGTTTTGCTTTAATGCCTTACATTGTTAATACATACATTGCCTTCAGTGAAATTTGGACATACACTTTTTGGACGGAGGCAGCATTAGCAGTAATTGATCTAGTACCAAAACATCGTACTTTCGACCCCACAAAGACGGTTTTCACCCAAATTAAACGAGATCATTCTAAAGAGCTACAATGCTACAATGTTTATACCTCGAGTGTGTACTTACAAAGAGGCAGAAAGTGATGCTGCCGCTCGAGTAGAAAGCAGAAGTAAAATATGGCTTTTTTTTCATAAAACATAAAATTTTCTTTTGCGCATCCGTATTTAACGAATGCGTAAGTTTTTCCCGAGAAACCAGAATGCTTATTAATTATTGTCGGTGCCTGAGAAGGACCCCCAAGAGCGTAAAAAAGTGAAATGCTTGAAAAAAGGGACTTTTTTCGTGCCAAATCCTTATGCAGAGTCTTTCCTTGACATTTTTTTCTTTCTTTTCTCCCACATTTTTGGGGGTCAAAAAGAGGAGGTGTAAAAGAAACACTTATTTTTCATGGATTCGCAACGAAAAAAGTCGATTTGTGCAAGAAAAATGAACGTGGCGAAATGTGAAAATTCCTCAACTCCACAGAGAAAAAAAGTATTTGGGCGTGTGAGACCCAAAAAAATGTTCCTGTACCTGGCTCCGAACTCGTGACAGAGATCAGCAGCGTCTCCGAAGTCCACGTAGCGGTCGAAGAAGCTTCTGTAGCTGCGACCTGTGAAAGTTCAGACCTCTACTCATATAAGAATACATATTTTGTACGTGTGCCAGTAGAAAACCTTCTCCCATCACGGACTCAAGAAGTGAGCCCAAAATAAAACATAAAGCCCTTGTATTGGCCTGCGACAGCAGTTTTACTGCAGCACTTCAAAGCTTCCTCAGGGTCTCTGAAGTCCTCCAACAGCTTGACCCAGTTAGTGAAGAACGTGGAGAACGTTGATCCCAAACTTGCGGAAATTGACTTTTCACATTAGTGCAATCTGAGTTGCCACAGAGAAAGTTGCAGCAAAGCAGAACAAGTCTAAAAAGTGCCTTCTTGAGGTGAGGAAGAGGCCCGCAAATTCGCAGTAGGCAGGT
>JAAUXU010146800.1_pt1 | contig 15474 bp, 19 predicted proteins | sample 7278151 | NCBI WGS metagenome assembly JAAUXU01 (sample SAMN14350113, study PRJNA611818) | marine sediment metagenome | isolation source: surface marine sediment (1.8m) | place: French Polynesia: Moorea | collected 2018-08 | reverse complement strand
CAGTACGATGCCCGTAGTTCAATGGCTTCCATTGTGACATCCACATATTTATAATAACGTATTGTTCAAGTGAATCCGCTGCACTTGCCAAGAATGTCCCCTGGTGTGGTGTAGCAGTTCGGATTCTCCTGTACAAACCCGCTCTCTTGAATTCAACTTCTTAAATTCACTCGCAGCATCTCTGGCGCATACAATTGGTTAATAAATTTCTAGATACGCTGTTATTTTTGCATTTTGCTTCCGGGCTAGCACTGCCACCGTTGAAGGAGGGCTGTGTTCATGGCTATCGTAAGTACGTTCGACACCCTCATTTCTTACCTCACGCCACTCCTCTTCGTCCACGCCCTCCATGTCGTCCTGCTCCAACTTGTTGCTGACCGCCATGATCCCGCTGACGGCTTGCTCAAGGTCGTGCTCCCTCTGCTTGGCAACTTCTCTTCCATAGCTGTTGTCGCACAGGTGGGGAGCTTCAGCAACCTTTTGAGAAGGCATGACAGAAGCTGACGTGGTCTTTTTGCCCGCAGTTGATAAAGAGGAAAGATTTTCCATATCGTTCGGCTTCAAGTTGATTCTTCGGGGCTCTCTGTAGGAGTGAAGCACAATGAGTCACTGCGGAAGCATAACATAGGCTTTATTTAAGTAACTTACTTGTCCACACCAGCAAACCACTCCTTGGCCAAGAGTGTCGGCTGCCACAGCAACTTCGTGGGCGGGAAGAGATCATCCTGCAAAAAAGATGACGTTTCCTGATTGTACATTGTGGTGCTTTTCCATGTGCTGCCTAGGATACCAATGCCATAAAAATAAAAAAAACCACGATATCCACGTCAATGATCCACAAACTCTCAAACTGTTCACTAGTTAGTTCCTAAATCACCTCCTTTTTCGACTCATACGGTACATACTAGTACTGCGAAAGTTACCTGAAAGTAGGTTATTTTAACCCTAGGCACCGAGAAAGCCACGGGCTCCACGACGCCAACACTTGTGACCCTGAAGCCGCGAGCGAACTCAACAGCTCTTACGTTACAAGCGTTTTTGCGAACGAATGCGAGTCCCTGATGGAGATCGGATCCGCGGTACGGAGACAGAGCAAATAGGTGAGGAGAGTCAGAGGACACCTCGAACGTAGTTACGGTGCTTTCGCCCTGAAAAAAATGGCATCAGTTTGGCGGTGGAAAAGTTTTGCAGCCAAAAATGCAGTTTTATAAGACCACGTCTTGAAAAATATTATAGGGATCTCTCGCTTCCGCCTTACCTTTCCGGTCAAGAACAGGGTGCTGGAGTCCTCGTCGTAATACGGCCGGAGGATGGCAGGGCTAACATCCAGCGTGATAAGATGAAGCACAGAGAGGTCTTTCGACGACAAAACGGATACCTACAATACAACACATTGCGGAATGAAGCCGTGTAACTCTACGGACAACTTAGTCGAGGAGATCATGAGAAGTCATACCTGCCGCTCGCTCTGCCGGCTGAACCCGGTGATGACGAGGGCCTCTCCGTTCAGCGCCCAGATGACTCTCGCCCCCTTCTTTGGTGCAACGACGCCCACGTCCGACTCGACCACAAGGGAGCCCTCGCGGGGGTTAAAAACGCGCGCACGAGTGTCTCTACATACGGTGGCCAGAAGGCGGCCACAGGGACTCCACTGCATCGAGTAGATTTGATCAGGATGAGGCTGCAAACGAAAGGAAAACTTTGAGTCGTTTTTTGTCCTCAAATATGAGACCAGTGTTATTTTACCTGTAACTCTATCATGGCGCCGCTGGCAGTATCCGCCAGATCCCACACCTTAACCACGCGATCTCCTGCAGCAGCTGTTGCCACAACGCCCGCTGCCAGCGGGTGGAATTTCACCATCTGCACCTTATCACCGGGATGCGCGTCCCAAAGGAAGCCGCCGTCGCCTTTAGGATCGTTGATGGGTACGTCGAGTCCAGCTTGAGGCAACTTCCAGACTCGGACGCCACCGTCGTCACAGGCAGCGATCAAACGGGCATCATCAAAGGGGTCAAATGCAAAATCTAGAACGGTGGCGCCATTGATGAGAGCAGGCGTGACACCATCAGGCAGTCGACCGGGGCGTGCAGTCTCCAATATGGCCAAGCGACCACCCGGTCCGCCAAGGGGAACAGCAACACGAGCAGGGTTGGCTGCAAAATAAAAACATTGGTGGTCATTGGGGAAATGATAATTCATAAAACAACGTGTGCTTACCATGAATAAAATCGCTTTCGGCTGGCATCGTCTTGCACAAGTTTTTGAGGTTTTCGAACCTTCCTCCCAGGATGACCTCACCCTTCATGTGCTTGAATTTGCACACACGACCAAAAGCCTTGATTGCAGGCTTTGGCTTTATTTCCTCGACCACTTTCTCGTTGGCAGTTGACGGTTTGTCATTAGCCAAGAAAACGTTGTTTCCGAGAGTCGAGACCTCTTGAACAGAGAAAGGAGCCATCTTGTTCTCTTTGTTAGCGTCTCTCTCCGCTGAGTCCCCGTCAACTGGACTCCGGGAACGAGTAGTGATTGTAGCAGTTTTTCCTTGAAAGAAAAAACTTTGTAATCAAGAGCATGATGATATCTGTTGTACATGTGTTTCGGGGTAGGTCAAAAATTGAGCTTCCACGTTGACATCGACAACTTGTTACGAGATGTTACTCAGGGACTGCGTAGTCAAATAGCCATGAAAAGGGGTGCTTTAGCTTTGCCCAACAGCATTTCAAGGTATGTAGTCATAATATATGAGGATCTTAGGTCAACAATCTTACATATGAAATGGGCATACTGAGTCAAATTCCAAATGACGTATAAAAGCATTGCAGTCCAATGAAATTGGAAAAAATAAGGGTCAAATCCGTGTCTTGAAGATATCAAAATTTGCTTATGAGGAAAAACTTGAAACCTTTTTTGGAGGGTCAAAACTTTCTTTTTTGAAAAGTATCAAATTAATGTTACATCTTCACTTTTTGACCATAGGTAAAAAAAAACCAGGCAAATTTCGAAATTAACCCCTTTTCGACCAAACCTAATCTATATACAGCAAGACACGAAACAGTGACTTACTCTTCCCGTTAGTTCTATCGCTCTCCAGGTTCTTCTTCATATTTTCCTCCAGAAGCTGAAAAGAAGATAATTGTTATGATACTGGACAATACAGGAGATCAATATTGGTATGTCTCGAAAATCTTGCCTTCTTTCTATCTCTGATGCTCGGCTGCCTCCTAAGGCAAGCAAGTCCTTCATCTACGGCTTCACCATTAGGTTCAGGAAGCGGAACATAACCAGCAGTAGCCGCAGCCGCTCGTCGAGCAACTGGCGAGGGTCGAGGACTGTCCAAAATAGGCTACACGCAAGCAACAGGTTGACTGGCGACACTCACATGAACAAGTTACGCAGGGATTACCTTCTCATTACTTGGCTTGGGAGCAATGTTAGCACGAGGTGCCACCCTGGGTTTAGGCAGTGGCTTCACAAAGGGACTCTTGGACAAGCTTGGATTCTGCTAAGACAGACAAAGCTCCCGGTGACAACGGGTACGATATACACACACAGACGTACTAAGGTACTACGATACCGCATGCACAGAAGACTAAAATCGACTCGAATCCGAGCTTCGTACCTGGTCATCAGCAACGCTCCCAACGTCTCCAGGTTTGTCGGAGTCTTTCTGAGGTTCCACCAACCTCTGTCTCTCTCTGAGGGACTCTGCTCTAAAGAAAAGCAGTCGTTCACCTTCGGGTCGGCCTCGTGGGTTTAGGTTGATTTTGGGCGGAAGGATGTCTTCGCCATGATCGAACCAATTGGACGGGCCCATAGCCGAGTGAACCCCGGGTGTATCCGGGTAGATGTCGGCATGATACTCACGGTAAGACTGTAAGCAGTTATTCCGCATCAATGTCGAGCGCTACCCATGCCACCAAGGATATGGACTGTTTCTTACCTTTCTTGGCACCTGCCAGGTGATTGGAATGACGGATGAGTCCGCCAATTGCAACACTCGATTGACCTCTCCGTTCATGACGTCCATGGCTCTCTTTGGAACAAGGCAAGCACCCTTCGTCTGCTTGCCAGCGTACTTAAGACCTTCCACGATAAAGGGATCCTTATCCGTGATCTAGAAAGCAATTCAGGCTATACTTTACACGGGAGTTGATACCCTAAAGTGATCTGAATCACCTCCACAAACTGGATGTTCCTGTCACCCTTTCCGCACAGGAAGCACATGTTAGTATCCGGGTCGAATAGTGGAATAAGTATTCTGAAACAGTCCAACTTGAGTGTGCGATCTTGAACGACAGGTAAGTGAGCTTACCCCGAAGACATATCCAGCGTCAGATTCTTCTGTGGCTCCTTCAGATTTCTCAGGTCCCTTATCATGATCTCCCTCAAGCGATCCTGCGGATACGAGAAATCGATGTCCTGTCACATAATCCTGCTCCTGTAGTCGGCCGTCGCCTGGACGGAATTCACGGGTGCATGTGTGATCAGGTACAGACAGGCCGGCATCCCCACCCATCCCGGAATCGTCTGTCCGAGTCATCTTGTGGTTAACTCTCACTCTCTGGGCATCACCCCGCATAACCGCAGGCCAGGGACGCATCCCACGTACGAACGGAGGCACAAGAGATAGTCGAGGAAAAACCCGACGACTGCACCTTCACCGACCATCATAGGTCAGCCTTTCTTCAAGGGCACAAACGAGTGTTTGCCAACCGACGTCGCCCCAAAAAGGTCTCTTTCGTTTAATAAACTCTTTTCCAGACCTAACCTAACCTGTTCTAACCTAACTTACTCCGTCCTTAACTTTGTATGGCCCTCTGCCTAGGGTTTCCTTAAGGCCTCCCTTTCAACCGGTCGTACGTATCCGTAGATAAGGTCTGGACTTGGGGAAGGCCTCGACAAGGGCCATGGGAAAGACAAAGAACCAGATCGACCTCACAGTTTTTCTTACCGCTGAGAAGCCGGTGGTGAGGATTCGGTCCGAGTTCCCCATCCAGACGACCTTGGAGTTCTTATTTCCGCGGTGAGACTCACAAGCGGCGGCAACTTTGGCCTGTCTGGGGTCCAAAATCCGGAGAGTACGATCCTTGCACTGGGTGGTCAGCAGCTGGCCAGATTGTTTCCAAGAAGTGCTCTGCACTTCGTCCTCGTGATCCTGGATGTAAAATGTCGCCTGACCATCTACTAGATTTTTAAGGACAATGTATAGCTCACCGAGCAAGTGAAGAGCTCCTTGCCTTCGATGACGTCCCACACGGTGAGCGTCTCGCCAGCCGCGGTGGCTAGAACGCAGTCGGCCGCGGGGTGAAAGTTGATGGTCTCGATGCGGCGAGGTTGGCGTGGCATCGTCATCTCGGGGCTTATCTGGGTGTCAGCCGGATCAAGACCTTTCTCAGGGATGCGCCATAACTTGATCTGAATAAAGCCAATATGAGGCATAGAAACGTGAAAAATAGTAGAAGGTCCCACCATTTGGTCCTGCGATCCGGTGGCTAGCAGGCCGTCGTCGAACGGCGAGAACTGAAAGTCCGTGACCAGATCGGTATGCGCGTGCAGCAGCGGCACCGCGGCCCTCGACTGCTGGCCCCGTGCATCGAGAGGCAGCACGGCGAGACTTGAACCGGTAGAGTCCCAATTGAAGGCCATAAAGGCCGCCGACGCTGACATCAGGTTGCCGTGACAGAGATAGCATCCCACCGAGAGGCCCCGCACCTGGTGCTCGAACTTGGCCGCCAGAGGTGCGGCGTTCTTGTACTTGGACGCCTTAAAGCGCCACGCCATGTTGTTAGTATGGATGTGAGTGAACCTGCAGATGAGAAACGACGACTCTTCGTTAGTGGTGTTATGAAGGAATCAAGAACCCTAAGTCTCACTGAATGGCACGAAGATTCTCTTTGGCAATTAGCAATCAGACAGCTGTATGGTATAAGCACAAGTCACGACAGCACTAGTAAAACTGGCAGGCCGAGTCCCTCCGCCTGCTGGTGGGGGTCGCCGCCAACGTCGTCAGCGTCTTTTGGTGGAATTTAGCTGCCGTTAATCTGTTTATTTGACTCCAGAGTTTCGAGAGTTCCTTCTCCACTTGCTGACGTCTCAGTATCCAGGCAATGATTCAGGACCGAAGAATATTTCTTCTCCTCTTCCTCCTTCTTCCCGGTCGTTATCAAACTTGCGTTTTTTTGCACATTTCCGTCAGGAAGGAGTCACTGTAGCAGAACCCGCGGTCGGCCGGCGTGTCCGGGCGGCGTCAGGTGGTCCCGGCCGCCGCCTTCTCAGTTCCCCTCACACCCATTGGGGACACAACAGCGGTCTCCTTGCTTATGCTTCCCAGCTCTTGTTGCAGAGTCCTTACTCCATTTTCTGGGAAGATTATGAAGAAAATGTTGATCACTGAGCTACGACGAGGGGAGGGAGAGAAGCTGGGACGAAGAAAGGAACCACTGCAGGGTGAGGTTTGCTCTGAACCGGCATCTGCATCTGCTGCTGGAGCCGCTGCTGCTGTTGCTGCTTTCAAAGTCCTGCGGGCAGGGGGGCAACAGCAGAGTCGGAGACCGACAACAGAGGCACCCTGTAGAGTAGCAGGACAGTAGTAACGAACGCGTGCCAGTGGTGGAGGAGCAGGACGTAGGTATGAAGGGGCTGTGATAGCGAACGCAAGAAACTCGCCGGGCCTCTAGGGACGGACAGATAAAAAGATAAGGAGTGACCAATGAAGCAAAAGCAACATGCTGTACAGCAGGAATGCTCATAACGTGTATCGTAGATAATACTAGCAAGATAACCCGCCTGCAGGGCGGAGGAGGGGGAGGTGGGGTTGAAACCCTTACTAGGACTTCTGTAGACAGTGACCCTTAGCACGAGCGCGGAATAAAAAGCAACTTTTACTACTTCTGGGCTCTCCACGGGCAGCATATAAACTTCGATCTAAATCGTTCCAGCCGGAGAAGATGTCATAAAGGAAATAACTTGCTAAAAATAAACCCGGCCCTTGGCTTCCTGCCCATTGTTCAGGGTAGGGAGAGGCCTCTCGCCCTCCCTCCAATCGTCCCCTGGGCACCTTCTCACCCGTGCAGACTTTGGCCTCGGAGGAGACGAACACCAGACAGATCGACGCCGGGATGAACATTGTCCTATCTCTGTTTACCAACAGGTAACCTCTCTATCTCGCCGCGTATGTGGTGTGTGTACGTATACGATAAAGCACTGTAATGCATGCGTACGCATGTGAAGCGTAGTGACTTCGTACGGAGGAGTTCGTCAGAGGCCGGAACCCAAGTGCACGCTTGAAATCAGACCTGCTGAGAGTGCAATGTTCTACATTCATGTTCCTGTATGCATTGGTATGTGTACAAAGCATGTTGCGGGACCTGAGGTACCTAATCCACAGGACTGCTGAGTCCGCAAATCTGTCCGCTTGCTAAAGAGATCGTCACTAAGCACTTCGGAATGACTCGACACTACTCGGCCAAGGAGCAGCGAGGCCCTGTGGGTGTTTGCCAGACTTTTGTTTGAATTCCTTTCAGGTGAAGATGATTTCTTTAACCACTTAAACTTCTGTTTGCATGCTTGGAGAAATCTCAGCCTCAAGTCGCAAGCGATTTGTATAAGCAAAAAAGTTTTCTCACTCCGGTGAGGAATGCCAAAACAAAGGTGCCATGTATGTGTAGCTTGGCACATGGAAGACGCTATTCGTGGACACGTCCAGTCGGTGCACATCAGTGCCGTACGTCTACGTACAAATGATGCAGCAGAGTGGCAGCGTGTACATCTTGTTCTCTGGCTGATCGTGCTCCTCTCTGTTCAAATAAAGAGGGGAAGGGTAGGACGAGAAGAAGTTTGGGCGGCGGCAATGAGAGAATCGCGACTTGTCAAACTAGTTTTCCCTGTATCTTGGGTCTACCTTGCCGCCCTCACTACACTTCGTCGTTCTTCTCGTCTGCTCGCTCTCTTTGCCGGCAGCAGGATCATGTGACGACTTCTCTACGTAAAACACAGGGTACGCGCAGTCGTGCTTTTGCTTCGGCGTCCGCGATACCTCGAGCGATTCCTTCGCAACTCAGTCATCCTTCGTGGTCTTAGTCAGACGAGTGGCCTGTGTGACCTTCACAAGTCCGTCTATTGCGCGTGCGCAAACGTCATCGCCGGAGTACACGACTTCGGCCTTGCCAACTCTGCCAGTGCCGCTGTCGGAGCAGCAGCAGCAGCGGCCTTTCCACTCCAAGTCTTTCAGTGCAATCTCCCTCGCTGTAGTGAAGTGTAGTCGCACTCAACACTGGCTTGAACTCCGGACAGCAATAGAGTCGCAGGCCACGGCAATCAAGAGTTGTAATTTCAGGTGAGAACTGCACTGAGATCATTTAGGTGGGCAACGACCGTTGGTTGACTGCTGGATGATGACCACCAGCTCGGGTGATGGAGTGCATCGACTACGCTATCAGCAAAACCTTGCTGAGGTCTAGGTTGATGACCTAGATCAGTAGGGATTAAAAATCACTACTGTGCAGTGTGATTCAACAGTCCATAGCATCTGTCGCCGTAGAGGCGGCGTTACAAGTGGGCATGTGTGATGACTAAAGGCTCGTTTTAGGCGAACAGATTTATTCACCTGATCTTGGCATCAATACTGCCTCCACCATGGAACGTCGCTCATCTTTTCGCCGCTTCTACCGCACCGAGTCCGCAGCCGACCTCGCCAGGTACTATGACGGCGGCGAGCACTTTGCTATGCAGAACAGATGGTGCTTCGAATGCGCCTGGGAGGTGAGGAGAATGCAACTTATACTAGGATGACTAACTAGTCCGTGTTTTTCACCTCCTCTAGGTCGGGAACAAGGTGGGCGGCATTTATACCGTCATCAGGTCCAAGACTGGAGTCAGTGTCAACGAGTTGGGAGACCAGTACGTGCTGCTCGGTAAGACATTTGAAAAATTATGTGCGGGCAAATTGTGTCCACTGTGCACGAGCGTACTGCTTGCAGTACCAGTGCCTGCAACTCACCAGGTTCATACAAACCAGACTCACTTTAGGCCCGTATGTGGAGTGGAAGGCTAAGCAGGAGGTGGAAGAGGAGGACTTTCCTTATCACCACCCTCTGGGACAAGCTGTGGAGCGTGCCCGCCAGAAAGGATACCGCGTTCACTGTGGAAGATGGCTGGTGGAAGGAAACCCACAAGTTAATAAAAATACCGTACAGCTGTTATAAATTCACACATGTTTTAAGTTGTTTCTACTTGCAGATTGTCCTATTTGACGTAGGCTCGGCTTCGCAAAAGATGAACGAATTCAAGCACGAGTTATTTGAGAAGGCGGGCATCGGGATTCCTCACGAGGACATCGAGAGTAACGACGTCACCATCTTGGGGTAAGATCTTGCCTGTCACCGGCATAAAAAAATACAAGTGGCGCTCACGTAGCTTTATCATGCTCGAATAGAACGCTTCTCTGTATTCGTTGCTCTGACCAAAGGGCTATGCTGCCCATCGGATACATGCACAATGTACTACGCGGATATTAGGAGGAGGGCGCAAGGAAACAGGTTTCGTTATTGGTGTTCTTCAAGGCCCCTCTTCTCTCGTGCTCGTTGTTTGTACCAGTATGAAGTGCCGTACATGTTTTAGGAGGAAGACCCAGGGTAGATGCATAATGCTGCACTATTAAACTTATGGAAAATGCTCGATGTTCATGTCGAAGATGTGATTTAATAAGTTCACTTTCTCCGCGTTCTCGTCTCAGCTTCATGGTAGCTGAATTCCTGGGCGACTTCCGCTTCCTCGCCGAAAACTACTCCGACTGTCCTCCTCGCATTGTTGCGCACTTCCACGAGTGGATGGCCGGCGTGGGGCTCGTCATGACCAGGATCTGGAAAATCGATCTCGCCACCGTCTTCACTACTCACGCAACCTTACTAGGCAGGTTCCTCTGCGCAGGGGCACTCGACTTTTACAATAATCTGGACAGATTCAACTGCGACGAGGAAGCTGGAAAAAGAGGATTCTATCATAGGTGCTCACGCAAGTAACTCAGCTCAAGAACATAGGTTGCTCAAGCTCTGTCTGCAGGTATTGCATTGAACGGGCGGCTGCCCACCTTTCTCACGTGTTTACGACTGTTTCGGACATTACTGGGCGCGAGGCTGAACACCTCATCAAGCGCAAGCCCGACATGATCACACCGAACGGCCTCAACGTCAAGAGAGACCTGCACGAGTTCCAGAACCTGCACGCGCAGGCCAAAGAGAAAATTAACCAGTTCGTGAGAGGTCATTTCTATGGGCACTTTGACTTCGACCTCGACAAGACTCTCTACTTTTTCACAGCTGGAAGGTACGAATTTTTTGATAAAGGAGCCATTTGGAGTACCTGCGTAGAAGTGAAGAAAGATTTTATCGATTCCAGATCTCTGGTGGTAAAGTATGCCGTAGGTATGTGCTTATGTACTTACATCCTCACTTTTCAGATATGAGTTTGGCAACAAGGGTGCGGACATCTTTATCGAGGCACTTGCTAGACTCAACCACATGCTCAAGGAAACCAATAGTGACAAGACTGTGGTAAGTGACAACTATTGCGACGCTTGAGCAATGAATGAGTGCTTGCATTGCACACATACACATGTACTGTGCTGTTCAAAACTTTAGAATCACACTTGAAACACCGATATTATTACCCATGAGTGCAGTGTGTGCATATACGCATTGTACCATAGGTGAGACAGGTGCAGGAGGGCTGAAATCTGTACGTGTACGTGCACGGAAATGAACATAGAGCATCTTCTTGCCGTTCAAAACTTCACTTCTTTTGCTCTTCGCTATGCTCTCGCACTGCAAAACCCTCATGACTCTAAAGCTTTGAAAGTGTTTAAGGTTTGATTGTAAAGTTTTGAACATTACTGTACATACATGTATATACGTATGCATGCAGATGCAGTGCAGTACTTAATTCTTGGCGTGACAGTGTACAAGAGTCTATATACGCGGCTTACGCGTGGTTCTCCGTTTGTAGGTCGCCTTTTTGATCTTCCCTACCAAGACAAACAGCTTCAACGTAGAATCTCTACGCGGTCATGCGGTGACTAAAGGTCTAAAGGACACCATTGACGAGATCCAAAAGGAGATTGGCAAGCGGATGTATGAGGTCTGCCTGCGCGGCATCATCCCAGATTCCGGGGACTTACTCGCCAAGAACGACATCGTCAAGCTTAAACGCTGCGTCTTCGCTCAGGGTGCTTCCGCCCTGCCTCCTATTACCACACACAACATCGTGGTAAGTGATCCCAACTTCCTTACGTCCATCCATTCCAACTGTTGCTCTTCACTGCGTGTTTAGGACGATTCGACTGACCCCGTGATGTGCGCCTTGCGCCGCTGTCAGCTTTTCAACAACCGTGCCGATCGCGTAAAGGTGGTCTTCCATCCTGAGTTCCTTAACTCGACCAACCCGCTATTTGGACTCGACTATCACGACTTTGTGAGAGGTGGGCATGTTTTAAAGTTATTAAACTACGTAGTACCGAGCATTTGTCATGTACTGTACTTAGTGGAAGTTTCTGACGAAAACTTCCTCTCTGAAAAAAGTTAGCTTGTGTTTTTTTTTAAGTTCGCAGGACACGGTATCCTTTGAGGCAATCAAAAATTTTGAGGCTGTCAAACCTCGACGTTGCCTCCCACCCTGGCTGGCTTAATTTAAGCTTTACATAACACTAAGACCATGGCAAAACTTCAGCTGACAAATGACTCTCAAAGTAATATTTCTAACCCCCAATATGTCAGGTCATTCTCACATGTATGTACATCCTTTCATATTTCAGGGTGTCACATGGGTGTGTTTCCGAGTTACTATGAGCCTTGGGGCTACACCCCAGCCGAGTGCACCGTTATGGGCATCCCGTCAATCACGACAAATTTATCTGGCTTCGGCTGCTTCATGGACGAGCAGATTTCAGACCCTCAGTCCTACGGCATCTACATTGTGGACAGACTGCACAAGGGACTGGAGGAATCTATCTCGCAGCTGGCAAGGTGAGTACAGCACAGTAGGATCGATAAATCCACCTGCCAAAAATGAAGCTTCCGCTGAAGTAGCTTCGTGTCCCCCCTGCGAACGCCGTCCAATCTGTCCCACTTCATTCCTCAATTCTCCACTGAAGCATATCAGTTCTCGTCCGAGAAGGACTTTCCCGAGAGGCTGAGAAGCTCCTCCCATGATACGGGAATCATCTCATTTGGGCAATGAGAAATAACCCAGATACCACTGCATTGACGTAACTGTGTCACATAGGCGTGAGTGCCACCCTCAGTATTAGAGTATTACAGGACAGCAACGTCTCCCCATATATATTTGATCGCCTGTCAAGATAACGTTCTCTTTCGACGTGTTTATTGCTACCCTCCCCCCCTCCCCCATTTTGGCTTTTCACTCCTGCACACACCAATGGCACGATTAGGTGCATTCGCACGGTTACGACGTGCTTCAGCATGACGATCACGCGTGCCATCTAGTGTGTGTCTATGGTGAAGTCCTCGCTCAGCTCTCTCAGACACACAGAGTGAGTGAATCACCCAACCCCTTTTCCGATCAAGCCCACGCTACTAACACTGACTCCAAACGATGCAGGAAATGGGAGGACCATTAGACAGCTATTATGCCTTCTCGTTCTCCATTCAGAACGACATTAGGAGAGGAAGGACAGCTGTACCACCACTTTTTTAGGAGGGGAAAGAGATATTTGAGCGATGGTGTGAGGTCATATTGTTCACCTCCTCTCTTTGGAGCGCGCTCTTACACAAACGCCCCCGACTCTAGAGGCAATCTGAGAAGGAAAGTAAAGCTCAGCACTGTACTGTTTGGTGTGACTTCAAAGCGCCTTCCAAGCGAATGTTGTTGCTCAAGCAGGAAGGCCTCCTTGAGGTACAGTGACATTAAACACTGCTCCTGAGCCTTCATTGTTGGAGCACTTTGTGTTGCAACTGCATTTGGTCGGAGGAGGACGAGTTTGGCATCCGCAGACCAGAGTTTGAGCCTCGTCGGTGGAAAGCTACTCTCTGGAAGAGGACACACGGATAGACGTGAAATTGAGCGTGTTTTCTCCGCTTGCAGCTACATGCACGACTTTGCAAGACTGAACCGACGTCAGCGAATCATCCAACGTAATCGCACAGAACGGCTGTCGGACATGTTGGACTGGAAGTCTCTCGGCATCTACTACAGGCAGGCCCGCATGAAGGCACTGACAGCAGTCTTCCCAGATATCCAGGAGGACGAGGCCGCCCCCAAGCTTCCTTCCAAGCTGTCCTATCCCAGACCAATCAGTGAGCCGCCTTCGCCGTCCTCGTCAAAGGTCACCACTCCAAGCAGGAGCAGGGCAGGTGAGAGAAGTGATGCATGCCATACATGCCTGCAGTGCGTACATATCGTAGATACATGTTGGGGTTTACCGGGACTGCCTTGAATTTTCAATGTCAGGAGTCGGAATCGAGAAAACACAATGCTGGGAATTCCCCGGGATTTGGGGATTCAGTGAACAGTGTACTTTAATCTTCTCTTAAAAAGGTCTTTCACCAATGGACTTGTCAGTCTTTCTTTCATTGGAAGGCACAGGGTACAGCATAACACACACCCCAGGTATTTATACACAGCAGCAAAACACAATATCATTTCACTACGCACACACGGATAACTTGGAGAGCTGAGGGGATCAACATAGATTTTTGAGTCAAATCAGGCTCGCCGACACTCCCAACTGGCCTGCAGAGGCCTCAGACACTACGTAGAAGGTTCTTCAGACTGGGTGTGGCCTTCAGGCTGTAGTTTCAATATCTCTTACAGAAATTTTTTTACCCCCTCCCCCCTTCTCAGGGATCTCGACGAAGAACATATCCTGTACTTGCACAAGAGATTTTCTGTACACATGTGAGCCACCTCTATCTTGGGATCTCCCACTGTTCTTGTCCTGGGATTTGAGGCTTTCAAAGGTCGAGAATTCCCAAGGCCTAAAATCCCAGCACTTTCCATCATTAAGCACTGCTACATACCTTACCCACAACTGCACATGTCGCAGATGCGCTTTCCCTTCATGACGTCGTGGTGTAGACACACCAAGTACTCCTTTGGCACCTCGCGCCCCGACCTCACCACGGAAAACCTAAGACTTGATACACACAATTTTAGGTTCTGACACCGAGGACGACGAGGAGGCAGATTCTCACGACTCCGAGGAGGAGGAGAGGGAACTGAAATCGGCGCTGGAGAAGCTCGAGACGAAATAGCCTCCAACAGGCTGCACATGAGGAGCTACTGTGAAGTTCACCGCATATGTGTCATATGTCTACACTTGCGCTATGATTTCATGCTGCATAGTCTTAAAAGTAATAGAAGAGCTCCTAAACTGCCCCGCTAATGATTTTAGGCACTTTTTAGAAAAATTTTGTCGTGTTGGCTTCTTTGGGAACGGCATGAATAAAATGTAGAAAGTGCCGTATCGCTTCTCATTCCCATGGTATATAATACTGTACTAATCGACACCCTACGAAGTCCCTTGTGCTCAAGCTATGACGAATGTAACTCAAGCGTCACTCAACTGATGCTGCAGGGCTCAAGGGCCAAACCAAGAGTACATACAGCTGTTGAGAGCTACAGGTACGTACAGGGGGGAGGGGGCAATTCTTTGAGTACCGTTCACTCTTGAGATTAAAAAGCACTGTACAAACACTTGTAATTAATATCGAAGTGTGAAGTTCTGTGTGTAATGGCCAAATCCACACATCTTTCTGCAGAAAGTTAATTCGCTCTCATCATATGGAACAGCAATGTAAAGTTCGTGTTGCAGAAGTAACAGAGAGCTGCTGAAATGTTTGGGAAAATCGTGGAAAAATCATTCATTGCTCTGAAGCCCATGCACAATGGTCACTGAGAACTGTACAAAAATTGCCATCACACATTGTATTTAATAAGTTGGGCCCATATGTTCGTATCCTAGGTGCTGGCAAGAATGTATGTATTTGGTTCCACAATGAATGGGTAAGTTTTGTTGATACAAGTCATGAAATAGGGCGTTGGCTGGCACATTCTTCGCAATGAAGCACAGCCCAGTACCAACTAAGTGAACATTGTAAGTACACGTCGGAACTAGGATATGCAATTGAGCGACTCGAAATTTTAATTTCTTCAAATATTTGTGCAAAATGTCATAGTTTTAAAATTGGAATAGTTTGAAGTTTTAGTGTTCAATGTTTTGTTTAGAAAAAAAATTTGCAACACCAAGAGACTGCACCTATAGACAAGACGTTGCCGAAAGAGCTCTCCAACAGTTTCCTAGTAACCGGATTTGGCAACCACTTTCCAAGCTAAACTGCGTGAAGTTATTCCTAGATCAACATTACTGGGTGGGCCTGTTTTTCATTAGCCAATCAGCCAATCGCCGAATGCTGCCTGTGCTAAAGTCTGCACATCAGAGGTTCCCACTTTATGCGACAT
>JAAUXU010115237.1_pt1 | contig 15475 bp, 14 predicted proteins | sample 7278151 | NCBI WGS metagenome assembly JAAUXU01 (sample SAMN14350113, study PRJNA611818) | marine sediment metagenome | isolation source: surface marine sediment (1.8m) | place: French Polynesia: Moorea | collected 2018-08 | reverse complement strand
CCCCCCCCCCCAGGGCACCACCCCCCCCCCCGAACCCGGGCCCCCGCCCCCCCCTCGCCCGCCCCCCCGCCCCCCCCCCCCCGGGGGGTCCCCCCGACCCCCCACCCCCCCCCCCCCCCCCACCCCCCCCCCCCCCCCCCCCCCCCGCTTTCCTCCTTCTGCTCGTGAGACAACTGCCAGCCTGCCTTAGTGACGAAGGTGCTGGGCCTGTGTGACACTGACCACTTGGGAATCTCCTCTGCATCGTCACCGTCCCAGTGCTTCTGACCTTCTCCTCCTGTGTACAGTATGATGAATAATACAGTTTTCCTGCACCAACTTTTCTGCCACATCATGTTGTACACTACGCGTGTCATATTATCCGTGTGATCTTTTGTTAACCCAGAATGAATGAACAAACTGGGGCTTTCCACTTTTGCACTCGGGATAAAAGCTTCCTCCGGGGAAGTGAGGACACTGAGCCGCAGCCTCCGGGCATGGTAAGAAATGTACAGATTTCAGTTCCTCCTTTAGTCTTCTTTCTGTGTGTTGAAGGTAACACCCTGTTCCGACCCTATTCTTCGACCAAAGAAGAACTGTGACTCTCTATTGTCTCACACGATTAAGCTCACATCCTGCGACGAATGGACGTCATGCTACGAGTAAGGTGTTTCAGCGATGAGCTTCCAACTCTGGAGGAAGTCATGCGCACATTTTGGGGGACGTATGAGGACACTCACGGGCAGTGAACCAACATGTCTCTGTCACAGAGAACCTCTCCCATGGTAAAGTGCTCAAGCACTGAGAAGATTATTTACGATATCACAGATTTATTGCAGTCAAGTCTTAGGGCTGAATTATACTTTCCTGGGCTCACCCTCATCCTGGCTGGGCATAACATATGGCGCACACGCCATTCACAAGTTAATTGCAGGGAGGGGGAGGGGGAATACTTTGTCCTACTTTCATGCCGGAAGCATCCAACCCTCACTGTAATGACTCCGATCTCTCTGCCGTGGAAAGTAGTCTTGAAAGTAGGCCTGCTGGGGCCTTTTTCCCACTCGCCTCTCCCGGTGGTGTCTGCCAACTTTGCTTGTCATTTCTGGCGGCCTTTTTTTCGCCAGGTTGGGCGACCTCGCCAGGGTCAGGGCAAAGAGCGACGTCGTAGGAGAGCAAAAAGAAAACCTGGTTTGCTCTATCCGACGGGTGACACAAAAAGTCGCTATAATCCGATATAAGCGCGCAGTATATGAAGCAGCGGGACTTTCAGCTGTCTCTAATACAGCAGAAAACTTTCTGCATCCCCAAAAGTCCGGTCCTTCGTAACACTCATTGTTGCTCCTGAAAGTACTCACAGAAGCTTAGGCTCAAAGATCCATCAGTCTTTTGGGACATGTCAGGACTACAAAAACAAGTTGGCTCGTCCGGCGTCCACGCTTATTTATCAACAGACTTTGGAAGCCCCAAGTATGCTGAAACGACCCATAAAGCTGTTGGAGTATTTATCGAGTCGAGTGAGGAGTGCCTCATATTCTAGCAGAGATTCATCACTCGCCCGGGTGTTCACAGTTGCGTTCAGAGTTGCAGCCCCCTCAAGCAGATGGGAGGAAATCAACGTTTTGAAAAAATGTCTCAACTTTTAAAGTCCTGCAAATTCATGTACGTACAGAAACTTGTAACAATGTCTAAAATGCAAAACAGAATGTAACTTTCTTAATATTTCCAGCCATAGAGGCTGGAATGCTCGAGCAGTTTACGTTGTTTCCTTCACTTTCCAGTAAAGTTGCATGTTTAAGGCCGCTTTCGCACCTAAAGCAGATGCATAGACTCGATTTTCCACCACAGCACCAAGGGGGGGAGGCTTCAGTTCTGCAGGGAAGCAACTCTACCGTAACTTTCTTAATACTGGAGCTATCCAAGTCCTGCCTATGGCCCTGGAAAGCTTGAGGTCTCAGTACTTAAAGTTATTTAATTCACTCTTGGATAAAATTGGGCACTGACAGCAATGCTGGCGATTGAAGCAAAAAAAAGGGACTACGTGCGCTTTTTTTGGTCACACTGAGTATAACTCTTTCGCTATTGCAGTAGCGACCGCTTGGGTGAAACAAACAGTGAAGGGCGAAGAGTACTTGAAGTACATTAAAATTTCCTGGTTAAGTGAAGTTAGTGAACTATGGATTACAATTAACTCATGCAAGTTTTTTGGCCATTTCTGCGACTGAGAGGAACCTGGTGTTGGCTGCTGTCGAGCCATTTTGTCATTACCATCATCATCACCGCCATTACGTTACTTCATTCATCTTGATTGAAAGCTAAAAGGTGACCCAATTCACCCGAGTGTAATAAAAGACCTCCTGCATGGAAAGTATACAAAGAATGGAGACGTCTGGAGATGTAGGAAAGGTCAATAAAGCACTTTGGGGTCTTTCAGATTGAGCTCTCGGAATGACCGCCCCAGCAGCAACTTGAGCCGGCGTCGCCTTCGTTGCGGCGGCGGCGGTGGAGGCGGTGGAGGTGGCGGCGTCGGCGGTGGCGGTGGCAGCGGCAGCGGCAACAGCAACGTCGTGTTGGACGAAGAGAGAATGACTCTCGCCGACAACTGCTTCAACGGGAACACCGACATCCCCCTTACGGAGAGGAGGGCCAACAACAACTTCGCCACTGCGCACCACGGGAGGGTAGGAAGATGAAATATTTGTCATACGTCATCACTGCCTCAGTCGAGCACGCGTTCATACGTACACACGATAGAAAATGAACCTGTGTCCCCTCCCCCCCTCCTACCAAGTACTGGACCCAGAGTTCACCCACTGCTGAGGCTTTGCCTGACGGTCCCGAGGTCCTTGTTGCACCACACGGCTTCTCTATGATGAGGACGACGCGCATTGGGCTCCAACAAACTTGTTTAACCGAGCGGCAAATGCAAATTCATCCTCCGCCGCCTCCGCGTCCCCGTCCTCGTCCTCGTGCACATAAATCTATGGCCTCGAGAGGCCTCGCACGCGCGCAACTTTTTCTTCTTCTCGAGTTTGTGTTCACGCGCCAGCAGGGAAAGTAAATTGGTCGCCATCGCTCTTCCACTGCTAATTGAAGTGTCCGGTGAGTGGCCAGAAGAGCTACCTTGAGTGGCCTCCGCTCCGTCAGTCATAGTCAACCTCATTTTTGGGCCGGAACTTGAGGGCCTTCGCCAATGCTTGCCCATCTTGAGGTTAGACTACGACGCTCGGGATAAGCCAAGCGAGTCAGGAACTTGGGAAAGTCTCTCACCATCACTTTTAAATCACTTAGTCTGAGGCTCCGGCGCTCCATTGTGTGGGTGTGGGTGTCTTGGACGCAGTTGGAGTCGGCCTCCATCACCCCTGGAATGATGTCCGAGCAGGAGTTCTCGCAGGAGCAGACGGTGCACAAGCCACTCAGGCCACCGGACTGAAGTGATGAATGTACTTAGGATGAGCCAAAAGTAAAATTCCACAGATTGCGTGTGAACGAGCACAGCTCGAACTTGTTCTCCGAGGGCTCGTGTCAAGCATTGTAAGAGCAAAATTCCTTTGCTTTTCCTTACTCCATCAGGAGGTGAAAGAAAGAGAAAGTCGTGAATCTTGTTACAGGGTGCCCAAGTTCTTTTCCTGGCTGACCAGACTCAATAAATCGAAGGTCTGGTTTTTCACTCGGTCTCAATTTACATCAATGAAACGTCAGAATATGCAGAAAACCCGGACAAACTTGGGATGCAAAGTATTCATCGAGGGAAGAGGATGAGACCATGGTCGAGCGGGTGAAAACATTCCAGTCAGCTGTTGTAGCAACGAGTACTTAATGAGGCAGAAGAAGGGAAGGTCTGCTGTTGTGGAGCTGTTCCGCGGCAGACACGAGCCAGCAGAGATTGTGAGGCTCCTCAAGTACCGCAGGGGCAGAGTCTGCAAGCGGCCAAAGCCCACCAACTACCCGGCCTTGAACCCCTTTGTGGGCGAGATGACTTGTCCTGCCAGTATCGAGGTGTCAGTGCCACCAAGGCCGTGGTCGGATGGGATCCCGCCGTGGTGTCCAGAGTCACACGTATTTAGGGTCGTGCTAAAGGCTGTCCTCAAGGCCAGTGGCAGCCGCATAGATGGATCCTCAAATATATCTTCTTGGAGGTGACGATTGGCAATAATTACAAAATTAATCGCACAAAAAGTTACGGCTGACTTTTTTTTGTCCCGATTTACGTGGCCGTCACTGTGCGTAGCACCTGGCACTTCTCATCCCACCCCATGAAGACGTCCACGAAGAGGACGAGACGGACCAAGCAGAAAGTCCGGACTTGGGCAAGGGCGACAACGTCGACTTTGCCGTTATGCAACTTTGGCAATCACCCAAGGAGGCCTCTCCAGGTCGGAGTGGAGGTCCAGCTGGAGGGCTGCAAGTTGGGCATCCCAGATTTTAACAAATGTTAACAGATTTTAACCCTGGAACAAAGTAAGTGACGGTTTCATGTGGACCCTTTGACGTGCTGGCTCGTCTTCCTCTTCTCTCGGTGGAAATGTTCGACAGTAAAGAGCAGATCCAAGCAATTGTTTCTTTCCTCGAGGAAAAATACACGACGTTCAAGGTCTCCTAACTTTACCGAGGCCATAAATCCACTGACCCCTGCTCATATCCCCACACTCCGCTTTCCACCCTTAAAACATCTGCTCTCAGCCGAAATCCCCTCACCATGTGAAAGCCCTGACAGAATCGATACCCCAGAGATACTGCTTATGACACAAATAACTCTAAAACACTATCATAGCGGGAGCACTGGGAGGGGTTGCTTGGACTCCCCTAAGTGATTCATGGCTGCCCCAGCACCACTTCAGCCTGGGGCAGGCAGAGCACATACTGAAGGCCCGGCTGACGCTGGCAGATAGTGTCACGCAGTCAACATAAAGAAGTCGCTGCCTACGCCAGCAAGTGCGTCGTGCGTATGTACTCCAGGCTTGCTCCCATCTTCATTCTATGATCCTCGTCCTCCAGTTTCTCACCACCAATCACCTCATGGCCGGCCGCAATCACGCTGCGAAGTCGCCGTCGTCGTCTTCTCCCGGTGCCAGAGCCGCGTCTTCGAACAGTCAAAGTTCAGCCACGCCCAGGAGGTACAAGCACAACAACGATAGCGTGGAAGACCAGAGCATCAGCTCGGCTCCCGGATCGGGTGTCAAGGCTGGACTGGGCAGCAACGACTTCTCCGACGAGGTCACAGGTAAATTCGAGCTGGCGTTGCCCACAAAGTACCTCATTATCTCATTAAGCGTCTTACATCGTGTGAACAGGCTATTAGTGTGGCACGAAAAAACACACGGGGGTAACAGTTTCTCCCCCCCCCCCTGCAAGTGCTGCAAGGCTAAATTGCACAAAGCGTTTAAGCTGGCGCACGTGCGGTATAAGTAATCTTGTTCCTGCGGCCTCGCCTACAGCAGTAAATGCATTTCTTCCTCTTCACTTGTTTGGAGGGGGGGGGGGGAATTTAACCCAACTGCGTCTTCTCACACCGATGCAAGCAAAGAGAAAGTTGATCTCACCTCCATCTGGACCGCACAGCGAAGTCACGATGGCGCTTGCACCAAATTGTTGCGGGTGCATCCACATGTCCTGCCTCGGGCGGGCCATCTGGCCGGCCCGGGGACTCCCCGGGTCAATGGGGACCGACTTTGGCCCCAGCGAGACCCTCCCTCGTGGGCGCGAGGGAGGCCTCCGGACTCTGACGTCACAGGTGTGGGAACTTTCGCACATGATGCACAACAGTCCGCAGCTGCCTGAGGATTGACTAAGTTCGCATCTCAATTTCCTTGGCAAAAATGAGTTCCACTGGGGCAGGACAGAGCTGCCAAAGCCACTCACTGGGCCGAGCCAGCGGTACTCATAAAACCCAACGTGGGATAAGTAGTCCAAGACCAGCCAGAACTTGAACCACTGGAAAAGGAGTAGTGTCAGCAGAGACATCCCCAGCACCGGTGCAGTGCAGAATGAGCACGAGGCCCCTGCCAGTTGAGGATTGGCAAACAAGCACTGCTTTTTTGTACACCGAGGAAAATGTAGTGTGTTACTGCATTGGGCTACAAAGGAAGGCCTCATTGAATGGCTGTGAAGGCCTCGTATCTGCACACACACACACACGCATTACACATAGTTAACTGGCGAAAATTCATTCGCTCTCTCTGCACTCGTGCGTGTGAGTGGGGAAACTTCGGATGGGCCGGAAATTAATCCTTCTCTCTGGGCTCTAAGAGGTTGAGATCCTCGAATGGAGGTCGTGCCGAAGCCACGGCTTCTTGTTCAGCGGCCTCGGGCGCGTCGGCCTCCGCTTAATAACCATGAAGGCGAGCAGGAAGAAAAGTTATCAACCTCGGGGTTCCACCTGTGAGCTAGTCCGGGATTTCCTCGTAGCAGACCCGAATTTGAGTCGTCTCGCTTCAGTAGCCAAGTATGAAAAAAAAAAAGGAAGACACGTTGAGTCAAAGGGTTTCTTCTCTTCTTCCTTAACAGGGCTTAAAAAAAACTCCCTGGTTGAAACCCTTTTTGAGCAAAAGTTTTTTTTTTTTCATTCATTGACGTCAACGGTTGGATCGGCTGTGGAGGAGGGAGAGAAGGGATCCCCTAAGGGAGTCACTCTTATGCAGTAAAAAACCCTCTCAGTTGCTCTTCAAAACTTCATTCAACGCTTCTGTTCACTCAAGAATGAATCTGGCAAGAAAAGAGTACAAGTGGGGTTGACTGAGTCCTGATCATTTGCTTTATCGTACGATAAATGAGGTCATTCGTTGAAACTGTTTTGGGGCCCAAAAGTGGAAAATCGACTCCTTTCGTTTTGGTATCAGTGGCTGCCCCGGTTGAGGCCGCGGTGCTCGAGATCGGGTCCGACTCGCCCGTCACGTCAGATCAAAAAGATTCGTCGACCTCGAAGATGATCCTTTTTGACGTTGACTTCTTGAACGGGGACAAATTTTTCGTCGAAAAGAAAATCTTCCTGGGGAATTGTGTTGGTGGAGATGTCACCTAAGCATTGTTGTAACGCAAATTGGGGCCCATGTTGCAACGTGGGCCCCATTTTGTGTTATTGAACAAGGTGGGGGGGGGGGGGCACTTTTGAGCACAAACTGCAGAGTGTGACACGTTCCAAGCTGTGGCCACTGTAGGCCTTCATTCGATATTATCGCAAATTGCCACCTCTTTTTGGACCCTCGCAAGTACAGGGTGGGGACGTCGCCATGGTACACAGGTTGTTTCAAGAAATCAGCCGCTTCCATTGCCACTGCACTGACTAAATTTCGGTCTCTGCTGATGCAACTTGTCCACAATCTCATTGAGTTGTAACTGTATCAGATATGTCCAGACACTTTTGCTCAGTCGCCACCCTGTACATTGAAAGAGTCCGTTGTCCCGAAAGTCCCTGTATTAAAAAGTGATTTCGGTCTCAGACAGCTAAGAAGTAATCGCTTTAACTAAAATGGAAACTCTTTTGCCTCAGTGATAATTAAATTGAACTGTTTCAAGACTATCAAAGTCTAAACTATTTGAATAGTTTTTAAACAATCTGAAAATACCTACGCGCGATTCAGGAAATACGAACATCAGAATAGCACAAAAAAGTACTTTTTGAATTGAAACTTACAATGACTGAACAGAAAGTATTTTTAGTCTCAAGGAATATTAATAGATTGATCAACCTCCCCACGCTGGCGGCCTGAGCCCTGAGGTAGGCAGGCGCGTCTGTGAGGAAAACAACAACAAAATGGATAAACTGTATTTTTCGAATGCATTTTTCAATGAGCACTAATTTGGCTCCTTAAAAAAATCTATCAATGCGCATAAAGGAAAATGGTTGTCACAGGTTGATGTCACAATGGCTGATTCAACTTTTACTTGCTATGGTGACTGTCGATGACCCTGAGATTGTCTTGGAGGAAAGAAATCGTGATTTAAGTGTTAATTTTTCAGTTAGAAGCCTTTTAACTTTTGGGCCCTTTTAGGCAATTTTTGCCCATTTTATTGCAGCGCAATAAAATGCTTATTACAGTTGAGAACTTAAAAAAAAATTGAGCATTTCAACTATTCAAGCATGTCAGTTCTTCACTCTAGGTTTATACGTATCTGTTTTCCCATGCCCCCGGGCACTGGAAAGTAGAGGCAGCCAGTGCAATGAGTAATCGAAACTTTTTCCCAAGGTAAATTAAAAATCTCTCCTGGTCCCCCAGGGAGTTCTTGCCGAAGTTGTAAGTGTCGCGTCGCCGTCAGAGGCCCCTGTCCAGGCACGGCATTGTGAGGATCTTCACCCTGTACGTGCAAGCGTGGGTCTTCTCTGTGTCGCTTGTACTCGCGGTTATCACACTCGATTTTCAAATATCCAAGTCTCTGAACTCATCCACTTAATGCACACAATGTTAACATGACCCGTGAAGTAAGAGACCAAAATTGAAAAATTCACAAAATTTAAAGGACGCAAGGAATGGACGTGACACTGTGAAAGTTTGAGTGTCTTTTGAGCAAACAAAGAACAACCACTTTCGCATGACCACCCTGTTTCCTCGGGAAAAGACTCATTCTTTCTGGGCCCTGGGCCTGCCGACTTGGGCAGGTCCTTAAAGACTGATAAAGATAAAAACATCAGTGAAACTTAAGTTATCATGGAAGATCAAAAAGATGAGACAAGAGAGCCGCAATGAATTTTCTCTCTAATCTATCCTTTTTCCATCTGTTGCCACAACAATACGTTCACCCCACTTAGGAACCTCTTTATCAGTTCTCCTAGGGTTGCCACGAACATTTTTGTGCGTCATTATTGAGAAAGAAAGCAATTTGGTGAAAAGATACGCGATATTTTTACTAATGTCTCAGTCTCAAGGCTCATGATCACAATAACTTGTGATGAACTTTTTAACTTCGGTCTCATTGTGTATCGACCGTACTGTGCATCGTGCTCAACGTACAAAATGATCCTCGAATTGCCCTGGCCCAAGGTGAGTGAGTACATTAAGCGGGAGTCACTGAATTGGCCAGTGCAACAGAGTTGCCACTCATCTTCGACTCTCCACGCCTTAGATCGTCCCAGATCTGTTTGAGACAGAAAATTCTCTCTATTATCCCTGGGAGAGGAAGTCGAGCTATTCAAGCAAAGAAAATCTAGGTTGTTCTCGCCCACATTACGGTTATTTCTCTGTTGCAGTTTAGCGAGGACGACTGGAAATTTTCATCGTCAGAAGTAATTCCGGAGGACGACGAAGAGGAAACAGGGCGAAAAAATGGGCAGAATAGAAGAAAAATGGTCTCCATTGTAGCCGTCCTCTCAATGCTGAGCATACGTGACCTCCGAGGACTGCCAGGACCAGAATTGTTCCCAGCCTCTTCGTTTGTGCTGCAGTAAAACTCTCTAACTGGAAATCACTGAGAAGAAAGGAGAGTTTGAAAAAAAATACTCATTCCAGTTTAGTGATTCACCTGTCCAAGCCAGGGAGGACGGGGGCGAGGAAGGGGGGGACCAATCAGCACCCAGAGAAGCATGACTGAGCACTTGTGCGCACGGATGAGGCGCACCCAGCCGCCACACCCACCTCCCCACCCCCTCCGCCAATGTAGCAAGACGACTTTTCTACGACCGAAGGAGGATCAGTGCGCAGCCCGGGTTCATCATGCCAGGAAAGCTGTTACTACTGGAACATGAATGGGACATTTGCATTGAGAGCCTGACGAAAATTACATTTCGTACAGACCCTTGTGAGTGAAATCGATTCTCGAATGAGGCTAGGATCAGTGTGTGAGAGGAAGAATCCAGCGTGTTCGGGCAAAAAAAAACCCTCACCCCGGCCACGTTCACGGTCAGCATGACCACTGTGGCCCAGCTGTGGCAGGCAGCTTCTCACTGCTGATGCACTCCGACACATTTGCCCCAACACCCTGTATCTCAGACGTCTTCTTTTCCCTTTCTTTTCGTATGTGTGTGCGTTCGCCACGAAAGCTACTACTTTAGCTGTGATTATCAGTCACTCAGCACCTTCTTCACGTCCTGTACATATGCACAGGGCATCACGTCAAGAGCAAATCGAGTCAACACCAGCACGTCACTGTAGTAGAGTCCGGTATCCTCGGAGAAATAAAGCATCTTTGTTCCGGAGGCCTTTGCAGGGCATTCCTGGCTTGATGGCAACATCATTTTTTTGTGCGAAATGCAGCAACAGCCACGCATTTTCCTACATTTTGAGGAATGCAGTGGATTCCTCCTCTGTTGCGAGAGAGGCAACAATGCCTCGGGGCTGCGGCAGGGAAGAAGAACAACTCCTGCCAGTTTCTTTTTCTTCTTCGTAGCAGTCTTGGGCCACGTAGGACACAGGCCTGCGCTCAGAGACTTGCGACACTGCTGCTTGGGGAGGATCAAATGGGCCTCATGGCAAATATGGGTGGATGTGCGGCATCAACGGCTCACTCGGTGCTGCCTGCGCGCAGTTGCCGACCTAACCACTGGACAGAAGCGCAATGACCAGACAGAATCATCCCACAGAGCAGGGTTTGGGTAAGAGATGGGGAGGAATGAGGAGGAACTTGGGGGGGGGGGGGAAGCAAAAGTTCGACTTCCCCACACTATGAGTTGGGCTAAATGCAGCAAACTTTCAGGCTTACGCAGTGCCCATGCCGGGAAGCTCACATTTACATTCTTTTATTCATATGCATTTAAGGCATCCTGGCCAACACAAGGCAGGAGAAAGAAAGCCCATGTTTTTTGCACCAGTTATTTTCAACGCAAAGTATCACTCGAGGCCAACTTTTGGCACGTCAAAAACGCCCCGGACAGCACCCGGAGCAGAGAACCGGACCGACAAAAAGGCAGGCCCGGAATTTCTCCACCTGGATTGCGGAGAGAAGAGCATGTGTTCGTGCATAGTCAAAAATTGGTGAAGACTAAAATTGTTTTCCTGGACCCGGAGTCTGAATTCAATCTTTCCAAACCTACAAAGATCCGACTGGAACAGGACCTCCAACTCCAGATCCTCAGCAACGCGACCACCTAGGTCTTTCGTGCCCAGGAACGTGACAATTTGGGGGCAATTTGGGCCCAGGTTTTTGTTGTCTTTATGAGCCAGGCACAATGTGACGGACAAACGACCGCACAGCTGTGGACACTCAGACCCGGTGAAGCAGCGCACTTGATCTGGGAGTCTCACAGGGACAGAGTTCCTTTTCCTCAGCACTACTCGCGTAGACATTTGGGGTTCACCTTTTTGTTGGTCTCGGCCAATTGACCTGCTATGACACTTTGGACGTTGAAAATTAATGATGAAAAAGCATGGCTACTTTTTTCGCCCGTGCTCTCTGTGTACTTGTACTGCATGACTCGTAATGATGAACACGACAGGCATTAAGAAACAGCTCTACGCTGTATTATCAATCATACTCATAACGGTGTAGCTGATGTAGTGGGAGTGTAATAATCACTGGAAGAAAAAAATGACCTCACAGGTGTTTTCCTCTTGATCACGACGTTGTCTTAGCATAAAAGGTCGTCTTTTTGGACTTACACAGTATTTTAGAGAAGTCACATCACAATGTTCAGGGCAGCGAGGCCGGCCCGCCGCCGCCCACGCCCCCGATGCCAGCAATAAGGGCCCTGGACGAGAGAGTCTGGAAGGCACCGCTGCTTGAGCCTGACGCGGGGCTGGAACTTCCGGCCGCCGAGGCTGCTGCTGCTGCTGCGGCGGCCGCTTGATTGGAGGAGGCCAAGACGTGGATCTGCGTGAACCTGCTGGCATTGAAGACCTGCCCGGACGCGAACGGTTCCAGCCGAGGCATAGAAGAGTCTAGATGGGATGGGGGGAAGGTTCAGTAAAGTTCGTATGAAAAATATTGTTTCCATGTTTGATGGTTATCTTGGTTAAGCTTATCCCGATCTTGTTAGAGTGTTTTAACGACTAAAAAGAACGTCGGGGAAGAAGAAAAACGATTGACTCAATCCAGACATAAAAAAGCTCTCAAAGCCTTCCAAAGTATGTCAAGAAAGATAGTCTCTGTTGCCCCCCCTCCTTTCATCTTTCTTCTGCACCGAGGAAAGTCTGAGCAGTAAGAAAATGCACCTGTTCCTCTTTTCCTACCTGTGCACTCAGGGCTGTTGGATCTGCACTGGCGAATTCAGCCGAGCCCAGAGAATGACCCGATCATCTTTAGTACTTGGGGCTTCTGAACTCATACTTTCCAGTGCTTTTACAACAGTTCCAGAGGTGAACTTGAAGAGGCAAACTCAGTACTTCTTCTGGCGGCACCCACAAAATGTGAAAGTGTCTACAAAGTTATGCAGATTGAAACGTCTTCGAAAATGCTGATTTGTCATTATAGTGGTGGCTGCGAGAGGGGAGGTGACAGCCTAGAAAACTTCCGCATCCACTCTGGGTGAAAGTATGATACGTATGAGCTGTGAGTGCCTTGTTGAAACAACTTTCCAGTGCACTCACTGTGCAGAAGAAAGTTACCCCGACAACGAAACTGTGCTCAAGTGGGCGGTTACGCTGACAAATCTCAGTCACCCCTCGACTCAGATTGTTCTTCTGTGGGCATTAATGACGGCAACGAGGGCCTTTTGTTAGTGATGCACCCATCCAGCCAACCAGTCTAGGCCCAAGGCCCCATGACCGCCAGGCCTGAGCTTCAAAGGACGTTTCTGTCCCCAAGAAGACAAAAAAGTCGATAGTTTTCCGGGGGAGACGAAGGAAAAAGTGATTGTCGAATTGCTGGAAAAGGGCCAGGCATAAAGAAGTGAGGCCACAAAGCAAATCTGCCTCCCTCCTAATGTGAAGATATTGCAATGCGAGTGAGTGCGCATGTACATTCAGAAAAGGCCTTGCCAGAGATGCAAAATGCTTTCCTTCCCCGCCTGAAACAAGACATTCGCAAAACAACGGCTTTCGCGGCCACGCAAAATTATAGCTGAGTCGGAGCTTTAATCTCTGCCCTCCAAAGGAGACCTACAGCATCTGCGCTCCGTAGCGAGGGGAATCCTCGCGGCCTCCACGAGGCCGGAGGAGAGGACCAATTCCGAGTCGGCAGAGAGGCCAACTATCAGGTGTCGGCTAGGACCTTTCAAGACAGTTAGGTGCCCTGAACAGAGCTGCCCTGGTCCATGTGCACAGGCAACGAAACTTTGAAACTGGCAATTGAGGGGGACAAAAAGGGGTAGAGAAATATGATCATCGTGCCAAAGAGACACAGTCAAACAAGCAAACAGCTTTTCTCCTTCTCTATCTCAAAAGTCCTCGACGCATCGCCGACATCATATTTCTCCAAGAGAATTTAAGGCGACAAGAAATCCAATTTAAAGCGTCCATTACTTCTGGATCACCGTGCAACACTCGCAAAAACAAGGAAGCCAATTCTCAAAGGCAGTATTTCCTACTTTACTTTCTTCCTACTGTACTTCTTCTTAGGTAGGTTCCACAAATGTCAGCAGGCAGAACAGCTTTGCGAACTTTTTTTTCTTTGATTCGACTCAAAACGGGGTTTCTGGGTCGCCTGAGCCAGCACAAAACCAAGGGTGTGGGTTTTCTTTTCCTCATACTCTTAAATCACCTAAATTCCCGGGGTCTTGACCCTAGATTGGGGCGTTTTTCTTCATAAAGAGCCCGAAGACCTAAAGTTTACACTCGCCTTTATCGCCAGCTGACAGCGAGGAGTCCTGAGGATCGTTGTTGGCAGGGATGTACTTGGACAGCCTCACCTGGAAGAGAGTCATTCAGTTCTTATAAGTCCTGCTTCTTCCACAACAATGAAATGGTGCAGTGAAGGCCGGCAGAAAGATTTTTCGCTGGATTTTCCACTAGTCTCATCTTGGCGGAAGTGCAATTGATCTCGAGGTCAAACGGAGCACAGATCAACAGTAAAGGCTTCTCTTTTTTTTGCAGATCTCCGGAAGCTCGTGAAGAATGTTTTTTGTATTTACTTTGGGTAGTAACAAGTGACCTCCGACCAGTGGCATGACCTCGACGTCGACGGTGACGACGCGACGGTTTTGGCGGGCATCACCTCTGGCCTCGGTCGTCCCGGCCATGTTGACGACGCCGGCCGCCCGGCCGCAGACCGCCCAAACTGCTTGATCAGCCAGTACCTGTGAAAGGACCAGTTTGTTACTTGTACATTTACCTGAAACTGCAGCAGTCACCTAGAGACCACTTCAATTTCATATCCTAATTTTAATATACTATGTTGCAGTGAATTCCCAACGGACACAATGATCTTTTTTTGCAAGTGGCTTCTTCATCATGGGTCTGATCAGTCAGCTCTCTGGGATCAGTCTGAAAACGCTGCAAACATTACTACGGTCCAAAAGTGGACTCAGGTCAAGACCAATAGTTATTCATTCTTCTGGTTTCTCCAAGGACCAGAGACAAAGTCAGCTGTGTCTTGCGTCTGGTCTGTGTGACCCAGGGAGTGAAACCCGGTGGAAATGATGGGCCAGGGGGCTGGGATTGTCCCATGAAAGGTTCCGTCCATTTCATCAACGTTTGCCCCCTGAAAAAGCCTAATTTTCAGCCTCTTTGTCGTGCCTCCCTCTCCAGTTGGTCTCGTTTTGAGCATTCTAGCACCATAATGGGCAGCCCCAACAATGAACCTTGGTCAGCCGAAAAGAGGGGGCAAAAACAAGAGAACAAACACAGGTGATATCAGGCAGTATGCAGACCTTGGCCCAGGACTGGGGTGTTGTGGGTCAGTGCGGAAAGAAGTACGCACAGCTAACCAGGCCAGGGTGGGTTAGTGTGGGGTAATGCCAGAGCATAAATGGGTACTGCTGCACGAGTAAATATTAGTAAATATTAGTGCCTCCTGGGGATGTAGCATAGCAGTAGCCATCTATGGCCAGTGGTAGGAAAGAGGAAGTAGGGGTGTGTCTGAGCTCGAGATGCCCACTTTGATCTTGATGCCCCAGCTGCACCCGGATTCCCTACTTAAGCTGGCAGTTTGTCTATTTTGAGGCAGACCGACCAGCCCAGGGCCAGTCTGGTATCTGTGCATACTTGTTTTACGGCCACACCAGCCCAGGATTGGTGTGGTGACGAGACTAGCCAAAAACCTGGCTGGTGTGGTGTGGGCCAAACCCGGCATACTGCCTATCATCTATCCCCCCCCTTACGGCATGGACCGACCTTCTGCGTAGGCTTCAACAAGCTGACGGCTCTTCCACTCTAGATATCCTTTATCTGTGGTTCTGCCAGAAGAAATTTTGGATTTTTCTAGTGTTCGGCCGGTTTTTGACTGACGCTCTTGCCTAGTATTAGGACAGTTTTCAAAAAGATTTTTTTAGGAAGTTGGTCATGTTTGAAATGGATTTTGGCCACCTTTGGTCACAGGGTGTCTGGTAATACTGAATACTATGGGCCTCTTGTCTTCTCCTGGACTGTTATGTTATGAACTGGAGCGGTGTTTCCATAAGGAGAGTTTATTCATAACTGAAGAGAGGAGAGGAAAAGAGGGTGCAGGAGATGCTTAGCTTGGCTTGTGTAATGTG
>JAAUXU010035369.1_pt1 | contig 15478 bp, 13 predicted proteins | sample 7278151 | NCBI WGS metagenome assembly JAAUXU01 (sample SAMN14350113, study PRJNA611818) | marine sediment metagenome | isolation source: surface marine sediment (1.8m) | place: French Polynesia: Moorea | collected 2018-08 | reverse complement strand
TATCAACGTAGCACGAAAACTTTCCACCTCAACTGTGCACATTGTAGGCCTGACCATGAGCAAGCACAACCACTTTATGAACGAAGGACTACTTGACGTACGCTCGACGTGGTTAGGAGTAGGGTCAAATCTAGGTCAGCACCACGTAGACGTTGGCGGCATCCGAATATTGTGGGCAAAGGACGTTCTGCCTCTCATTTGGGAGGGGGCAGCGATTGTCCATCTCCAACTTTATTGCGACTTTTACCGCGCGTAAAAAAAGTAAGCCTGCTCACTAAGTAGCACCTAAACTAAACCAGCTCACACAGTTTATGAGCGCTTGCACTTTTGCACATCCACTACATACAACGTAGGCATATCAAAAAAAAAGCCATGAAGTTGCCGGGGAAAAAGGTCTCTTCTCCCCCTATCTCATTCCCCCACAAATACTCGTAATGTGCTTTCCACGAGAGAAATCACGGGGACGCAGCCTAGTTTTCGTCCCCTTTTCTTTTCCCTTTGAGTCGTGATAGCACACACACACTTTGGCCGCAGCCAAATTTAGTATAGCAATAGTAGGGGGGAGGGGGAACCTCTCTGGTGCCACGTTAAGATCCCACTGCAATGAATGGCACATAAAAGATCCCGTTTGCTCAAGTATCGTCCTCACCCACTTTTTCTCTTTGCTTTCTTTCTTCCTGCCAGCTTTATTGTTGTGTTTTATACCCGCACCAACGTCATGAACAACCAGACAGCAGCGTGCATTGAGTCAACATCAGACAGCCTGAAATGTTAGCGAAAAAATAACAGCAATAACAAAGACCGTTTGCACTCCCCGATGTTTGAAAAGGAAATTTTGCCGAGGACTTTGCACCAGCGTGTACCTCAGCCCATGTAACAATTGAGGGGGCTCCAGCTTATATCGCTTTTCCCGCTGCCTACTCGAAAATGAAGGCACACGCAGTAGGCCCTCCTAGCTCTAAACTTCTCGTCATTAGTAGGATATTTATGCAAATTAACTCTGCCTTGAGAGAGAGGAAGGAGAAAGAGTCCCCACGCGAAAGCATGAAGAAAATGAAGGTCGTGAAGATGAGGTGCTTGGGGGGGGCCTTGATGGAGGAAACTTGGACTGCGTACATATTTTTTGGGCCTGCTGTGTAGTAGCAGCATGCAGGGAGGAGAAGAGCAGCTAGAACAATATGCACTGCGTCGGGTTACTCCAAGGTACTTTTTCTCTTCTCGGAATTTTGTTTTATCAGTTCACTGGGAGAAACGTCAGACTTGAAAGTCCTCCCCCCCCCCCATGTGTTGGAGCTTAGCTGGGGCAGTGCACTTAGGCTGTAGTACTTAGGTGAGATGTTCATTACTGTAAGGCAACCTACAGCAGCGTGTCTGAGTGCACATGCATACCATATACCATATTTAAGGGCACGAAAGAGTAAAAGATATTCCATGGGGTGTGATCCATTTCTACCAACCAGGTGGAAAAGCACAGGCGGGAGGAGAATTTGAACCAAACATGATGGGAGGGGGGACGTGAGGGCGAAAGAGAGAGGATGCTTAGATTTGCGCCAGTAATCTGGTTACAGGGGGAAAAGAGGGGTGGCGAGCGAAGAAGAATGATGCCCTTTTTTCGCATACTCCTCCAGAAATGTCAGATTTTCAAGAATGTACAGCATATTATATCATAATTATGCAAGCAGACATGTACATATATGCACATTAGGCGGGTGCTACACGGCTTTTTACTAATTCTTAAGTACGACTGGACTCGTTCTTGTCGCGTCTGGTGGAGAAGACGCTACTCTGGTGTACGTGACTGCAGTACTAGCGTCAGTACTGGTGCGCAAGACTGCCATGTTTACTTCTACTAAGGGAGGGGGTCGCTTAATGAAGAGATATTGGCACTGTCAAACACCTGTACGTGTGTGCAACACTACAAAAAAGTTATGTATTGCACGCATGGTAAATAAACTGTGCGTAAGGTAAACACGCATACGTAATTGTGTACATGCATATTTATTCTGTGTAAATGGCAACTTCTTGTAAGCGAACTATGAGACAAAGTTGTGCTGTGCATAAGGTATGTACGTTTTTTCCAAAAAATATCATGGTTAATTCAGTCGGTTTCAAGTCTTTTTCGTCTTTTTCGTAAGGAAAGCATAACTTTGCTTTCCTTGGAATGCAGAACATTCGTTCAAGTCTGTGTATCATTATAGCGTGTCAAGTTGTTCGCTGTTATGGAACTGCCTCAACAGGCCTCATCTCTTCGATGACTTGGTTTATCCATTGCATAGTGTGCGCCACTTTGTGGAAAATCACAGGCTGAGCTCCGCACACACTGGGACCGTTGCTGACCACGCCGACCACGGTCCACCTGCCCTCAGTGTCTTGTACTTGAAGCGCTCCACCGCTGTCACCGGGACAAGCTGCAGCGTCTGAACTTCCCGCACAGATTTGATCCTCTCCATTGGGAAGGCCAGTCTCAGCCAGACACTTGTCATCCGACAAGAGAGGGACAGTGGCCGCTTGGAGCACATTGGAGTGAGGTTCCCCGTCGAGACGACCCAGTCTACCCCACCCGACAACTGTGGCTTCAGTACCGGGCGGAGGCTCGATGCCGGGCGCCGGCAGGCAAATGGGAGATATGCTGGGAGCCAGGGTGACATCTCTCGCTAGCCTGATCATTGCCACATCATATCTTGGCTCAGATTCAAGAAGACCATCGACAGGACGCAGACGCATGACATTTGTGTATTGCGGGTGACGCACGATCGTGTCCACGCGGTACTTCTCGGTGGGAAACTTCTCCCTCAGCAATTGGTCGTACTCGCCCAGTGAGACTTGATAGAGCAGTCTGCTTTGTGGAACTTCCTGGAGACATTGAGGAATGTCAATGCAGTACTGAGTGCAATGTCCTGCAGTGAGGACCCAACGACGGTGTATTAGGGTTCCCCCACACTCCTTGTCAATATCAGGACCGTGGATTTGGATGTGAGCAGTCCAAGGAAACTGGCCGTAACCAGCATCAAGGCCTCCGAGAATACGACGCTGCACGTGGCGCGAAACCCCACACTGGAAGAAGAAAACATTGGACACTCGTCGAATGAGCATTCTCGTAAGTGTTAGTCCCAAACAAAAATTGATTTACCGTGTAATCTTCTGGATCTTCAATGAAATTCGAGGCGTACAGTGCTTGCTGTCCCGCCAGCGACGTCGGCAGCTTCACCGCCTTCGCGCCGGAGTAGCTGACCGGGGGCAGCCGTGTCAACCGCCGGGACTTTCTCCTCCGGCCTTTCCAGGCTCTCGCAGGCTTTCGAAACTGCCTGCTCAAGAAAGTAGAAAACGGGTTGTAGGGCTGGGGCGCTGAGCAGCAGACTTCGGCCACGCCCGGACAACTCCTCCGGGTTCCGTCTCCTCCTCCCCGAGACTGATCCGGTTCTAGGCGACCACCTCTCAGTAGACAGCTGAACAGGTTGGAGCACGCGCAGTTGCTGTTGCGCCGAAGCCAAGCCTGGGGCCGGGCCCGGGTCCGCGGGGGACGTCTCCTCTGCCCCCGCCTGACACCAGCGTAGCGTCCGTTGCCTCCCCGTTGTTTCACGTCGAACGCGATGTCCGAAGCTTGTGGAAGCTCGCCTTGCATTCCTTGATGCTGTTCAGGATCACGGCCAAATCTGTTGGCCAATTTGCTCAGGTAAAGGGTCAGCCTGATTCGGTTGGACGCGTCAGAAGGAGAGAAGCTCAGCTGACGCTCAATGGGCGGCCTGAAAGGTTTGAGCACTCTATTATTGGCACATACACGTGTGTCGGTGTATCCGTGTAAGCCAGCACGTGCGTACGTACAACATTTAGTTGTAGATAAATGTGTGGTACGCACGGGCATGGAGCCGTCACTATAAGCATGATCCTCTAAGCGATTTTCAAACGTGCTGGCGCAGCATATGCACCTAAAACGATAGACTTAAGAAATTTACGTAGAGAAGTAGCATGCATGAATAAGAGCATAGAAAAGCGAATGTCGAAGATAAATGACTGCTTTCTCTGGGTCGGAACGTACGCGGTACTGTAGTTATGCTACTGTACTATATCATGTACGTAGTAGGTTAGTAGCAGTACTCACGGTGCATAATGTGGCCCTATGAACTGTTGGGCCCTCGGCAAAGGATAAAATTCATGGGGTTGCTGCCGCTGCTGCTGCTGCTGTTGCTGTTGCTCCCAGCCTCCGACGACCCCGGATATGACGGAGAATAGAGAGAGGAAAATGAGCCTCATTTTTCAAAAGTTTATGCAAGGAAGTTCCTCTTCTCTCTTAGTAGCAGTCGAGTACAGTGGAGCACGACAGAAACCCCTTTTTGGGTGGGCAGCACCTGTCAAGACTAAACAGCTTCAAGGATGGTGGTGTTGGAATCGAGCAAACGGGTTGGTGGCCGTCCTCTCCTTCCCCAACGCTGTCAACTACCCGCAATATCTATTCTCATCCTCACTCATCTCCTTGGTGACAGTCGATGAAAGCCCGTATCTTCTGTGATTCTGTTTTCTCACATGTCCATCCCTCTTATTTTCTTACCCTTTCCCTCCTCTGTGTGTGTCTCAGGGCCCCCCCCCCCGGTTTTATAGCTGATCCCCTTTGATTGACCGCAAACTCCTAGTTGGGTCGGATTTGAGAATGGGTCGTGATGGACCAGAGAGAGAGAGATTGGGTTGATGGAGAAAGACAGAGAAAGGATGCAATTTCGCAGACTTTCTTTTTATTCTTCTTCTTTTCTCTCTTTTTGTGTCCGATGTCTGTCGATCAAGGCACGGCCATCACATCGCCACAGTGGATCCGATCAGCAACACCAGGGAGGGAGAGCCTCTTATAGGAGTTTTCCCCCTTTTTTTCCGCTGGGCGTGCGAAAAGAGTTCGAGGGGGAAATAGTTTTCCGCACAGGGGCGGTACAAATGGCTTCGTTTTTCCGCTCTTTTCTTCGCTCTTCTGGCGGACGTTCTTCATCCACTACATATACGTATATAATATACTGGTATATACATACACACGTATAACAGTGCACTACAGAAACAGCAAGTGGGGATTTGCCATTCGTAAGTTAGCATACGCTAAGTCGCTCCCTCCAGCCCAGAGATACAAGCAGCGGGAAGGATATCTGATTGCTTCCTTTATGACTCAGTTGTGTGGTTGGAGGGGGAAAAAATCTTTCTCTTCTTCCTCCCGCTCGCAGTATTTATTGCGATAATGTCAAAGTTTTATTCTTTGACAAAAAGGCCCCTCCTGAATACATCTCAGCCCTTCAGAGCGTAGGCAGAAGAGATTGGTTAGGAGGACGCAGGAGTCTCCTCCGGTGAAGAGGACAACACAAAACAACAACTAGGTTAGATGATGGGAAATGGTATGCAGTGCAGTGTGTAGTGCAGACACCGGGAGGAGGGGGTGACGACGGCTGGTGCTTTCTATCTCTCTTCAAAGTTCCCCTTGTTTTGAAGGCGGCGACGACAGCCCCTGTCTTCGTCTTAGCAGCATTTTCCAGCGAAATCTGATGCTTCTTTGGTGCTGCTGCTTCTTTATTCTTGTTTTCTTGCTTGTTCCCCTTCTTCCCGTCTTCTCATCTTCCCAGAAAGATGTCGTCCTGAAGACTTTGGTGGGGAGGCCCTGAGTTAAGGAGCCTGAAAGAAGAAGGAGGGGAGGGATGAATATGAGATTGAAATCAAGAAGCCTCACTCACTCCAGTTTTGCTTGTGCACAAAAGACAAAGCAACATTTTCAAAGGCCCAGCCTGCTTTTAAGGTAATGGGGAGAGGAGCAGAGGAGATGGCAGCGTTGGCAGAAAATTGCCTTTATGAAACGCTTAAACTTTTTCGGCTCTTATCAAGTGCGCACCCTTTTTTTCGCCCATACAATCTTTCATTCAATTTTTTTTCTCTCTCTCTCTCGAGACTCAGTAAGTGCGAATTTTCCCCCAGGAATGTCAGTGCTGGCAAGAGGAGGTCAATGCCGCACAGACACTTGTGACGCTTCATGCACAAAGCACGCATAACAACTTAAACGACGCTGTCGTATAATTGTGCGGCACGCGCGTCTACGTCCGTACATACGCTCGCACGTGCTGTACACACACTGGCTGTGCACGTAGCGCTACACGAGGGTGATGCGCTGTGCAGAGCCTGCGGTGTCGACGTCAGCGTACGTAAAACTATAACACACCGCACCGCGCACGCAGCAGAAAGATGGATATGTCATGCTTGTCTGGTTTCTCTTAGATGGTAAAATTGCACTATCTACTTTGCCCTAGATCTTTTTTTTTCTTTCTCAATCACAAGACAGCGTCTATTCAGGTGCCCCTGCCTATCTAGACTCATACATACGCGTGATTGTGAACTGCAGTTCAGCCATACAGAAATAAAGGTGATTCGCGTGTTCACCGCGACGTAAAGTTCACGTCAAACAGATCCTCAATGGCAGTTTCCAGTCTCATGTTTGTTCTGATTTGTACAGGGTGCGGGTAGCAAAATGGAGATCTTTTCTTCGCTTCGTCACATCTCAATCGATAAGGCAATTTCCAGGACAGCAATTAGTACATTACCGGACTTTTCTGTTCGTAACAGGTATTCGTAGAGAATCTTTCGACTAGATAGTGGGAAAAGCAGAATAGGAACCTTGCTGATTCATACATTAGTCAATAACTAATTTCCAGAGTTACAATTAACACTTTTGATGGCTAATTTATTCATGCATTAGAGTCGTGGCAGCGCCTTCAAGAGCCTTCTTTTAACTACAGGCTGCAGAAAAAAATCACAGTGAAAACTTCCCTTACTAGCTGTTTTCACCAATCGGTGAGTGATTTTAAAGAGCAACATGGGAACAGATTAGAGAACGCATGATGCATTTTTCTGGCTCGTGACTCCTTGTGGCATCTCTGTTGTTGTCACAATGTTCACCAGTCGGGAGCGAAAACTTGGGCACGGTGGAGGTCAATGATGCGACTGGCAGTTATGGGACCTCTTGGATTTATTGTGGAGATTGTTTGCACACAATCATTCATGATACGTCACACAACCTGGAACACGGTTGCCAGACAGTCTAGCTTCATTTCAAGGCTGCAAAAGGGCCTTCAAAGACAGAGTTGCCATTTCGAAACGCATGCAAGTAGCACGGGGTGCCCATCAAACTGTACAGTCAGACCAGGAATCGATACAGAAACCACGCCAACAGTAACAAACAGTGGTTACAACCGGTACTTAAAGGTATTAGCCATCAATGTTGACATTTAACATCATCTAGAGCCTCCTCACAACCGTGCAATGTGTACCGAAAATACCGCTACGGTATACAATTTGATGTGGAACCCCCCCTCCCCCCCAGTGGCTCTAAGCTGTCGTTAGCGGGCTTTAAGGCCTACGCACCGCAGGTACGTAGGCAAAAGTGACAGTTGTGGTTACATTAGTTACGCATTTTCAATGCCGAAAGAGGCGGAAAAAAAGAGACTGCCTAAACAAGTTACGCTATCGCATTTTATCCTTCACAAGGCTACTAAGGTCGTTCGAGAGCAAGTTGAAGCCTCATTCCGGGCACAATTGCCACCGGATATAATTTGCACTCGAGTGAGGAAGACATAGCAATGGTCTCTCTGCGAAAAATGCCTTCGATTTTTTTTTTCCAACTGTACCAACCTGCACTCATTCTTAGCTCAGTCAAGGTCGATTTTTTTTTCTTCTTTTGTATGAGCGATTGTCTTGTGGGGTCTGTCCGAATCGATTTACAGGGGTTCCGCTTCTCCAGCCTTGGGCAATTATCTCTTTTCACTTAAGCGAGAAAAATGATGCTTCTGGCGTGCAGCCTGCGTGTGGTTCATCCTTAACAGCGCGGCGAACAAGGGTTGACAAGTGAGTGTGAGGCAGACGGAGCAAACGTGGAATGCTTCTCCTGGCGCGCAAATGAGGGCAGATTTCCGCGGTCATGACTTTGAACGCACGAGAAATTCGCGCTTTCGAAGCTGTCTTAAATTTGCAGGGGATTCGCAACTTGATGTCGGCGTGCTTTTAGTCGAATGTTCTGATTGACTCAAGGCTTCTAGCAAAAGGTGGAGGCGTTTTTTTTTTCTACTTGAGGTACGTTGATGGTTACGGACCTCGGAATTTCAGGTAACAGACGAAAATGCTCCATTGAGCGCCTCCTTCCCCATGACAACATTGAAAAATTGCAACTGGCAATGAGGAAGAGGTTGGGGATTTTCCATGGAAAATGCCGGCAATGAAATTCCAGCTAAAAAGGCACTGTTGGTCCCTCCAATGGCCCAAGTTGTTCACCTAATATCCCGAGGTCCACTGACAGCTAGTGGCGCTGAACTAAGGGGATGTTTTGGATGTGGCCAGAGCCATCATCGACCAATCGTGTGGGCATCGGTAACAGAATCCCTGCCCGCACTCGTCAGTGCTGGTGGCCAAAATGTTGCGCAGAAATCTCAGTTGTGAAACCTTCGTAAGTACTTACGTACAACACAATGCATCTCTTTTTTCCACGAGCGTTTTTTTTGCTCCCTCATGAGATGCGTGAGCACAGTAGACAAATTCGCATGCTACGTGCATACATACATGAGGCTTGAAGCTTACCTCTCACACTTCTTCTCGAGCTTTTTTTGTCTTTTTGCATCAGACTCTGCCCTGATAATCAAAGGCTGCGTGACTGGAGTCTCATCTTTTGCTGACCTCTCTCACTTTCTTCTGAGGAGACAAAAATGTACACCTGCTCTTTCCAACTGTTATTTATTGCTTGTAATAGACAAGAAGTTTTTTGCGTTTCTTTCTGGCAATGTTATTTTCTCTTCTCTCCAGCATTGGATAAGGAGCTCGTCACACCTCGACGACACCACAGCAACTGATCACGCTTGTGTGACCGGGATAATCTCGTGAAAACGCCGGCGTCGCCTTAAAGGAGCGGGCCAGCGTCGATGCACACGCGCGCGTGCACGCACAAGAACAGCGGGTAGAATGCAAGTTAACAAGAATACTGACATATGAGCCATTCTCACTCATTTCGCACCGTGCACAATTGTGGTGTCGACTGTAAATATATATATGTGTGTGTGTGTGTATATATATATATATATGTATGTATTTTTCAGAGAATCGTCCGGGTGCGCGCACGCACGCACAGAGCAACTACTCAAGTGTTGATGAAAGTCATCGTATGACAGATTCCTCAGTGAAACTGTTCAAATTGGTGATGCAAGTGGAACTGACGAGAGAGAAACGTGAGAAATCGAAAGGGTTCCCTTTTCTTTCATTTTCTGGCAATCCCTTCTCTGCTCGCCTGTATTATTTATGCCAAGTCATGCAAGCCACTGCACAGTAGTGGGAGACATGATATTCAATGTGACGCGCAACTTTCTCGCAAGGCGTTTGCCGTCTTGCTCCCAGTTGCCTCCGGTGCACGCTTCACTTGCTGGGAGCGTCGACGTCGGCGGGGACGCCGACTGGACCCACCCCAAGCCCGTGGGTCGAGTGGCGATCGCAGTCAAGCCCGGGTTCTGCTCCGTCATGGTCAGGGAGAAAAGACTCTCTCAATTGATGCAGGCACATGCAGTGCAGCGGCAGGCAATGGGCTCACTTTCTGTTCAGTCCGGGAAAAACTCTCATTATAAGTGACTGGATTTGCCACGCACACGTGAACACGACGTGAGTCAGCAGCGCCAACAGGCTGGGGGTGACGAGTGTACTGGAAATGCGAGCCAGAGACGCATGTATAGGATGGCCCACATGTGTGAGGACACAGGAAGACTCTCGTATCTCTGGGAAAAGTCACAATGTCACATTTTGACAGAATCAGCAGAAAAACTTTTATGCAAGTGCAACACCATTTCATTCGCAGTAATAGTTCGGCCTTCGCCACAGCCTTCAAGCCGCTCTTCACTGCAGCACAAGAGTGGCAGATCCGTTCTTTCTCTAGTTTGGCACCGCCGGCCTTAAAGGCTGCTTGCAGCTGACAGACGGTCTCGACCTCAATCTCCCTCTGCGGAATTAACCCTATGGCAAAATCCACGAGGTTAACAGATCAGTGTGGCAGCTTGATATTCCTGCAATTGAGTGAGTGAGCGCTCGTTCTCGTTCCGTACGTATGGTTCTGTAACCTTGTTTTAAGTGAACATCGTATGATGTTCGTGTGGGTGTGTGTTTATATGTGGGTGTGCAGGTACCATGAAGGGAAAAAGTGGAAGAAATTTCCAGTAGAAGAAGACCACGATGATTAAGCATGCGTGATGCGTATTTTTTTTGTTTGATACGCGTTCACGGCATTGCGTTGAGTACGCAGAAAATGCGTAGGTATGTCTAGTGTGTATAAGTGCGTAATGGGTATTAGCTACCTCTTAAAACTATCCTTGATGGACACAAATGATTTTACCTTGACGAAGTAGCATATTAGGATTGTTACGGCAGGAAACCGAGGAAGAGTTTTTTTGTGGATACCAAAGATTACTTCTTACTACGAGGGATAACAAAAGTCGGCCTTCCAAAGCCACTTCTTTTTACAACTCCACCAGACAACTGAGGGAGTCAATAGAGGAAGCGAAGTGGGACACATGCATACGACTGCAAACTCATCGCTGGCGGCCCCGCAGAAGTTGCTTTCCTACCAATGAAGTGAGCGTACGGTACTTTTTGGCCTAAACCTGTGTGTGACTGGACTTCTCTCTTGGTCAGGAGTTGTCTGGTGGAGATTCGGCTTCCTCCTTCTCCACAGTTGCCAGCTGCACAATCGTTGGTCCAAGCATACGTACAATGATCGCCGAATTATTGTCTTCCACAACAAGGAGAAGAGCTGTCTCAACGCCAACAGAAGCATGATTTCATCACCTTGAAGGAAAAGAAATCATCCTAACCAAAAATAATGCAGCGTACGCACTCCGTTCTTTGGGGAAGAAGGAAGAGGGTAATTATTCCACTCTGGCGGAGTTCTGTTGACATCCCTCTGCTACACATACGTACGTGTATGCTGCATTGAGTAAGAAGTAGTGACACCCACACCCACACACTCACGCATGGCCCTTACACAACAGGGTGTCCCTGCCTTGCTAAACACCCTGATGGCTCTATTATCGGTACAGTACAAGGTGTAACAAAATTGATGACCCCACCCATCCAAGAACCACGTATACAACCTGGTCCCACTCCTCAGACGTTTGTACTTCTCATTTGTTCTGTTTCCGTCCCTCGACGTCAGGGTTGCGAAAGTGTCATTCCGACGCGGAGCGTTGGGCGGAACCATCAAGTGCTCAAAAGTGTTCTCTCGTTTGCTCTGTTTCTATCGCTTGACGTCAGGGTTGCCAAGACGTCGGTGCCGCCGGTGCCGCCCTCATACAAGCGGTCTCCAAGAAGCCAGAGTTGGTGAAATGTTTGTGAAGCAGTTTGGGTGCCTCACTAAATACTGACGAGACCATTTATCAGAGAGGGAGGCAAATGTGACAAAAACCTCTCGGCTTCTGCAAAATGTTAGGTGGCGAATCAATTTCGTCACACCCCGTACCATGTACCGGTATGCACACTTGAGTACTTGTAACACTCGCGGATTCGTATGTGTGCTCTACACACGGGTGCTCACATTTCAACTGGGCCGAGGAAAATATTGAAAAAAAAGATCCATTGGAAAACAGATTTTTGCCCCAAGAGACCCGGAGTGCGTGTGCGCGTGCGCGCGTGTATGTACTACATCGAATGCGTCTGTTTATCTGATGTCCGTCTGCAATTGGTTCTCTTTCTTTTTTTTTGTCATACCTCCTCCTCTTCATCCTCTGTGTTCCGCAGCTTCTCAGTACCCATACGATAAGAAATGATATAGCATGTGGCTGGAAATTGTGTGCCATTACTTCCTACGACCCAAAGCAAAACATGCCCAAGTGAGCAGGCCTCTTTTTTTCTCCCTGGCAGCTCGTACACGTGCTCATTGTCTTGTCACGTGTGACCGTGGATGAAGGAAGGCACTTTCTTATTATGATGATTGTGACGCAAATCCTATCGGCGCAAGACGAATCACTCATTTGGGTCCGGGGAGAGCCTTGCCTCGATATTCCAGTCAAGGACAGACAGCTGCTCTTCGCAGGTCGGGTTGGGTGGGGGCCTTGACGACGTGCAAGATGCCAATGGGCGTTGACATCTTTACGCACATCTAATTCAAAGAAAGAGAGCATTCATGTGCGCAAACCGACCGACATGGGCGCGATTACAAGAACCTCGGGATTTTAGGCGAATTCAGCTGACGAGAATTCAAGTTCCCCTTGCTTTTTCATCCCTCATTTGCGATTATGTCTCCATATTCTTCACAAATTTTCGTAGAATTTTACTGTCTCTTCCATTTTTCCCCGGCTGTTTTTCACTGCATCACTGTTAAATTTTTTCCCCACGGAGCTTTCCAATTGACTCTTCGGGCTTTACCTAAAATTCCGAAGCCTACTGATTAGGGGTGGGTTTTTTTGACGTCTTTTTCACCTTTTGACACGTGTGCGCGTGACTCCTTCAGTCATGCGCGCACGCAGTGAAATGCGCACCAGGGCGATGACGAAGGCCGAAGCGAAACAGTTTATCGTGTCAGGGACTCTTCTTGTGTCCCCAACAATTACCGTCAATTCGTTAGCGGCTCTCTTAAAAGCGGCGTCAATGCCAACGTGAAACTGACTCCTGACGCCAAACATCCGCGCCTCCATTGAGTGTTACACCAGCTGGTGCATACTCGGCTTATCTGACGGTGGGGCTCAATCCACTTTGTCATGAGGCTGTGACCACCAGGGAAGTCAACAAGTCCGATAAGAAAATCGCCGAATTCGACGAAAAAAAACACCAAAAATGATGAAAAACCACCAAATGTGATAAGAAACTCCCCAAGTTTGATGAGAAAACTACCACTGACTTCCTCAGTTGATGAGGAAATCATCAGAATTAATAGCATGATCAGCAAAATTGATAAGAACTCACCAAATCCTGCTGCTGTCCTGCCAACTCGGTGGCGCACATGTCTGCTGTACTCCTTGTTGCTGTCGCGAATAACACTGCACGGACAGGTTCTTCTGGGCTGTGAACGTGAGGCTTCAAGTCCGAGTGATAAAGCAATTGACAGAGGAAAGAAGAAGCCACGGTACCAAAGTACACGCCTGACAAAAGGAATGAAAGACTTCTCCAAGGCATTGAAGTCTTTCATGGAGAAAAAATAATTGGTTTTATCACGGAACAGAGATGAGATACGCCGTCAATGATTGGGAGCGCACAAAGGCTCTGAAATTGGGGCTTCTTATCTTATTAGGTGTCTTCTGCTGTGATGGCTCGACATTGCCCATGAATTCCGTCTCATGCAGCCAGCGGCATCTCCGCCAGACATGATCGATCCACCGCTCAATGATGGATAACATTGTTTCTTCGCACCGCAAGAGAGAGACATCAGTGGCATGAGGCATGAGAATGCCCCTCATGTTCGATCTTGGTCTGGTCGAGACTTTGTGTCAAGGCAGTCCACGAGTCCCTGATGAAGGCATTGCACACATTTTTTTCCCTCCCCTATTCTTCGCTGACAGTTTTTTGTCGCTAGCAATGTCCTTCGCATCTCATTAAGGGGAAGCCGCTTAAAGGGTTTTCTCGCTGCTTGGGCCTAGGCTTGGGCCTGGGCGGGGGGGGGGGCACCACAATAACAGAAGAAAGGGGTGTGGCAATCGTGATCGTGAGGTATTGAGGAATCCCTTTAACCTCGACCAGATTGCGCTTGTGCGTGCGTGTGTAAGAGAGACAGACAGACAGGGAAATAACACGTCAGTGTGTCTTAATAGAGCTTGACCGACCTCAAAAATTCGATTAACATTCGAATTTAATGTAAAATAGTAACCATCGGAGCAGCCGCGTATGCTCGGGGGGGGGAGAGCTTTTATATCTATTGACTGAGACAGTTGTTAAGCTGCTACTCACAAGCGTTTCACTGCTGCGCAATCTAGATGTAAAGATTCATCGTTAACGTCGAGAATTATCGTTATTTCTAGTAAGTGTTAGGCATTAAACAGCAATTCGGTCAAGAGCTTATTGCCGGCCCAGAACTATCGTTACATGGACCACTCGAAATGTAAAAGATGAAACGTGCTTCAAAAGCACAGAAAATGGCAGATTCCCCTTGTCATTGTGGTTCTTTCTGAAGGCGGGAGAGGAATATTTGATATTCTTCCTGATCCGTCGGAAGCAGCGCTGCGTGTGCGACGCGTGCTCCACTGCCTGCACCTGGTCCAGACGAGTGATGGTGGGCCCCAACTTGGGCCGGACGCTCTGTCGTGTCATCACGGTGATGGCTCATGGAGACGACTGATGATGCTTCTCCGAGCAGGCAAGTGAGCACCCTCAATTTCTGCACGCTTTGACGTCACGTTACGGACGTCTTCGGGGCCGTCGCCATTAGGGCATCAGTGGAATTTTTCTCTCCACTCGCTTTGTCCTCGACCCCTCTCGTCAGAATTTTCTTGGGGTGTAGTAATACAGAGCGAGTGAGTTTTTTTTCTGTCTCTGTGTGCGCTTCTTGCCTTGTTTTTCTCTCCTCTCTCCCCCGAAGGCTTGCCTGGCATGCAATTGAATGCAAGGCGGGCGATTAAGCTCCGAAACCAAGCAAGGGGAAACCTCACAGATACTCATAATGAAGGCGCTCAAAGCACGTGAGGAAAAACCTTGGTGGCGCCAATTTCAACTGTTTTCCACTCCAGAGCCTCCAAGAGAAATTAAGACGGAGTGCGTGCGTGCGCACGCGGGCGTGCACGCAGTGCATACAGTGCTGCATGTCGTGCAGGGAAACGCTCGGCATCTCTGTGGAATCGAGTGAAATGGACCGGGAATTCCCGCGCACTGAAAAAGGTGCTTAAAATAGGACTGTCTTGGGGCACTTAGATCAATCCGATGAGTGATCAGTGCAAGCAGCGCAGAGCAGCACAGTAGTCTCATTCCACGGCTTAGTTATTCGTGTGCACATTGCATGACAGCAGATAATCTTCTTAAGGCTTTATGGACACCGGCGGGGGAAGGAATGCACAGGGTGTGACAAAAGGGATGCCCCTGCCAAAAATCAAGTCCCTCCCAGCCCATGTGTTGCTCTCCCAAAGTCAGGGTTGCCCAGACGAATTCCGCTCGTGCGCTCTGTTGCTGAGTCTCTCAAAGTCAGGGTTGCCAGACGAAATCACCCGTCCCTGCCACTCGCACGCTCCGTTTCTGTCCGTCAAGGTCAGGGTTGCCAAGATGTGATGCCCACGTTCTCCCCATGAAGAGGCTCACTGCTAAAACAATTCATCAAAGGGGAAGGAAAAAGCATAGAGGAAACCCTGCTGCTTTGCCCAGATGCTGCTCAATTTTGTTCCACCCTGTCTGCGCACCACTCAGATGACTTACCGACTTGACCGTGAGATAGGCATCCACGAACGCTCGCGTTACGCTGGTGCCCAAATGCGCTATGGTTGCATGCGCGGACGTGTATTAAGCAGGGGGGGGGGGGGGGAAGTGG
>JAAUXU010083880.1_pt1 | contig 15483 bp, 15 predicted proteins | sample 7278151 | NCBI WGS metagenome assembly JAAUXU01 (sample SAMN14350113, study PRJNA611818) | marine sediment metagenome | isolation source: surface marine sediment (1.8m) | place: French Polynesia: Moorea | collected 2018-08 | reverse complement strand
CTCAGAGGGAGCGAGAGAATGCAGTCCTGATCGCTGGTCTCAGAGAATGCAGCCATCCCTAGCCTTCATGTCCCGATTGTCGTCGATGAGTTTTCTTTACCTGTCAAATTGTCACCCTGTCACTCTCTTTTGGCTGCTTCACGGAACATAGCAACCTCACAACCCCGACACGGGGTTTTTGCATGCCTGTGCATGGCGCCGGAGGGCCCGGGGGATGCAACCATGTGAAAATGATTGGCCTGGAGGCTGGGATTCTTCCATGAAAATTTCAGCCAATTTCATCCACTTCTTCCCCCTCAAAAAGCCACTTTTCAGTCCTTTTTGGCATGGCCCCCCCTTCAGGTGGCCTCCTTTTGAGCATTCTAGCACCAACATGTGCAGGCTTGACATTGACCCAGTGTACTCAACATTGTGTCCCAGTATCACAGCTACATGTTCCACATCAAAATTCTACCTCAACATGCTTCAGTACAGTGTTTCAGGTCTCGTCATGCTTGACGCATTTACTTACGGCAAGGACTGTATGTCAGACAGAGCGAGAGAGATAGAGAGAGCAGGAAAAAAAGATGTTGAAAGTACGAAGTCTTTTGCATTCTGAAAGTTTGTCGAAGAAACTTGAAAAACTTGCGTCTTATGCATTCATCCGCTCACCTCTCCTTGCTAGTACAAAAAACATTTTTCGCTGAAATAACTTGCTACTGTGCTGAGCTTTCCTTTCGGTTTTATACTTTCTGTATTTTCATTTCTATCGGCTTTTTGGGTGAGATGCGTAGTTTGGGGCCTCATGAGTTGGCTTGAACGAAGCCTGACAATCTCCTAGGTCTGGTATGGATCGAGCTGATTCGAGTGTCAGTTAATCCTCGATTTGAGTCGAAATTGGTGGTAGACTCCAAAGACAGAGGAAATTGGTCATTTCCTCGCTCTCACGTTGTTGTTGATTCCAAACAAAAGCCCTTCCATTGGTAGGAAACTCCAGGTGTAAGACATGCTGCTGAGAACGTTGTAAAGCTCTGCAAAGCCGTATCTCATGCTCGAGACAAAGCGGGGTTCAGTGTCAAGGTCAGCATTTTCAAGGTCAGCATTTTCGACTTTCAACTCGAGTAAAATTCTCTCCTGGCGTTGGAAACCTCACCGAGCTTATGTGACCACACGAGACCATAACTCCCAGCTTCTTTCGATTGAGCAGTTGGCAACCATTTTAGAATAAACAACTTTCCACTTTTTTTAGTGTTTCAAGAAACTTCACGGGCAATATTTATTTATTTGGTAGTATATTCTGTGCCTCAACAATTCAGGTGAAACCAGAACAAAAATATATGTCCATATAGAGGAGAGATCAGGGCTCATTCATCTTTCTTCAGTAATGCTTCCACTGTTTTCTGCCAGCATGTTGTTCCTCCAACTCGGTTCATGGTGGGAAGCATTGCGGAACAGTGCAAAGAGAGCATTATTTGTTTTCTGCATGAACGCAGACACCAACACTTCCGAAACACAATAGGCATTAGAGGAAATGCGCAGTTTGGCCAGAGATGTTTACTTCGATCTGATCTCGATTTAGCAAATGAAACTTTTAAACAGTCGAGTCTCACCGCTCCAGAAAAAAGCCCCATTTATTGCTCATGAAAGGCCATAGCATTTGTAGTTTCTGACTGGCACCTTGGCATGTTCACTACCCTGTCATTTTGGTGGCACATTTCGTCACTCAATCCACCTGCCGAAAAGCCATTTGAGTTGCAGAAGCCTTAAGACAATAACTCAAAACAAGCCCAGACTTGGCGTTGAATAAAAAGCTTCAACTTGGCTTAAATTCACACTGTTCACAAACATATCTTTACTGTGTAGTCATAGAAGGCAGAACAGTGCATAATCTAAATCACCTTGAGTCCATCCAGTGAAATGGAGTCAGCTGATGTCAGCTGAACTCTCTGCCTAGACAGAAGGGGAAGCAGAAAAGTGCGCGTGGAGTAAAAAGCCAAATGAACTGAGCAAGTTGAGTCAAGTTGAGCCAAGTAAGACACTCATTGTGCATCAACATTTCAGACCCGCAGCTTTAGAGGGGCTGATGAGCACAAGTAGATAGACACGCTGGATTAATCTTGAACTAAGTTGTGTGTGCGCGAGTGCGTGCGTGCGCGTTGGTTCTTCAAAGTCCAACACCTAAAGCTAAAAAAGAGCCTTCGTGTTTGATCGGAAACTTGAACTCGGTTCGAACTGCGAACTGTTCGAAACACACCTCTGCGGGTACCTTGATAGACCAGTCAGTCCAGCTCAGCATCCACAATTTTTAGACCTGGGAAAGTTCCGAACTGCCATCAATGATTCAGAGTTTAACAACAGGTTTCAGAAGCTAATCCTGGCAAAAATCGGTAAAATCCCATGAGGGAGAAAAAGAGCGAGGAAAAACTTAGAATGCCAAATCCTAAATATCCCCCAAACCCTAAGAAGAGCAGAAGAATTTTTGCATTCTATTGAGCTGCAGGCCAACCCTGGCAAGTCTCGAAGGGGTCTGTGTGTAGTGGTGGGGATTCCTATAGTCTTCCAGGCTCGCATGTTGCCCTGGTCAGGTGGGCAGCTGCATTTTGTCTCAAGTCCTTCAGACTGCAGTCAGCAGGTCGTAATATGAATAAGTAAAGACGCCCTCTTCTAGTCTTTTGAGGAACGGCTCCTGAGCAAAATCGAATTGGAGACAATCGCTACTACTTTTCCTGGTATCCTGCAATTGTTTTGGACTGAAAGTTGTTCAATTCTCCTGCGCAGTGCAGTTTTCTCTTCAATGGCCGGGTCACACCTGATCAGAAATCGTGACGTCCGTAGCACTGCTAGTAAGCCAAATACGATTGCGATACAGCCTCGTCGAGAAATTCGTATGATCATCAGAATTTCCCCTGTTATGTCACCCGTCCGTGGAATGCCATCCCTCCTAGTACAGGGTGGTGCATCACGTGGTCTGCAATTCAAACGCTGGGTAATCATGAAAATCCTCCACTATCCACATGACTCTGAACTTGATTACCGTTCAGAGAAAAAGTTGCAGGAGCACCTGAAGCCGTCGAAATGCAATTTCCAAGGCTCACATTGATGCACCCCATCTACATACGTCGTTCCAACTCTATTTAAGGGTGCGTGCGTGCATTGTGCTCAGCTACAATTGACTGGGTTTGAATGTGACTGACTGCACATGCCCAAGCTCATCAGTTCTTGACTTTCTTTGTTTTCTCTCACCAAGTGCATTAATTCTCACGAGAAGTCTCGTGGAGAAAAATGGGCCTCATTTTCTTTATCCCACTCTCGTTGGTATGATAGGAGCATCCCAGGTCTCTGTTAGTGCCAAACGACGCTGGTTTCAGCCCTCCTCGTTTGTCGCAGACATACTTAAGACACTTCTCCAGAAATTTATCCCGTCGAGCGAAAGCTCAGCTTGCGTCAAAGTTTGAGAATTTGTCAAAAGATGAGTGGGCATTTTGAGCGGGAACGCAATCAAAGCTGAGTCAAAGTCGCCCTGGGGAGGTCCAGAAATCTCAACAGAAGTCGCTCAGCTGCTTCTCAGAGCTGCATCCGCTCAGTCAGCGCTGGCAAAGCAGCATCGAACTATGATTTCTTATTACAAAAGTGACTGGAACAAGAAAGGAATTAGATTTCCTCCATTTGTTCGTCGCCATCTAGAGAAAAAGTGAGAAATGACATGCCGAAAAAACAGGGGAAATGAGGGCAAAAACGGGCCCTTATTTCCGACCGAGAAAGCGGAGGCGGCGTCTTTTCCTCTACTTATCGGCGATCATTTGTCCTCTGTCAACACAACAGAAGCCACGAAACATTTACTACTTGTAGCGCTTTCGTTGGCACACACCATTATAATAATAAGTACCATACCGGGCTGCAAAAAAAGGGACAGGCAAAAAAGAGTGACAAGGAAATCTTGTCGGACGTCTTCGTTATAGCTCGCTAATGGCTGGGTCATAAGCGAAATTCCGACGCCAGTAGCCATTCTCACAATGACCCATCAGACTTTTTACCAAGCGTCACCCGGTCACAACGGCTGGCTGACATGCTGATACGGACGTGTAGGAATTTGACACGTGTGACCTGACCTCGGGGTCACTCATTGACTGTGGGTTGAAAACTCGGGGATCACTCCTTGAAGAATAAAATAATTGTGCGTTTCGTAAGTACAGTCAGCCCTCGATACAATGAGAACTCAGCATTATGTTATGTAGTGAGTGCTTTTGCAATTGAACCGTCTATTGCATGAGAACCTTCGATCTGGAGAAGTACTTCGGCACGGCAAAGTCATTCACTTGAACTAAGTCTTACATGTTATTAAGCTACTTCGAAAAGGTCAATTTCCGATTTTCAAGGCGGGAAACTGGCATCAGAACCTGGCGAAGCTGGCACAAGTCTCATTTTTTGAAGAAAAAGATGACTTACTTAGAGCATTTTTGATTTAAAACCAGTTTTCATGCATGATTTTTGAAGCAGCTGTTTGGTCAAGTTGGTCTGGCAACACAGATGGTCACAGCACTCAACAGTCTCAACATCCTGATGTTGCAGTCAGCAGCATTTTTTGAGTTTGTTGTGTGACCACAGATGAGACTTTTAATTGATTCTGTCGTAGATTGCTCACTGCAATGCCATGCGTAGCATGATATCCAACAAACTGCGTTAAATGCTATGTCATGCAAGCATCTCTGATTGAGCTGTCATTTTAGGCGCTAATGGAAGTCAGTATATAATATTAGCATCTAAAAATTCAGCTCAATCAGAGATGCTTATAATTTATAACGTAGCATTTTCTGAGTTTCTTTTGTACTAGACCTCTCTCTGTATAAAGTCTGTAAACTTGAAAACTGGATGTTAGCTCCTGGAATGTCGCCTCAATTAGCGATGCTTTTATAACATTGCATTTTTGGAGTTGCAAATTCAGACAGTTGTATGTTCTGTGCTACTGAAATAAAATTTCAAATTAAAAGTGCTCATAATAAGTGACCTTTTATGGAAAAACTTTTTTAGCAAAATCTACTTAATTTTAGCATATGCCACAAATCCAGGTCGGAAAAATATGAATTTCCTGAAAAAGTACCTTTTTGAACTGGCCTATTAGATATTTTATAACATTGGGCTGATGTTGTCGTCCGCAATGCATGGCTACTTGCACGTGCATTACTTTGCACCAGAGCGTTACTGTTCAGACCACTAAAGCCCAGCGAAGCAGCTTCTTTGAGTGGGCAACTCTATGATTATGGGCCTTCCTAAAAGGCGTTATTACATGTGAAAGCGTTGTGTGTACAGGTACTTTCTTTACCTGGAAAATGAGAAAGGTTTTTTGGGGCGGAGGGGGCAGCCCAGAGCCATTGAGGTGGATTATGCGAGCAGTATCATAAGTAATGTCCGCTGCAAGTTCATTCGCCCTTTTCCAGGGGAAATTTCTTCCTGCTCGTGTACCTCAGAAAGACACCTTTTTCATTGCAATACCTTAGGACGATTACAAAAGTGCTCAATGAATGGAGGAATACCAATGACATCCCCAGTCCGGGGTCTCAAGGAGCTTCTGCTCCAGTTTTGTTGACCTTAATTTGGCCAGCAACAGGTGCACTGAATCTGTATCTACAAGAGTCAGCAGTTACACGAAGAAACAGATCTGGCTTCTAGGGCCGTGTCGGGCCACAAGTCTCGGGCTTGATCGGGCTTCGGGCTGGCAATGATCGGGCTTCAAGCCAGGCCGATTTGAATCGGGCCGTGGGCCTCAGACCCTGTAATCGGACCTCAGTCAGCCCAATTCTCAGACATCATGCGTGCACTAATTGTGTACCATTGATACTAGGTTGATCTTGACCTCAGTGGCCAAGTATACTTATGATCATTGCGGTCACTGGAGCTCCACATATAATATAAATATTGGATTGCTAAAAGTATTGGTTTCAGGTACCATGGGCAGGCATCAGCAGCACGTGCTACATGCTAGTCTCTTGAGGCCGAATTTCTATACATTATTTCCTTCGAGCTTTGGTTTTCGGGCCCGAGCACGGTCCTACAGTGCCTTCCCGACGAATACACATGTTGAGGAGGCTGTGACGAATGACCAAATCACCAAACTGCATGAGAAAAATACCCAATTTTTGATGAGCGAAATGACCAGTCATCGTCACCTTCTTCTGCCTGCAGTGAACCTGAGCATTGCGGACACCATGGTTTCCTCCCTGAACGTGACCTTCAACTCCTACTACATGATCGTGGGCCAGTGGCCCTTCGGAGACGCCTACTGCAAGATCTGCAGCTACATCTCCATCCTCTCTGTCTGTGGCAGCGTTTTCACACTCGTCGCTATTGCTATTGAGAGGTAAGAAATAATACGTAAAAGTCAAACGTCTGGTGCACAGTGTTGACCTCATGAGGCTCAAAAGATTTTCCTCTATAGATTTTAAGCTGGAGGAATCAATTTCATTGGTTCAAAGTGGGGAAGGATTTCGTTCAGCACAAAAACCAATAGTTTGTGCACTATGCATATAATGTGGCTGGTGGCTCTTTTCATTGGTTCGTGCAATCCATGCTAGAAGCAGCTTCTTGTTCCATCAGATACAACGCCATCATGCGACCGTTCTCCCCGCGCACGTCGCGGCAGATGACTATCTTGATCATGCTCTTCATCTGGCTCGTGTCCATGGTGGTGGCTGTGCCGCAGATGCTCTACTTCAAAACGACCACGACGGACCCGGGCGGGATCACCATGTGCGTTCCGGTCTGGCCAGACGTGGGCGAGAACGGACAGAGTCTGCTGGAGCAAATGTGAGAGCAGTGCTAATTCTCACAAGATAACAACAAAGGGGGAGTCAACACGCAGTAGGGACACAAAGCATTTTTTCAAGTGTTTTCTTTTTCTAGGCAATTTCAAGCCAGCAAGACAATGACTTAAAACAAGAAGGGTTTCCAGAATAAAACATGTAGTCTTGAGTATGAGTGCAGCCTTTGATCTTATAAGTTTCAAAGTTTGTTGCTGCACAAAAAGCAGTCTGAAGGTTTTTTCTGTTCAATTTTTTGTAGGTTTCGTTTCCTTTTTTGTTGAAAAAGTTAAAAACATATTATCAGTCCTTTCTTCTCACCTGCACCAAAAGGAGAGAAAAGCCTGAAAAAGGAGTGTTTTTCCACTTACCAATTTCAGCTACAACATCCTGTTCATGATCTGGACGTATTTCATCCCCCTGTTGGTGATGACCATTCTGTACGCGGTGATCGGCAAGGAGCTGTGGTGGGCCTACATCATCGGCGCCGACCCCAATGACGCCCAGAGGGAGGCAATCAAATCCAAGCGAAGGGTCTGATGCACTTTATTACTCATGACGGTGCATGAAGTGAGTGTTTATCATTCCTCTCGCATTTCCCCTCAGGTCGTCAAGATGATGATCGTGGTGGTGAGCATCTTCGCCGTCTGCTGGCTGCCCTACCACATCTACTTCATCCTGTCCAACACTCATCCAGAGATCAACCACACAAAGTACATCCAGGTGAATCACTGTAAACCGAGTAACAGCATGATCATGTTCATATAAGGCACACGCGCGCACACGCAGGAAATCTACCTGTCCATCTATTGGCTCGCCATGTCAAACTCCATGTACAACCCAGCCATCTACTGCATTATGAATCAGAGGTACGTGGCGGCTATTGCTAGTAACAACTTGACTGACCGTTCACGCGTGACTCATGTTTCGCGTACAACAGGTTTCGTCAAGGTTTTCTCCGTGTCTTTCGCTTCTTCACCGGCCAGAAGACGACGGCTGCCAACGGCGGCTCCGTCAATGCGGCAGCAGCGCACTCCGCCGGCGCCAGCGGCCAAAACAACCGATTGTACCCGCCCACGCCAAGTCGACATCCTCAAGCCGCCGCTGCCATCTCCAACTACTCACCGCGGCGGCGAAACTTCTTGGGGCTGCCGCAGCCGCAGTCATCGCATAACGGCACCAAGTTGAAACGCGCTGCCCCGGCTGCAGCATCAGACGACGTCAGTTCCGGTGGAGGCTCTCCCAGGGTCTTCATCAACAGGATGAGGAAGAAGAAGAGCGGTAGAAACAAGAAGGAAAGTCACAAAGAAGCAGCTGCTGAAATGGACAGCTACTTGTACTTGAGCCAGATGGATTACAGCGTCGTGAGTGCAGAGATGGCCTCGGCAGCCGGCGGCGGCGGCAGTCGCAGCCGCGGTCCGTCTGTCGTCGTCGCGGCCAATGGGACTTTAGGGCAAAAAGGGACGTTCCTCTGACAGTTCAGGGGAGCTGAGGTGCTCATTTGATGATGACACTTTTTCTGCACCTTGTACTGCGCTTTCCACACCCACCGTACGCATCATTGATCAACGAATAAAGTGAACGAACAGTTCAGTTACTTTGTGTTCTCTTTCCACGCCTCCCCAGAGTGTCCATAAGCACTCAGGATGCATCAGACCTCGTGTGACTCCAATGAAACCGCCTGAAGCTGTGCAACCTCGAGTGCATGGAGAAGAAGTTCATGACTCATGGCAAAAACAGCACAAGCAGTTGCTCGTGCACCACCGACGTCCTGGAACTCATCACAGAAGGGGAAATCAAACAAAAGGAGTGAAGAAGGAATTATGTTCTTGGTTCGCATGGATAAATATAAGAGATAAATATAATGCGATGTCCGTCAGCTTCAGATGCAGCAAATATCGGTGCTTGTCAAAGTTTGTTTCAAGTGTGATGATCTTATTGGAACAATGCGCGTAACAAGAAATACAGACAGCAATGCAAAATATACCAAAGACCAAAAGTATAAAATACACTCTATTTCGGTTAGGTGGGACGTTTTGTCTGTTCCAATGCCGTCCTACTTTTTTACTCGTAGCAAGAGCAATGTTTAGAACTTTCCACTGTAAACATGTTGGCTTCCACCAAACATCAAAATGCCAGCCAAAGTGCAATGTGAACTGTCTCCCCAGGGCAAAGTTTGTTTTCAAAGATGTCAGTCAGACAAAAGATGAGTAAGTTGGACTCCTTAAGAAATATTATAAAGATCAATGGCACGCAAAATCAGATGGGAGATTTAAATGTTGACATTTTTAGCATACCAATCCGTTTAAAATGCCGGCAAGAATAGATTTTTTGAAAGAAAGACTGCAGAAAAGCAGTTTTCATGCTCCACTTGTCACGTCAATCACCATTGTGTTTGGCACTGAAGAGTCTTTAATGTTAAGATGACTTTTAAGATACGTTTTGCTTAAGTGAGATTTTTAAATGAGAAGGAAAAAAATCCCCCTAACCAAAGTTTACCGTTCTTTGATCATTGACGTTATGGACCAAGCATCACAACGCTGGTACTCTCACGGAATGCCTGGGCCAGTAGTGGTGGGGCAAGTTCCATGCAAGTAAGTGGCATGTGGAGCTTAACTTTTTGTCTGTTAGCTTGTAAACTCGCGGCACTGATCACTGGCCAAGAACTTGTCATACGAGCAGCAATGAGGCTTCGAGCCAGAAGGGTGAAATCGTCTAAGAACAGGTCGAATCCTCAATCTGAAGAATTTTGGGGACCGTTAGTTATCTGAGGTGGGAAAAATGTTCGAGTTTCGTCAAATACAGTAAACAACGCTTAAACGGGTCAACTGGATCTGAGTAACACGGTCGGTTTACGCATAGCGGCCAAATCCAGTGCAGAAAATGACTCCTGTTTGGATGCTCCTCTGGATGCTTCAAGCTTAAGTTCAGCCAAGCCTAGATTTTGGGGGGCTGAGTCGAGTTGAGCCGGCTCGATTCAGGCTCGATTTTTTGGTGAAGGTGATGCCAGACAGTAAATTCAAAAGTAGACATCGCAATGCTCGAAAAATATTTGCGCGACGGATTTTCATCTGAGACTGACGCTAAAAAGACTTAAGCTCGGGAGTTTAGGCTCACCAGCTTTTCGAGCTCCAGCTTTCACCCTTCAAGCCGCGAGTCCAACCTAGCTGGGCCAATGCTTGATACAGGACTGGTGTAGAAGCCTTTTTTTGCATCACCGCACAGTGAGTGACCACTCAAGAGCAGTTTGCTGCGTTGAAACTGGTAAAGTTGCAAGGCAATCAGCATGAACGTCAATGACAGGGTTTGACAAGCAACACTGAATGTCATCATCACAACTTTTGGGCCCTCTTACCCAGCGAATATCAGTTTCACTGCCCCATCCAACAGTGAAAATATACATTAAAAAATCGGGCTCTACTCTTCGTTCTGGCTCTTTTGGCCCATTGGAGTCTAGCCCGTTTCCTCAGTGACCCATTAAAGCGCCGTCTAATTAAATCATGTTAGCAAAAAGAAAGTCCAAGTGAGTCGCTGAAGGACTCACTTGTCAAAGTGAAGAGATCTTCCAAGTTGCGTTAAGAAGTTAAGTTGTCACGAAAATAGTCAACTTCGCACAACTTTTGCCGGAGAATATCAATAAAGCGTCATCATAGAGTTTTAAACGTCAATATTTTTGCATGTGGAGATCAGTTTAGCGCGGTTATGCGTCACTGTGCAGGTGACTGCATTAGTGTGACCTCCTTTAAGTGGTTAAAAATAAGTAAAGTCAGTCGTACCAGATATAAGCCACCTTCAGGATGAGCGAAATCTGCCATTATGCAGTCTTTGCCATATGTAAATTTCCGGGGGGATAGCTCTACTGCATATGCTGCACTGGGACGTACTGAGGTGGAATTTTGATGTGAAATGTGCAGATGTGACGCTTGGGCACAATGTTGAGTACAGAGGTTCAATGTTAAGGCTACACAATTTGGCTCAAAAGGAAGCCCGCTGAAGAGAGCGGTTTGAAATTTGGCTTTTTGAGGGGGGCTAAAGTTGATGCAATTGGCTGAAATTTTCATGGGGGACTCCTGCCCCTCAATTTGACCCCCCAGGGGACACCCCCGGGGGTTAAATTGACCGTGCCCCCCCCGGGCACGCAAGCATGCCAAAAACATACATTCGTGGGGAGACGTAGCAAAGTTCGGTGAGAATGCTGTGCCTGAAGATGTTGACATGACAGTAAAGTCGACTCTCGATTTAACAATATTTTTAGGGCGATCATTTACACGACCATACTAGATACAGACAAAGTGCAAAGAGTATCAACGCCTCCAGCCAGCAGTCTGGACGAGTCTCGACATCAACGATTGTGACGGCAACCCTCAATGTAGCCGCCGTCTGCACGCACAACAAGCTCGACGAGCCTGCGACAAGTTGAAAATGTGAGCAATGTCTCCTCCATTGCTCACTTGTGGAAGGCAGAACGCTCTGCATTCCGCGGAGAATGGAGGTCCTTCAGTGACAGCCTTGGAACTTGGGGTCCCCCATGTTGTCGTTGAAGTGCACCGTGCTGTTCCGAGTGTCTCCGTACCTTGCAGGTGTTTCGTTGGAGTTCTGTTCTCTCGCACTTTTGTTCTCTTTTTTGTGTCACACAACCTTGCAACTTCCCCTACACACACATGCAGGCCCAATGTTTTTGGCATGCCTGCTGGCCTTAGGTGTGTGTGCCGATTTGACCCCTGGCGGTGTCAAAGGGGAATCTGGGGGGGTTAGGGGCCCCCAGAAAAGAATTGAGGCAATTTCATCAACTTTTACCCCGCCAAAAAGCCAAATTTCAAGGCCCCCTCTTCAGCTGGCTCCCTTTTGAGCACCATAGCATCAAAATGGACTGCCACAACATTGAACCTCTGTACTGAACACTGTGCCCAAGTATCACATCTACACATTTCACATCAAAATTCCACCTCAGCACGTTCCAGTGCGGCGTATGCAGTGAAGTTATCCCCGCGAAAATTACTTACGACAAGGACTTTATGCGGTTTGCCACCATATCCGGAAAAGGTCTACTGCATAAACATAAACGGCAAATTTGACATAGTTCGGGGCTATTCAGCACTTGGGCTTTTTATAATAGCAAATGTCGAGCGACGGCTGGTTCGACTTTGCTGACCCTCGGTACAAGGAAAAAGAAGCAGAATGACTGTCTGCATGAGCAGAAAATCGCAATCTACATGATATTAGAAATATGATCGCGATCGCCAATTTTTCATTGCCACTCTTTGATGCCGATCTGATCGTCGCCATATGATCGCGACCGCGATCGGCGATCACAAAAATATGATCGCTTCAATACCCTGAATAAATAAGCTATTGATAAAGTCTTGACGGGACCCTCAACATACGGCGATTCGCCATCGCAAGTGGTCACTCTGCTTCGCATTCGCCGCTGGTGGATGGAGGTCATCGAGTAAATGAGACTTGCGAGCAAAGAAGTTCTTTCAACCATCAGAAAAGAACTCGCAGTCCTGGACAGAACAGTGTCCAACTCCAAGCTGCCTTGAGAAAGGGTTATCAGCCTAACTCACCTTGCCACCTGCCTCAACTGAATCAGAAAGATTAGGACTTTTGTTACAAAATTGAGGTCTTCCTTACCTGAGGACACTGTTGACACTGCTTTCTCAACTCTCATTGAAAAGCACTTATGGCAAAGTAAGTGATATGGAAAAGGTAAAATTGTTCAAGAAAGACATATTGCGAGTTCACTGAATTAGTGAAGAAACTCTTTATTTCAGGGTTCTGGTATTGTTTTAAAACGCCTGAACGCTTTCTTCGAATTTTCTGTAAACGTCCAATGTTTCTAAAATCTTGAACAAAAATCTTACATGGTAGCCAAAAAATTCGCAGCAGCGTCAGAAAGGAGACAGACAATTGGAGCTTGAGGACTTTCTACAAGAAAAAGAGAGAAAAGAAAACAGGACTCATGAATTTGTCATGAATCAACTCATCCTAACAGTCCTCCTCTGACTTTTGAAGCTCAACAAATCTACAATGTACTTCTTTTTACCGGGTGCGCAAAAATTAGCTTCCTACAGAAAATGTTGTGTAGCTTCGCTGTTCGAGTACCCTATGAAGCGATATTGGTAGTGAAAGAAAGCTATTTTAGTCACGACCAAAGTCAATGGAGGAGGACTTCGAGCAAAAAAAGGACTAGCTCATACCAGTGGCCAGGAGACAAAGCCAGGTCAACATTCGCTGCCAGCCAGAGGAGGTTCATATCATGCACAAAAGCCCCACTCTCACTCACTCGCTCTCGCATTTGTACTTGGTGATGGATCAGGCTTATCGGGCCGGAACAAGAATGGCCCAACTTCTCGTACGTTTTGGGTGACACAAAGCGACGAAAAGAATGGCCAGTCTGATCCATTACTATTCGTGATGTTTTGGAAGGATTTGCGAAATGCTTGAAAACTTGAGCAATTGCCCGTACATTTCAAAATCACTTTTTAACATTGCTTTTGAAGTGAAGTACCCAAAAAGTTCCAGCAAACGTACTGGAGTATAAGATAATCTCCACCTTATACTGATTCAATTTCCTATGACTTTTCATTCCGGTACTGACTCAAAAACCTTGTAAAAAAACCAGATCAGCTTCAGCTGCTCTTTCTCAAATGACACAACAAATGACGCAGTCATGCTAAGAAAGTGAAGCTTGTCTCTGCTTGCTGCTCAAGTCGATCTTGCTGCAGTCACACACGTTTCGTCAATGTCAGGGGCAGTTGAAGAAGTGCATGTCGATAGCAAGCTTATTCTTCCACACACAGTTCGTCGACTCTGTCGCCACCAAAGAGCCAAAGATTTGTAAATAACTTTCCTCAATCTTCAGTTAAATTTTGGACTGTACTGAGTGAAATCATACATGGCCATTCTAAAAACGAAAGCAGTCACGCTTCCAAGATACATGCGTAATATGTAAAGGGACTTTGGTTCATGCAGTTGGACCATAACAAACATCAATTTTGTAAAAATATTCACTTCATAAAGACCAAATTGTGTACGCGTACGAGACTGTGCAGTCTATACCAAATGTAGCGAACAGTTTATGCCGTGGGGACTCGAAGTTACCGATCTCGAAGTTACGACATTTCTTGCCTTGGCCGACTGATTTGTCGAGGACCCGAAGTTACAAAGGGACTCGAAGTTAAGGTAATTTTACCTCTGACCGATGACTTTGTACCTTGTGTGCGTGTACGTGTGTCTTTGTATGTATATGTAGTCTGTGTGTGAGAGCGAGCGTGTTTAGGTGGATAAGTGGGTACGCACCTGGCCGTTTAATTACGTTTCTTGAGGTTGGTCAAAGTCAGGAGGAAGGCTGATAGAAGGAACACGTTGACGGCAGCAATGTGCCTTCTCCACCAGACCAACGGGGAGCACCAAGGACCACGGTACCTCTGAGGACTAAGGCTCTAGTGCCAAAATATGTCCCTCGAAAGCGCAAAAAAACCGGGGAAATATTCCGAAAATCGTGAGTTAAGAAATTTATATGCACCTCTGTGATAAGGCCATGCCGACCAAAATCTCCCGGCAGTTTTGGGTCGCCCTCAACACAGTGGACAAGGTGAAGAAGCTGTATGGAGAGACTGGTGGGGCCTGTGCCGTCACCATCCAAGTATCGTGTCAATTAAGGCCTCTGACCAAAAGCCTCCGATCAAGGACCAAAACTGATTTGACATGTCCAACACAGCCCCAATAAGATGCAGTGCTAGGGTCTCCGCGGCCGTGTGGAGAAGTACGTGTCAGTAAGCTGTGGTTCAACAGTTCCCCATTTTAACTGGGTTCGCAAACTGACAGGTCTCCTACATTTTGGGACTTCAAATTCGCGAACTGTATTAAATAAAAAAAGTTCCAGTTTCAGTTGGCGAACGTAAATAAACCTATAGTCTGCGAAGTGCTTGCTGGTTCGCTTCACGTTTCTGAACATCTTTCTGTCAACGCACTCGCACCGAATTGTACACATGTCACGTAGTGGTCAACATGGGCCACTATCGTAAGCATAACCTATAAATAACTGAGATGTGTTCAATTTGGTGAAGATATTTGTTACAACAAACACAAAGGAGCTCTTTTAATCATGACCATTTATGCGTAACAGCAGCTGCATCTCGAAATCGTTATCCTTCATTTTCTGCCTCTTGCTGGTGAACAGGGTTTTTTGCCTCTAGAGAATGACATCTCACAAGCAGTAGACAAGCATGATGGTATTGTACTTGAGGAAGACCTCACGAATCCTTCTGTGGAACTGCAGTGAGGAGAGGATCCTCTTGTTGGCAGCCAGGGAGCGTTCCACCTCCTCTGTGCAGGTATCCTGCTTTCTTCCTGTCAGCCTGGTACAGAAGGGGGGTTCAATCTCGCCATGATCCTCCTCCTCCTTGCCCTGGACAGTTTCCACCTCATTCATTTCGTCAAGGAGGAGTGACTTTGCATCCATCTCTGCATCCTTATTCAGACGGAGGCGTAGTTTGAACTTAGGCAGGTAGATTGTTGAAATCACAGACGTAAATTTACATGGATGGCGGATGCCCCAGCTGAACTGTCATCAAAATCCCCAGCTGAGGTTGAGCAAAATTGGTGCCCATGGAGCACTGAACTGTAGTGGAGAGAGGTGAACTGTACTGTGGAATGGAAAAGGGTAGTGCCATGGGAAAATCAGGCATGCTAGAATTTTTCACGG
>JAAUXU010063790.1_pt1 | contig 15485 bp, 12 predicted proteins | sample 7278151 | NCBI WGS metagenome assembly JAAUXU01 (sample SAMN14350113, study PRJNA611818) | marine sediment metagenome | isolation source: surface marine sediment (1.8m) | place: French Polynesia: Moorea | collected 2018-08 | reverse complement strand
GCAAACACAAAGAATCCCAGGACACAGATTTGGACATGATAACATCCACACACACATACACACACGCACGCGCACACGCACGCGCGCACACATGCCCGCCCCCCCCCCCCCCCCCCCCCCCCCCCCCCCCCCCCCGGGGGCGGGCCCAGAAGAGGGAAAAAATCCCTTGCGAGTGATTCTCATCATCCCCCCCCTGCTGCTATCCTCGCAATTTGAGAGTCGACAGAGCTGCCAGGCCATTAGCCCATTAAAACTTGGGAAGGCCAACTGAAGTACGTAATAACTTTAGCAGTATGGCCAGTGTGAGGAGGAAAAAGCAGCGCACATCACGGAAGGTGGCAGGAAAAAGAGCGTACCCGATTTTCACCCTTTTGAGTCCAGTTATGATGAGATGTCATCAAGGATCCAGGCAAGCATGAAGATGATTTCTTTGTTACGTCCCCCTCGCTGATGTGATGTTTTTGGACTGTTGTGGTGCACCTTTCTTCACTCATTCGCTACGTATGAGCCCATTTACCTACTCGAGCAGCAATTGTATTAAGACTTTCAGACACCCATCAAGGGGTGGGGCAAAAAAGGCGTCCAATTCAGAAAGTTAGGAAAGTTACAAATCCTGCCTGCTTCCAACCTGTTTCAACCGAGAGAGTGACCATTATGCGTGGTGTAATCACAAAAGCAGCTGGAAAGTGGTCATGACGGACCGCTCTCATATGTGTGCTCATGTACAGGTCGGCCAACAAATTGTCTGATAAGTTCAAGCAATTGGTTCTGTTGCACCCTGCCATTTTTGTTAAGGAGATGGCCAGTGTTACCTTTGCTCACACGCACGCACCCACACGTATGGCATGTGCGAGGGCTTGGAGGCTTTGAAGGCCGCCGCGGCGATGGAGTCGGACGCCATTGAGCAGTCCTGGTCATGGAGCCGCACAGGAGTGTTACCAAATGTGACTGTTTTGTCGAAAGGCCTCGCCTATTTGAGTGTCTGTCTGTCATAATGTCCGTACGTACGTCAAATGACAAAAAGGGTTGGCCCCGTGCGTGCACCAGAGCTCTTCCGGTCTCATGAAAGTCAAATGCGTGAGTCCACAGAAGAAGTCGGACTTCGCAGCTGCTTACGAAAGTTTCTCTCTAAAAAATGAGAAGGCGCAATAAACATTGATTACTGACGGATAAGAGAGGAAAGAAGGGGCGGGTTAAAAATCCTCTTTCTCCCTAAGAAAGTTACTTACTTACATGCGACCTCTTGTGGACCCCTTTTTGGGGGAGGCTCTCCAGCTTTTACGACTGCGACGTCGTGGCCATGGAAATTGCTTGCAGAGGTCCACGTACGCACTCAGCAAGTACATGAGAATATGTGACACTTCATGTTGGCAGCAGCAATGTCCTCTTTACCCTGCTTTCACAGCAACGGCCTCCGCACACACTTTACAGCGCGTATCAGACACAGCCACAACCCCAGAGGTTTTCAGTTCAACCTACTCTTCCCTTATCCAGTTAAGGGATATTTATGCATGCATAAAAGGTGCCTTATTTTCCTGCAGAAGATTGCTTGTTAAACGGTTGACGTCAACTCAAGCTAGTTGCACACTCTAAAAATACTACATCAGTCCAAGCTGACCTGACCCTTTTTAACTGAAATGGCAGTTTTCTGCTCTGCTACTGTGGGAGCAAAGATAAGTTTTAATTTTCAGGACGTTGTTGTCACCGATACGTAAGTGACAGAGAATAAATACTTAATCGAAGGCTAGTCATGCCATTGCATCACTATGAACAGAAAAATATTACAGTTTTAGTCGGTCAGTGTTACTTTGGCAACCCTGCGCAGTCGCATTTCAGCAACTCTGATTCACTCCTTTCCCCCTACGAACAAACGTCTCATGGGCAATATTTTTTGCCAATCAAATATCAGTGTGACAGTAATGACTTAAAGATTGAAAATCGTCAACTGAAAGAGGTGCAAAATTTTGGCGCCAATGTGCGAAAATTAACTGGCTAAACCAAAGTCATTGGCCGGTCAACCTTTGCATGACATCAACCGGTTAAAGCTCCCGCTGGTTGACCGTTTTGTAAAGCGGCTCAACCCACATTACTGGCACTACTTTATGACATAATCTGGCCTAACATCCCGCGGGTTGACCCCTGTGCGAAGAGCCGGTCACCACAACGCTGAACCGGTTCGGTGTGCCTACGTTTAGCAAGCACAACTTCCACATCGTCACGAAGGAGGACAGCTGGAGCATCCTCAACTGCAGGAACTGCATGAAGTTTCAAACACAAAGGGGGGGGGGCAAAGATGGACTGCCTGAAGACTGAAAAGTCCTTTATTTCCGGTGCACAATGACTGCGCAGTCAAAATGCACGTGACGGAAGCATCGACAGCAAAAAGATCACTTTGGCAACTTATCTCGTCTTAATCTTCCTGTGGACAAGCAGAAGTGCTTTTTTGTCCCTGCCTTCTTCTCCTTCGTTCGTTTCGTTGCCGAGACGTGCCGCGAATGCAAAAGGCTCCTCAGCCTCTTCGCTCTCTCTAACCATTCAATAAAAGTGTTGGCAAAAATAAAGGCGTCTTCTTCGTCCTCCGTCCTGGAAAAGAGTCTACTCATATTGTGACCGAAAGCAGTCAGGAGAAGAAAGCCTTTTTCCCCACGATTACTGTACATAACGTCCACAAATCATGGATGAATTGCCTCATGACTTCGCAGAGCTGTTCTTGCTCTTACTCATATTAAGGTAAACTTTTGCCGCGAAGGTAAGAGATGATTCATCGAGTACGGCCAGTGGAGGGCGGAATGCTGTATTTCTGGCCAGACCTCCATAAAGCACATTGAGTTTAGGCTGCAGAAACAAAAGCAGCTATCTCCATTCAGCGTGAGTTTCTTCATTCCTCCCCTGCCATTAGTGCCGCGCTGGCAAAAGATAACCCTTTACCAGCCACAGGGTGGCCAACAAGTCCTGTAAGCGTCACAGGGTCTTGCTCGAGAACGCAGTTGAATAGCGGAAAAATGCTGACGCTGCGTATGCGTCACAGTGCAGTACGTACGTTGCGTGAGCCTGCACATGCGTGTGTGGCACAGAAGCCAGATTCACTTGAGGTGGCCTTCCTTTTGGCCTTGATGACACGCCTAGAAGCCGCGTCTGTGGAAAGGCAAGGAGCCCGCTTCATTTCCAAGTTGGTGGCGTTTAACTTCATCCCCGTGGAGGACATTACGGCCTCCGAGCCTTGCACGAGCAGCCTCCACATGAGGAACGTCAGTGTTGAATACATTTTGTTGAAGGACACTGAAGCACAACCAACTGAAGATGCAACAGAACTTATTGGCCGCCCTGTAAGTAAAAGAACGAGAGAGCATGAGAAGAAAAACTATTATCGAGAGAAGGAGAGAATATCTGACGAAACGATAACCGATATCGGTGCGTACTAAAAGTCAGTGTCTCACTCAGCTGATACAGTGTGGACAGTGATGCATCCTTGAGTTATTACATTATGTGCTTTTAGAAAATTCAACGTCCCTCCTTCGATCACACACATACATACATTTAGTTACAGCGCAGTGTAGCTGCTGCGACCACCATGGATCACACAGCTGTGAGGAATTCTCTTCTCAACACGACAAAGAACAGTCAGAGGAAACCATTATGATACGATTATTATGCGATAAGGAGGAAGCTGTACTGATACACACAGCCAGAAATAAACGTCACGCCATCAGCAAATCATCTTTCTTTTTTTTGTCTGGACAGTATTAAACTTGTGTGTGTGGGGGGGGGGGGGGGACCGAGCCTCAACCAGGTTGCACGTTACGTAATGAACCTGGCAGCTAAACCGCTCGCAGAAAATATCGGCTGAGTTGAGCTCCACGATAGTTTTTGATAACTTTCGACACCCTATGAACAACAAACTCCATTGCACTCTTGTACATATCCTGAAGACGTCTTAAACATGTCTCTAGAAAAGGCTACAGAAACGATGATCAGCAGGAAAGTCCCTGAGCGTTGGTGACCTTTTCTGACCCAGCAAAAAATCGTTTTGACGGACTCTCCTGGGAATCACTTTCCCTTTCCTCCGAAGCAGTGATTGCGCCGTTTTGATTTGTCTCATGCTTCAGTCAAGAGGGTACGAAGGGGCACACACCCCCTTCTGCGATGGACTCGATCCTCCAACGAAAACATTGACTGTTTCACACATTCGATGCGCAAGGACGTGTCAGACCTGACCCCTTGGACGGCATCGGGACATAGACTTCCTCTGTGGGCGCGCGCTGAACTCATGAGTAATATTGTGCGCATTTGCAGCACCTGATCACAAATGATGCATAACAATGGAAAGCATTTTTAGGCCCTACGAAAAAGCCGCAGTAGCTACGTCAATCGCGCTCTCTCCTACTTACTGACTGCCAGCCGTTCTCGTGCAACCGAGAGACGATGGCTCGTCGTTGTTCTCTACTGCTGATCACATACTTTCTTATGCTGTTGTCTGCGTCCCTGATCTCGGCCAAGAAGTCAAAAAACCCGAAAAAGCCGAAGCCAAAGCCGACAACTCCCAAGCCGACCCCAGCCACGAAGGGTGGAGGCGGCAAAAGCTGCCGCGACCCTGGCAAGTGTGGCTACAAGGACAGCATCGGATTCTTCCCCGTGGATGCCGGGGGCAAGACCTGCGTCGACGCGTTCAAAGACTTTGGTTACGCAACCACCTTTGTGAGGCATGAACGCGAATTCTGCAAAAATGTGAGTAAATGATGGGGTCAGACTTATACAGGGTGTACCACGTACACCACGACCCAGACCAAGGTTGGCACGGCAAAGTCTGCATGTGTAGTAAAGATTCCTACTGCCATGGGAGGTAAGCTGAGCTACTCGTTGCAATTCGTAGCGTGCACGTGACCGAAGAAATGGGGCAAAATTGGAACGACCGATGCTTTCCAACGCTTGTTTCCAGAGGTTAGGCCGCTTAGTTAGCTGGAGTCAGGTTGTATATCTTGCTTGGTTATGAGTCGAACAAAAAGTCGAAATCCGCTTTTATTCCGATTATGACACAACTTACATAATGATGAATCACGCATTTAATATCACGCATAAACAATTTTTAGATAATCAATCCTGTGTGCGTCTGCCACATAACCACGGACTACGAACCAATTGGCATGTCCTTCTGCCATAAGTGCTACCTCGAGTGGGGTCCTAACCCACCGAAGACCCCATCCGTCAATGACATCTGCGGCATTGGCGGCGACCTCAACTACAAAATGGGCAACAACTACCAAGGCGGCAACATGCCCTACAGCAACAACAACCCCTACGACAGCAATGGTATGACTGGAGGCGGTTACCCCGGACCAGGCGGTGGCACTGGCATGGGTGGAGGTGCTTACCCCGGCGGGATGGGAGGTGGCATGGGCCAAATGCAGCAACCTTGGCAGATGGGGCAGCAATACCGGTCGGGGAGGTCCATGAAGAAGCCTCAAAGATTCTGATGTCCTCACGCTGTGCCAAGTTTGATCCAGTGGCCTTGGAATCGGACGACAGAGAGACTCGCACACCCACCCAGATACACATATACACACACGCATACATTCATTAGATGTAAGGTGTACATAATAGTGTTAGACGTATGGTACCACTAGCCGAGGAATCTTCATGACGGCAGGTCACGAGCCGGTGTTCGCATTGGGATGGGCTCAGGCAAGTTGTAGGGCAAAGATATGCAAGATATCCCAAAGCGGTCAGTTCTTACGTATGGTCACCCTTCTGTTCATGTGTCGTTTGTTGACGAAGAACATTTTCCTCACTGTTCAACCAAATATGCATGGCAGATTTTTGTCATCATTCGCTTGCACGCAGATAAGTCACCGAAGCAGTCAAGGAGTGTCGAAAGTATCACCATCAAACCAATGTTAACACTACCAACGCTTATCCAATCAGACTAGCCAATGGGTGCTGCGTAGATCACGGGACACTTTTTTTAGAGTGAATGAGAGATTCTGTGACGTTTCAGCTTTTCTCCATATTTATTCACTGCAATAACACTGCCCATTGATTTTGTTTTGTGAAAAACAAAAAGGTATGGGAAGAACTGAGAGAAGTGAAAAAGAGGATTCTGACAAGCTTGCACGTTTCCGCGAGATTTGCCATGTCTCGTGGCACTTTGCATGTCCGAGTGAAGGACCTCTGCAATAAGAGCAGAAGCAGCACCATCTTGCGCATCTCTTCCTAGCACAATCTCCCCTGGACAAGTTGTGCCGCCAAAATTTACGCGCCACCCAGTTTAGTCATCATCAATCTCAGCATTCATTGTCTTCGATGTGAATAATAATTGATTTTGTTGTTGTTAATCATTAGTAGGATATACAGACCATTCACTAAATATACCTTAAGTGAGTAACTTCTGAGCATTTTCTATTACAGCATGTAACTGGCCTTAGGCCCTCAGAAAAGCCCCACTAGTTGAATGGAGATCCCAAGGTAGTTGCTATAGCAGAGCCAGCAAAAGACCTCGATCACACAGATGACAACAAGGAGTTGGCTGCTGTTCTCATGCAGTTTGTGACAATGGGGGAGGCAAAGTCAATGCGGCTGACACTTAACTATGACTTGGGTGACGTACCTTCAGAGTGTAATTTTTCATTAGTATTACAGCACTCAATTACACCATTGGAGGCAAGACTTTACAAGCATGCTCGCAAATTTGAACTTGTACAACTTCTCCCTGGATCCCAAGTGGGCAAGCATCCTACTGGCAATTACGTAATCTATGCTCTACCAACCCTATCTATCCACTTCCCATTACCCAAGCATCTTAAATGCACTGCTAGACTTGTCTCACACCATGCAGATCTAGCAGGCAGATATGAGTGCACTACCTAGAATGTGAGTGCATGAACCGCCATATGAGTGTATTCTAGGCATGCATTGAGGTTATGCAATATACAATAATTGGTCAGCTTCATGAACTTGCTCTGTTGGCGGAAAAACAACTCTTGAACTGGTCAGACCCTCAACTATGTCGTAAAAATTCATTCGGCAAAAAGGTCACTAACTGGCCAAAATTGACTAATTTTGGGCTTCTACTGTAGATTATATGTACACTCTAAATGGTGGACAGGGTATCCTTGAAATGTAAAAAATTTGAACCCCGAGTTATTTCTCTTAATCGTCACCGCATGATTTTCAGTAACTTTTTTTTGGCAACGTCTGCAGACTGTTAGACCTTCTTTGGTGTCAGTGGTATATGTAATCTGTTCATGTAGATGACCGGATGATGCATCTGTAGCATTTAGACACCCACTTACAAAAATGGTCAAAACTGACAGCTATTTTCTTTGAGGCAAAGGTTCAGAACTGACAACGCAAAGACTCTGAGTAACCTCTAGAAAACAGGAGTTTTTGGGTTCTCTCGCCGTATTTAAAGTGTCTGCTTGTCATTTCACAAAATTTGAAATTTTATGATCAAGACCACTCACTAAGCATAGGTACCATACACAAAATCGGTGACATCGTTTGTGTGTCAAAGGACGTGATCATGAAGTGATTTGTGTTCGCGTGTGCGAGTGCGCGTGCGAGTGCGAGTGCGAGCGAGCGAGAGTTATCGCTGCATTACAGACAGTCGATAAATATCCATTTGCGTGACTTAATGGCTCTCTCGATCTTTTCCAGGTAAGGCGGTTGCAAAATTTGCAGCGGAATATGCTACACTGTGAGTCCTTTCACGCAGAGAAAGTACTGAGCGATAATAAGGGCTTTCATGCTTGTTTGGCAATGCTGAAGCACAGACAGCGCCCAAGACTTCGGGGGCTTCCAAAAGGAGTTACTCGGCCTCTTCTATTTGCCAACCTGGCCATACAGGGCCGTCCAAAAGTAGGATTGCTCTTGCGTTACATGTGCATGGCATCATTACGATTGGTGGCAACCCTTCACTCTGAGGTGCCGACAATCGAAAGTTTCAACGAGATCAGAACTCAGCAAAACCGAAGACCTCAGCGGCCACGAAGCCGCTGGCCACTCTAGTCGATACGAAGCAATGACCAACTACAACCTCGGGGACGCTAAGTAGCTCCAGACCTGCGGCAAACCTGTCCGCAAGGTCTTCTCCTGACACACTTCGTACGTTCAAAGTGCTCGAGCCTACTTTTGAACACCTCTACAGCGAACGAGCACTGTCCACTCAATGAGTAAGCTCTTTTCTGCAATCTTTATACGAATATACTCACGCACATAGATGTGTTATCGAGTGCGCCTCATTGAGAGGCACAGAAACTCCGTACGTATCATGGTATTTGTCCTAACAGGTGCACGAAGTGCCACTCTGCGCTGAAGCCTTTTAATTGCGAAGAGAAACTGGCGCGCCCTGGCACACCTCGTTACCTTTGTGTCAACAGTAGATCTCTCTCGTATTCACCTGCAAGAGCACCTACAAACACCTCACAGATAGGAATTAGTCTCGTACGCGCGCACACGCAGGAACTGCGCGCACACGCAGGAACTGCGCGCACACGCACACTCTGTTTACTTCCAACGATCGGCGTGGTCCTTCTTAGCAAACCTTTGGTTGCACTCTAGCTTTTTCCAACGTGTTCTACCGTGGGAGGCAGAAAGAATGAATGAACGAAGAGGACGGGAATGAGGCGAGTTCGCGGTGGGTCTCGTTCGGACACGAGCAGGATTGCACCAAACCCCAAACCCGGAGGGATCTCAGGACTGGTTCAAAGAACCGAGGAATCCGGGCTATGGCAGTGATAGAAAGAAAGACACGGCTTTTTCCTCTTCGGCTCTGAGATTTGATGAGGCATCTTATGTTAATAGTATGCATCCGCTAAAATGTGACTATAAGGCTGTCAAAGAGAAGAACGAAATTCAACTATGAAATATAGAGTGCTTTCTCCCACTCTTTAAATGTGGTGGCATATTTACCCTTCTGCGAAACTCTTTGAACATTCAAAAAGCTCCCTTTTTCCCCGCTCACACGTCCACCTGCACAAATACTCCAGTATACAGTGTGCAGTGCATAATACGCACAAAACTGGCTGTGTAAATATTCATGCTGCCAGCTTATTGTCCCTAGTTCTGTACGTACAGCTCTCAGCGGCTGCAGGTTACACATAACAGTGCCGCAGCCAGTCGAGGTGTCGCAGGACGTGGCGCAGTCCGCATGAGCGCAGGTATTGACATGAGCAAGCGGGACAAAACAAGAAAGAGGGACTTTCTGGGAGGCGGACATCAAAAAGATGAACCTTTGCAACAGCTGAAGGAAAGATACATCCATCCCCCCCTGTCGAACCCCCCACAAACCCCCGCCCCCCCCCCCCCCCCCAATACCAGACCCCTCCCCCTTCAGCATGAGAAATGCCTTTGGCTATAAAATTGAAAAAGTCGCATTGCGAAACGAGGGAAACAGAGAGAGAAGATAAAAAGCGGGTTAAAGGGGAGAAAAATTTATGGCAGGAGGGCCACTTGTACACTTCTCTGTATCCATCCACCCACGTTGAAGAAAGGAAAAAAAAGCAGAGCAGAATATAGCTAAACTGTTAAATGTGGGGCTCTTTGAGGCCTTATTTCCTCATCAATTTATTGCTTCTTTAACCTTGGCATCATGAGGGAAAAGGCACGACTATTTTGGGCTCTTTTTTCTTTCTTCTTTCCAGGAGCGGAGGAACCAATGAAAAATTGCTCTGTTCGCAAGTTAGTCCTAATTTCATTTCCCTGGCTTCAAAGCTGCGCGCTTAAAGAGAATAGAGCCGATGTAGTCTAGGCAAATTGAAATTGAAAGCACTGGGATAAAAGGAGCTTTACTGATACAAAAGCTACTGCGAGCCAGCGTTGCTTCTCCGTTCTTGGGAGCACCACCTGGGTGCAATATTTTCACGTGCTTTTCTTGGTCTTTTTGCTGGCGCTGGACTCAGCAGACACTGAAGAAGAAGAAAGGGGGTAACATTTATCAAGTGTGGGTTTCCAGCTTCCTAAGCGAAGCTGACTCACTTGTTACGTTGCAATGTAGGTAGTGGAAAATAATCAGTTTTTGTTCCACCGGCCTAAGTACTGACATTGTGGATCTGCAACCGACAGTTGACCTAAAAAATGTGACACACTCGATTGCTCTTCCACTTTCAACACGAGTGGCCTAAAAATGAAGCATCGGAAGCTGCACTTTGTCTGGGCTGGTTGCAGTTGCAGCTGAGTTTTCATTTGAAGGGGTGACCTAACAGTGATCTGCCATTTGTCAGTCGCCTCCAGGGTGTCACATTTTTCATCATCACATGTGATTGACATTCCTTCTCACCCTGTATGCGGACAGCGACTGAAAAAAAGATATGGTTGCACTTGCCAGAACCCAAAAATGGTGCGTCATTGGCTACCACTGACCAGGGCCTCAGCTGGCGAATTCGCTAGAGATCTGGGTGCACATCTCCCTTGAGTGACCTCCAAATCAGCGTGGAGGGACTTGCAAAGTTTGATTTCACCTCCCCCCTGAGCCAACAACAATAGTCCCCAAACAATTGTGTGGAAAAGTCTGTCTCTCTCTCTCCACATGAATGTAAGCATTGGCTTCTGTTCATCTCCTCGTCTGCTCTCCCCTTCCAATGTGATTGATGGTTGCTTTGTCAACGGGTCTGACAGAGCAGCAGCTTTTCAGTCAGACGCCCAAAAATTGAATGAGTCATCAGATGTAGGTAGTAGCACTTTACATGATCACATTTGGCACACACATGTTATGTCATGTACTACGCACATTGATGGAGCTTCGGTCAAGGTATTTGGCTTCATATCGACTCCGGCTGCATTGGCTGATACTCACAGCGGGACAGCGCATGCAGTTGGAGCAGAAAAAGACAGACAGACAGGGAGGGAAGTCAAGACGTGGCAAAGAATGTGCGACTTGTATGTGTCGTTTCTAAACACTCTTGCTTAGAAAAGAATCAATCGGGACCTGCAGCATCTTGACTTTTTTCATAAAGGTCAAATAAACGCCCTTGAATTGCTACAAAAAGAAGAGAAGTGGAGATTTTAAACTTTACCCTTGTAAATATGACTTTGAGTAATTTGCCGAAAAGGCGTTGTTGCTGTAAAGGCAACTCCAAAAGTAAATTTTATGCCTCGTGCTCATCTCGGTGGAAAAATAAGTGCAACTGATTCTTGTCGTGCAACCACTTTCATTTCATCGATGGTGAAAGTTGACTTTTTCTGCTCTCATCCAGTGCAAAGTTAAAAGTATCTAAATAGACAAACGAGAGACAAAGTTTGCGTCCAATGAATGCTGACATCGCATCTTACAATCCCCGAACTATAGAGCAACGCATCATTTTCTAACGGAAGCTAAATAAGGCCCACCTTGTTCGTACACAATGTGGGAGGGGCTCTGCACAAAAAGTCCCTTCAGTCAATGGACCTGTCAAAGTTGGGCAGGTTAAGCACACTTTTCATTTTTTTAGGACTTTGGCTTGGTCAGACATGGGTGTGGCCTCGGTGGTCTAGTTGAATTTGCTGCTGTCCGCAACGATTGAAGGGACACTAAATGTTTTCAAGTGGAATTGGAGTTTTTTTTACTTGTAGCAAGTAACATCATGAATTCATGATCGAAAAATATCCCACCCTCTCTCCACACATTGTAACTTCCTGCCTTAATAGCTGAGTGACTGCGTCATGAGGAGATGTTTGGACAAAATTTTGACAGACTTTCCGGCCCGATTGTGGCTTCAAATGTGGATTCTGGGGTGACTTGACCAGGTCATGCTTAGTAAATGGCACCCTGTGTCCAGCAATAAGGTATACAACAGCTCAGTTGTTGGCTGAAGACGCCATCTCATCTCACAGACAAGGGGGTTGAGGCTCGGGGAACGCCCCCTCCAGGCTTTCCTCCGAGCTCACGGAGGAGGGGACGAGCGTACACGCGCTTCTACAGTGAAAGATGGGTCTGTTGTCTCGGTACCTGAGGGCAACATTGACGTCTGCGCCCTCCCCCCCCCCCCCTTCCAGTACAGTAAAAGTTTTTCGATCTATACAGCTGCCACCAAGAGTATCGTTAAGTGGGACGACACCATGGAGTTCAGGGCGGACAGCGCCAGGTGCGTCGATGGCAGCATCTGCGCGGTCATGACTGGATGTGACGTGGGCGACGACGACGTGATTCACGCTGCACCATCAATTCCTGACATCAGCGGATAAAAAGGGGAAGGAATACATGTATGGGGATAGAGAGAGAGATGGATGGTGATTTTCCCTATTTTTGCACTGCCCAATACTTGCCTGCCTCGCCCGAGGCCATGCTAATCCCCAGATTCAATTTATACGACTGCGGGCCAATATCCTGATCCAGTCAGGCAGAAATCATTATCGGTCGGTTCATTCAATGGACGGAGCTGCAAAAGCTGGACAAAAAAGTGATCAAATGTTATCATTTCACACACATTCTTTTTCCACCAAAAGTGGCAAGTGAAAACACAGTTAAGAGACAACTCATTCCTTGCCTGAAGACTTTTTTAGTGTTACTATTTTTTATGACCCTAAGTAATCACTAGTACTTTCTCCAGGTCGTGCAGAAATAAAAGTGTACTAAGTAACGTCATGCAATGTGGAAGTGTAGAACTGTTTCAAACACATTATCACTTATGCAGTTCCCTTTAATGTGAGCATTTTGCCAATTTTCAACTTTTAGGCATTTTATTTGTCCGGTTCACTGATTCTCTCCCAGGGATTCAGAAGAGGCAATGAAAAAAATTATCACACTAATGCTGGATCACCCCAGCATTAGTGTGATAATTTTTCCACCACTCATCAATTTTGAGAAAGAAAGTTTGCCTTATACATGTAAATGCAAATCCAGTTGTTTTCTCTTGATTGTTTTCCTCTGCATTTTTTGTCAGTTTCACATATTAGACCTAGATTTGTTAAAGTCAGAAGAATTTAGTGACTAAGCTGATTGAAAATTTCTTAGATTTTTAGTCACTCACTCACTAGTGAATGACAAGAGCTGACGGGAAGTGACGTCCAGAGCATTTTTGACATTACTGCTTTACGGAGTCGGGGTTACGTTGCAGCTCAAGCGTCATGCACCTCAACAAATCACATCTTATTTAATTCATACGAATATGTGACTCTATATTCTTGGGTACGGACGCGGTGTAGAACTGGGACAACGTTGGCCAGGCTAAATAAATCTTCAGCAAATTCAATGAATGCAGTCTGGATTGCCAAGTTTAGGTTCCTTCTTGAAAATGTTCCCAGAAACATTACCATGTCAACATCTACAGAGTCATGTCAAATGGAGAAAAAAATATCTAAAGAAGCCTGGAAGTGGAGAAAAGGTCCAACTTAACTGAGACACTCTGCACGCAGTTGCTTTGAACATGATGGAGATGGAGCCATCATCTACTCGTTGCCAAGTGCACAAAATAGTAATGTTAATGAAAAATCTGCATGAAAACAGGGCAAGTTTGCCCCATCACCGAGTCACCCTGTAGCTGTAAGGGACGACACGCACCAAACCTTGTCACACATCAGCGCAGCCCCCGGGCGATGTTGTCAGATTAGGTATTTGTACCAGGTTTGTTGGTCCGCCCGAGCCTTTTATTTGCTCCTATCTTGGTCACGTGCCGACAGCGGTCCTGGGGAGGGAGGAGGGACGCGAAAATATATTATTGCGTCCTCAATTCTGCCGCATTTCGTCGCCCGCCAACAAATCGCAGGGGGGGAGGGGGAGGGGGTCCGGAGGGGGGTCCGGAGGGGGGTCCGGAGGGGGGACCGGAGGGGGGACCGGGCTAATGATGCGGGCTGACCAAAAAAAGAGGGGGAAATCGTGACAAGAGAAAAAAACCGACCCCGGTGGCTGAAGGAGGACCGGGGGGGGGGGAATCCTTTTTTGTGTCGAACAAATGAATGGGAGATTTTTTGGTAGAGGGCAAAGAGCTTCTCTTGCAGATTAAAAAAAGGCTAGTCAAAGTTGCATTGTCATTGCAGACACTTTGATAAAAAAAAAAGACCAGTGAGGATCTGCATCATTGCACTTCCCCAGTAATGCTTGAAAAAAAATCTCTCGGGTTAAATTTGCTCCTCCTGGCAGCACTTGAGAGTCATCCCCGTCGGTGCGTGCTTACTCTACTATCTCGAGTTGATTAATTACTGGAATCTCTACTCAATCCATCTCCCTCCTGACGAGACAGCGCCTCACTTTTGAATCCGCCGAAGGAAGGTGCGCTCGAAAGTTTTTCACTCATGTTCCACCGAAAGTGCTATCAAGAGAGGGAGAGTGGAAAGTTTAGTGGAGCCGGTCACACTTTCGGGAGCATCGTCTGGCTCATCCTGCCTTGCTCCGGAAGATTAGTCCGGACTGAGATGACTGAGCTCGACTTCCCCAATTTTTTTCCTTCTACTTCAACACGGAGACAGAATATGGGTAGGAGAAAAACGGGGTGACAACGCAGAAACCGTTGACAAATCGTCGCTGCTCGCCCAGACACGCATGGAGGTGAACTCGCAGCCGCTGCCGCTGCTGCACGCGTGCGTTTAAAGGGGAATGATGATGATGGCGACGGTGGGGGGAGAGATTGAGTGCTCGTTTGTTCCCGTGGGCCGAGGGAGAAGGAAAGAAAGAAAGAAAGAAAGAAAGAAAGAAAGAAGGAAAGAAAGAAAGAAAGAAAGAAAGAAAGAAAGAAAGAAAGCTTTTTCTTCTTCGTCGTCTTCTACTTCTTCTCTAGGCACACACACGCACACAAAACAAGTGAGTCCCTTTTTCTTACTTATTGCGCATTGTCACGGTCTAGTTGGCAGCACAAAACACGCGGAAATTATGTGCAAATAACTTTTATTGTGCGAATACCACATCTGCACATAATTAGTTAGCTCCTTTTATTTTTTCCCCCTCGGTGCACCTACCGGGTGTCCCTTCAGTGAATGTGCACTGCACTCTGAAACTACAGGGTTTATCTGGTGACATTAGGACACCACCCAAAAAAGTCTCACTTGGTCTGATAAGCCCCGAACAGACAAAAGTGCACGTCAACTTATGGGACACCCAGTCCGAACACTTAACATCCCGAGAAAGCTAAGGAGCCACAATGTCGCCATAAACGTAGAATGCCGGGTGAGGCAGAAGTTCTGCAACTTCAAGGACAACTTTGCGGACAATGGCTGCTACGCTTATTCACTGGTGCAGTGCAGAAGAACATATAACCCGGGCTTCAAAGCAGTAGTAAAATAAGCATGCTGGGTGGCAACTCTGCAGTGATTAAAAGAAGTTAAAGGAGGGAGCAGGGACACCAGAATCCTTAAGGGGTTTTGCCCCTGTGGCTCCTGAATTTAAAAGATTCATAGGATACGGTTTATAATTCCATGTACACTTTTTCATGCATCACATGGCAGTTTTATCCCAACACTTGTACTCTATCCCCATCCAGACTGGCAGGTCTTACAGTGAAGAAGCCATGTCTGTTTGATGACTGGGTGATTTGTGCATAATGGAGGAGCTACAAAAATGCATGGATGCCCAATTTATGGCTGTG
>JAAUXU010146145.1_pt1 | contig 15486 bp, 20 predicted proteins | sample 7278151 | NCBI WGS metagenome assembly JAAUXU01 (sample SAMN14350113, study PRJNA611818) | marine sediment metagenome | isolation source: surface marine sediment (1.8m) | place: French Polynesia: Moorea | collected 2018-08 | reverse complement strand
CAGAAGAGTGGGTGGTGCAAGCAATGATGACGGAACACCGACCACTCTTCTGTAGTAAAGACGTGTGGCCTTTGCGACCTTGAATGAACAAAAAGGCCAGAAGCCCGTATTATCCGTGGCTTCCCTCACAAGACTTACTACACAGCGTTCAGGAAATGATCGAATTTCTTTCGGAATGTCCGCTGTTGACATTAAGCTGCTACTGCCTGTCCAGGCTCATTTGTTGATGTCGGGCATATCTGATGCACCCTGTACACATACGCCGTACGCAGGCAGGCCTTTGCTAGTCGTGAGTGTCACGTGTGTGGTGTTGTTGTATTGACTCTGTTGACGCTTGAGCAAGTGCGTCAGGACTCTGGTTCAGATCAGCATGGCCACGGCCAGCCAGGACTGCAGTGGTCGGGCGATACTGGCCAGGGAGAAGAGGGTGAGCACGACGACGATGGCGCGGTCCACGGCCAACAGGGTGTCGCACTTGGGGCTCCCGACTTCTGTCACTTCCTGAACAAGTCGGTAGACACAGAGGTGTCCTATTCCTCTAGGGAGTCGGGGTTGAGGCGTAGCCGCCCCGCCACGTCGGGGACAATGGCGTTCGGGGCCATCGACACACGACGCCACGTTGTCCGAGCTCTGGCTTGTGAAGGTTATTGGACTGTTTGTCCTGGGCCTGCCACGGCGACGGAAGCAACACACGCACAACAGATCCGCAAGTGGTGTCAGCAGGGTATGCATGAGTACTTACTTACTTTCCCTATATGCGGCTGATGTGTGATGACGTCGACCTGCGATGCTCTACGACCACTTCCAACTCTTAGAAGACGCAGTACAACTTGGTCATGGCCGTCAGGTCCTGTGAGCTCAGCCCGAAACATCCCGCTGAAGACACTGGACCCACACAAAGACTGCAGTGATATTGACACAAGTGAACGTGACATCACTTAAGGGTGAAACGTAAATGCAGTATGTGCATGTCATTAATGCATTGTCGTATAAAACTTTTACCGTGGCGTCTTTCGAGTACAAGGACTGTTAAGGACAAGAGGAGCAAATCCTCAAGTATGTCCGAGCAGCGCGCGACTGCGCATTCGCATTCAAAGTTACTCATTTCGCGATTTCCATCGAGTTTTCGCGTGTCGCCTGTCATGTAGTGCGTGTTCGAGTATTTACTGTGCGAATTTTTTTTGCCATTGTCAAAACGACGGAACTGAATGAAATGCACACGTGACGACGAAGAAGAAGAAGAGTAGAAAATCGTGTGAACTTTGCATGCCAAATAATAGATGAGAAGTATCGATTCATGTAGGGCAGAGTCTGAGGAATGCCACGAATGTCGGCAAGTCGACCCTGGGCGTGCAACACTCGGACAAGACCACTGAAACCTAGGACCTTGAGAAATTGCGTACAGTGCGTGCGTGTGGAGTTAAAGCCGAAGAAGAAGCCTTTGAACAATCTTCCCAAATAAGCCTGACAAGGCTCGTAGGTGTCACTTCTTTGTCTTTTTTTTGTTGTTCGACAGGAAAATGAAACCCATTTATCTATGCGCGGCCTTCACGTGCATACGAGGCGAGAGTGTGGCTATCGGAGGGGCTTCTTGTCGCTATCTCGCAATGAGTCATACTCTTTTTGACGTAAGCATTCCCTTTCCCCCGTGGCCACGTAGGGGCTTCTCCGGCTGCTCCTCGCCTTCTAGCTTGACCACTTCCAATTGTCAACCTGTTCTCCCGGAGTCTTCACTGGTGCTCTTGTGCAGCAGGCTCGACTTGGCACGGACGTGCAGGTGCTTCTATTGCTTTGGCGCCTTCTCCTGCCATTCACCTGGCAACTTTTGCGCAGGTATGATGAAGCTGCAGCAGGTAAAGGGAGGGAGGGAGGGGAAGAGGAGGGGGACGACGACGACGACGACGACGACGACGACGGCGACGACGAGGTGGGGGAAAAGGCCCGCGCGCGCTCGCGATTCATTTGCTCAGGCGAATCAGTCGATTGACTTTTAGAGAAATTGCAGCACTCCTTGCAACCGAGCTGTGAGCCCCATTTGTCATTGCCGTGAGGCCTCCGTGCGTCACATTACCAAAGAAAAGGATCTTCATACACGTGTGCTGCTCTCGACTGGACTGGAGCCTTCGCTCAAGAAGAAGAGGCCCGAGGAGCTGCTGAAGCTGGAGCCGCTGCTGCCGACGCCGCTGAGAACTGCAGCGAACAATGATCAGCAGCAGAGCTAGAAGAATTTAACTCTCAGGGACGTCGCTCATCCGATTCAGCCACAAAACCGGAAGCACTGAAGGCTAAAAAATCGATGAAGCAAATTCAAGGATCAGTGAGGATTCAGGCAGAAGCAAAACTACCACTACTTACGCATTCCTCGCACAAAGTGCTCAAAAAAACTTCACGTGATTCGTGTCCTTCTCCGGAGTTGCGCCAGTTGCTCACAAAAGTGTGGCCAGCGACGAGAAGAACAACAGGAAGAAAACAGAGACTTCAAACTTCGATAATACCTCTGCTTTATAGCGCTATTCGTTGCTGTGGCTCATGCACCGATCAGGTTACACCCGCAGACGTTCAGCGCGTGCATTCTTCGTTGGCCGGCGATAGCCAAGCATTAGGACCGTAGTGAGGGAGAAGACGAAAACTTTCACTGTCACAAACGATCTGAACATGAGGTGAGAGAACAAGTGTGATCACTCTGCCATGTCTCTGGCCAACAAGCAGAGCACGCTCGAGATGCAGGACGAGAAAGGAGCCGCCGCCACCGCGGCGGCCAGGGTTGTTTCTGCTTCTTCTTCAGCGGCCGCCGTCGCGGCTGCAGCGTTGTCGTCATCGTCGCCGGTGACGATGACTTCTGATCTGTACTCTCAGCTTGAGCAGAAGGATCACGACTTGGTGCTCGCTGCTGAACTGGGAAAGGCTCTGCTGGACAAGAACGAGGAACTCAGCAGGCAAAATGAAAAGATCGCCGAGGATTTCTCAGTCAAGTTGGAGGTAGGTCCAGTCCAGTTCGGTACGTACAGTACGAGTAGGCAGTGCGTACACGTTTGTACGTAGGACGTCATCTGCACGCACATACACACAGCTGAGGTCCTGCACAGGGCGCCCTAGACAAAGAGTCGCGAACCTACGAGACTTCATCAGAGAGCACTTTAAAATGATTTTAACTGCTTAAGTGACTGCTCTCCCGGGGCCCCTAGGAAATATGACTAAGAAGTGAGAAAAATATCGTCTGCAGTGATATTTTCTTTTCGGCCCTAGCCAGTCACTGTAAGCTGACTCCACTGTACTACAATGGTTGGTTGGGGACTGACGACAGTGTAAACTTGTCCTGAATACCCAGTACTCGCCCCTCTCGCTTTTCTGTGGGCATTATTATCATATCAGTTTCGTCTGTTTGCACAACGCTAATATTGCGGCAATTGTAATACCTACGAGATCCACACTTGAGTGTTTTGAGAGCCATTGTTGTGAAAGCAATGACCAAAACACTTTTTTTTGTTTTAGCCAGGCTGGCCACGGTCAGCGCCTTCTGCTAACTGCAGATCTCATTGATATATTTGTGTCTATGCTGTCGTTAACTTGTCCGACTGAACCAAGGCCGTGACAGATATTCTACCACGCTTTTTTCGGAGTTGCCGTTATACCAGAGTCGATTTTTTTCTACTTCTCTAAGCTACAAAGACAGACAACAACAGTTCGAATGTGGCACACAACATCTCAGTGTTATCAAGACAGAGAAGAGAAATCCATGACGACACGCATAATAATCGTGGCTGGTGAAATTACACTTACGTAGCTTCTGGCTGTCCTAATGCGCACTGAGCTGAGTGAAGAAGATCTAGGATTTCTCCCTTGTCATTGACGTAGAGACAGACGTTTTCTTCTTCTTCCTCTTCTCCGTGAAATCTCTGTTTCCGGTCGTTTGGTACAAACTTCACGAAGGAAGTGAAGAAAATTAGAGCGACAGAAGAAGAATGTCTTATGAGGGGGGATAAAAGATTTGGAAGGGTCACGATCACGTACTGTTAGAGGAGGAAGAACAAGGTTAAAAGGCCCTCAAATCCAGACAGAGAGGATTGTGATCAGTGTGCTGTCATCACTGTAGCTAACTGGATTGGCTATCCCAGCCTTCCAAGACCTCTCTTTGGCAGGCAGGCAGGCGGGCGGGCAGATAGACGCACAGGGTTGTTGCGGGAAAATGGCTTACGTGTCTCACCAAAGCCATTTATCAATTCTGTCACGGTATTGTTGAATGACTACAACAGCGTCCACTGCTTCTTCTTCTCGCTGCATGTGCACAAGCTGTCGATGGTTGCTGTGGTGAGATGACGATCTCAACCACCATGCAAATTCCAACACCACCACCGCCACCCAGACCCATAGGCAGAAGCAGCAGGTTTGCGGTTTTCCCCATTAGGCATTGACCTACTCCTCCATGCACGTGAGGAGGTCCCTCAGTGAGGCTGCAAAGTGTGCACACATTGCCATTTATTGGTGACACTGAGTCTTCTTCTTCATAACAGTCCGCGATGGTACCATTCCCTGGGCTGAGGCAGTGCATGCCAATAGGCCCTCAGCATCACTGCTCAGTAAGTTCGTGATGGACCTCACCACTGTGAGCTAAGTAGGCCCATTGAAGTAGGGCCCGGTCGGTTCACCGTCCAGATCCCCGTTGGAAGCCTTGGACAGAATAAGAATGCCGCTGTGAAATGGAGCCACACAATGACTCGATGCCTCCGGAGGAGTGAGCCTCATGCATGACCGAGGCAACGACGTTGACCTCCTTCTGTCGACTGTTGGAGCATCTTCCTCGCTATTGTGCGTCGTATCCGTGGCTTTTTCCAAGACCTGCAAAATCTATTTTATAACAACTCCATGGATCTTCTTTTTTTGTCACCCTGTGACATCAAGAAGAGAAAAGGCTCGTTCATCATTCCTCTCCTCATGCAACAGCACGTTCCAGAGAGGAGAGGCAGAAGACATCAAGTTGCCTGCAGAAAACAAAAGTCCTTATCCCAATTTCTTTTTATTCCTCGGCGGATTCGTGCCAAAAGCTAAACTTTCACCTTCTTATAGTCGTGCGAGCGCACACCTTATGAAGCTGTTAAGATGAAACACCGCATGCATGCACAGATCTGTGCTCTACTCTACCCAGAACCACCTTAGCATAACCGAACGTTAACAGAAGCGTTTCAGCAGGGACTTTTCTGCGTATTTTTGGCCCAGAACGCTGCTCGCTCGACGATTCCTTTGTTCATTGTCCGTTCAACGAAGAAGAGAGATGAAATATATACACATAGTGTATATATATAAATAAAGCAAAGAGGGAATGTAGACAATGCGTCAGGCATGTTAAGGATCATTCAGACTCGCAGCTCGCTTGACGGCGGGTAGGACGTGAGATAGGACGGTTGGGATGTCGTGACCAACCAACCCAACCTGCCTGCCTGCCTGTACGTGAAATCTGCCTTGGCCAACCCAGCCTTTAAGGCAAATTCTAAGCATTGCAGATTCTTGTCCGAAGCAATGCCTGCCCGTACGTGGGGCTGGTGAGTTCTCCGCGCTCCAGTGACTCTGCGCTTATCTGCGCACGCTTGCATAATGGATACGCGCATTACACGAGGCGATGAGTGGCAGGGACGGACGTTGCAAGATATTCGCACACCTAAGACTGAAAAACACTCCCAATGTATTAGACAGAGAAAAATCTTCTCTATTGGGCTGCGCAGGAGCTTGGTGGAAAAAAAGAGACCTCCAAAAAGTCCTGTATTTTGGGGCTGGGTGAAAGTTTTGTGGGCGACTCATCTCTCTTCCCTTTCTCCTCCTTAAAATTTGTATCTTTTAGTGTGCATAAAAACGTCCAAGTCCACCCGAGGAGAATCTCTAAACGCTTCTGCGTCGACAGAAGAAAATCTACGCTCATACATTGGGAGGGAGCATCTGTTTTCTCTCCCCATTTTGGAGGCCTTTGAATTACAAGTAATGACATTTATTACAACATTAGAAATGATATCTGCAATGGAACATATAATTTATCCCATCTTGACTCTTTCGAAGATAAGAACAACTGAATTTGACTGATGAGGAAAGGGACTAAGCATAGCTATTTGCTCGGAAAGACATAAGTAAACCTTTTTTATTCACTGTTTTTCATTAGGGCGGCGCGGTCGTTTCATACGACGAGTGAAATAAAACGATACCAAGATGCCAGAATGAAATCAGGGGTGGAAAGAGGCATTATTTTTCACTGAAGATGAGGGGGGATTTTTTGGCACACCCGTCATAGTGTTGGACCAAAATCTGTGGATGATGCATTTTACATATTGCATCTCAAAGGTATCTGCAAGTCAGGCTTGGTTACAGACTCTTCTGTGGCTTGAGGCATCTTGACAAATGGTACTCAAGAACCTGAGATTGGTGTTGACGTGTGATGATCGGTTAACCATATGTGCCAAGCATTCTGGCATCAGCTACCTTGACATAAGGTTAGCGAAGAAGCTGTGACTCTGACAATGAGCTACTAAAGCAGAGTTTTTTCTGCAAATAAAACACAAGTTGCCTTGTTTGTTAGCGGGGAATACTGCAGGGGATTGGTGTCCATGCAATAACTCGGAGTAACCCTGGGTTGTGTTGCCTTACTACATGTCAGTGGTTGCCCGAAGGAATCTGCTGTCGCATGAAACAACGGGAAATGTCGTAGATTTGGGTTCAACGGTGCACTGTAAAAGTGCACTTTTACACCGTGCACTACAGTCATAGCACAGTGAATGCTCAAGAAATCAGCCTTTGAAAATGCTTATTATCAATTGCCGGTAGAAGCATCTTAGGCGAGACACGAAAGTGAGTTAAAACGGTCATATGTTAAAAGCTCATGCGGCATCGTTGCTTCACAGTTTGTCTCTCTGTTTTTCATCCATTTTCGGGACTAGAATGTGAAGCAAATGCGCTTTTTGCAGTGCTGCACTCTAACTGTCATTAGAAATATGGCATACGATGTAAAACTTAAACTGTCGAATGGAATTTTCCCATCATTTGCACAGAATTGCATGCTAATGAGTAATTCATTACATTTTTGACTGCGTAATGGTGATTCATTGCTGTGCAAAAGTAATGCGTAAAGCCTTGTTTGCGTTCTCTTTGTGACGTTGATCAGTGCAGCCAATGTCTTCGAGGGCGCGAAGCTGGAAATGTCTTGACTACCTGGACCGTTCTTGTGCGTTTCATGAGTCAAACGCAGAAAATGCCCAGTATTTAGTTTCTGGAAGACCCTAAAAGCTAGTATTAACGGACCAATAATTTTCGAGCCAGAGTCAGCAAAAGCTGATATGACTCAAGTTGGGTCATGGGGCGACTTAAAAAGGTCGAATCGGGTCGGATATTAAAATCAGGCGATGCAATTTAATGAAACTACACATATTTTTTACGGACAATGCTATGAAGTTAATAAATAGTTCTAACCATGAGAAGCTATTTGACAACTGTGTGTAAAGACCTCCGATGCCAGATGCCTGGGAAAATGTTATCCCGGATTCATGAAACCGGTTCACGGAGCAGGCTGAGTTGAGTGGTTGGGGTTTGAGTGGGCCACGAGTCAGGAAAAAATTTTGCCCGACGACCCGGGTCGGACCCGGATCAGTTCTGACTGACCCGGTTTCATCCCTAGCTTTTGCAAAGGCTGGCTGAACATACTTGCCGACCACATCAGTGAGTGCTCGCTATGACAGTCGTTTATACTTCACACAAGTTAGAAAAATAATTCTTCTCTTCCTCCATCATTGTAATGTCTGCCAGGACCTGAGAAAACAATCCCAACTTGTTCTAGTTCATGGCACTCAGAGACTCCGCGAGCTTCTTCTTCTGTCGTTCCCGACAGAGTTTGCAAAGATTTTTCTCCCTCTTTCTCACACGCAGTGCGAAAAATGCGCTCTTTTTTTCCATTAGTCACCTAACGGCATCGTCGCATTCTGACTTTTGTGTAACCCACTTTATGTATGGAGGTCCTGCCTGCACTGAGAGGAACTCGCTCATCTTGCTCCGCTCGACCACGGGTGGAGGAAGAGAACGAGACTCTTTGGAGACAGAAATAATGACGATGGTGATGAAAGTGATAAAGTCTTTGAACGTTTCTTTGTCCCCTCAGGAACTGGAGCAGGAGAAGTATCATCTGCGTCGCCGCCTGGAAGGCGCGCAGGAGGAGCACGAGCTCAGGGTCTCCGAGCTCCAACACGACGTTGCCGCGCTCCAGGCTCAGATCCAGGACCTCAGCAGCGTCCAGAGGCAGACGGACAAGGAGAAGAGTCTTCTCATCACCACGCTTACGGAGCAGAACCAGAGACTCACCACGCAGCTCAAGGAGGTGACCACACAGAGAGACAAGACCTGTACAGGGTCGTGTAGCAATAGTGGTTGGAGCTTTTCGTACGTGGGCACGTGGTTGATATCGATGAAAAAAAAAGAGCCGTGGCATTGCAAATTCACTACGCATACTTGATCATACGTGATCAAGTCCATGGCAGCCAGGAGTTCACTTTGTGTACGTACGTGCTGCAAGTAACAACGATGTTCCATCTACCATTGCGACATGTGTGCCCACAGACATTTCTCTAGTCGTATGTGAAGGTTACTTCTGACTCACCCTGTGTGAAGTAGGGCTGTATGGCCGGAGAAGCATCTGTCATTGCCTAAATCTGCTAGGGATGGGTCGGGTCGATGAGGAGTCGAGCCCGGTCAATCAGAGTAGCTCAAAAGTTGACATTACCTCTTACACGAATAGCAATGAGTAATATACTAGTGTAGTCGACGGCTGTTTGAATAAATATTCGCTTTGGTCATACACTGCTTATGACCATAAGTCAGTGCAGTGGCTCTGAGTGCTGTCAGGACAGTGATGGAGGTAATCTTTGATAAAATCACATTGTGCTGGATTCTCCTCATCAGCTATTGATATCCCCGTGACCCGACCCCTCGGGCGGGATCTCCGTTCAAGCATTTTTCGAGTATCCCATTTCTCGGGTCGGATCGAGCCAGCCTGTCCAGGATGCGGGTTTCGCTGGCTCGGGTCGACTCGCACGCATCCCTGACACCCAATCCTTTCCAGCGGTCCAAAGCGGAGGAGTCGTTGACGTCGGAGCTGCAGGAGCTGCGCGATCAGGTCAACCTCAAGCGGACGTCCATGAATGAGCACGTGTCTCACTTGGACATGCTCAGAGAAGAGGTCAGTTCTCTCTCTCTTTCTGCGTGGGAGCGACTCTAACACTTGACTCGACTAACACTTGACTCGTTGCTTTGTCGTGACAGATCACGCTGATGACGGAGCGCAAGATGGACCTGGAGCGTCGGATCGACCTGCTCAAGGGTGAGCGAGAAGGTCTCTCCTCCACCCTGGACGAGTCCGCCGACAGGATCATCATGCTCGAGAAGCAGTCAAGGGAACAGGACAGTCTGGTAAGCACATCCAAGAGTAAGAATGACCCTGACCAAGGCTTGATCTGGTAGTCCTTGCTTGGTCTGGATACAGCACGACATGACATGGCAAAAGATGACCGCAGGTCTTTGAGCAAGCTTCTTTTTTTCAGCTCCGCAACAACGAGAAGACAATCGAGGAGCTCCGTGCGACCAATCAGGCTTTGCAGGACCGACTGGAGAATATGTACAGGAGTTTGTCCATCAGCAACAACGCACAGCACCAATGTGAGTTGAAACGACCTTTTTCTTTGACAAATCGACTTTTTCTCACTAAAATTTAGTGAAATAAGAAAACTATGCGTGCAATAAAGGAACTCTAGCCCAGCCACTTGATCTCATGGAAGTTTGAGCTGGTTGTTTATGTTGTTGCTCTTGGCGCTGTCGCCATCCAAAATGGGGGCAAGGAGGTTGGGATTGCCCATTGCATTGCTTGTTGGAGAGGGTTGAGCAGCACATGTTCGACTGGCTTAATATATTTTTGCTAACTGGCATTTCCAAAAATTTAATTCTCCAATGCAAGATTTTTTCTGCACGAATGATGGAAAAAGTCAATTTGTCACAGAAAATCTCATGTTTAAAATAAATTAAGGGCTCTATTTCATTTTTTTTCAATCGTGGGTAGAATTTGGCCGTTTCTTTCCTTCGGGCTACGCCCTTCTGCAGAAACCGGCCATTTCTGCCCACTTGAGAAGAAATGCATGAAATAAACTTTTTCTATATTTATTTCGAACAAATAGTTTGAATCTCTCTACTGTAGATTTTTTAAAACCTTCTTTTGCACACTTTTTAGCCGGCCACGCTGCCAACATGAGTCTGCTGAACGAGATGGAGCTGTCAGACTCCGAGAAGTCCTTGAACGCGTCCCGCAGGCCCTTTAGTCAGATCGAGGAGGAGGACGACGAGGTGGAGTGCGAACACCCTCCCGACACGAATCTCGGCGCTCTAGAAACCAAAGAAGTTAGTTGAGGACAACGTTGCTCACGTGCACACGTAAAAAGTTGGATGATTTCTCCCCCCCAGTTAAAATCTGAGATTCTGTCAGCGTACCAGCAGCTCCGGGCCCTCAGCGCTCAACTTCGTCGGCGAGAGAAGCAGCAGCAACAACAGCTACAGCAGAAGCATCGACGAAACTCTGCGGACTCGTTCGATGCCTCTTCCTCGTCCTCTTCGGGGTCCTCGGATGAGGCGACGACGATCGCGTCCGTCAAGGCGGGAATGCTCAAGTCATCTCTGCAGGTGCGTATACAGCACATTCATCACTTCTTTTTCCCTACGTAAGTTACGGTGGGGACGATTGGAGAGCTCTTGAAAGTGTCTGAGCGAGGCTGGTACGATACTTCGGTGCACTGAGTATTGACTCTTGTATGTGCGTCAACACACGCTTGATTTGATCAATTCATGAAGACGTAAGTGGTCCTCGACGTTCGCACGTATAGAAGTGTGTAGAAGAACAGTCGAATCTCGATATAACGGAGTATTGCAGCAACGGTTAAGAACATCTCCGTTACAACGAGAATGTAGCACAATTGCGGAAAAGTTATGGTCAGCAGGGAAGGACCGTTATGTGGAGAATTTCCCTTCTATTGAGGGATTTGACAGGGTGCAACAGGCAGATTTCGACTGACTTGAAGCCTCAATTATTCAGTTTCTGATATCATCTGGTATCCGAGAACAACTGTCATCGTGGAGAAAGCTCGAATGTCAGTCGTCCTGGAGGCCTGACAGTGCTGCCATCAGGACCATGATCAGGACAGACTGGGCAGAGGCTGCCAGAGCTGTTCAGAGATTCTGTGTGAAAAAAGTGGTTAAAGCTGACAGAAAAGATATCGAACAAGAGATTTTTAGAACGGTCTGAAATGCAAGGGTACAAAAAAAGTCACTGTGCGGAGCTAGAAGCTCCGAAAGTCCCTAAGGTATAGCTGTTACACTCTGTCGAATACTAGCTATTACTCTCTTAATGTATGCACAGGACGTACAGTGCGGTGCCACCCTGTTTTACCATGCATATGTTCATCATGCAGGAGCTTCGTGGATTGTTACACGACCTCCTCCGCAAGGAGTCCAAGGGCACTTGCCTCTCCTGCGGCGGAGACTCGAATGAGCGCCTGAGGCTTGAGGTTCAACTGCATAAGGCCGTGGAGGCGAAGGAGAAGGCGGAGCGGAACATCAAGCACATGGAGGAAGCAACCAAGAGGAAGGATGAGGAGACCATGGACCTCAAGTGCAAGGTCAGTCAGTTTACTAGTTCTGACGGTTCATGGAGCAGTCAGGTCCATGCATATGCTCATCTTTTCATCATGCGCTTCTGGTCTGGTCAGTGAGACAAAAATATGTGCTTGAACCACTCTCAAGTGTCGTTTCCACTGCAGACGGGCTCATTTCAATCTTTGGCTCTTTCAGTTATCCATCACTGAGGTCAAGCTTGCGTCCACGGAGGAGGAACGCGACACGCTCGCCTCCGACCTGAGTCAGACCTCGGCCGGCCGCGATGAGCTCATCAGGAAGGCGTGGGATGTCAGAGATGCCGCAGTCAAGAGGAAAAACAACACACAGATCGAGCTGGCAAAGTCCAGGATCGACGTGATGCAGGTAAAAACAACTTCATGCCTTCCCTGAGCTCGCATCTTCCAACTTCCAAGTGCTGCAGAACTCCATTGTACACTTGTGTACGGTACGAATGTACTTGTCTACACAACATACTCACCTTTCTTTTCTTCCAGATCAACTCCCAGTTGCTTGAGTCGATCCAGCAGAAGGTTGAGCTTTCCCAGCAGCTGGATCAGTGGCAGGCGGACATGGAGGAGCTGCTGGAAGAGCAGATGATGAAGAAGATGCGGGCGCAGGAGAACAAGTCGGGAAATGACTCTGACTCGAGCAACCAAGCAGCAGAGAGCAGGAAGAGCAAGATATTGGCATTCTTCGGGAGATGAGAGTCGGGTGTCCTAACGAATTTCAGATCTGCCGCAATGTTGTTACCGTCATAGTTCAACGAAACATCGCCAGAGATGTTTGAGAAATCTAAGATGTCAACAGACCTGTAATAGTATCAAATTTGGGAGAAAGAAGGAGGATTTTACCTTTGCATTCGGCTGTGAAACTTAGGATATCCCAATCATATCTACATACACGCAATTGATTCCTTCAGCACATTTTACCAATGATTGCTCAGGTAACAGCCTAATCAGAATAATGAAGCCTAACAAAATCACGAGTTTATTGTGAATATAAGTGAATAAAATCGGTTTTACGTGCTTAGGGCACTCATGACATAAAAAAGGTCTCAGCTATCTGAAGTTCAGGTCGACAGAAAATGTTGCATGTATCACATCTGTCAGGGGTCACGTATTCAACTTTGTGCTTAGGAAGTAGGATAAAGAATGTCAGACACTCGGTTTATAAAGAAGGAGAAACTTTTTAAGCTCTATGAAGTATGCTGGAAGAATGCTCTGACAATATCTCCTAGTGAGGCATCTTGCTGCCTTCTACGGAGCCGTGATAGTTTTCGCAGATTGAGGCGAGGTTGTGCGTCCGCCAGAAAAGCAAGAGGAACGTGAGGAAGAGCAACGCCAACAGGACGAACAGGAGCTTCTTGGACTGCGCGAGATCGTTGCGCAGGTTGTCTTGGCTGCTCACCAGGCTCGTGACCTGAAGAGAACAGCAGCATCATGTCTGGGTCGTTGCGTACCTATACAGTTACAGATGCTTGTGCTCTCACCTGCTTGCTAATTTTTGCTATATCGTCTCCCTGCTTTTGCACGACTGAGTTGATGCTCTTGCTGTCGTCGCCTCCAGTTGAGGTCAGCAAGGAGGAGCCGGTGCTCATGATGGAGAGGCCTCCGATGCCTGCATCAAGACTGCATCGAAGTCGATACTGATTACTCGGGTTGGAGGCCTACAAGGAAGGAGACGAAAGTTAGTACTACGGAATAAGCTGTACGTAAGTGTGAGTGTACAAACTGTACATATACGCACATGTCTACTACATCTTACATATACCATACCCACAATGTAATGTCTGTGCAAACACATGTACGAGCATTTGGAACACTTCTCATGTTCTCATGTCTAAGTGATGGCGATGCTTGTTACCTTCATCATTCTTCCGATCTGTTCGTCGGTGATGTCGTCCCTGTCGACCTCTAGGGCCGTGATGAGAAACTTGTCCCTGACGGGGAGGTCTGAGGAGCCCATCTAAAAATCATATGAAAAAACTGAAGCATTGCGCAAAATTGCCTGAAGACACATCACAACTTTCCTGAGATGCCTGAAAGTAGATCTCGATGATGATGTTGCCCCCAGAACTGAGGCAGGACATGCTGGGACGCACGCGGTAATTATCAGGAGAGGTGGTCTTGATCTAAAGGGGAGAAAGACATTGATTGACCTTGTAGAAAGTACGATTGTGTAATTAAATAATTAAAAAATTCCGAGATTGTCGCATCGCGTACACTTTCTTCTACACTGTGAACCAACAAAAAGATGTACCTGAGATGCATGACTGTGTGAATGTGACCCAAGATCAGGAGATGCCTGCTCACCTTGAAGGCCACTCGTCCAGACGAGATATTGGTGGCTTTGACCAGAGCCACAAAATCTCCTTGGGGATCCCGGGAGAACTTTATTGTTTCAGGCGGATTCAGGCTCAGGAGAGGCACACCAACCACATCCTCATCCTTGACTAGTGTACACAGGCCAAGCCATCGGTCAGCCAGATGCGAAAGACACGGGTGACGACGAGTTCAACTGGAGTCAGATGCGACTCCGTCAAGCTCGTCACTCACTCCACCAATTGGACTCACCAGAGCTGCTCCTGCTCATGTCCTTCCTCCGGGACGTCTTGGACTTCCTCGATCGTCTCTCCCGGTCGTTGACCATAGCAGCAGCGAACGTCACTGCCTTCTTCTTCATGTCATCAGAAGAGTCGAATTCGGCCCTGACATTGTTGAACTCTCGAGGGGGCAACCCCTTGTTCTTCATCTGGCTGGGCTCGAACTTGTACTCCCAGTCATCGGTGCCTTTTTGGAATGAAGTTGAAATAGTCCATCCAGCCAACGATATCAACCCCAAGAGTTTCATTGCATTGTCCAGCCAATCGGAGTAGATAAGCTTATTTCTTTTTTCGAGCAAGTCGGCCAGAAGCATTTATGGGCGCAGCTCAGCTCTCACCTATTGACAAAAGGAGTGAAGGACTGCAAGACTTACCTCCCCAAGCAACGAGTCTCTGGTCGGGAGCGACGTAGTCAGTGTTGTTGCCCTTCTTCAAGAACTTGATCTTCTCGACGGCATCAGCAGGCAGCATTCTCTTGATCACCTGGAAGCCAGCTGTAACGCATGAGAGAAGAACAATGATAGGTAAGGTAGGAATATTTTCTACACTTTCAATTCCTACCCACCGTTCAAGACCCAGGGCATCTGAAAGACAAGGATGTAGTTGATCATTTCAGGCACGGAGTCCTTGAAAACTCCGATCATGAACTGGATCAAGTCCAGGTCCATGTTCATGAGGCCGGCACCGGCGCAGTCGAAGAACAAGGTCACCTCGTCGCCTTTCTCCTCTCTAAACCAGAGCAAGTTTAAAGATGCACTTTCACAACACTTTTTTCCATCACCTTTCAAGTCTCTCGATATAATAAAGAAAGATTTTCTTCATCTCATCAACATTCTTGCCCTTTTGGTGCTGACTCACGGAGAAGATGAGCAACTTCTTGCCGTCGACATCTCGATTTCGGGTGTACAAGATTGGCTTCTCTATGAAAGTCGAGTCCAGGTCCACATCAGTGATGTCTAGTGGGTGTTCCATATTTCAAGCAAAAAGAAGATTTTGACTAAGGTTCAGGAATGGCTGGATAGATCGCAGAGCAAAGTTCACTGTCAATGCAATGGAACACGCTTATAACGGTCAAGAAGTCATGTCCCATTTGGCAAAAGCATTTTCTTACTAACTGCCTTAAGGATGTAGCAATGACTCGAGTCCTCCGAAATGGATACAACGATCCTCTGAGATGCAAAAGTCACTCTGGGCAAGAGGCTCAT
>JAAUXU010114009.1_pt1 | contig 15486 bp, 19 predicted proteins | sample 7278151 | NCBI WGS metagenome assembly JAAUXU01 (sample SAMN14350113, study PRJNA611818) | marine sediment metagenome | isolation source: surface marine sediment (1.8m) | place: French Polynesia: Moorea | collected 2018-08 | reverse complement strand
AGTGCTGCTGTCAAGTGCCGTAGTATGGAAAATGTTGTCCCCCCTGGTCTTACGCGTGCGCGTGGTCACACCCGCCGTGCCGGTACAGTCCCAATAGCCGAATCTTTTCCGCCAGGCGCTGTCTGAGTCTGATCAGCGGCAGCGAGGGCAGCGAAGGCCAGGGGAGTCAGCATTGTTAGCAGACGTCGCCCGCATCAGCAGAATATTTTGAGCCAAGTCGACGGCACCGACGTCGCCATGGCCAACAGCCTGATCGCTGGGCTGTCGCGGGCTCCTACGCTCCTCCGAGTCGTACCTCGCCTCGTCGCAGTCTCCTCCACCAGCTCGTCCACGTCCTCGCAGCCGGTGCCGACCTCCTCCGGGTCGTTTGTGCCCGAGGAGCAGCGCGGATACTCACCGTTCCAGGTGGACTTTAAGCAGAACAAGGCCGAATGGGTACTGGCGCGCCTTGACGACCTCGCCAACTGGGGGCGGAAGGGCTCCCTGTGGCCGCTAACCTTCGGGCTGGCGTGCTGCGCGGTCGAGATGATGCACATCGCGGCACCGAGATATGATATGGACCGCTACGGAGTTGTCTTCAGGGCCTCACCCAGACAGGCGGACGTAATCCTCGTGGCCGGCACGCTCACCAACAAGATGGCGCCGGCTTTCAGAAAGGTAGCGAACAAGTCGGTTCTGGCGGGTGACATTTCAGCAACAGTGATCAGACATTCAGAATGATTGGGTTACCTGTATTCAACCACCCCCAGGGGTCGCCCCCCCCCCTTTTTCAAGCCACCAAAGTCGGACCGTTTGAATCAGAGTGAGGTGACATTCGAGTCCGGAGGCCAATGTGACAGGTCAATAGAGCAAAGGGAGGGTCATAGTCCAACAGCTATGATTTCACTAACCCCAAAGCCTGATGTAAACCTCAATTGGTTTCAAAAGACCACAAACTTGCGGGTCATCCCTGCCCATGGACCACGTTGAAGTACAGGATCAGGCTACCGTCATGGAGTTGAGCTCGTGTAAAGATAGTCAGAATGATCTGATAACCTAAACCTTTGAATGCATCTTTCAAATGAAATCCCAAAGTATCTTATTTACTGACCAGATCTCTTGTCACCTGCTAGGTCTACGACCAGATGATGGAACCTCGCTGGGTGATTTCAATGGGCAGTTGCGCCAATGGCGGCGGCTACTATCACTACTCGTACTCCGTGGTTCGTGGTTGCGACCGCATCGTTCCAGTGGACATTTACGTTCCTGGCTGCCCTCCCACCGCCGAAGCGCTCATGTACGGGATCCTGCAGCTCCAGAAGAAGATCAAGAGGATGAGACTATCGCAAGAGTGGTTGCGCACGTGAAGGACACAAGATAGATCTATAGTGGAAGATTCATTCATGCAGTAGCAAACAAGGTTTAGACCTCACTCGCGCCACAACAACACTTGTGCACGTCCCAGAATAAACATTTTTCAAATGTACCGCACCGGTCAAATGATCCTAATATTTTTTGATTTGTACATGCTTAAAGGGATATTGATATTTCGGCCTAAATTGTTGGCTTTTTGGGCCTGGAGAAAACGCTCACAATTGCTTCCGGACTCGTTCAGGGAGGCCCCGACAAAGTCCAAAAAGCTTGCAAAAGGCTTCGGGACTTTTTTGGCTATGTCAAAAAAGGCTTATAAAGGCCTTGGGCACTTAAGGCCCAAAAGGTCGACAATTTTGCCGCGTTTCTGACGGCATTGGGTCCCAAAGCCGTCAGAAACTTTTTTGACTTGGCCAGGAGAACCGCGGCCAAGTCCCAAAGCCTTTTGCAAGCTTTTGTGGCAACAGTAGCAACGACAAGGTCAGCATGGACAGCAGTCACCGATTTCTCCCTCGGCGGCTTCACGCCGTAGAATCTCCTCAGCTCCCACCGGTGATTTAAGAAGTAGTGGTTGTTCAAATGTGCCCTCATACTCGTATTCAGAGGTGCGTCATCAATGCTCTTGAGATTTGCGTCCGGGCTTCGACTACGACTTCGTCAGGACACTTGTGTCTCAGTGATGGAGACAAAGAGGAGAAAACATGGAAAACTTTTTTTTCGAGATTTAAGACATAGAAGAAAAGACTATGGAGAGGATAAGACTGAACGTCTTCATAAAGCACCGTACACGCATTAATTGCTGCCGCTCTTGATTAGGACAAGCAGCAAAAGGGTGAAAATTTTAATAAGAGCCGCGGCAGTCAATAGCGCGCGTGCAGTACTAATTTCTTGGTCAGAGCAGCTCTTCAAGGTCCTGTCGGCCGCCGTCGCCATCAGGGAGAAGCCCTCTGGGTTGTGGAGCAAATATGGTCCATTGCAGTTGTCTTCTTAGTGCCCAATTTCTCATCGGATCACAATTTAGGTCCATCAAGTGGCAGCGGAATTCTCTGATGTTGACGGCAAGTGAAACCGTGAATTGTTATTAGGATGTCATTCGTCCAATCCGAGTGTGAGGGAGTAATTTTCCTCACGTCGCCGAGCTCATGGCGCAGTCTCACATGGAGCGCTCTAGTTTTCTTTTGAGGGTTGAGGGCGCGTTGGTGGTGTTGTCGCAGGTAATCCCTCGTCTACTCCAGAATATTCTCTTCACTGGCGACATTTGTGAATGATGGAAGCAATTGTTGTGGGACTTCCTCCGGAGTCAGTCCAGGTCCCTCTTCCAAGTAATTTATCGGCGGAGACTTTGACGCTGTTCATTGTGCCTGGATTAATTCACTGGCCCTGTTCTGAACGTTGTTGGTTGACAAGTCTCAAAAGCTACGGTTTCCCGTGTAATTTTGAAAGCTCATTTATTTTTCCTCATTTCAACTTAGGCATAGGCAATTCGCGGTTAAGGAAATGGCACCGCTGAGTGGAGGGAAGACACACAAAAGGACTCGAGGCCAGAGACAAGTGTAGATTGAGACCTTTTTGCCGTCCTCGGCGCAGGATGATGATCAAGTAGCCTCCTCAAGTTTTCTTACTTTTAAGGCCTTTATTCTTAGCAAAGCATTTTGTGATATTTCAGGTAGATCATACTCAACTTAAGCAGCTTAAGTTGTTTGCTCGACGAGTCAGGTATTTTTGAAAACTTCTCATTACTGCTTCTTGAAGTTTTTGAGGATCGGGTGAATGTTGTCGAAGGCCTCGTAGATCTCTTGCCTCACCTTCGCCCCCGTGAGGACGACCTTACCCGAGACGAATATGAGCAGGACGATACGTGGTTTCACCATGCGGTAGATGAGTCCCGGAAAAAGCTCTGGCTCATACGAGCTGAACTGGCTATGGGTGAGCACCAGACCTTCGAGACGAATCGGGAACTTGACGTCGCAAGAGCCGACCATATTCTGGATCTTAAAGTCCTTGAATTTGGCTGGGAACCCGAGCTTTTGAACGATGCGGGCATACTTTCTGGCAGCCAACCTGCAAGAACGAGCAGGAAGTCAAGAGCAGTTCAGCGGGTACTGCCTTCCAATATGTAGGTTTACTTCAGCATACCTGGAGTCCTCTTCTGACTTTGCTCCGGTGCAAACCATCTTCCCCGACGAGAAAATTAGTGCTGTGGTTCTGGGTTCTCTGATGCGCATGATGACGGCGGCGAAGCGCTTCGGGTTGTACTCGGCGTTGCGGGCGTGTAGAGCAATCTTCTTCAAGTCGAGTTTGCAGCCCAAACTTACTGTAGACACGATGTTTTGCAACTGCGGCACGATCCCAGGATCCATGGACTGCGGGCCTCCGACAGACAGGGATTGATGGTGCTGAGACGTAAAGACAAGGTAAAGTACGAGTAGTTCAGACATGATCATGATCGGTATACCGAGAGGGGCGTGGCAGGTGAGGGCGGGGCAGGACTGGCACATGGAGCATAGATATGCGGCGCGCCGACCGAGGCTGGTGTGTTGGCGCCCCCGACGGCGCTGTGATGTGAGGCTCCTGGAGCCGGGCTGGCAAGCAGATTCTGAGGCGTCTGGGAGCTGAGGAGATTCTGCGGCGTGAAGCCGCCGAAGGAGTAGTTTGGTTGCTGCTGTCCATGTTGACCCTGTTGTTGCTGCTGCTGTTGCTGTTGCTGTTGTGCCGCCGCCGCTTGCGGGTTGATCATCTGGTCCTCCTCGATGGCATGGTGAGGAGTCCCGATCGATGGGATGTTGAACGACGGGCTTGGGAGCATCTGATCCATGACGCTCGGATCTGTTCTTCACTCCCTTCTTGATGAATCTGGAGTAGTTGGGAGCCTCTTGTCGGTGAGCAAGGACTCCCCGAAGAAGGGGGCGAAGCCGACCTGGCGTGAGCAAATCGAGCAGAACGTGGACGACTCTTGGTCGAAAACAGAAAACAAAATTCGCTGTCTCCTCTCCAGACTCTCCTCACTCAGCTTCTTAACTCCAACAGTCTCCTGCTCTTCAGCCGCCTCCTGGTTGAAGGAGGCAGCGCTGAGCGCTGTCAGGCCGAGCTTCTCCTCATTGCTTTGCTACCCCACGGTAAACAACTAGGGATGTGTCACGATTCGTCGCTTTTTCGGTCGAGCCATCAAGGGTTCTTGTCCGCCTCGAGCCAAGTGTCACGGCTCTAACACCTATCCCGACGGTCGACTCACGCTGTTCAGCCGGGTTCCGGGTCCCCACTCCCGATGTCGTCGTCTTCACCGTTCCCGTGGCAGCACTCCTTCCCGCCGTTCTACACGTTGCAGCCTCACGCGGAGACCCGCAAGAGACAGGCGAGGACGACATAGTAGTTCCAGAGCAGTCGCTCCAAGAGTCCCCGTTTTGTTCACGGATTCGTGGATAGCCCACGGATTATTTAACTTCCCTTTGCAGTTGGCAGCTTGGCGCTCCATCATCCTTGACTACTGTCAGCGGCGTAACGCCACCGTGGTGGACGTGAAAGAGCTTGCCTCTTCGGAGCTCTTCCACAACCGCGACATCGGCAGGAGACTTACAGACGAGGCGCTCGATGCGGTCCTGGAGGACTTAAAAAGCCACGGACATTTGGTAATGATCACCTCAGATTTGTACAAAAAGTGTACTGTGATGTCGGACTCTTCCAGGAGTGGCTGGACAAAAGCGCCAAGAGACGTGCACACATCTACTGGCGCACTCCCGAGCAGTGGGGCGCCCTCATTTACGCTTGGGCTCAAGAGAACGCCATGACCGGTGGCGCGGTGTGCACCTTCTTCGAGCTTACCGAAGGCAACGACGACGACCAGCCTTTTAGGGGATTGGAGAGAGAAATGCTGATCAAAGCGCTGAGGACTCTGGAGACGCAGAAGAAGGCTGAGATCTTCCCTGACGACGACGGGGTCAAGTTTTTCTAAGAGCAAAGCTGCGTCTGTTGTTTCTGCTCCAAAGGAGAACTCCATATGCAATACAGTAGGAGAAGTTTACAATAGTGATAATGTCTTCCAGGCGCCGTACATGGCGCCTGCTCAAGTATGGCTTGGGCGTGGCGTTGGCGCTCTGCATCTTCCTCCTCTTCTTTTTCCCTTCTTGGGGCGAGGTGGAGACGGTGGAGAAGCTCAGAGCTGTGCAAAGAAGACACCAAAGTAAGCAAGAGCAACTTCATCAGGATCTTGATGACGACGTGGGTTCAAAGCATAAACAGTTTCGACCGAATGACATTTTTGAGTACAACAAAGACGGGTACAAGAACAGCAAGTCCCTTCAAGAGAGGCTGAAGCCAAAGCTGGTTTCGGTGGGCAATGACCCTCCCTGGGACGACCTTGGTGCAGCGCGCACTATCGAGGACGTGGCCATCAGGGAGGAAGGATACAAGAAGTTTGCCTTCAACTCCCTCGTCAGTCTTCGCATAGGTGAGTAGCCCAGAAGAAGGCATTTGGATATTCGTCAGTGTTGTGGAGTGCAACGGATACTCAATTTTTGCATGTAATTTTTCCAATACAGGCTACAAGCGAGAGATTCCAGACACCAGGCACGAGGAGTGCAAGAAGAAGGTGTACGACGACTTGTCCAATTTCCCCACTGCCTCCGTCGTCATCTGTTTTTACCACGAGGAGCTTATGACTCTTCTGAGGACAGTGCATAGCGTTGTCGACAGGTCTCCAAGGCAGCTTCTGAAAGAAGTCATTCTTGTTGACGACCACAGCGACATCGACATCACTGCTAATCTGACAATGCACTTGAGCGAAAACGAGGATCTCAAGGATCTGGTTAGAGTGGTGAGACCTCTCGAGAGGTCCGGACTGATTCGGAGCAGGATCTTTGGTTCCAGGGAGGCATCCGGCGACGTCCTGGTCTTCTTAGACAGTCACGTGGAGGCCAACGTGAACTGGCTAGAACCTCTGCTCGACAGAATAGCTGGTACACAATCGCAGCCCTGAGCAAGTATTGAATGAATATCCCGACTTTGTCCTAACAGGCGATCGCACTCGCGTGGTGATGCCCATTATCGACATCGTGAGCGCCGACACATTTAAGTACGAGTCTTCACCGCTGGTCAGAGGCGGGTTCAACTGGGGACTCAACTTTAAGTGGGATCCAATCACCAGGTCAGGAGAAGGAGTCTTTAGGAGCATCTCGCACGAGTGTGACCACAAGCTGATACCTGCAAAAAGGCCCCTTTTCGTATCATTTCAAGCTTAAGAGACTTCACTGTGCCTCTGTAGGGACGTACTGAAGGACAGCGCTGACTTCGCAAAGCCCATGCGCTCGCCCACAATGGCCGGAGGACTCTTCGCCATAAACAGAAAGTACTTCAAGGAGTTGGGAGAGTATGACTCAGGTAATGCATGCAAAATCTTTTTCTCTCGGTATTGCCATTGATTCCCTGTGCTTTTTGCTTATAGGCCTGGAGATCTGGGGTGGAGAGAATCTTGAGCTTTCATTTCGAGTGTGGATGTGTGGAGGATCATTAGAGATCATTCCATGCTCCAGGGTCGGCCACGTCTTTCGGAAGAGGAGACCTTACGGAAGTGCCAGTGCCGTCGACTCTGTTGACTCCATGATCAGGTATTCCATCTAGTACAACCTATTTAAGTTCTTCTGCAATGTTTTTACGTGCAGAAATTCGCTGAGGGTCGCCCATGTGTGGATGGACGATTACATAGAGATGTACTTCGAGGTAAACCCCGCCGCCAAGACGATTCCCTATGGTGACGTCACCGAAAGGAAGAGGCTCCGGGAGGAGCTCAAGTGCAAGAGCTTCAAGTGGTATCTCGACAACGTCTATCCAGGTACAGTGCCCTACAATGAGATTTGCCCTTAAAGATCACTCGTGCACCTTTCTGAAAGTACATCTGGACGTCCCCTACTTTGGCACTGGCTTATTTATACGCTCGGATCTATCCTGAGAGCGCAGGGAATTTCTAGGGACTGTTAGAACTGGTAACGTTGCTTAATAGTACCTGCAAATTTTCCTATTTTTCAACGAAAGTTGCTGTAAAGTCTTTCTCATTGGATGGAAACTGGAGAGGACACCCTGCTCTAATTGTTCATGACCTTTTCTAATATTGTTTGTCTGAACTTTCAGACTTGGAGAAGTCCTCTGAAGGGTCTGTGGGCAAGCACGAATCTCTTAGGTACGAACCCTGGAATCGCCGATCGCGTAATTACGTGCGCGCTTTTACGCTACGCCTGCGCGACACGCGCTTGTGCGCTCGCAGCGCCGCCAGCGACGTCACCGTCAAGAAGTCCCAGCTTGTGCTAGCTCCGTGCCTAAGGGGAAAGGACTTCTTGTGGTACGAGACGGACAAGCAGGAGCTGGTGCTGTCCAAGTTGCTCTGCCTTGACGCCACCGCCAAGGCCAAGGCCAACAATGCCCCCAGGCTCATGAAGTGTCACGAGCTGCGGGACGGACAAGAGTGGAAGCTGAGAGTTGGCGATGACAGCACGCTAGTTGCCATCTACAACATGGCCGCGGGCATGTGTCTAGGCGCCGAGGGCTCGCACGCAGGCGCGAAAGTGATCCTGGAGTTGTGCTCCAGCGACAGGAGTCACATGTGGCAGATGAACGAGATGAACGATGAACTTTGAAGCTTCATCCAGAAGCTTGTGCTAGTGAAAAGAAGTGTCATGCGTGTCTCCACAAGGCGACTGTTGCGCAATACATGATCATGAATTCGAGTGTGATGAACTTCCAAGGCTGGCTTTACACTGAGACTGACCAATCTGAACGCAAACTAAATCCTCATTCATCTTTAAGCATGTTGAGACGCCAGCCTAATTTGCTGCCATTCCGTATGTTAAGTACATTTCAGCATCATTTAGTACGGTAAATACAGAATTTATACTTCTAAGATGGACTGTGGAGGTGGCACCTTGAAAATGCAGGACCTTTTGATCGGCACTGACACCACCACCATCCGGTTATTACGTAAGTGCTAACAGGTGACCGGGAGAGATCATGTCAAGGGGTTGCATTGACTATTGGGCGCAGGCCAACTTCTGAGTACTTTCGAAATCAGAAAAAAAATGAGACTTCCTCATTTTGAGAGGGCGTGACGTGAAGGTAGGCGGGTACTCAAACCCTGGCCATTCGATCGCGCCTGAGGTGACCTCCCTTCCACTCACGCGTGCCCTGTGATCCCGGTTCAAACAATCCAGTCTTTCTGGCATGGAAGTTGGGGCTGAAAATGCCTCCAGAATCACTGACGGCAAGTGCGTTCCAACTCGGCGACGTTTGAGGCTCTCGATGGCTCAGGGCTCAGGCATCTGTTTTTGTCCATTTTTAGGTTTGTCGTCCTATGTGGACGCCAAGATCCAGCATCGCGATTTGGATGGACTGGAGCAACTCAGAAAGCTACTTCTGTTACGACGCCTTCGGCGTCTTTAACCTGCGCAAGAACTCGTTCAATGCGTATTGAAGAATCCAACGTAGAAGTTTCCTCGGTTACAGTATATTTGTCTACATCTTTACTACAAGAATTCTTTACTGCGGGTGTCTTCACTCTCTAAATCCGCCCTTCTTGTAATCCTCCAAGTGCGTCAGCACGTAGGCCGGGAAGGCGAGGACGCAAGCGGTGATGACGGTCATATGGGCTAACTTCTCTGGGAACGAGACCCTCTGTCGGGGGAAGCCAGAGATCCAGGTCGTATGTGCGAATTTCCTGGCTGGTACTAGACCAGCGCGGACACCAGTAGACGCCAGTACCACGGCGCGGCTCATGGATGAGGACAACATGGCGGACGTTGTGTGCGACTGCTGCCAGAAGAACAAGCGCGAGTTCGGTGGATGCAATGGAGCTCAGGGGTCAGCTGCTTCTGCAGCAGTGGGACGCTGAGCTGCACCGACTGCTCTGCTCTTGCGCATGCGCACTGTGACTCAGGGGTGGCGTTAAACGTCTCTTTCTTTCTCTCAAACTCTGTACCTGACTTCTCAGCTCCATGTGGAGGCGGTGTTTGCATTCCTGTCCAGGTTTTCCTTGGCATGACGTGTGAGACGCAACCTACAGAAGGACCGTGATGAAGAGTTGAGCACTGTCATCAACATGTCGCTGTACATCGACCGGCCCATAATCCAGGATGAGTCGGCCATCCAAGTGGAGATGTGCTGGCACCCTACGATACACCTCGTGGCTCTGGCCGCCTACTCGGAAGAAAAGGGTGGGACCGTAGACCTTTACGACCGCTTCGGGATGCAAGTCGACGAAGGAAACATCCCACCACACCAGACGGCTCAGGCCAGCTGCTTGGCGTGGCATCCGGTTCGTAAGGTCCTCGCCGTGGGATGGGAGAGTGGTGATCTCTACTTGTACGCCGACGACACCTGTCTCAGGGTGGACACGACTCACTCGGCTTCCATTCACCTGGGACAGTGGAACGCCGGTGGACAGATTCTAGTCACTGCAGACAAAAATGGGGCGGTCGTCGGATGGAGGTGAGTGGTAATGTACTTCACTCTATAGGTACCTCACACTAAAGTGACGGGGATGTTATACTGCATATGTAGGTACAGCAGTGGAGAGCAGCTCATCATGATATTTCATCACGAGCTTAAAGATGCGCTGACCTGCTTAACGTTCGCCGCGCCCGTTCGACCGCCGGGAGCGTCGTCGTCCCTGTCATCGGCATCGCTGGATCCAGAAGCTAGTCTGTCCGGATTGGCGAGGGCAGCGGTGGCGGGGGACGAAAGGGCCCTCGATCTCTTTAGTTCTTGGCGGCCGTCGGCAGAACACAGAGCCAGTGCCGCGACCAAGAACAATGCGTACGCCGGGTCTGTCAGAGGGGTTATCTACTGCCTCAATGAGAATGGGAGCTGCATGGAAGTTCTGCAGGTAATTGATTACTGTACTTGAACCTAAGAAGCATCATAATATCTCTCTCCCTTCAGGCTGATGGAGCGGTAAAGAAACTTTTGTTGACGACGGACCAGGAGCTGGTGGTCGTCACGGAGACGATGGTAATCGGCCAGTTCAAGGTGGAAGCCGACGGTGGCGTGCGTGAGACGTCGCGGGTTAAGCTGTCAACGAGAATGAAAGAGAACCACTTGGAATGGATGATGACGGAGGCTAGCATCTGCTTGGCTGTGAGCAGCGGTGATCTCACCGTGCGAGTGTGGAACCTCAAGACTGACGAAAACTTTGTGCTGGGAACTAGTGGACCGGTCGCCGTGGGCGGCGCAGGTGGTCACTTCATCACGGGACTGGCCTATTCGACTGGGAAAAAGATATTGGCCGCCGGCACCAATAATGGAAAAGTGCTCATGTGGCAAAACTTGTCCACGGCCGCCTTTGCCCAGGAGTCTGGTTGGCGAAACCTACCAAGGTCCACCGTGGAAGGAGCCGTGAGAAGCGTGGTCTGGGATGGCGCAGGCGGCGACGTCTGTGCCATCAACACCGTACGCCAGGTAACTATATCTGCGCTGTAGTTGTACAGTGTCGGTAACTTACCCATTATGTTACGACATGGCAATGTGACGTTGATGCCATCTTTATTTCTTCTGGTAGGTCTACTTTCTACATGAGCAACCTCGAGCCGTGTCCTTTTATGATGGCGTCTCCGCAGTCCAGGTGTCCGCGACCGACGTGCTGATTGACTTTGGCATCGCCGGTTCACAGCCACTTACGATGCCGACCGATGTCAGCATAGAAGAGCTGTGTTTGACCGAGAACGCTCTGGCGGTTTACGGCTCGGGCAAGGTGCTCAGCTTCCAACTGCAGGCCGAGTTGCGACATACGCTTATGGCAGGAGACTTCCATCTCACTGGAAGTGACGCCATGACCATGTTTGAACAGAGCGTGTGCACTCTAGAAGGTAGCCGGATCAATGTGCGCAGCTTTCAAGGGACCGTCAAGAACACACTGGCACTGACGGAGGCGGAGGGGTCCGCCGGATTGACCATGGAGGCAGCCGGGCAGCAGGGAAAGTTCCTCGTCGTTCTCACAAAAGGACTCGTCGTCAAGATCTGGGATGTAAGCAAGCGCGAGCCGAGACTTCACACTCATCCCATCTCTCTGACAGAGAAGATCCCTGGCCTGCCGGTGACTGCTTCGAAGGAGGTCCACCTCAATGCCTCGGGGACCTTGCTCAGCGTCTGCTGCGCTGCCAGCGATTCGAGAGTGCATGTTTTGGACTTGGAGGCGAATCGTTCATGCTACTTCAACTTCAATTCGGGTAAGACAGACCGGGATGAAGTCGCCGTCCCCCCAAACTCTGCCCAATCGACTGGCACGGATTCTATGTCGTCTCAAAAGCGCCATCAACAACAGCACCAAACTCGGACTGGAAGATTCGTAGTTCGCCACGCTTGGGACAGCAAAGAAGGCAACTTCCTGGTCTGCCAGACGCGGCCACTTTCTGAGACGACAAGCGAAGGTGATTCGTATGTATCGATGTTCTTCCACGACGAGGAAGGTCTCATTGTGCATGATACGTGCAGCTCTGGCGGTGGCAACGGAAAACTAGTTGGGGTCAAACTCCCATTCATACATGTGCTGCAAGATCGCCTCGACGGGGATGGTGGCGAGGACAATTCTGCTACTACTGCTGCTCCTGCTGTTCCTGCTGTTGCTAATCACGGACCCTCTGTCCGGAAGTTGCTGCTTAAGGATTTTGAAGGTCTGGAGTCCAGTGATGCTGCGACCAGAAAGGCTGTGGTCAGCTTCTGCTTTTACCTGTCTGTGGGCAACATGGACGAAGCCTTCAGAGCCATCAAGGCCATCACCAGCAAAAAGATATGGGGCAATCTGGCGAGAATGTGTGTAAAGTCCCAGCGGTTGGACGTGGCCACCATTTGCTTGGGCAAGATGGAGCATTCACGCGGTGCTCGAGCAATGCGGAAAGTCCTTTCCACCAAGGCTTCAAAGGAGGTGAAAGTTGCCGTGTTGGCCATCTACCTTGGAATGCAGGAGGAGGCAGAGAAGATCTTACAGGCTTGTGGACAGTACGAGATGCTCAACAAGCTCTACCAGGTGTGTATGGTGATTGATAGCTGAGACACTATCGATGGAAGTCCTATGAGCCTTGCATCTTTCATTCTTTTTTTTTTTCAGGACTCTGACCAGTGGCCCAAGGCTCTTGCTCTAGCAGAGCAGCATGACCGAATTCATCTACGCAGCACCTACTATAATTACGCAAAGTAATGCGTCAGAAAAGGTAGCAAGTAAGTCAAGCGTGACTAAGACGTCCATGGATGATTTCAGGCACCTGGAGAGCCGTATGGATGTCCGTGGTGCTGTAACGTACTACGAGAAGAGCGGCACTGCCCGTTTCGAAGTTCCCCGCCTTTTATTCGACGACTGGAACGCTCTGGAGTCTTACGTGGAGCACAGTTCGGACAAGGGGCTACGACGGTGGTTGGCGCAGTACCTGGAGTCAACTGGTGAGATGGATGCAGCTCTGCACTATTATCGAGTGGCCGAGGATCACTTATCGCTGGTTCGTGTCTACTGCTACTGTGACGACGTGGCCACCGCTGCAAAGTATGAACGGACAAACTGTCGAAATCATGTGGGAGCTCGCCTTATGAGCTACTCTGCTTTAATCCCTAACAGAATCGCTAACGAGAGTGGTGACCGCGCCGCTTGCTACCACCTGGCCAGGCAGTACGAGAATGTGGACGATGTAGCCGCTGCTGTTCACTTCTTCACCAAAGCAGCTGCCTACTCCAACGCCATCAGATTGTGCAAAGAACACGGCATGGCCGACAACGTGTGGAATCTTGCACTCATGGGATCGCTGCAGGACAAGCTGGAGGCAGCCAGGTAGGAGACTGTACACTCGTCCATCAGATCATCGTTCATTATTGTCACTCCTTATAGATACTTCGAAACTGGAGACAAACCCTCGTATGAAAAGGCGGTGGTGTTGTACGAAAAAGCGGGTTACTTTGCGAAGGCACTGGACCTGGCCATTGCTACCAATCAGCACGGTGCCCTTGTCACCATCAGCCGTAGACTGAAAGAGACCTCTGATCCGGCGTTGGCCTCTCGCGCCGCCTCCTTCTTCCTGGAGAACCGCCAATACGACAAGGCTGTGGAGTTGTTCGTGGCCAGCAAGCAGTGCCGCAAAGCACTCGAGCTTTGCTTGCAGTACAACATAGCCATCACCGAGGAAAATGCGGAGGTGATGTCTTTGGGCCCTGACGGCAAAGTCGATACAGAACTCCTGAACGAGGTGGCCAGCGTCGCCTACCGCCAGGGCAATTACCACTTGGCCACAAAGAAATGGACGCAGGCGGGCAACCGGTTGCAGGCCATGAAGGCGTTGCTCAAGTCGGGCGACACAGACAAGATCATTTTCTTTGCCAACGTTTCCCGTGATGCCGACATTTACATCTTGGCAGGCAACTATCTGCAGACGTTGGATTGGAGAAATGACGCCAGTATCATGCGCAACATTATAGCCTTCTACCAGAAGGCCAGGGCCTTCGAACTACTCGGATGGTTTTATCAGGCGTGCGCCGACGTCGAGGTGGACGAATACCAGAACTACGAGAAGGCCCTGGGTGCACTCGGTGAATGCACCAAGTGTCTGGAGAGGGTGGCAAATGAAGATCCCAAGATCGAGGATCGACTTCGCCAGGTCGGCACCAATATTGAGCTCATCCGACGATTCGTGGAGAGTCAAGCATCCTATCAACGTGACCCTCGGAGGTCCGTGGCAGATTGTCATGAGCTGCTCAAGATCGAGGGCGTGAACGCCGCAGTGCGCAAGGGTGACCTCTATGGCTTTCTCATCGAGCACTACGCTCGCGTGAAGGAATTACACTCTGCCCAGCAGATGATATCCGAGTTGAGGCAGGAGATCCCCAATGTCAACCTGGCCTACTACGTTAACACAGATGTGTTGCGTTCTTTAGAGTCATCGCTAGGTCTAAGGCTTTTGCCGGAATCCGGAGAAGAGTCAGCAGTCGCTAGTCAAGACGATGTTGTTGAAGATTAGGCCTCGCTTCACAAACCTTAACTCTCACATTCCACTTTTTATTCTGTGATAGTACAATTAAGTATGATCAAAGACTTCTAAATAGTTGACCAAATCTAAACTAAACTGTAGATTTGTTCACCTACAGAAAGTGCGCACTACTTTCAGTAGAATCAGTAGCGGATGAGCCAAAACCAGTCTGAAGTCTTCTTCAGTCCTTTGCTTGTGTTACATTGTATTACCTCAACGAGTCCTCAGACTTGTTTTGAAATTTTTGACTTCAAAAACTCTACACGGTACCGCTTCAATAAGTTTAATCTTGAATGCCATAGAAACGGCACTATGTAGTGTGTAATTTATTTAAGATGACCTTGGTCCTTGTAGGAATCTTTGACATGATTGTCCATGCCACGCACGACCCAAAGAACACTCAGAAGAGACTTATCCGTATGTATTATCCTCTGCACCAGTGCCGTCCACATTCCGAGACATCAATAGTGCATCTCACGACCACGTGTATAAGTGGGAGCACAAGTCTCATAGTGCACGGGTACGGGTACTGACGTACATGTTGTACGGTCTACCCAGCCAGCACCACTTCCTTACGTCCAGTAGTTCAAATGATGGAAACTCCATTTTTTGCTTTATAACCCACACCTTATGTACGCCTAAGCTGAGGATAACCTTTATTCTCATGGTGTGAAATACAGCACAGGTTAAAGTCCAACTGAATACACTGATAAGCTTGTTTTGCATACCGACCCCTCCAGCAAAGTGTCTTCTTGTCTGACCATCAGAGAAGCCTTGTTTATGCTAAAAATAGGACGTGCTCGACCCATACGTCTTTTCTCACCTTCAGCCCAACGACTTCCAAATCTGACTGATTCAGTGCTACCTCAAAAGGTGCGTATGACCCCCACCCAGTGATTCAGAGTATCGTACCCTAGATACTCTCTATATCACTGCCCCCAGAGCCGTGAATAGACAGAGAGCGACCAACTTGTCCTAACGACTAGCATGCGAGACTCGAGCTTTCTGATTGGTCAACTTTCATGGGGAAAGAAAACGTTCTAAACCAGGGTTGCCAGGTTGTCCGTTTTGCGGACAAAAAGCTCAAATTTGTCCTTTTTTTTCACTATTGTCCTCCAAAAGTTTGTTTGTCCGGAAAGAGAAAAATTTGTCCTGT
>JAAUXU010028874.1_pt1 | contig 15486 bp, 15 predicted proteins | sample 7278151 | NCBI WGS metagenome assembly JAAUXU01 (sample SAMN14350113, study PRJNA611818) | marine sediment metagenome | isolation source: surface marine sediment (1.8m) | place: French Polynesia: Moorea | collected 2018-08 | reverse complement strand
TCTGCGACTTCAAGGGCGCGGTCTCGTCATTACTGTCGTTCTTCCTCGATTCCTCCGTCTCTCTCATCAGGGCCAAGTCGTGCCTACCTTGGGCAGTGGAAGGAAAGACCCAGTTTGTTAAGATCCCACCCACCTATTATTTGTATTCCCCGGTTCCTCTTGAACTAATCTGATCTGCGGGATCAGTGGCTCCCGTGGGAGCCAGAAAACTAGGAGCAGACGTTTGCTTCTTGCCAAACCACACGCAAGCGTACACGACAAAGGTAGTACGTATGCAAGTGTACCAAGTACTACATACCTACTGCGTGCGTACGTACAGACATGGGGAGGGATTTTCCCAAGGAAAAGGGACTTCATTCCTTTTGTCCTCATTCGAGGATCCCCAAAATGGCATGGGGACGCTTTAATGTATGTCCTTTACAATGTGCCCACCACATGATGTGCACATCCATGTTATAACATGACTTCAGTGGTCCTGGCGCGCTACATCTTTGAGGCCGGACCAGGCAAGACGTAGTTGGGCATCACCGTCGACGGTACACATGCGAAGCCATCTTTGCGCTTCACTTCTTGGCTGTGGAACAGAGAGTTTCTGAGTCTTCTCTAATCCTGTTCCACTCAATACGCTTAATCGTGTCTTCAAAATACAAACACCAAGAAGACCTCTTTTGTTCCTCTGCTTTGCCACCATACGCAAATGTCCGTTCAGCGGATTCTGATCACTCCTAGCAAAGACGTCGTCGTCCTCGTCCATGTGGGTGTGTGATCATCTTAGCGGCACCTCCTAAACGGCGGACACCACATGAGCATTGATACGATTCACCATTTCCAGGGTTAGCATTCAATCGACTCAAGTCGAAAAATCGTAATATTACAGGTGAGGCAAAGAAAGTGATAGCCAACTGGATACTTGGCCGTCGAAATTTTCTTATCAGCCGACGCCTGGAAGTTCACCCTGCCAATTAATACATGTAGTCTGGTGTGCTCTCTGTGATCTATCTATGTATCTATGGCGCTTCCATATGTGACCACGTGGTAAGAGAAGAGAGGCTAATGGCCACATGACAGCACCTGATAGACTTTTCGTGTCAATCACCGTCACCCATCGGGGTTGAGGGAACGTTGCCAACAGTGGCCGTCGAGCCAAAGGTGGACACAGCCTTGTGGCCTCAGCACATCTATGATGTATGTACTCGGCATCTACGAGTGTGTTACGTACTGTGTGTTCTGTGCACAAGTACTTACTTCTTGGGGGGGGAGTAGAACGTATAGTTCAAACAGCATCTCCCACTTAGCCTCACCTAGACGTATACACACGATTCCAATTTACATTTTAATGGAGCACATTTAAGTACGCGGACTTGAACAAAATGAATACAAGTGTGCTTAGAGGGTCGTCCGGAGAACCTCAGGCTGCTTTCCGAGTTACAAAGAAAAATACGGTCCTTGGGGCTAATTTTGAAAGTGGTGGACGCAACTTTTTCACCCTCCTCCACTGTCAAGAAGCCCGAAGTCACCCTCCTCTTATTTCCTCTCTCTGTCCCGTCGTGTGAGCAGCATTGGCCATCTTCCTCCACCTCCTCGTTTCCTTTCTTCTTCCCTGCCCATTTATTCAAGGTGACATGGGACAAATCTGTTTGGGAGCGCAGGCGCCTTCACGCATCAGCATAGCAAATTGAGAGACACTCGGTGGCCACTTTGAAAAAGCTCTCCTTTTGTGCGCCTCCATTTCCTACCTTAGCCAAGGCAGGAAATTCGATGTGACAGGAAGAAAGACAATTAGGTTGGAGAAAGGAGGGAAGAAAGGCAGAGTAGGAAGCACTTCTTTGAGCTGAACAACTACACCAAGATCTGCTTGACTGGAGTCTGCAGTGACTTGACCTCAGCAGTGCAACCCATGTCATTGGCCGATGATGCCTTTGCAAATGTTGCCATCTCCGCCGCTGCCAACAGAATAACCAATATTAGTTCACGGATGATTGCTCCTCATTGCTCTCCTATTGGTGGCAGATGGCGCAACCCTCCAAATGGCTTATTACGGCCACGGTGCGCCGCGGTGCGCCGCGGGCTCTGAAGAGCGAGAGCCAGGTCGGAGTGGTTTGTCTTGTTATTCTTCGATAAGTGTGATGGCGACCGTACCAACACTCGGCACGATGTTTCCACCATCATCCTCGTCACCCCTGACGTCACGGATGCGTGCGGTGCGGCACGTACGTGGGCACACGTGTACCAGCTCCACACTACAGGTACGTCCGGACGTTCATCGAGCAGTGCACGGACACATTTGCACTTCGCACAGCATAAGTCAGTTCCTGCGTACATTTCTCTGGACTGCAGCGCACCAGCAATGTGAGAGAGCAACAATGAAGAGTAACATGAGTCGTCGTCAGCATAAATTTGATTGTGTCCTCCGCTCTGTCAGTCTACACCAGTTCGTAATAGACGCGTCTCCTGTCGTTTAGCAGCATCTATCAAAACTCTTTCTCCCTGGCTCTCCCCAAGGGCTTGGTGCTGGCGTTGCCTCCGGTGTAGGATCTGGTCCTCCTGTGTAATGTGCGTGGTAATGATCTCTCTTCTGCCGAGCAGAGCAAGAAGGCTGGCTTATCTTAGTGGTGGGCGTACCGTAGTAATAGGTAGGGAAAATATTTTCCTTGTGGAAAAAACAGATGGAGGAGAGAAGGGGCGCCAATATTATTGTTATCATACTTTTCCTTTCTCTCCCCCCTCTACCCTTTCTTATGGAGGAATTGCCTGCGGGTTTCACCTACGCTGCCACCTAAAACAGGCTGTATGTATGTATACAGGGGGAAGCGGTAAACGAACGTAGCATCATCATCAAGCTTCGCCGCGGAGAATAAAGGGGTGGCCTAATAGTGGTGGTGTGACTTCGAAGCCGCCACAATAACACTGCGAGGGCCACGAGATCCAAGACGTATCAGTGCAGCCGGCGGATGGATTCCACGTCCGCCATGGACGTGGCAGTGTCACAGCCGGGCTATGCAGAGGCAATCAAAAAATCACGAAATCGACTTGTCATTTCTTCTCTCAGTAGGGTCGTAAAAAGTTTCTCTCCGTCCCGAGAATAACGCAGGGCTATATTTGAGTCATAGTCTTATTGATCATCAGTCGCCATGACTCTCCCTGGCCGTCGCCAGCGTCCACGTCCCTCACACGTAAATCGAAGAATCGAGACATGCCGTACAGTAAGTACTGCTCTACCATTGCGTACTGCACGAATCTGCACTCACTGTAGGTTGACCGAAGCAAAGAAAAAAAAGATAGATGTGCCATGGCATTGCAATAACATACTGTGCACTAGAGCTGGTGTTTCTCACGTCACGGGCCTAAATCTGCGTGAAATAACCTTTCAGTGATATCTCAGACAAGCAATTCTTATGTGCTTTACTTAAGACTACTTGAGGGCAAAGAGCACATACGCACTCGCCAGACGTGTTACTGCTAAAGGGCACACACGCTTTTAATCTTCCCCACGACAGGAGAGCTCATAATAAACTCAAGTTGAAAGAGTCCACATTTATGTTTGTTTCATCTCTCTCTCTGCTACCCCTTTCTTCTTTCGCGTAAAGTAATGGCTGGGTAACAAATGTTTCAAAGTACCTCCACTTGCATACATTCGCCTACAGGACTGATGTGCACGTGTCTCTGTACTGTGTACGCTTGTTACTGTTAATGAGGAGTCTCATTCCTGCCAAACAGGTTGCACACGCGCACGCACGCAGGCGCGCGTGCGCGCCCAAGCAAGTGCATAGGGAAAGGTTCGACAAAGTGCCTGTCTTGCCCTTATGGGTCACATCTTGTGTTCACGTTGTAGTTGGCACTGTATTAAACTGTTTCTCCCCAGCTCGGCAAGTGAAAAGGCCATTTCTATCCAACCAACCCCCAACAGCTAACGTCATCGTCCACAGAAGGCTCCCCACATTTCCCACAGGACGTCGACTTCTCATGTATTGTTACTTTTACCGAGTGATTGCTTCATTGGATAGGGGAGACATCAGGTGTTCGCTGTACTAAAGGAGGGGGGGGGGAAGGTAACAACAAGCAGACACGTCCAGAATAAAAAAATGAGCGTTTCTTTGCTATTTGAGTTCATCTGCATAATCCCCCTCTCCTTTTTCTCATCCTGACTCCCATGTTGCTATCAAAACATTCTCTCCCTTGGGATGGCTAAAAGGAACAAAGTAGAACAAGACAGGGATTTTAAAAAGCCTCTTTCCTCCTTCCCATCTGCTTGCTTCTTGTTGTATTCCAATAAATTAAGAGATTTCTGCACAATGAATTCATTAGTGCGTTTTCAGATGTGGCCATTGTTTCACCTCGGATCCTTGCTCACCATCCAGTGGGTCCTCTTGGAGACCCGAGCTAAATATGTGAATAATGGTAAGTAGAAGACACACGTGTTATATAAGTAATGCTTTCAATTTGCCTGGGAGCGCGCCAGCGTGGCTTTGAGGCTGATATTCACAGAGACAAAGTAGGAATGCCTCGGCAATTGCGGATCAAGCAGGTGGTCCTCCCCACATATCTGGCACGTAAAAAAGGTTATAAAGGAAGACGCCTTGACAAAGCTGTTCAATTTATTCTCTGTTGGCTGGTATGTCTGGTGCGTGAGTGCGTGCGTGCGTGCACTCGTGAGAGCCAGGAAAAGAGGCCTTCTCTACCCTGTTGCAGGGAGGGGGTTAGATCAAGCATCTGGCGACGCAGCCGGCATAGAGCAATTTCCAAAGGGATTTACATTCTTTACGTTCGATGTTTCTTTCTTTCTGTGTGTGTGCGAGTGCGCGTACGCATACGAGCGTGTGTGAGGGGGGGAATGAGAGAGCGCACTTTCGACTGGGCCAAGTATTACGTACTGTAGAGAACGGATACTGCTATGAATTTCATTGGCAGCTTAGCGCAAGACTCTTCTTTTCTGGGCGTTGAGGGGGAGAAGATCGACATAGAAGCCAGGGCCTCATATGTACGTACGAATACGCAGCGCAAAGAAGGTGGCGTATTTGACTATCTGCTGTAGGAGGTGCACGGGCACGGCAGTTTTCCGATCATGTGCCACTCGTGCATGCTCACGTGTGCACTTGCATACATACGCCGTTCTCCCAGTGCAGGGGAAACACTTATGAAATCAAGCTGCTGGGGAAAACCAGTCGAAATGAGGTCTTCGTCTCTGTTGCCTAGAAGTTCTACCGAGATCTCGCAAATGGAGGAGAAATATCCGTTGTTTTTGTTCGTTACCAGGCTCACTTCCACAGTTCACCAGCAAGATCTCCAACGTGTCCGTCCCGATCGGCAGGGACGCGCTCTTCACCTGCAACGTCAAAAACCTGGGAACTTTCAAGGTATTTAGCGCCCAGTCAAGTTCGACACGTGACACCGCTTCATGCACAATACAGCTCAGACTTGTGTTATACGGAGAACATTTCCTATGCGACAAACCACCCTCCCTTTTTGTCATATTCCTTCCACGGGCGGAAAAAGCGGTCTCACAAATGTAGCTTCCCAGAACAATTCTCACATTTCTTATCACCTCACCTCTCTCCGCGTGATGATATATTGAAAGTTCTTATGCCAGGTCGGAGAGAAATCTGCAGCGGTTTCGGAGGGAGAAAGAAAGAACAGATTTCTTCCGGGTAAGAAAGCAAGGGAAAAGAATTTCTGACGAGGAACAGATTTCATTAGCAAACCCCGAAGCTTCTGCCTTTGGAACATAATCGAAGTGCATCACGTACAGAGATGTGGAGTGGTGCAGGAGTATGCGCAGAAGGCGGACTTGTCCACTGCTACAGCCAATGTGTACAGTATAAGTGTTGATCTGTCCATAGGTTGGGTGGGTGAAGGCCGACTCGAAGGCCATTCAGGCTATCCACGATGCGATCATTACGCATAATCCACGCGTCACGGTCTCCGGGGATCTGTTCACCACCTTCAATCTGCATATCGCCAGCGTCTCGGAGGACGACAGGGGACTCTACATGTGTCAAATCAATACCGTTCCAATGAAGTCTCAGGTGAGCCCAGAGCTCCTTCATGCGTTCGTCCCGACTCAACACTATGCATTCTCCAGATCGCATCGCTGGACGTGATGGTGCCACCTGATATCACCCTTTCCTCCCCTGATCAAGAGCTGAAGCAGGGAGACACCGCAACCCTGGAATGCAGGTAGGCGGTTGACGCTCCAGAAGTGGTGCTGACCACATGTTTTCATCTCAACTTTCCATGCAGGTCCAAAGGATATCCGACGCCCACCATTAGCTGGCGAAGAGAAGTAGATCGCCCAATCAAAGCAAAAGATCGTAGCGGTCTCATCAAGAAAGGTTAGTGGTGCATTGTTCAGGAGATACATTTGTCACATTCTTAGCGATCTTTTACAGTTCGACGATTCCAAGGGACTACACTAACCATCCCTAGGGTGACTCCTGCAGACATGGGGGCTTATCTCTGCATTGCGACCAACAACGTGCCTCCAGCCAGGAGCAAGCGGGTCTTCCTTTATGTCCAATGTACGCCATTCTTTGCTCAGGATGACCTGAATAAGTAGCACGGACTGACATGACTGCACTCTTGCAGTTCCTCCAACCGTATCAAGTGGAGATGGATCGCTGGTCGGTTTCAGTCACGGGACCGACGTCTTGTTGAGGTGCAACGTCTCAGCCTACCCTAGACCCATCATCTACTGGAATAACACAGGTGCCAGATGGTGAAAGCTGGAAAAAGTCTTGTCTTGCATGACGTCTGATCCTCCCTGATACAGATGGGATCGTCTTTGCCTACAACAAGAAGTACGAGCTCACTGAGGTTGTGTTGTCTCCACTCGAGATGTCGTCCACGCTGCTGATCAAGGGCGCCACAGTGGCCGACGCGGGCAAGTTCGAGTGTGTGGCCACGAACTCTATAGGAAGCTCGCACTGCGTCATCAGAACATACAGTAAGCAAGCATACTGTGCAGTACAATGTGCCTTTCTGCACCTGCAGTCCTTGCCAGGACTGCCAGGTTCTGATGTGGAATGTGGGCCTCAAGTCTATTGCGCCCTCTATTGGCCGCCCTGGTTCAAACGCTCAGCAGTCAAAATGGGCAAGTACGAAGTTGACCGAGTTGCTGGATCTTGACAAGCAATGTCTGAACGAACCAATTTCCGGAGATCATCACATCAGAACCTGTCAGTGCAGCTCATCCAGCAAGGTTCACTCGACTGAATACTTAATTATGTAATAACTAATTGTAATTTGGACGCACGGTGTAATTGTTTATCTACGTAAGGACGAAGATCAGTGTACTCTCCGTGCTGCAACTAGTGCGGACTGCAATTGCCTCTACGAAATATTCTCTTTTAAGTAGTTCAGGAAAAAAAGTTCTCGCGGCAAAGTTTTTGTCTACGTAAACTTTTCAACGTACTCAACTACGTCTCTTTTTTCTGCCTTATCTTCCCCGACTCCAGTGGTGGCACCACCTCCCCCACCACCGTCATCCTCATCAGCGGCCTCCTCCACAGTGGCAGTGTACTCGCAGGAGAAGCAACACTCGAACGAACACGATGAAGTGTCCGACTGGACTTTGGCTGACAACCATATAGGAGGGTCAAAGAAAGATGAAGAAACTAAAGGGCAGAAGAGGAAATGGAAGCACAAACCAAAGAACAATAGTAGCAATAGTGAACAGCAGCAGCAGCAAAAGAATTATTACTACTCAAAGGCATTTAGAGGCGAGGCTAGACTGGGAATAACCTTCTTGCTGGCATTTCTACTAGGCAGGTGATCCACTGGAGCATTCATTATGCAATAAATGATCAGTAGATACGAGTATTCAGTAGATACGAGTATTGATATTTCGCTGCCCTTGACCTGCGTGCGTGTTCCTTTTAATATAAATGTGGTCCTGTTACCACATTCCATGGCATGATGGACATTTGACCCCCCAAAATCTCATGACAGACGTACATTGCAAAAATCAACACATATGTAGGCTATGTTATAAGCACACTACAACTTTCTCCCCCCCCCCGCAATGTGCCATAATAGTTTTAATTTGCGTACACATACTCGGACGTACGCATGAAATTATGTGCTATGTATGTGCGGTCGTCGTAATACTCGTACATTGTGATAGATGCTGCGAAGTTTTCTTAGCCACCCTTGCATTGTTCTACTGCGCAACGCGTATCTTGGGTGAGGCTAAAATTGTCAAAAAGGTTGTATTGTGCTGACGTAAAGGAGGAGCTGCAGGCACAGACTTTAACATGCCGTTAAGAGTGTCATGTTTCGTTAGATATTGCTTTAATAAATGCTTTTTGAGATATCGAGACCTCACTAAAACATTGCAGACGAGTGATCATGACGCGTCACACGTAAGCTATACTCTTTGGTCTGTTCGTCTCGATTGAGAACAGTGCTCAGCGGCCATTTCCTCCTGACACATGGAAGTAGTTCGGTCATGAGTAGGTTTGCATACATGGCTTGACTATAACACTCTGGCTCAAACGTCCGCGCACTGGATTCCCTGGCAGCAATGACTTGCAGTCTTACCTCTGTCCTGCCCTGTCAAGCAGAGGACGATGAAACTGAGAAGAAAACTATTGTTCTTTTTATGCCCAAGGCCACCAAAAATGTTTAAACTCGGCTGATCCATATTAATATAGAGTGAAAGGCAGTCGAACGCAGAGACGCGTCTTTACCCTGAAACCGACCTAAAGGAGATTCGAAAGTAATTGTCAGATACCTCTTCAAGGTGCTTTTCCCGTCCTTGAACACAAACATGGCCACACAGAAGACAGCAGAGTAGAGGATGGACGACACCAGAAGGATGATGGAAAGTGTCCACCAGGCATCCTTGTCACCGAAGTTGACGTTGCAGCGTCAATGGGACCCACGTTGCATCCCGTGACTGCGTCTTAGTGTTTGTCGAGACAAGAAATTTTTCTCGAGGTCGAGAATCGAGACAGGACAATGTCATTCTCGAGAAGTCGAGGCGAGACAAAATTGAGAAAATACACTACAAAATGTAAGTATTATACAGAATTTTCATTTGTCTGACTGATTCTCCTCCTCCCTCCATCCTGCTTACTGCTACAGTGAAGTCTTGATACAAATAAGGAACTGTGATTATCCTTGATTGCATTGAGTCATTGTCCATGCCTTAATGGGAGGGGGAGAAAAATTATGTCTCGATGATCCGAGAAATTCATTTTGTCTCGTCGAGACGTCCGCACAGTACAGGGATGCCACATGCACTCTGCTTCACGCTGAGCTGAGGACCATCTCTTTGTTACGTGGAGAAATACACGTATTTGCAATACATTCTGCGTCCTACACCAATGTGATTTTGATGCGATTCGTACTTGCTCGCATCACCTTGCCCAATTAGCTTTAGTCGCACCAACGGTGAAATTTAATCAGGATAAAGGAACTGCAAAGCGTCTCGTACATACAGTGCAGCACTGAGAGGCACAGCCTTTGCTTCTTCCCTTTTCGAAAAAAAGGCGAGCGCGAAAACTTTTAAACCTGTTTTAGATGAGTTCAGAGATTGAAACGGGGATGACAAGGCTCCCCTGGGTATCGTTCAATTTGTCTCATTGACTGCATACGACTACGCGAGGAGCTGCTACACAATATCTACGTAGAGTATACAGTAATACACTAGGCTTACAGCACTTTAGCTTTAACCTCTTTTTCTTTGTTTTAGAAAGCCGTAGCCTGGATAGACTAGGCTCGTTTGCATTTTGTGGAAAAGGCCAGGAAAAGACAGAAAAGAGACTCTCTAACATCGCTGAAATTGCATCCTGGCAGCCATAACAGTTTCTTCGGGACGTGTGCACTTGTCAGTCATAACTGGGAAAGTTTTTTCACGCAGAGGTTGCCAATCAGGACAGGAGCATGGCTAATTGAAGCTATCCCTACGTTTTTCTTGATCGACTTCTAGAAGGTGTCCACATTTTGGCAACGATGTGGGAAAACGTAGCGCATGTCTTAGTGCTACCTCCCGACGTCATGATGAAGACCAAGGATGCCTAAGGATATCTATACTTTTACAGGTGTCTTATGAGAAACAGCTATTTCCAACACACGAACGTGGATTAGTATCAATCCACAGTGGTGAGGTAGGGATGACGATAAACACTAAATAACCTTATGAAAGCCCACCTCAAGTGTTTGGATTCGATCAAGTGATGAACTTTCTATGCTAAATGATGCAGGCAAAGCACGCGCAGGACTGACAACAAGCAGCAGCTATCGTTTGTTGGCAAAGGATGCGCGCATGCTGTTGCTAAACGACTCTCGGGATGGAGGCGGAAAAGTCAGAAATCCATTTCTTACTGTTCTTACTCTTAACAGTTGGCCTTGTGGCCAGATCTTGCGATGCTTCTCACAGCAAATCCTTGTCTCGGCTATTGGAAGTAGAGGAGTTTGTGCTCGTCTTATGGACGTCCAACACCTGCAGGAGCTGCGACATTGCCAACGATGTGATCGAGGAAGTGGAGGATAGCCTGGTTGACATGGGAATCGCCATACAAGTGGTCAGATGAGTGGTGTTGTCTGATTAAATTCAATTTATGTGTTACACACATTTCAATATGCCAGATGAGAGCCATGAAAAATTCATTCTTAGGCACGCTTCACCCTCTTTTCCCCCGTTTCACCGTATGATTGTATATATAGTTGTTCTCTTCCAATTTTTACCCTTGCAAACAGGATTGTTCACCTGTCTCTGTGGTAGGTAAACGACCGCAAATTGTCCAAAAAGCATAACGTAGACCGCGTACCCAGCTTGAGCCTCTTCCGCGGCCGCGGAATCCATCCGATGGCACTTTCAGACGTTGACCCTTTGGACTCTCAATCAATTCTTTCTTTCTTCAGAGACCAAGGCAGTCAGGTAAAGGTACAGGTGTATCATGCCCAAACGAAACATCTTACCACACTGCTCGCAGGTGCTGCAGGTGCCGGGTGTGATAAAGCTGGTGGCTGCCGACGATCTGGCCAACCTGATTGAGGAGAACCCGTTTGTAGCTGTGCTGTTCTGCGATAGGGGCACGGACAAGGACACGAGGAAGGTTCTGGAAGAGATTGCCGATATCGAGGATGAAGCCAAGTTGTTTGAGTATGATTTTTAAAAGGACGTCGCGTACTTCCATGAGCCCAAGCTGACGTTCAATTTCAGCATTCATTTCGTTCGGATTCGCAACCCTCACCTGGCAGAAGAGCTATCACTTTCGTCTCTGCCAGCTCTGGTCTACTACAGGACCAAGATCCCGGTCGTCTTCTACGGAGACCTTGACGACGAGGATGATATATTTGAATTCCTATACCAAGTACGTACGTACCAAGTGGAAGGCCAAGTCTTTGGATTCACCCCCCCCCCTGCTGGGGTAGGAGGTTGCCAAATTGAAAATGCGTTATATGACTTTTTTGGGTGATGCCTCACTTTCAATCCGAAACTTTGGCGTTTTATGGACGTGGAGAAGTCGAAATGTGAATGCCAAGAACAGCTGTAAGCTGTAAAATACGGATTGGCTAAAATCTGAGTGGACAAAAGTCGTAGGACATAATGACAATAACTATTCAGGGGGTTCGATCATAGTCTGGAGATGTTTCGACATGTCTGATCCGGGTCCAACACGTCCCATACATGGGTGTCTAAAGCCCAAATAGCCTCGGATGCTTCCATCAAGCCAATGCTCCAATACACTCAGCCAAGGTAGTAAAGAGGTGGTCGGCAGAGGAGGGTTTGTGTGGCCAGCGCAGTCTCCGGACCTGATCCCCTGAGAAAACATGTGGCAAATTGTGAAGAAGAAGATCTGGACCACAAGCCCAACAGACTCAGACCACCCATGGACTGCGCTTCAGCCTCTGTAGCAACACCTGCCGCAAGCTCGTAGACTCGATGTCAAGCCAGTGCCGAGCTGAAATCGATGCAAAAGTATTAAGTTCGTTTCTCGTTGTATTTTGCTTTTCTTGCATCTTTGATGCAATTTTAATGTTGCTTTTTGCTACCTCTTTTTGCACCCGGCTCACAGACTTCCTCTACAAGATAAAGTTCTGAACGTTCTGAGCAAGAAAACGTTCTGCTTCCGTGTACATGAAATGATGAAACCTGCTACACGTCCTGACAAGCCCGCAATTTTGTCTTCAAAATGCTACATAATAATTCAATGCAATCACAAACAGTATATTCAGTTTCAGCCCACCTTTTACCCTTGCAGAGAGCCTGAGTCCAAAAACATTCGGTCGCCATTGTAAGTTCTTATGAAAGTTCGTGTTTATTACGGTCACTTCTTCGTAGAACAAGTTCACAGCATTTGACGAGGTGGAGGAACAAGGTCAGGAGTCGTCAGGCGTGGACCTGGTTAGCGATGCTCAACTCTCAGCTCTACAAAAGTACGTCAAATATGTCTTGGTGTTGGCTTGTGACAAGGCAAAAGACAAAAATGATAACGGCAAAGTGGGCGAAGAGGACTGTGAAGAGGCCCTGGTCAACATGGAGGACATAGGAGACGCACTCAGGGAACGAGGAGTTAGCCTGGTCGTGGTCAAGGGCAGCTTCCTGGTATGTACGGGAAAATACGAGTATTCTGCAATCTTTGTTTCATTGTTGTATGTACTTTACAATACAATTTATTGCCTGGCCGTTATATCTACGATCATTTCTCGTTAGCTCAAGGATCACGTAGATGGCGCCTACCCGGAGCTCATCTTCTTCCGCTCGGGGGTCTCGCGAGCCTACCCGAAAAGCACGTCCACGTTGCACGGTCAGGAGATCCTCGGATGGGTGCTGCAGCTTTTGCACAAGGACGGAGTCGAGGCCATCGACGACGAGATGCTCACCAAGGCAAGAAACTTCCTAGCTGCACCCAGCGGCACCTGCATGAGAGGAACCCTCAATTCTCTGTCTCTTTCGCTTAGCTGATCGGAGACACAAAGCGGCTGGTTGTATTGTTCTACTCCGATCGCAAGGGTCTCTCCGAGAAGATGTTGTCGCAGATGAGATACTTGGCTGAGAGACTCGATGACAAAGGTATCGACTTCGCCAGATCGGCTAGCCAAGATATCGCCGAGGACTTTGGCATTACTCAACTGCCCAAACTGGCATCCTTTAAGGTTCCAGAAGGATACTGTCTGCTTGCTGAAGCATCTATGTGATTGTTCTTTCCTTTCCAAAGAATGGTGTCCCCCAACTATACGAAGGCGACCTCGACGACCGCAAACGAGTCCTCTCCTGGCTGTACCGCCAGTGCGGACTTGAAGGAGGCGATGATCATCACGGTCAGTCTGCTGCCAGTGCTCCTGTGGTCAAATACATTATCCGGAAGGTGGTTCAAGGCTCCAAGGCAACCAACCTGGAGGTCAGAGAGATACCCAGATTAGTCTGGCTGTCTCAGGATGGCATCCAGGCCTACGAAGGAGTGGTGGATGCAGAGGGAGAATTTGAGGAGATCATCCACTGGTTGAAGAACAAAGTGACGCATGATTAGATTGCCCATATACGCTGGGCAAAGAAAAGATAGGGACACCCAGGACTTAGCTTTAATTTGTCATACTTAAGGCATAATTCCAAAAAAATATGGCTGAATCAAAAGCTCAGCGTAGCTGCTTTGATTCCAAGAGAAGAAACTGTCCCAGTTGGATTCTGGCTTATGGCACCAGCAGAATGCCTAATTTGTCCTTTGGCAGCTACAAAGAAGTGAGACGGACACACAACTTTGCAGTCGGTATTTCGAACTCAGGAGTCTAGTTCCATGTCTTTTGCTGCCACGCAACGTTTGAGCTCGATCGGACATACTTTTACTATGCAGCATTTATCATGGAACCACAAATTCAGAACAGGCACAACAGCAGCACTGTTTGAATATTTTACTTCATAATTTGCTATTTATTAAAAGTATGTCTGATCGAAGTCAAATTTTGAGCCCTAACAGAAGGCGTATGGAGCTAAACTTGCTCAAAATTTGAACTCAAAATTTCCACTTTGGGAGCCATGTTTAGCACAAGCCCTGGCACAACAGTGGCAGAGCACAGTCTACTGTAGTGTCTACTGCTCCGTCCCAAATGTTCTTCAATGATGCTTTAAGAAACATGAATTAAAGCTTCATCCTGGGTGCCTCCATCTTGTCCTTGCACAGTATATACGTTGTAACTGCTCTTTTCGTTTGTTGTGATATTCCTTGGGGTCAACATATGACGTGGTCGATGGAAGAATCCTGGAAGCTTCTTGCCATTCTTTCCAGCGCAGTTTTTTTCCCCCGAAAAGTGGCACACTTGACTTCCCAACTCCCTGCTCCGCTTTCCCCTTCCGGTGTCCCAAAGAGACCGATGAATAACATACAGGGTGGTGATTCATGAGTGTTGCCTTCTTGCTGTATACCTAACTGAGCTCAAGTTCATTCGACTCAAGCATCAAAAGTCCATCTATCGCATGCCGCACAAGATGAAAGGTGCTCTTGGGGAGTCGAATTTTGCTGAAGACAAATAAATCGATGCTGCCGACTGAAACAAACAACCAGTAGAATAAATAGATCACGCAATGTAGCTGGCAACTACGTACAGGTTACGATTTCCCTCTTTCTGAGCGAAAGTCACCTGAGAGGTTGGCTAGGTAGGAAAAGCCTGTATTTGCTTTGCCTCCCCGGCCGGCACCACGCAGAAAATTATCATAAAGGTCATTTAGGTCGCAATTCTCATGTGAAGAGGACGTTCCTTCATGGATGGGGCAGTCTCACAGTGGAAGACCAAAGCCTGCTTGGACTGTGAGTACCTGTAACTGTCCTGAAGCAGCACTGCTGATGTCCGTTACTGGTGCCTTCTCTATGTTTACCAGGGTCAGGAGGGCAGCATCAGTCGTCTGTGGTCTCTCACTTCTCGCAGGAAGTCAAGAAGCTCTCCTCCACCTGCCACTCTGAACATGATGGGCCAAAACGAAATACAGGTATTTACGATACAGCACGAGAACCCAGATCATAAAGTGAACTGGGCCCATTCTTCAATTTGTTTAGAGTCTTCCAGACAAAGACGGTGTGGAATCGCCAGTCAGGCCAGTAAGGGTGGTCAACGGTTGGCTAAAAAATGTTTGAACGACTCATACTTCCCTGTAAGGAGCTAAGCAGCCTCTGATCGCACAGAATGCCAATATCGCCAACGTCTCAGAAGAGTGACAAACTACCACATTCGACCATTCTCGTCGTGGGCTCACGCTCACGGTATTGTTCGATTCTTACAACAAACTTTTACTTACTATTCAAGGAAATTTACCCTACTGTACAGTTCTTAGCGAAAACATGTCATTGTTGATAATTATGCCATACAGTACAAAGCGGAGGATTAAAGTGTTTTTTGCCATTTTCCATGTACAGAGCCGGGCACAAGGTGCGGGGCCTGTTTTCAAATTTTGCAGTCCTGAGATGACAAATTGTGACTTGGGATGGAAGGTGACAACTCTGGTCCGTAGCTTTTGTTGCAGACTCAGGTCATGGAGTCAACACAAGTGGA